>Ga0207757_101380_pt1 | contig 10670 bp, 7 predicted proteins | sample A23P3SouthBayCA_2_FD_187752 | JGI IMG/M metagenome (GOLD analysis project Ga0207757, IMG submission 187752) | Aerobic enrichment media microbial communities from Eden Landing Ponds, California, USA - A23 P3 (2) (SPAdes) | ecosystem: Environmental > Aquatic > Marine > Unclassified | place...
TCCCAGCGACTGCGACGGCACAGAAGTCGAGACGGTCAATTCGCTGCCCCGTCCCGCACTGGGTCCGGAAGACGCCTCCGTCACCGTCGACGTCTTCGAGGACTTCGCCTGTGGACACTGTGCGACGTTCACTAATGACGTCTATCCACAGATCGAATCGACCTACGTCGAGCCCGGTGAGATCCGCTATCGCTATTTTGACCATCCGATCCCCGTCGATGAAAACTGGTCGTGGCGTGCTGCCTCGGCCGCCCGCGCAGTACAGGATCGGACCGACGCCGAGACGTTCTTTTCCTTTGCCAAGGGGATCTACGAGGAGCAATCCCGGCTCATCGAGGACGGCTACCAGTTCATCCGCGAGGTCGCCGACAACAACGGCGTCGACGGCTGTACGGTCGCCACAGCAGCCAAAGAGGAGGCGTACCAAGCAGTTGTCGAGGCGGACAAACAGACCGGTGACGACCGCGGCGTGCCCGGAACGCCAGCGGTCTTCGTCAACGGCGAACTCCTCGAGACCTACGAGTGGGACACCGTCAGCGCCGCGATCGACGCGCAACTCGAGTGAGCAGTCGGCCGCCGAACAGGTAGTTTATACGGCGGAAGACGAGTCAGGGATCATGAACGATTCAGGACCGGGACGACGGGACGTCCTCATCGCAACGTCGGGAATGCTCACGCTTGCAGGCTGTACGAACAGTGCGGCCGTCGAATCCGGTTCCGGGTACGGAACGACGTATGGAGACGCATACGGGAGTGAGTAATCATGGTCGATCACACACCTCGTCTCGGACTGGGAACGTACGAGCAGGGCGAACAGTGGGACCACACCGACGCAGTCGAGGCGATCGACGCGCATGCGATCGTCCACGGGCCGATCAGCGAGCGACCGGCAACCGGCGAGTATGACGACGAACTGTACCACGCGACCGATCAAGGAATTACCTGGCGCTGGGACGCCGCGAGCGACGACTGGGTGTATTTCAGCGGCCGCGGAAGCGACGAGCAGCCGGTACCGGGAACGAGCCACTTCGAGGCAGCCCAGTTCGTCGACGCTCGCACCGAAGAGACCCCCGTGTGGAACGTCGAGGCCCACGGCATCGAAGGCGACGGGGAGACCGCCGTCGGTCAGGCAGTCCACGACCTCCTCGAGAACGTCGCCGACGCCGGCGGCGGGATCGTGTACTTCCCGCCCGGGCGCTATCTCCTCGAGCGGACGCCACTGATCGGCGACGACACGATCGTGCTCGGTGCGGGCCGTTCGACCGTCCTCGTCGGGATCCGTCCCGACGGTGAGAACGGGCGGGCACTGCTCTCGAATATGGGCTACGACGAGCCGGGATACGACGGCGCGTCGAACTGGGGCGTTTGCAACGTCCGAATCGATTCGCCGGAGTCGACGGGCATCATGCCTGCCCACGCGGCAAACGTCCGGCTGGAGCGGATCTACGGCGACCGCATCTACTACCACCACATCGACGTCGTGTCGTCGAAAAACGTCGTCATCGACGGCTACTGGGCGACCCGCGGCGGCGAGGGTGAGTCAGATGCGCCGGTGCAGTTTGACAGTCAACAGCCGGATACGAGCTGGAACAGCGTCTGGGACGGCAGCACCGACGCGCTCGTCGCGGACGACGGGACGCCGACCAGAGACTGCACCCTCACGAACTTCGAGATCGCCCCATCGAACGACCCCGACTACGGCATCCACCTTCACCGCGGGACGAACGAATCGCTCACCATCACGGACGGCCAGATCACCGGCTGTGAGTATACGGCGATCAGAGCCGATCCGGACGAGCAGATCGTGGATCTGACGATCGACCGCGTCTCGTGTCTCGAGAACGCACGAGGGATCACGCTAGGAGGAATCGAGGACGGCCGTCAGGGGTTGACGATCAACAACGTCACGATTAGAACCACCGACAGCGACATCGCCAGCGGCTCGGGCCTGTACGCGGCCGGGTTCGACGGCGCTGCGATCTCGAACGTCACCGTCGACGGCCCGTTTACGAACGCGATTATCTTCGACGATATGGCCGACCTGAAATTGAGCACCGTAACCGCGACGGGCGCAGACCATCAATCGTTCCGATTCAGAGCAAACGTCGACGCAACGCTTACCACTGCTCGAGCGGCCGACTGTGGTACTGTGGGGCTCTATGTCGGCCCTGACAGTCGCGTCGCCTACGGCGGCGTCACGTTCGACGACGTTGGGGACGAAGTCGTCGTCGACGGCGAGCTTCGGGAGTGGGCCTCGTCGTGATCAGGGTGTCGACCGCACGGACTCGAGCAACGGAACCCGGCGTTACGCGTCGGCTTTCGCAGCGGCCAGCGCCTCGTATATATCGCTGGCGAGGGCTTCGGCGCGATTTCCATCACGGGCTTCGGCGTAGATCCGGACGAGCGGTTCGGTGCCGGAGGGACGAGCGAGCACCCACGCGTCACCGTAATCCAGTCGGTAGCCGTCGCGGGTGTTGAGCTCGGCGTCGGCAGCCTGGGCCTGGTTGGCCGCCGCATCGAGCATCGCGTCGCGTTCGGCTGTCGACTCGTATTCGACGTTGTGGCGGACGTTGACGTAGCCGTCGTAGGGTGCGACGAGCTCGCTGACCGGCTTCTCGGCGACTAACTCGAGGAAGCGCGCGGCCGTGTAGGCCCCATCCCGCGAGAGCCGGTAGTCGGGGAAGAAGATCCCGCCGTTGCCCTCGCCGGCGATCGGCACGTGGCTGTCGTTTGCCGTGAGTTCCTGAATGCGGGTGATGATGTTCGTCGAGCCGATCGGGGTGAGCTCGAGATCGGCCCCGACGTCGTTGACGACGTCGACGAGGCGCTGGGAGACGTTGACCGCCGAGACGGCCGTGTCGCCGGCCTCGAGTTCGGCAGCCGCGAGCGCGGCGAGGGTGGCGTCGCCCTCGACGTACTCGCCGGCTTCGTCGAAGAAGATCGCGCGGTCGGCGTCACCGTCGTGGGCAACGCCGACATCGGCGTCGGTCGCGCGGACGAGTCGGCCGAGATCGGTGAGGTTGTCGGGGACGGGCTCGGGGTCGCGGCCGGGGAAGTGGCCGTCTGGCTGGCTGTTGACGGTGACGACGCGACAGCCCAGTTTCCGGAAAAATTCGGGACTCGTCAATGAACCCGCACCGTGGCCCGGATCGAGTGCAACGGTGAGGTCGGCGTCGGCGATCGTCTCCCGGTCGGTCGCTGCGAGGAGTTCGTCGACATAGGCCCGGCCGACGCCGTCGCTCTCACGAACGCGCCCCGTCTCGTCCCACGAGGCGACGGAAAACGATTCGGCGAGCAGGGTTTCTTCGATCTCCTCGAGTGCGGCGACTGAGAGTTCGACACCGTCGGGCCCGACGAGTTTGACGCCGTTGTACTGGGGTGGGTTGTGCGAGGCTGTGATGACCACGACCGGCACCCCTTCGCGTTCGGCGTAGGCCTGTGCCCCCGGCGTGGGGACGACCCCGAGACGGTCGACGTCGGCACCCGTACTCGCGAGCCCGCTGGCGGCCGCATCGGCCAGCATGCGCCCCGTATAGCGGGTATCTCGAGCGATCGCGACTCGGTCCCCACCGTGGCCGTCACCCCAGGTCGTCCCCGCCGCTTTCGCGACGCGTAGGACGAACGCGGGCGTCAGCTCTTCGTTGGCGACGCCCCGCGTCCCACTCGATCCGAAGACTTGCATCACGCGCTAGTCCGGGCGGATTCCCCAAAGGGATTCCGCAACTCGATCCGAAGGCTGAGACGGGCTGCTGTCACTGGCTCCCGGCGTACCCACATGGCGGATTGGGGTGTGTCGGCGCGAACTGATAGTCGTCCAGATGAGGGCGGAACGTTTTCGGGCCATCCCTGTCACGTTCCTGTATGCAATCGATCGAGGAAAAACGCGTCTACGGCGATCGGCAAGGGGCGGTTACGGCCTACGTCGCAAGCGCGATGGGCGTCGTTCGCGTCCGGGTCGCCGGCGACACCGTCGGCGAATTCGGCCTCTGTGAACGCTGTGGTGCTCGAGACGTCGCAGCGAGCCCCGACGCCATCGCCGTCGCGACGGACGACGACGTTCGCGTCCTCGCACTCGAGGCGGAATCCACGTCCGACCGCGAGGGTGACGCGCCGGTCGTGGCCGACGACAAGTCGTTCGTCGAGACTGGCTTCGGCCCGGCGGTCGCCGTCGGCTTCGATGGCGACGACGTGCTCGCAGCCGGGCCGGACGGTCGCGTCGCGCGTCGCACAGCCGGGGCCGACGAGTGGACGACGCTTTCGGACGACCTCGAGACGGCGGTGCGAGCGATCGATGGCGACCTCGTCGGCACGGCCGACGGCGTCTATCGGGTCGGCGACGATGGCCTCGCACACGCCGGGTTGTCGGGCGTGCGTGACGTCTCGGCTGCCGGTGTGCCACTCGCGGCCACCGCAGACGGCCTCTACAAACTCGGCAACGGCTGGATGACCGTGCTCGAGGGCGCGTTCGAGACCGTCGCCGCGGATCCGCGCTCGGAGCGGGGCGAGCTCGTCCGCGCCCACGCGGTCGCCGCAGACGGCGTCTACGAGTTCGTTGCCGACGAGTGGCACGCGATCGACGGCTCGAGCGAACAGATCGTCGGCGTCGGCTACGGCGAGACGACCTACGCAGTCACGGACGAGGGGACGTTCCTCGCGTGGAGCGACGGGGAATGGCGGACGCGAGCGTTGGGCGTCAGGGACGTGTCGGGGCTTGCTGTGCGACCGGAGCAGCAGTAGACCCACCGCAGTTGGTTCTCGCAGCGGTACTGGCGACCAACACGCGAGCGTCGCATTCCCAGAGAGAGCGGAGACGGAGTATACAAGAGTTAACGATGCTGAATGACAGCCGTCAATAAATGAGCGATCTCTCACGACGACGGCTGCTAGCTGCGACCGGCACCGTCTGTACCGGTGCTGTCGCCGGCTGTACGGGCAGCGGCGACGAAACGGATGGAACCGACGGGAGCGAAGATAACGAATCCGCTGGCAACGGCGGGGCCGATGGGAGCGCGACGGTCAATACTGGCGGGACGCTCCTCGGAGACATCACTGTCGACAACCTCGACAGTACAGCCCACACGGTCGACGTCATCGTCGAGTTCGACCGGACGATCGAATCGTGGGCGACCGAGAACCTCGCGGCCGGCGGCGGGGCAACCCTCGAGCGAAATTGGCCGTCCGAACCGGGGCAGTTCCGCGTGACGGTGCGACTGGATCAGGGCGAGCCGGTCGAGGTGACGCCGGCCGACTGGAACGAGCCGTCGTGTCTGAACCTCTTCGTCCGGGTCGATCGAAACGGGGAACTGACGGTCCTGAGCGATACGAGCAGCGGTCCGTGCAGTGGCGACGACACGAGCGACGGCGACACTGACGCGTAGCTACTCTCACCGACCGACGAGGCCGACACGCAAGGGGCGAACGCAACACAGAACGAAAGCTGGTTTAGCCCCCGGAGTGTGCCACCGACTATGATCGTCAGTGGATCCACGTCTCAGGCACTCGCCGCAGCACTCGCTCGTGAGCTCGATGAACCGCTCGCCGCCGTCGAGTACGACAGCTTCCCCGACGGCGAACTGCTCGCGGCCGCTCCCGGCGTCGCCGACGCAGAGCCCGACCGGGCGGTCATCGTCGCCTCGACCGTCTCGAGCGACGCCCACCTCGAGGTACTCCAGTTGCAGGATGCCGTCCGCGAGGCTGGCGTCGAGGAGGTCGTCACCGTCCTACCGTACATGGGCTATGGCCGGCAGGACAAGGCGTTCGAGCCGGGTCATCCCATCTCCGCGCGCGCGATGGCGCGAGCGATTTCGACCGGCGCAGACCGCGTGCTGACGGTCGATCCCCACGAGGAGGCAGTCTGTGAGTTCTTCGAGCCGACGGCGACGGCCGTCGACGCCGCGGGCCGACTGGCCGAGCCCTTACCCGACGACCTCGTGGACCCGGTGTTCCTCTCGCCCGACGCGGGCGCGATCGACCTCGCCGAGACGGTCCAAAATGCCTACGGCGCGGGCGAGACCGACTACTTCGAGAAGGTGCGCCACTCCGGCACCGAAGTCGAGATCACGCCAAGCGACGTCGACGTGGCAGATCGCGACGTCGTCGTGGTCGACGACATCATCGCGACGGGCTCGACGATGAGCGAAGCCGTCGGCGTCCTCCGGGAGCGATCGGTCGGCCGCGTCTTTATCACCTGCGTCCACCCACTGCTAGCTCGCAACGCCGTCACGAAGCTCTCGCGGGCTGGCGTCGAAGCGATCTACGGCACCGACACCATCGAGCGCGGTGTCAGCACCGTCTCGGTCGCGCCGGCGATCGCATCGTACCTGTGAGTAAACGGGTAAGTACTCGCCCGCACGTGGCCTAGCCGTTAGCGTTTCACACGGTGCGGTATCGGCTGTGTGAACTGCGGCGGAATCTGCACGAGCGTATCAATGCACGGACTCGTCCACAAGACCCTCAAGGAGTACGTCGTCGACCGAACCGACGACGCTACCTGGGACATGATCGTCGACCGCGCCGACCTCGAGCCGACGCTGTACCTTCCCGTCAGCTACTACGACGACGCCGAGATCGACGCCATCCTCGAGACGCTATCGGGGATGGCCACCCAGGACAGACGCGCGATCGAACGCGACGTCGGTCGCACGCTCGCACCCAACCTTCTCTCGACGTTTAGCGCCCACGTCAGCCCCGACTGGGAGGCGTCGGACCTGCTCGCCGAACTCGAGCGAGTCTACGACGATGTCGAAACCGCTACCGATGACGCGTCGCTGCCTGCGATTTCCTCCCGTCTCGAGTCCGATCACGGGGTCGTCACCTACGAGACCCACCGCGACACCACCTACTGTGGCATGGCCCACGGCGTTCTCGAAGGAGTCGTCGCCGCGTTCGACGGCGACGCGACCGTCACCGAAACAGCCTGTGTCGACGACGAAGCCGACAAATGTCGGTTCCGCGTCGATCTCGAGTAGCGACGAACACGGACCCGAGGCCACCTATTGCTTCCCGTCAGTACTGGCGCGATCGCACTGCGACGATGAGGAGCATCGCGACCGCGACGAGCACAGCCGGAACGTCGAAGCCGGGCACCGTCTCGATCGCCGCGGCCGGCCTACTGCCGACACGTGCGGTAGTGGTTCGGTCACCAACCGCGATCTGGTACCGGCCCACCTCGTCGAACCGAAGATCCGCCTCCACCGTCGTCGACTCCCCGACCCGAAGCGCCACGGGACGCTCGGCGACGACGCCCTCGACGGTCCGGAACTCGAGGACGGCCGCTGCCGGGCGCTCGTCGGCAGCCTCGACCGTCGCAGTCACCGTCACCGGCTCGCCGGAATCGACGCGCTCGGGCGAAACGTGCAGGTCGGTGACGATCACGCTCGCATCCGAGCGAACGACGGCGGTCAGCCGCTCGGAGCCGACGCGAAGCGTGGACGCGCCAGGCTCGGCCGGCGTCCACGAGAGGCGGTGCTGTGCCGTTTCGCCGACTGCAAGTCGATCCCGGCGGGTGTCGACCGGGCGGCCGTCGACCTGCAGCGTCGCATCGTACGCACCGGCTCGGCTGCCGACGTTGGTGACCGTGACCGGCAGGGATACCTGTTTACCGGCTGGGACCGCGATCACGTCGCCAGCTTCATCGGCAGTTCCCGTCGACCCCGAGGCGTTCCACCGTGGCCACTCCCGGCCCGCCACCTCGAGAGAGTCCGTCTCCAACTCGGACTCAAACTCCGCGACCGGCTGGTCGAAGGCCGCTGCGTGCTGGCTCCGGGTCCACATTTCGGGCGTCGCCTCGGTTTGGGTGTATCGTTCGGCAGCGTCCCGGACGTCAGCCCCGCCGTACTCTTCGAGCGTCTGCAGGAAGTCAGCCTCGGTGATTCTGCCCTCCTGAGCGTTCAACGAGCGGAAAACGTCCTCGAGCGTCCGGTCGCCGTCAGTCGCGAGCCGCAGTCGGCGGTCGAGCTCGCCGTAGACGAGTGCTCCCTTTGCGTAGTCCGTCTTCGGATCCGCCCACGTCGAGCGGTCGACCAACACCCCGTCGGCGTACGGCGATCGCTCGCCGCGCTCGAGGAGGGCGCTGAAGTCGTCGAAGGCAGTGCGACCGCGCTCGAAGGCGAGCAGCCCCGCGTAATAGTCGGCCTGGGCTTCGATAAGCCACGCCGTCTTCGGCGTGGTGTCGGTCGCCGCATTCGAGAAGCGCTGCCGGACGTGGACGTACTCGTGAAGCCAGGCCGGGTTCGGCTCATCGAGCGTGGCGTCGGCAACGACCCACGCATCGGCGCGGCCGTACTGAATCCCGCGTGGCCCCCAATCGGCCCCGGTCGGTGCTGCGATCACGACCACCTCGTCGCGTCGCATCCCCACCGCGAGACTGCTGCGTGCGTCCGCCAGTGCCGCCAGGATCGCGTCCGGCGACTCCTCGAGCCGTGCCACGTCGGGGACGACCAGTCGGATCGTCCCGCCATCGGTCGCTCGCTCGTAAGTCGTTACGTCACCGAAGACGGCGATGTCGCCGCCGGTCGCGCCCGGGCCGTCGACGGTTACCGTCTCCTCGATGCCGACCGGGTCGGTCCGACGCAGGGAGACATTGAGCGATGGCACCGCGACGATCCCCCAGTCGCCGGTGTCGACGAACGTGTATCCCGTCTCTGACGAGCGCGTTCCGTACGTCCCGCCCCGCCGGTCGGCCGGCATCGTGTAGCGGATCGTCGGCTGGTCGGTCGCGCCGGTCCACGTGTAGGTCCGCTCGCCCGTCCGCTCGAGGCCTGTCACCGATTCGACGGTCGCACCCTGTTGGAGTCCGATCTCGAACTCGGTGACGGCGTCGGGGACGTGAAACGTCGTCTCCGTCTCGAACACGTCGGGGTCGTCGAGGCGATGTCTGAGAACGGTCGTACGATCGAACACGTCCTCGGCGCTCGTCCGGGTTCCGACCGCACGCAGGGTCTCACTGGGGCCCACAGCTACGTCGCCGCCGGGATCGGCGGCCTCAGTGGGTGCAGCCGCCTGTGCCGGCTCGAGGATGCCGACGCCGGCTGGCAGGCTACAGACGAGCACGACGACGAACGCGAGGGCGGGGACTCGAGAACTCACTACCCATTGCTGGTCAGTCAGCGCGCAAGACAGTTACGGCAACGTGGCTGTCAAGATTGCTCTCCCGAACCAGTGCAAATCAAACCGAATCGCTGTGAGTCGCTACTCTGCGGCTGCCGCAACCGCCAGCGCCTCGAGTGCGATCTCTGCATCCACCTTTTTCCGTTCGGGTCGCTCGCAGTGCTCGCGACCGCTCACGCAAAAATCTGGACCAAAAAGCTGCCTCGCTGCTCACGGGTCGCTTTGCTCCCCGTTCGCTTCCGAGGGCTTCGCAGTCGCTCAGCCCTCGCACCGCTCGGCAGTTCTATTCCGAGGCCTCAGCAGCCGCCAGCGGCTCGAGCGCAATCTCCATCGTCACACCGTCAACATCCCACTCCTTGCGGTGGCCGTCCTCGACTGTGCGGCGCTCGTCGGCGCGGACTTCCTCGTTGATCAGGTCCGCGCGCTCGGCGACGAGGTCGGCGACGCGGTCGTCGTCGATTGCGAGGTCGAGTGCGATCCGCTCTTCGACGTCGAGATCGAGATCCTTGCGCATCTCCTGAACGCGGCGGATGACCTCGCGAGCGTAGCCCTCACTTTCGATGTCATCAGTCAGGGAGGCGTCGACGTAGGCGACGCCGCGGTCGTCACCGCCGGTGCCGAAGGCAGTACCGGCGATGTCGTCGGGCGTCTGGGTAACGAACGAAACCATCGACTCCTCGAGTTCCTCGTCGTCTTCGAGGACATCCGCGACGGCAGATTCGAGGTTCTCGAGCGTTGGCTCGTCGATCCGGGCCTCGTTGAGTGCATTCATGACCTGACCGGCGCGACCACCGAAGGTCGGGCCGAGTTCGCTCATGTCGGCCTCGGCGCTATACTGGAGTTCGCCCCACCGGTCCTCCGGCGAGACGAGTTCGATCTCACGGGCGTTGAGCCGTTCCTCGAGCAGACCGGTGTGGCGCTCGACGGCCTCGACGACGCGCTCGTCGTCGGCGGCGACGACCACACGCGGGACCGGCCAGCGGAGTTTGCGACCCGCCTGCTGGCGGGCGTTCGCACCGGCTTCCTCGATGGCGCGGAGGAGGGAAACGTCCTCCTCGAGTTGCTCGTCGACCCAGTGCTCGTCAACGTCGGGCCAGTCTTCCATGTGGACGGTGTCGAACCCGTCCTCACCGGTGAGCGTGCCGTAGATCTCCTCGCTGATGAAGGGGGCATACGGCGCGAGCAGGGCGACGCTCTCTCGCAGCACGCGATAGATCGTCGCGTAGGCGGCCTGCTTCGAGACGCTGTCCGCTTCGTCCCACATGCGCTCGCGGACGGCCTGGACGTAGAACCGGGAGACGTCCTCGACGACGAACTCAAGGAGTTCGTCGACGGCCTTGTCCTGGCGGAAGTCCTCGAAGTGGGCGGTCATCTCGGCTTTCGTCGACTGGAGGCGGGCGAGCACCCACTCGTCGAGGGGCTCGAGGGCATCGTCAACGTCCTCGAGCGTCGTTTCGGTGGGGTCGAAGTCGTCCAGACGCATGTACGGCAGCGGGAACCGGAAGACGTTCCACAGCGTCCGGAGGTGGTTCTCCATCGTCTGCATCCCGTCCCAGTCGAAG
>Ga0207757_101382_pt1 | contig 10638 bp, 11 predicted proteins | sample A23P3SouthBayCA_2_FD_187752 | JGI IMG/M metagenome (GOLD analysis project Ga0207757, IMG submission 187752) | Aerobic enrichment media microbial communities from Eden Landing Ponds, California, USA - A23 P3 (2) (SPAdes) | ecosystem: Environmental > Aquatic > Marine > Unclassified | place...
GTCCGCATCAGCGTCAGCGTCCACGTCCGCATCAGCGTCAGCGTCCGCGTCAGCATCAGCGTCCACGTCCGCATCAGCGTCAGCGTCCGCGTCAGCATCGTCCTCCTCACGGAGCGCTCGTTCGAACCAGTCCTCCTCGTCTTCGCTCATCGTCACGTACCACCTCGGCGTCCACGACGGCCGCGGCCGACGGATACGCCCGCGGGATGCGCCATTGGTTTCCCTCCGCGCGCCGGTATCATGAATGTTGTCCGTTCGGTGGGCTTTTTTTCTCACGGGGCAAGGGCGGGGTATGTACGTCGGCCTCGTGGCACAGAAGGGTAACCGCCGGGCAGCGTTTCTCGCGGCGGAGTTGCGCCAGCAACTCCGTGCCGACGGCGTGTCGGTCGCCGTCGACACCGCCACGGCCGACACGCTTGACCTTGACGCCACACCGATCGAAGAGTTCGACGATTGTGACCTCGTTGTCAGCATCGGCGGCGACGGAACCTTCCTCTTCGCCGCCCGTGGGGCCGACGGCACGCCAATCCTCGGCGTCAATCTCGGCGAGGTCGGCTTTCTCAACGCCGTCGGCCCGGACGAGGCGGTCGACGTCGTCCTCGACGAGGTGGCAGCCTTCCGCGCCGGTGAACTGACCGTTCGCGAGACGCCGCGACTGACCGCCGCCGGCGACGACTGGAGCGTCCCGTCGACCACCAACGAGGTGGTCGTCCAGGGGCCGATTCGGGGGCCGAGCGGTGGCGTCGACCTCGACGTTCGCGTCGACGGGTCGCGCTACTCCGCGAGTCACGCCGACGGCGTCCTCGTCGCGACGCCAACGGGCAGTACGGCCTACAACCTCAGCGAGTCCGGACCGCTCGTCCACCCTGGCGTCGATGGTCTCGTCGTCAACGAGATGTGTGCGAGCGGAGGAATGCCGCCGCTCGTGGTCGGACTGGACAGCGAGGTGGCGGTCCACGTCTCCGGCGCCGAACGGGCGGTCGTCGTCGGCGACGGGCGCGTCCTCCGGGAACTCGACCCGCCGACGGAGGTGTGCGTCGCCCGCGCCGACTCCCCGATGCGCGTCGCTGGGCCGACGTCGGACTTTTTCGAGGCACTCGGAAAATTGGATTAGGTATCGTCCCGGTCGGCGGCCGTCGCGCCCCCGTGCGCTCGCCGCGAATCCAGCGTCGATCCCGGCGTTACTCTCCCCACTGCTTTTGCACCTTCGGCCGATCCGAGGTGGCCTGCACGTCGATGGGGTCGTCCTGGTGGCGCAGCCCCTCAAGAACGGCCTTCGCGGACGCGTGCGTCGAGAAGTAGGTCACGTCCTCCTCGACGGCGACTTCGAGGGCCTCGCGGTTCCGCGAGACGATCACGTCGACCTCGCCGCGGCGGATCGCCTCGGCCAGGTCGTCGAACGTCTCGACGTCGTAGAACTCGGCGAACGCGTCGACGAGCGCCCGCCCTTCCTCGCTGTCGGGGTCGGGGAACTCCGCGGCCGAGAGGTCGATTACGGCCGTCCCCTCGCTCGGGATGGCCTTGCCCGTTGCGGACTGTGCCTTCTCGTAGGCCTTGCCGAAGTGGTCGGCGGTGCCCATCACCTCGCCCGTGGACTTCATCTCCGGGCCGAGGCGCGGGTCGCTGCCGGGCAGGCGGTCGAAGGGCAGGACGACTTCCTTGACGCTCACCTTCTCCGGGATCTGCTCTTGCACTGCGAGTTCGTCGAGGCTATCGCCCGCCATCACCTTCGCCGCGAGTTTGGCGATGGGGACGCCCGTCGCCTTCGAGACGAAGGGGACCGTCCGCGACGACCGCGGGTTGGCTTCGAGGACGTACACCGTGCCGTCCTTGACAGCCAGTTGGACGTTCAGCAGGCCGACGGTGTCGAGTTCGCGGGCGATTTCGACCGTCACCTCGCGCACGCGGTCCATCACCTCGGTCACCGCGTCGGCCTGTGGCGGGATCATACACGCCGAGTCGCCCGAGTGGACCCCGGCCGACTCGACGTGTTCCATCACGCCGCCGATGAGGACGTCCTCGCCGTCGGCGACGGCGTCCACGTCGAGTTCGACCGCGTCCTCGAGGAAGTCGTCGATGAGGATGGGCTTGTCCGGCGAGACGCGAACCGCTTCCTCGATGTACTCCTTCAGGTCCGCGTCGTTGTAGACCACGTCCATCGCGCGCCCGCCGAGGACGTAGGAGGGGCGGACGAGCACGGGGTAGCCGATGTCGTTCGCGAGTTCGAGCGCCTCGGCTTCGCTGGTCGCCGAGCCGCCTTCGGGCTGGGCGATGCCGCGCTCGTCCATCAGGCGGTTGAAGCGATCGCGGTCCTCCGCGAGGTCCATGGCGTCGACACTCGTCCCGAGGATCTCACAGTCGAGGCCGCGACGCTTCAGTTCCGCCTCCAGCGGGTGGCCGATGTTGACCGACGTCTGTCCGCCGAACTGGACCATGACGCCGTCGGCGTCGGCGGCTTCGATCACGTCCGCCACCTCCTCCGCCGTAATCGGCTCGAAGAAGAGGCCGTCGGAAGTGTCGTAGTCGGTCGACACCGTCTCGGGGTTGTTGTTGACGACGTGGGCATCGATGCCCTCGTCACGAAGTGCCTGGATCGCGTGAACCGAACAGTAGTCGAACTCCACGCCCTGCCCGATACGGATGGGGCCGCCACCGACCACGACGACGCTCTCCACGTCGCGGTCCACTCGCAACTCGCCCGCCGCCGCGTCGCCCTCGAACGGCCCGGTGACGTACTCGGGCTTGCGCGAGGAGTAGTAGTACGGCGTCTGGGCGGCGAACTCGCCGGCGCAGGTGTCGACCTGTTTGTACGTCCGTCCGGGGACTGCGGTTTCGACGGTGCCCACGTCGGCGCCGGCGGTCGACGCGATTTCGGCGTTGGTGACGCCCTTGACCGCCGCCTCGGTGAAGTCACCCCCGGCAGCGTTCGCCACCGCGTCGGAGACGCGCTTGAACCGCTCGACGTACCACTCCTTGATGCCGGTCCGGTCGACCACGTCGTCGACGGTGTAGCCGCGGTCGAACGCCTCGAAGATGGCGTAGGGGCGGTCCGGCGTCGGCTTCGTGAGATGCTCGTCTTCGAGCGTCTCGTCGTCCACGTCGGCCCAGTCGACGGCGGGATCGTACTCCGTCGACCGGAGTGCCTTCAACAGTGACTCCTCGAAGGTCCGGCCGATGGACATCGCCTCGCCCGTCGACTTCATCGCCGTGCCGAGCGTGAAGTCGACATCGGCGAACTTGTCTTTCGGCCACCGAGGAATCTTCGTCACCACGTAGTCGATGGCGGGTTCGAAGGCAGCCGTCGTCTCGCCGGTGATCTCGTTTTCGATCTCGTGGAGACGCTTGCCGAGTGCCACCTTCGCGGTGACGCGGGCGATGGGGTAGCCCGTCGCCTTCGACGCCAGCGCGGAGGAGCGCGAGACGCGCGGGTTCACCTCGACCACCCGGTACTCGCCGCCGGGCGTGCCGTCGTCGTGCCACGCGAACTGGATGTTACAGCCACCCTGGATGCCGAGTTCCCGGATGACTTCGAGGGCGGCGTCGCGCATCTCTTGGTGGCCGTCGTCGGGGATCACCTGCGACGGCGTGACGACCATCGACTCGCCCGTGTGGATCCCCATCGGGTCGAGGTTCTCCATGTTGCAGATGATGATCGTCGAGTCGTCGGCGTCGCGCATCACTTCGTACTCCAGTTCGACCCAGCCGGCGATGGACTCGGTGATGAGAACCTCGCTGTTCCGCGAGAGACGAAGGCCCTTGCGGACGCGTTCCAGCAGTTCCGGCATGTTGTCGACGACGCCCGAGCCGGATCCGCCGAGCGTGTAGGTCGTCCGGGCGATGACGGGCAGGCCGCCGACGTCCTCCACCGCAGCCTCGACGCGTTCGCGCAGGTCGTCCTCGCTGAGCCCGCTGACTTCCTCGCCCTCGTCGAGCGAGATAGTGGTGGAGCCGGGAACCGGCTGTCCGATCTTCTCCATCCGCTTGCGGAAGAGGTCGCGATCCTCCGTGGCGTAGATGGTGTCCAGCGGCGTCCCCATGATATCCACGTCGTGTTCCTCGAGGACGCCTTCTTCGGCGAGTTCGGCGGTGACGTTCAGCCCCGTCTGGCCGCCGAGCCCCGCGATCACGCCGTCCGGCTGCTCCTTCCGGATGATCTCAGAGATGGCCTCGGTCGTGATGGGTTCGATGTAGACCCGGTCGGCCATGTCGGGATCGGTCATGATCGTCGCGGGGTTCGAGTTGACGAGGACGACTCGGGCTCCCTCCTCCTGCAGGGCTCGGCAGGCCTGCGCGCCGGAGTAGTCGAACTCGGCGGCCTGCCCGATCTGAATCGGGCCGCTCCCGATCAACAGTATCGTCCGGTCCTCGGAGTCGGTGGCGGGACTTGTGCCTGCCACGGTGGCCTCGTCGGTCATCGTCGAATCGGAGTTCGCACATCGTAATAAGCCCCACGAAACAGTACGAGATACGAAGCGAAATTACGGATTTCGAAACGAGGCTCGGTAACAAGGGGGTTCCACTCGGCAGTGGTTCTCGGGGCGTGGACCGGCACCCGCACCGTGCGGACCGCACGACTGGTGACTCGTCGGAACCACCCGCCGCTAACCCGTTACGACGATCCGTTTCAGTTGTTCAGTCGATAGCGGTAGGGGCTGCCGTGCAGGACTTCCACGTCACCCTCCTCGGCCCAGCGTCCGAGGATCGTCGCAACCCGGTGGGCGCTCTCGAACTCCTCTTGCTCCTCCAGGAGCGTCAGGATCTCGCGGGCCGTCAGTGGCTCGTCGGCCTCGGAGAGCACGCCCCGGATTTGCTCGTACTGCCTCGACTGGGGGCGCATACGTCACACAACGGCCGGGAATGACTTAGTGTTCAGTGAGACGACCGTCCGACGACTGTCAGACGAACTATCATGGAGTTAACTCGATCACACGCGATCCGTGGATCGAGCGTCGACGGTCACGCGTACACGTCGTCGGCGTCCAAGTCGCGCTCCGCGCGGTACTGGTCGACGAACGCCGACACGTCGAATTCGACCATCCGCTGTTCGAACTCCTGGATCGCCGCGTCGTCGTCGGCGTGGCTGACGGCGTGTTCCATCAGTTCGATCACGAGTTCGACCACGATCTCGTGGAGGCGACGGGAGTCGAAGTCAGTCACCCACAGGAGCGCGTACCCCACGTCGCCCTCGTCGCTCAGATCCGCCACCGCCACCTGCTCGGGGAACTCCTCCAGCACGACGCCCAGCAGGTGGGGCGTGTCGAACTCCGGCATCTCCTCGCTACTCGTCTCGACCGTCTCCCGCAGGAGGTCAACCAGGAACTCGGGCAGAAAGCGCTCGGGCGGGTGGACGTCCATCACGACGGCATGGACGTCATCACAGGCACAGTCGAACTCCCGCATCCCCAGATCGAGATCGGTCGCGCGCACGGTCTCTCCACACGGGAGGTCGACCGTCCGCGCGTCGTCGCCGGGGATGCCCGGTTTCGTCATAGCTCCGTTTTCGTCCTCGTCCGGTTAAACGTCGCGCTTGCTATCGACCGGCCGTCACCCACAGCACCGGCCCGACGACAAGCAGGACGATGCCGAGAAACAGGTAGTGGACCGGTGCGAGCGCCTGCGGCGTCATGATGAACACGAGGCCGAAGATGGTCGCGTTGGCGGCGATAATCCGCCGGGATTTCAGCGGCAGCGTCCCGACCGTCGCGAGGATGAAAACCAGCAACAGGGCCTGCCCGACGTTGTAGTTGAGCAGGAAACTGTCGATGAGCTGTAGCGGGAGCATTCGTATCCATATCTCGCCCGGAATCGGCCATTAAAGTTCCGTTTACCGACGAGGCTTCCCTCACCGCCCGCTCGGTCCCGTGATGTCGAGCGGTCGAATCCAGCCGTACCACAGCAGGAACACCATCGTCCCGTAGCCTATCACGAACACGGTCGACCCCAGCGCATCGTACCCCTGCTCCGCGAGGAGGCCGCGGGCGAGTCCCGAGCCACCGATACCGAGTACGAGAAGCAGGATGATCAACAGCGTGTCGCGGTTCAGATAGCCGTCGAGATCCATACGCGCCGTAGGCGTCGCTCGCTACTCAATGCCTCGGTTCGCAAAAACGGGAGGTCGGCGTCGGCGCGTTACTGCGGCGCGGTCGCCCGAGCGATAGTGTTCGTACCGCCGCCGTTGGAGTTCGTCCAGATGACGCGGATCGTCTCGCCGCTGTTGACGTTGGTGTACGAGATCCGGTCGCCCGCCGAGACCACGTTGTCGTCGCCCCAGTTCGAGTTGCCCCCGTCGTACACGAGGTCGTTGCTCCCGTCGCCGTCGACGGTGAGCGTCGAGTTCTCGATCGTTTCGCCGCCCTCGTGGGTGATATTCACGACGTCGTTCGCATTCCCGCCGAAGCCGTCGCCGTCGCCGTCGAAGTCGAAGCTGAAACTGGCTTGCGGTGCGCTCTCGCTGACCTGATCGCCCAGACCGAGGACGAAGGTGCCGATGACGGCAGCGAGGATGACAGTGATCGCCACCATCAGAATCACGCCGATGACCGGGCTGACTGCGCGGTCCTCGGTGAGGAGTTCTTTGAGTTGCATGGTTGAATGGACACGCCAGGCCGGAGCCGGGGGGATCGGTTCGATGCTCCCGCACGGGCACGCGTCGACGTGTATGTCACGAAGAACGTGGCGGCGTGGGATAAACTTGTGTAACTGAGTATCGTTTTTGATATCTCAATGTCACGAGACGCCCGGGAGCGTCGGTGCTCTCCGAGCGCAGTCCACAAAAAACGAAACGGCAGCCCGCAGTCGGCTTACTGCGGTGCGGTCGCGCGAGCGATCGTGTTGGTGCCACCGCCGGCCGGATTGGTCCAGATGACACGAATCGTTTCACCCGAGGGAGCGATATTCGAGTGTTTCGAGGTGTCTCCGGCAGCGACCGATTCATCCGGGAAATTCATACCCACCGAGTCGGACGAATTCGACACGTTGAGGTTACCTTTCTCCAGCGTCTCGCCACCCTCGTGGGTGATGTTCACGCCGTCACTGCTGTTGAAGTCGAAGCTGAAACTGGCTTGCGGTGCGCTCTCGCTGACCTGATCGCCCAGACCGAGCACGAACGTCCCGATCACAGCGGCGAGGATGACGGTGATGGCCACCATCAGGATCACGCCGATGACCGGGCTGACTGCGCGGTCCTCCGTTAGTAGTTCTTTCAGTTGCATGGTTGGATGGACACGCCGGGCCGGAGCCGGGGGGATCGGATGCTCCCGCACGGACACGCGTCGACGTGTTGGTCCGACAGATGTGACGGCGAGTGATAAATCCGGCCGTTCAGCTATCACACGTGATAATTAGCCGACGGATAGTCGACTCAGGCCGTCGTTGAACGCACCCTGGCAGCAGATGGGTTCGCCTTCTACCCGCCGCAGTCTGGCGATTTACACGTCGAAAGCCGAGCGGGGCGCCGTCGCCGGGACGGCAGTCAGTAGCTCCGCTCTTTCGGTTCGTACGTCTGGTTCTCGCCCTCGAGGACGACCGGCTTGTACCAGAGTTCGGGCGATCCGTTCGACCACGAGACCATCGTGTGCTTGAGCCACTCCTCGTCCTTGCGCTCCTGATACTGCTTGCGCCAGTGGGCGCCGCGGAACTCCTCGCGTGCGAGCGCGCCCATCGTGATCATCTCCGCGATGTCGAGCAGGTTCCGCGTCTCGATGGTCTGGATCAGGTCCGTGTTGTAGGTGCTCGACGGGTCGGCGACGTACACGTCGCGGTAGCGCTGCCGGGCGGCGTGGATGTCGGCCAGCGCCTCCTTCAACGCCCCTTCCTCGCGGAACACGTTGACGTTTTTCGTCATCGTGTGCTGGACTGCCGCGCGGATCTCCGAGTGTTTGGTCCCCTCGTCACGGTCGAGCAGGCGGTTCACGCGTTCGCGCTCGCGTTCGAGCGTCCGTTCGACGACGGCTTCGGTCGTGTCGGCGGCCGCCCCGCCGTCCGCGACAGCCTCGCCCTCCCAGGGTTCGCCGAGTTCGACCGGCACGTTCACCTCGCCCGGCTCGGCGTCGTCGGTCTTGCCGACCGTGATCTTCGGCGCCTCCGTCTCGCCGCCCGCGACGTGCGTGCCGGCGCGCTTGCCGAAGACGGTGAGTTCGGGTAGCGCGTTCCCGCCCAGGCGGTTCGCACCGTGGACGCTCGCGCAGGCACACTCCCCGACAGCGTAGAGGCCGTCGACACAGGTCTGCCCGTACTCGTCCGTCTCGATGCCGCCCATCGCGTAGTGCTGGCCGGGTTTGACGGGCATGGGTTCTTCGAGGCCGTCGACGCCCTCGAAGTCCGCCGCGAGGTGGAGGATATTTTCGAGGCGGTCGACGATCCGTTCCTCGCCGAGGTGACGCATGTCGAGGTGGACGTACTCGTCCTCGATACCTCGGCCCTCGTTGACCTCGGTCAACTCGGCCCGCGCGACCACGTCACGCGAGGCGAGTTCGCCGTCGTTGTTCGCGTAGCCGTGTTCGAACATGAACCGTTCACCCTCGTCGTTGTAGAGGATACCACCCTCGCCGCGGACCCCCTCCGAAATCAGAACGCCCGTCGACGGCAGGGTCGTCGGGTGGAACTGGATCATCTCCATGTCCTCCGCGGGCACGCCCGCGCGGTAGGCCATCGCCACGCCGTCACCCGTGTTCGCCACCGCGTTGGTGGTGTGGTCGTACACCTGTCCAAGCCCGCCCGTGGCGAGGATGACGCCGTCTTCGGCGGCAAAGGCCTCGACGTTGCCCGTCGCCGTCTCGTAGGCGACGACGCCGTGGCAGGTCCGGTCGTCCGGCCGTTCCTCGTCCGAGACGGCGAGGTTGAGGACGTACCACTCGTCGAATACGTCGATGCCTCGTTTGACTACCTGTTCGTACAGCGTGTGCAGGAGGTGGTGGCCCGTCTCCGCGCCGGCGTAGGTCGTCCGGGGGAAGGAGAGGCCACCGAACGGCCGCTGGGAGACGCGGCCGTCGTCCTCGCGGGAAAACGCCATCCCCCAGTGTTCGAGTTGGATGGCCTCCTCCGGACTCTCCTGACAGAGCGCTTCGGCCGCGGGGGCGTCGGCGAGGTAGTCCGAGCCCTTCATCGTGTCGTAGGCGTGGAGTTCCCAGTCGTCGCCGTCGCGGAGTGCGGCGTTGATGCCTCCTTCCGCTGCGCCCGTGTGACTCCTGACGGGGTGGAGTTTCGTGACCATCGCCACGTCCGCCCCCGCTTCCTGTGCCGCGATGGCCGAGCGCAGGCCCGCCCCGCCCGCACCGACCACGATGACGTCGTATTCGTACATGGTTACCAGAACTTCAGGTTGCTCTTGACTGCCTCGCGTTTCAGCTCCTGGATGTGCTCGGTCAGGGGGATGTCCTTCGGACACACCTCCGTACAGGAGAACTGCGTCTGACACCGCCAGACGCCGTGTTCCTGTTCGATTATCTCCAGTCGCCGCTGTTTCATGTCCTCGCCTTCCCGCTCGTCCATCGCGAACCGGTAGGCCTTGTTGATCGCCGCCGGGCCGAGATACTCGTTGTCGCCCGCCGCGATGTTGCAGGAGGACATACACGCCCCACACCAGATACACCGGGTCGACTTCTTGATCTTCTCGCGGTTCTCGCGGCTCTGGCGCTGTTCCTCCAGCTCCCCGTCCGGCCGGTCGGTCGTCTGGAAGTACGGTTCGACCGACTCCATCTGGTCGTAGAAATGTTCCATGTCCACGACCAGATCCTTCACCACCTCCGAGTGCGGGAGCGGTTCGATCCGTACCGGCTGATCGAGGTCCGAGAGCTGTGTCTGACATCCCAGCCGCTGGGAGCCGTTGATGAAGAGCGCGTCGGAGCCACAGATGGCCTGTCGGCAGGAGTGCCGGAACGTGAGGCTGGCGTCGAACTGGTCGCGCGCGTAGATGAGCGCGTCCAGCACCGTCATCCCCGGTTCGTAGGGGACGTGGAAGTCGTCGAAGCGTGGCTCCTGTTTCCCAGCCACCTCGGGGTCGTAGCGGAACACCTTCAGGTGGTATCGCTCGGCGTCGGCCGCGGTGCGCTCCTCGGCTTCGACGCGCTCGCGCTCGCGCTCCTCGGCCCGCCGCCGCTTCTCGTCGAGTCGCTGCTCCTGTCCCGTCTCGGTTTCCGCGCTGTCCGTCTCGGTCTCTGCTTGTTGTCGTTGCGTGCTCATAGGATTGGGAGGAGGTCGATACCGGCCCAGGCGTTCGCAGTCCGGAAGCCCTGCACGAGCAGGAGGAGGCTCGCGGCGCCGAGGACCACCTTGACGACCCGCCGTTTGGTCCCCGTCAGTCCGGCGTTGATCAGGGCGTTATAGACGCCGTTGACGCCGTGGAACGTCGCGGTCACCAGGAACAACACCATCAGCGAGTAGTAGCTCCACGTCTCCATCCGGCCGGCGCTCATTCCGAACGTCACCTCGTCGGCGTGGTGGACGAAATGGAGGAGGAAAAAGTGGAAGGCGAGGACGACGATGAGGAAGGCAGCGGTGATGCGCTGCCAGAGCCACAAGCGTCCGCCCGCGGTGAACGAGGAGTAGCGCTCGGCCATCAGAGCGACACCCCCGCGAGGAAGGTGGGGATGCTCGCCACGACGATGGCGCCCGTCAGGATCAGCGACGCGTAGAAGCTCC
>Ga0207757_101383_pt1 | contig 10633 bp, 11 predicted proteins | sample A23P3SouthBayCA_2_FD_187752 | JGI IMG/M metagenome (GOLD analysis project Ga0207757, IMG submission 187752) | Aerobic enrichment media microbial communities from Eden Landing Ponds, California, USA - A23 P3 (2) (SPAdes) | ecosystem: Environmental > Aquatic > Marine > Unclassified | place...
CCGGCACACTCCTCACTGACGGGCCAGCAGACGAACGTCCCGTGGGGAGTTCTCGGCCGCTCGTTCTGGACCCGGCTGTCGGGCGGCTCAGGGGCGGTCCAGTTTGGTGGCGTCGACGACCTCGCCAGCGGGACACTGTCCGCCCCGATTCTCGGAGCTTCAGGACCGCCCGATTCGCTCCTCGGGCGGGATGAACGACCCGACCGAGACCGTATACAGCGTCACGGTTGCGACCCGGAGCAGCGTCGAGACCAGCACCGCGACGGGCGAGAAGATGACGGCGGTGGCACCGACGACGACCCACGGGAGCCACGGTTCCGGCACCGTCGGTGGGATACCCGCTGGCGTGTAGACCTGCGCGAGGTAGTACGTCATCAGGAGCGCGGCGATGCCGGTGTAGATGAGCCGTCGCGAGAGGCTGGCGAGGTCCTGCTGGATGGCGAGCGTCTTGAAGAACTGGCGGATGATGGCGACGCCCTTCAGCAGTTCCATGATGGCGTCCACGTCGTCCTCGGCGGCCTCGGGCAGCCCGTCGTCGGTCGCCCGGCGCAGTCGCCGAACGTCGTCGATGCGGTTCGCGTACTCCGTGCCGAAGGTGAGCAACAGCACCTCGAACGTGCTCTCGGAGTCCTCGGCCTGTCCGAGATGGTGGGCGTACTCGACCAGGGCGCCCGTGAGTTCGTCCACCCGCTCGCGGAGGTCGTCCTCGAGGTCGTCGGTCCCGTCGATGGTACGTTCGAGGTCGGCCGCGCGCTCCTCGAGCGTGTCGGCCAGCAGCGCGAGGAAGGAACCGGGGTCGTTCGGGCTGGTATCGACGCCTGCCACGTCCTCGATGGTCCGGCGGAACTCCAGATTCCCCTCCAGTCGGTCGGTCAGGTCGGCCGGCGTCCCGAAGACCCGCGAGAGGATGAGCTGGTTGATGGACAGCGTGACCGTTACGACCGTCGCCAGCGCGCCGAGCATGCCGCTCGCCAGTACTGCCTGGAGGTTGCTCTCCGGCCCGACGTAGGTGACGCCGGCGAACACGGCCACGGCCGTCAGGGCGCCGACCGCGAACGAGATGAACAGGGCCAGTCGCGGGCGGCTCCCGGTCACCAGTGCCCAGCGCCGCACCCGTACTGCGGTCCCTGCCGACTCGTCGTCCGTCCGTGGTTCGGCCATTCGAGGTCTGCGGCGGGGTTCTCCCTCCAGGGACTCCAACCTGGGGGTTCACCCTCGGGGTCGTGTTGCTCCTCGTTGCCCGACTGCGTGTATTCCCCTGCCACCCTGGGTGCCCGCCGTCGAGTTCGGCATGGAAACGACGGTTCGTCGGCGCCGGCCGCCACGGCATGTATCCGTCTCGAGGGGCAATCGTCCAGCAGTGAACGCATCAACCGTCGTGCTCGGCTTCGGCGCGTTCCTGTTCGTGCTCCCGATTCCCGGAACGTTCGTCTCCGGCGCACTGGTGCTGGCTGCCGGGCTCGTTGCGCGACAGCTCGGCGCATAACGCCCGTTCTCGACCTGCTCTGTCTCGGCATCGGTCGTGTCGCTCGACAGGGATGGGGCAGTTCCGACGCGAGGCGAAGACCCATCGGCAGGGATGTGTCGCCCCGAGCAAAGCACTTAGCTGTCGGCCGCGGACGACCCTCATATGCCGGACGACGGATCGGTCGACAAGGAAGGGAACGCGGTCGACACGGAACCCGCGGACGCGTTCGCGCTCGTGGGCAACGAGACGCGTGCGGAGATCCTCCGGGTGCTGGGCGAGGACCCCTGGGAGGGGCTGTCGTTCTCCGAGCTCCGCTCGCGGGCCGCGCCCGACATGGACAGCGGGCAGTTCAACTACCACCTCCAGCAGCTGGTCGGGCAGTTCGTCCGGCACACCGACGACGGCTACGAGATGCGCCCGGCGGGGGCGACCCTCTACCGGACCGTCCGCGCGGGGACGTTCAACCGGCGGGCCAGCGTCGAGCCGTTCGACGCCGGCTTCGACTGCTACTTCTGCGGCGCGGGGGTCGAGGCCAGCTACGACGACGGGATGTTCGACCTGTCCTGTTCGGGCTGCAGCCACGTCTACTCCCGCACGATGGCGCCCCCCAGCGCCGTCGAGGGGGTCGACCCGGAGGACCTGCTCGCACGTATCGACCAGTACAACCGCCACAACATGCTGGCGTTCGCGCGCGGGGTCTGCCCCATCTGCGTGAACGGTCTCGACCGCGAGTTCATGCCCGGCGAGGAGGCCTGGACCGAAGGTGCCGAACGGTTCGATGTCTTCGTCCGTCACACCTGCGACCACTGTGGCAACACCCACTACATGACGGTCGGACTGTCGCTGCTGTATCGGCCGTCGCTGGTCTGTTTCTTCTCCGAGCGGGGGCTGGACGTGACCGACGTTCCCCACTGGGAGCTCCCGTTCGTCATGACCGACCGGGACCTCACCGTCCGGTCCGACGACCCCTGGGAGGTGGCCTTCGAGACGACGTACGACGACGACCGGCTGGCACTCGTCGTCGACGAGGACCTGACGTTCGTCGAGGAGCCGGCCGTCACCGTGGCCGAGTGAATCACCGCTGATCGGTCGGCCGCACCAGCAGTTCGTTGATGCTGACGTGGCGTGGCTGGCCGACGGCGTACAGGACGGCGGCGGCGATGTCGTCGGGGTGGAGGGCGTCCATCGACTCGACCCACCCCTCGATGCGGTCCTTGACCTCGTCGTCGGGGATATGCTCCTGCAGTTCGGTGTCCACGGCGCCCGGTTCGACGATGGTCGTCCGGACGCCGTTCTCGGTCTCCTCCTTGCGGAGCGCGTCGGTGAACCCGTTGACGCCCCACTTGGTCGCGTTGTAGCCCGCGGCGGTCTGACTGGTGGTGCGCCCGGCGACCGAGGAGACCTGCACGAGGTCTCCGCCGCCGCGCAGATGCGGCAGCGCGGCCTTGCTGGCGTTCATGAGGCCGAGCAGGTTCACCTCCACCATCGTCCGCCAGTCCTCCGGGTCCGCGTCGGCCACCTTCTGGAGCAACATCACGCCAGCGTTGTTGACGAGTACGTCGAGGTCGCCGAACGCGTCGACCGTCTCGGCCACGAGGTCGTCGACGGCGTCGCGGTCGGTTACGTCCGTCGGGACGACCAGCGCCTCGCCGGGTCCGTCGTCGATGTCGGCGGCGAGCGACTCCAGGCGGTCAGCGCGCCGAGCGGCCAGCGCCACCGACAGTCCCTCGTCGGCCAGTGCCCGCGCGGTCGCCGCCCCGATACCGGAGGAGGCACCGGTCACGATGGCCACCTCGCCGTCCATGTCGCGTGTGAGCGAACGCATGAACGACGCGAGGGGTGGCTGGCGTATGAAGCTACGTCCGTCGGCGGAGGTGTTCGTGTCCCCGTCGGTCGGTCAGTACCGCACCACCGCGTCGATGATGCCGGCCGTCTGCCCGACGCCGACGAGGACGAGGCCGGCGACGAGCGCGCGCTGGCCGCCGGCACCGAACAGGCCGCCGAAGTAGACGAGTGCGCCGCCCAGACAGAGGCCCCCTGCCGCGAGGTAGACGCTCCGGGGGCCGTCGTCGGCCATCTCCCGGCCAGTCTCGACGAGCGCCGCGCCCGGGAGCAGCATCCAGCCGCCGACGGTGAGCGGGAGGAAGACCCGCCCGAGGACGGGCACGACCAGCCCGAGTAGCCCGGCCGTCGTGACCGGGACCCCGGCGGCGACGACCAGCCACCAGACCGAGAGGAGTCCCTCGCGCATCTCGCCGTACGAGAGCGCCGCGAACGCGACCAGCAGGACGGTCATCACGACGTGGGCGACGAGTAGCGTCCGCGTCGCCACGAGGCCGACATGGGCACCGATGACGACCGCCCACGCCGCCGGAACCAGCACCGCCGGACCGTTCGCGCGGAGCCTGCGGAACACGGGCGGTGGTTCGACCTCCGACCGCATCAATCCGCCTGCTCGGTCCGTGGCCTGCCGCCCGCCACCGATTCTCCCGTGCCGTCGTCTTCCGCCCCGCGATTGCTGCTCCGCCGCGTGAGAGCCCGTCTCGTGGGGTAGCCCATCCCGGAAGGGTTATACGTCCCACTCTCCCCGGTGGCTGTATGGCAACTGGCAAAGTTGATTTCTTCAACGACACCGGCGGCTACGGTTTCATCGAGACGGAAGACGCAGACGACGACGTGTTCGTCCACATGGACGACGTCGAGGGTCCGGACCTGGAGGAGGGTGAGGAGCTCGAGTTCGACATCGTCGAGACGGACAAGGGTCCCCGCGCCCAGAACCCGCGCCGCGTCTGAAGCTGGACGACTCGGCCGCACCGTAGTTACACCTTCTTCGTATTTCACCCGCGCCAGCGGCGGCACCGGGATACGTGTCGGTCGGCCGAGAGCGTCGCGCTCGTCGGTTTCAGTTGGCCGACGCCTTCGCCTCGGACAGCCACGCCGGTTCGTCGACGCTCGTCGAGCCGACGGCGGTGATGCTGTACACGGCCTCGTAGCTCACCGTCCGGCCGTCGGCGGTCCGCCCGGTCCAGCCCCACGTCTCCTGCCGGGCCAGTCCGTTCCCGTCGATGAGGACGGCGTAGGTCCAGTCGACCTCCTCCAGCTGGTCCGGATCGGAGACCGTCCCTGCACCGCCGCCGCCCCCCATCGCGAACCAGGGGACGGTGGCGCTCTCGTCCAGTTCGTACCGCGTGACGCCGACGCCGTCGAACCGCTCCTGCCCGCGGTCGACCAGTCCGTCGGTGTCCGCCGCGGCGTAGAGGCCCCCGTACGCGAGGCTGCTGGCCACGAGGTCGGTGTCGCCGGCGCCGCTGGTGTAGAACGCGTCTTCACCACTGCCGTAGCGGGTGTAGGTGACGCCGTCGGCGTGGAACTGCTGCCAGCCCTCCGTGTCGTCACCGTCGCTGGACGCCCAGTTCGTCACCGAGCGCCCCGCCTCGAGGTCGACCGTGTGGGTGACGTCGAACGCGCCGCTCTCCCCGTCGAGGCCGGTCGCGCTCCAGCGCCAGGTCGCCGTGAAACTCCCCGCCTCCCGGAGCACCTGCTCGCGGTCCGTCGTCGCGAAGCCGTCGGTGCCGGTCCCGTCACCGCCGTCGCTCCCGCCGGCGCCGTCGGTTCCCCCGTCACCGCTCCCGCCGCCGGGACCGGCGGGACTGCTCCCGTCCGTGCAGCCGGCGAGCAACACGAGCACCGCGACGACCAGGACGGCCGCTTTCCTCGCTGTCATGCGTCAGGTACGCTATTCCCGGATATGAATCTATCCTGCGGCTGTTGAACGAACCCCGCCAGCGACGAAGAGAACCGCGGCGCCGCGTCACTTCTCGGGTCCGACCTTCTCCGTGACGCGGAACCCCTCGGGCGGTGCGAGGACCCCCGCGATGGTTCCCATCGAGTGGACGACGGTGACGAGCGGTGCCAGCGGCACCGCGAGCGCCCACGTCAGCGAACTGCCGCCGTAGTAGACCGCGCCGCGGACGAACCAGAACGCGGTGGCGCCGGCCAGACCCAGCGAGACCAGCAGGAACAGCCCACCGTACGCGACCGAGACGCCCAGCACCGCCAGCGGCACCGCGACCAGCGTCACGACCGGCGAGAGCGCCCACGCGTAGTTTCGGACCCGGGTGAGCGCCTCGTACCGGGCGGGCAGCATCGAGGCGGCCTGCAGGTTGCCGGCCGCCCAGCGCCGGCGCTGCTGCATGATCTCGTACAGCGACGGCGGCGCTTCGTTGCGGCAGGTCGCCTGCCCCAGCGCGAACGTCGGGTCGGCCTCGCGGAACGCCGCCCAGACGAAGGCGGTGTCCTCGACGATGGTCTCGCGGTTCCACGTCACCTGGTCCTCGAGGTCGGCACGGACCGCGATACCGCCACCCCACGCGAACAGCGGGATGTCGAGCCGCGCGAACGCGCGCTGCTCGATCTGGACGCCCATCCGGTAGATGTCCGCCATGTAGGGGAGGATTCCCCCGCTCCGGCGCGGTTTCTCGCGGAGCTGGACCACGTCGGCGTCCGGGAGCCCCTCGAACGACTCCACGACGCTGTCCTCGTCGAGGTAGGCGACGAACTCGCGGTCGTGGTCGACGTTGCGGCGGGCCCACTCGATGGCGCGGCCCTTCCGGACGGCCTCGCAGTCGAACCCGTCGGGGACGACGTGGACCGTCGCACCCGCCACGTCGATGGGCGCCTCCGCGACGACGTGGATGTCGTCGAACCGGTCGGGGAGCGAGTCGACGGTGGCCTGCACCACGTCCTCGGCGTCGATGGTCAGAACCCGGACGTGGACCTCCTCGGGGCCGTACTCGACCTCGGGCGGCTCGTAGCCCGCCCCGACGACGTAGGTGAGGACGACCCAGACGAGAGCCGTTCCGCCGAAGAGGACCGTCGTGGTCCAGAGCGTCGCGTCGAGGAGCGTCCACCCCGGAGCCACGCCGGGCAGTGCCAGCGGTGTGAGTGCCGCAGTCGCCGCGAGCAGGAGCGCCCCGGCGACCGCGACCAGCGAGTAGCGTTCGGCGTTCATGTCACTCGTGTCGAGTCGCCGAACACACTTCAACCGGGAACGCCGTTCGGGCGGTTCGGGGCCGTTCACGGGGGATGAACGGTCTGAACGGTCGACCGGCGGGGGCCTACAGCGGCTCCCCGGCCCGGTAGTGGATGGCCATCGGAAGCCCCTCGGCGTCGGTCGGGGGCTCGGGCGGGAGCGTGCGCAACGTCGACCGACCGGGGCGGGCGGTGTAGGCGAGCGCCAGCGCGTCCAGTACGTCGTGGACGGTGACGCGGGCGTCGCCGGCGGCCTCGGCGGCCGACTGGACCGCGGGTGGGGCGTCGTGGTCGAACTCGGCGAGCGCGCGCATCCGCTCGGCGTAGCCGCCGGCCGTCGAACGCGCGTGTACGGGCGCCTCGCCGGCGAACGCGGTGAAACAGACCTCCGGGTGGGACTCGGCCACGATGTCGCGGGCCTCGGGGACCTCGCTCAGGAGGTCGTCGAGCGCGGCGGCGGCGTCGGCCAGCTCGAAGGCGCGCTCGGCCAGCTCCCGGCCCGTCACGCGCTCGTGGACGCGCGCCGCGGCCGGGTAGCGACGCTTGCGCGCGGCCTCGCGAACGGGCGGGTCGACCACCACGTGTCCCCGCTCGCCGAGCACCTCGCGGGCCAGTTCGTCGCACCTGCGGGGGCTCCCGTCGCTCCCGACGGAGCCGATGGGCGCGCCGACGAGGATGCGGGCGGCCGTCTCCTCGTAGTGGGTCCAGCAGGCGCCGATGCCCTCGTGGGCGCCGGCCTCGGCGAGCCCGTCGCCGTCGAACGCGGCCGCGAACCAGCCCTCACCGTCGCTGGGCACCGCCCCGACGTACAGCGACCCACCCACGGACATGCCTCCGGTTCGGGGGTCGGCCGAGGAAAACCCTCCGGCGCCGTCGGTCAGGCGTCCGACGCGCCCGGACGCGTGTCGCTGTCGAGGTGGGCGTGTGCCGGCTGTCTGACGCGGTTTGATATACTGTGACACGAAAGCTTGGGGTCGTCATGTCGACCCGACGGGGACCACCCGAGCCGCTCGTGGCCGGCTACAGCGGGCCGCTCGGCCGGCGGCTCCTCCGTGTCCGGCGGGGCTGCCGGCACGCGCGCGATTCCTGTCGGGCGGTGCTCCGCCGCCGCATCGGCTCGACACGCACGTTCCCGCTCGACCCCTCGGACATGCGCCTCGCCTACGGCTACCAGCAGGTCCTCCTCACCGTGCTGGTGGTGGCCGTGCTGTCGGGGCTCGGGATGCGCCTGTTCGCGACGGAGCTGTTCCGGACGCTCGTCTCCCGTGACCTGCTGCTGGTCGTCGGGTTCAACGCCAGCATCAGCGCGGGTGGCGTCCTCGCGGGGCTCGCCGCCCGGCGCTACTGGCGGTGGTCCCGCCGGGCGTCGGTCAGGTTCACGGCGCTCGTCCGGGCGACATCGGAGACCCGACGGCTCTGAGCCGAGCGACCGTCCCTACTCGGCCGTCATCGTGGCCAGCTCCTCGACGAGCCACTCGATACGGTCCGCGTACGTCTGCATGAACCGGTCGGCCCCGTCCGAATCGAACTGCGTCCGGAGGTAGCGCCCGAAGATTCGCACCTGCCCGTCCAGCGACGCCACCCCCAGCCCGACCGGCGACCCCCGCCACGACGGCGGGGTGAAGAACGGCCGCTCCTCGGTGTCCGGCCCCACCGAAGGGTACGTCGGGATGTTCCCGAGATTGGTGAGGATGATGGTGTCGGTCAGGCGCATCCCCGGGCCCCGGAGGAGTTCGGGGAGCTCCTGCCGGACCCCGATGGGGAGCTCGTCGGGGAGCAGCGCGAGCGCCTTGTAGAGCGCGGCGGCGCGGTCGCGCTCCTTGATGCGGGTCGTCTGGAAGGAGACGTGGTCGAGGAGGTCCGCGGCGTCGCGGCGGTCGCCCCGGCCGCTCCGGACCGACTCGAACATCGAGTACATCGCCATCACCTGGTGGAACCACTCCTTCGGCCGGAGGTTGACCGGCATCATCACGCTCAGCCGGCCGGTCACCTTCCCGTGGGCGTCGTTCCAGTCGGCCATCGCGAGGTGGAGTGCCGACAGCAGCACGTCGTTGACGGAGATGTCCTCCGGGCGGTCGCGGACGAGGCGAGTTGTCAGCTCCTGGCTCAGGTCGTACCGGGCGTATCCCCACCCGTCCACGTCGCGGCCGCCGTCCGTCGCGAGGCTCGTGGGGCGCGTGATGGATTCGCGGGCGCGTCGGGCCAGCGAGTCCATCGCCTGCACCGCGTCGGCGATGCGGCTCGGCTCGATATCCTGGAGGAACGACCGTGACTCCTGCAGCGTGACGGGGTCACGCATCGGCTCGTTGCCCTTGTACGCCTGCCAGACCGCCTGTGAGTACCGGAGCGTGCCCAGCCCGTCACCCGCGACGTGGCTGGTCGACTGGAGGACACGGTCACCGCCGTCGAGGCCACCGCCGCGGTAGATGCAGATGCGGACCGGCGGCTCCTCGGTCAGGTCGAAGCGCTCCCCGTAGATGCGGTTCCGGACGGCCTCGAGCGACGCCTCCTCGCTGTCCACCTCGATGATGTCGAGCGGCTCCGGGTCGTCCGGCACCATCCACTCGTACCGGGTGTCGGTGAGGCTGGACGGGCGGCGGCGGGCGCTCGCGAGCGGATGGTACTCCATCGCCGTGGCGGTCGCCTCCCGGAGCCGCGGGATGTCGACGGTCCCCGTCGACTCGATCTCCCCCTGCATGTTCCACGGCTCGAACGTCTGGTCCATGTGATGGGTCATCTCCTCGAGCGGGGTGAACGGGAGCGTCGCTGTCATGGATACGCGACCCTGCCGGCGCGGGTGGGTTAAGTGTGGCTCCGAGTATCAACCGTCGGGACCAGCCCCGCCGAAGCGCCAGCCGTCGGTCAGCGCGTCGAGCGCCTCGTGATGGCTGACGCCGTGCGGGGCCGTCAGCGGCGTCACCGACACGTCGCCGGCGAGGATGGCGTGGCGGTCGGATTCCTCGGGGTACTGCGAGGGGTCGTGGGCGGGGAGGTGGGGCGGGTTGTCCAGGCCGAGGTCCGCCTCGACACCGGCGGAGGCCCAGAACGTGTTGTTGAACGTGATGGTGTCGCCGTCGCGCTCGATGCGGGTGTCGTAGTCGGTCAGCGGACTCGTGACGCGCATCTCGACGCCGGACTGGGGGGCGATGGCGGGCGCGTTCACGTTGAGGAATCCGACGCGCTCGCCCGCCCGCTCGGTCATCCCCTCGCGTCCGGCGGCCGCGCCGAACCCCTCGAAGCCGTCGAAGACGGCCGTCTCGAGCGCGCCCGTGACGAGGTGGCGGGTCGCGGCCGCGGGCAGGGCGTAGTCCTCCGGGTCGTCCGGGTCCGGGAGGAAGCCGGTCGGGTCGTACGCGGAGACGGCGATGGCGGGCGTCCCGAGGAAGGCCGCCTCGACGGCGGCCGCGACGGTGCCCGAGTGCCCGAGGATGTACGCGTCGAAGTTCGGCCCGACGTTGCACCCGGAGACGACGAGGTCCGGGCGGTCCTCCAGCCCGCGCAGGCCGAACGCGGTGCAGTCCGCCGGCGTCCCGTCGACCGCGTACGTGTCGTCGTCGCGGCGGGTCACCTCGACGGTGTCCGAGCGCGCGCGGCCGACGCCGCTGTGGTCCGTCGTCGGGGCGGCGACCGTCACCCGTGCCTGCTCGGCGAGCGCCGTCCGGAGGGCTTCGAGGCCGGGGCTGTCGATGCCGTCGTCGTTCGTGAGGAGGACGTGCGGGCGCTCGTCGGCGTCGGCGGGCCCGTCGGCCTCGCGGGGGTTCGCGTCCACGGCGGAGACCCGAACGGAGCGGTATTGAACCCGCCGGCTACGCAGCGCCGCCGGCCACCGGTGTGGGTCCCCCGTCGCCGGGGGGTGTCTCGCCGCCACCATGTCGCGCTGTCTCGGCGGGTCGGCGTGGCGCCCGGCTTGAAGTGGGGCGCCCCCGACGGCTCCAACGATGGGTGTGCGCGAGGTGGCCGGCGAGGCGTATCGTGAGGCGCTGCCGGCGCTCGCCGCGTCGGCCGTCGGCGGGCTCCTCGCCGGCCTCGTCCTCGGCGGGATGCGTGCGGACCTCGGGAACGTCGACGGCCTGCTGGTCCTCATCCCCGCGCTGCTCGCGACTCGCGGGAACGTCTACGGCTCGCTGGGCGCCA
>Ga0207757_101384_pt1 | contig 10597 bp, 8 predicted proteins | sample A23P3SouthBayCA_2_FD_187752 | JGI IMG/M metagenome (GOLD analysis project Ga0207757, IMG submission 187752) | Aerobic enrichment media microbial communities from Eden Landing Ponds, California, USA - A23 P3 (2) (SPAdes) | ecosystem: Environmental > Aquatic > Marine > Unclassified | place...
TAGACGTACCGCCGGGCGTCGAGCTCCAGCGGGTCCGAGTCGTCGTACCGGGAGTACCGGAACAGCGATAGCATCCGGGCGAGCCGCGAGAGCGGCCCATCGCCGGCCGCGAGTGCTGACGTGCTCGCCCGCGCGGCCGTGGTCCCGGCGCCGGTGCCGCCCGTCATCGATGCCTGCCGGACCGCAACCCCGGCCCCACCGACCAGCAGCGCGCCGAGACCGAGGCCGGTCGCCTCCTCCTCGGAGACGGGCAGGTGCTCCCAGCCACCGAAGGCGGTCGGACTCCCCGACCCCGCCGCGAGCGAGCGCTCGCCGTCCGGGGGGGTAGCGGGCGCGCCGTCGGCCCCGTCACTGCTGCCGTCCTCGGCGGCGGCACCACCGAGGTCACCGGACCCGTCGTCGAGCCGAGCCACCCGCTCGCTCGAGGAGAGCCCGCTGTCCACACCGGTCGAGAGGGCCTCTCCGGTCGTGGCATCGGTCAGTTCCCCGGTCGTCCCCTCGGCCGACACCAGCGTACCGTCGCCGGTCAGCTCGGCGACCGCGCCGGTCGTCCCCGCGGAGAGGTCACTCGTCAGTGTCTCCGTCGTCTCGGCCAGCGAGGTCACCCGGTCGGTCGTGAGGTCGGTGACCTCGCCCGTCGCGCCGGTCAGTGACCCGGTCGCACCGTCCAAGTCACCATCCGCGGTCGCCGACACCGCGTTCGTGGTGTCGTCGGTCGTCGCGTTCACCGTCGAGGCGGTCACGTCGACCGTCTCCGTCACCTCCCCGGTCGTCGTGTCCGTGGCGTCGGTGACCCCGCCGGTCGCGACCGTGACCGCATCCGTCGTGTCGTCGGTGGCCCCGCCGCTGGCGGTGTCGAGGGTCTCACCGGTCGACTCGACCGTGCCGTCGACAACGCCGGTCGTCGAATCAGTGGTCTCGTCCACCACGTCCGTCGTCGAGTCGACCGTCGTCTCTACGGTCGAGGCTGTTCCGTCGACCGTGCCGTCGACGGTGTCCGTCGTCGAGTCGAGGGTCTCGTTGAGAAGACCACCGCCGTCGTCTCCCAGCGGCGTGGCCGTGGCGTCGCTCGCCGCCGCGAGCGGAACGCCCGCGACGGCCCCGAAGAGGAGCCACGCGGTGACCACGACGGCGAAGAGCCGGCTGCGGCCGGACTCGTCGCTGGGGGACATGCTCGTCCATACCGGGGGGCTCATCGGACTTAAATTGCCGGGTCAATCGGGCGAGCGTACTCTGCACGTCCAGCCACCATCCGGAGAAATGAACCGCCTCAGTCCATCTACCATTTGTTTGGATGGTTTCGCCACAACCCCCTTTTGTACCCGGACTGTTCGTTCGGTCAAGTGGAGCCGTTCCACGACCAGACAATGACCGGACAGACCGCAAGCGGCGGAGACTCGCACCGACCGGCCGAACAGGGCACTCGAGCGGAGATCATGGACGCCACCTACACGGCGCTGGGGAAACACGGGTACGCGGACCTGACCATCCAGACCATCGCCGACGAGTTCTCGAAGTCCAAGTCGTTGCTGTACTACCACTACGACGCGAAGGACGACCTGCTCGTCGACTTCCTCGACTGGCTCGTCGAGGAGTTCGCCGCCGAGGTCGGCGCCGACCCGGCCGGCAACCCGGAGGACCGCGTGCGCGACCTCTTCGGGATGCTCGTCCCCGAGGACGACGGCTCCGAGGGCATCCGGCTGTCGCTCCTCGAGCTGCGGATGCGCGCGCCGCGCGACGACCGGTTCGCAGAGCGGTTCGAGGCGCTCGACGAGCGCGTGCGGGAGGAGTTCGCGGCCGCCATCCGCGAGGGGATCGCCCGTGACCGGTTCCGCGACGTGGATGCCGAGTTCGTGGCCGACAACCTCTACTCGCTGGCGACGGGGGCGACCGTCCGCCAGCTGACCACCGACTACGACGGCGAGAGCGCCCAGCGTGGCCTGGATGACATCATCGACCGACTCCGTGCCTGAGTCAGTCGCCGCCGCGGAGGGCGACGAGCGCCGTCGCCGCCGCACCCAGTAGCAGCGCAACCGCCGCTCCCTCGCCCGGCCCGGCGACCGAGGCGGCGCCGACGACGGACCCGAGCCCGACGCCGGCCGCGATGGCGACACCGGCGACCGCCAGGCTCGTCGTCGCGTGCCCGCGCTCGACGGCCGACTGCCGGCCGGCACGCGCGGCGGTATCCGCCGTACTGTCCGTTCCTTCCCGGCCGACGAGCCCGTCCAGCGACAGCCCGAACTCCGCGAAATCCCACACCAGCACCGCCAGTGCCACCGCGGCGACCGTCCGTGCCGGGTCCCGGGTCAGGACCGCCGACCCCAGCGCGCCGGCCGCCAGGAGGCCCGCAGCCACCGCGCCGAGCCCCCGCTCCCCCCGGAGCAGGCCCACGCGTTCGGCCCCAGCCAGCGCCGCGAGGAGGACGAACGCGGGCGTGATGGCCAGCAACACCACCAGCGGCGTCACCACGCCACGGACGGCACCGGCCGACCCGGCGGCGTCGGTGAGGAACCCGGCCGCACGCACGAACCCGGGAACGACCCCGACGAGCGCACGCGTGGCCGCGCCGACCGCCGACGGGGCGAGGAGCGCCCCGAGCAGGACCCCCCCGGAGCCGACGGCGACCGCCAGCCATCCCGTCGGCCGGCGGAGCGCAGGCACCCCGACCGCGCCGAGCAGGACCGTCCCGGCGTAGCCCGCGGCCGCGACCGCGGCGAGGCCGCCCAGTGTCGCGTGTGTTGCCCCGTCGCGGGCCGCACTCGCCAGCCCCGGTCCCAGTGCGGGGGCGACGAGCGTCGCCGCGAACAGGGCGACCGTTCCACGGAGGAGCCACGGCCGGGTGGCGGCGACACGACCGGCCGGGCTCACGAGCCCGTCGGTGACGGCCCGCCGGGCCCACAGCCACGACAGCCCGAGGACGACGCCGGCCTCGGCGAGCGGCGCCGCCGGCCGGAGAACTCCGGGTGCCAGCGCCTCCAGCGTGCTGGTGAGCGAGGCCGCAGCGATGGGATTTCCGCGAACGGTGGCCGCCACGGCCAGGCCGAACCCGGCCAGCGCGAGACAGCCGGGCAGCCCGACCCCGGCCGCCAGCCGGGCCGGTGGCACTCCGAGCAGGACCGGGACGAGGACGAGCACCCCACCGGCCGCGAGCGCCGCCGAGAGCCCCACGACCGGCGGCGACCCGGCGGCGGTGACCGCGACGCCGCCGGCCAGCAGGAGGCCGCCGGTCCCCGCGAGGAAGGCCCCTGCCGCCAGCGCTGGCGGGCGCGACCGACCGAGCAGGAGCGCCGCGGCGCCCATCGTGACCGCCCCCTCGGCGACGACCGCGACGGACCCGATGGTCGCGACGCCAGCGAGCACGACTCCGGCCGCCAGTATCGCCGCAACGGCCGCGAGGGCACCACTCGTCGGCGTGGGACGCCGCCGGGTCGAGTCCCCCCCGGCCGTACCGGCCCCATCCGACCCGCGGGCGCCGGCGTCGGCCCGGTCGTCCGGTCGGTCGGTGGTCCTTCGTGCCACGGTCACCACTCCTGCAGCGTGCGAGCGAGCGCCTCGCGCAACGGTTCGTCCGTCCAGTCCACGACGCCGACCCCCTCCCCCCGGAGTTCGGCCGCACGGTCGGCCCGCTCGACCCCCGACAGCCGTGCGGCCGGCGTCGGCCCGTCGAGGGCCGGTGACAGCACCCTGACATCGTGTTCGTCGGCCCGGAGCGTCCGGACGAGCGACGCCGCCTCGTCGTCGAGGAGCGGCGAGCAGAACAGCACCCGCGCGCCCGACGGCAGCGCGGCCCGCAGCGCCGTGACCGGGTCGGCCGCGTCGCCCCCATTCGTACCCGGCGTGTGGCCGGCCTCGCCGCCGAAGACGGCATCGAGGTCGGGGTCGTACGCACCCGGCTCCGTGTCGTCGGGCGGGCGCTCGCCATCCGAGGCCCCCGAGGCTCCGGGTCCATCGTCCGCCGGTTCGAAGGCGTCGCCGAACGGGTCGCCGCCGTCGGAGCGGACGGTCGAGCGCCCGCCGTGCCCGCCACCGTCGGCCGCGTCGGCGCCCGTCGACGGTCCGCCCGGCCCGTCCCGTCCGTTCTCTCCGGGGGAGTCCCCGTCGCGCCGTGCCGGGTCGCCGGCCGCCCCGAGCGCGACGGGCACCTCGGCCGGGGCACGGGTCGCGCCGGGGCCGTAGGCATCGAACGCGCGCCGCCCCAGCGTCCGGTGGTCGACGCCCCTCCCCGGTCCGAGAGCGGCCGGCGCGTCCGGGATGAACCCGAGCGCCACCGTCGCGTCCCGCTCCAGCAGCGCCTCGAACGCCCCCTCCGCGGCGAACAGGGTGTACTCGATGGCGGTCGGCGCCGCGTCGTCCGCCCGCTGGAAGGTCGGCGCCGTGGCGTCGACCACGATGGCGACGGTCGCGGAGCGGTGCTCCCGGAACTCGACGGTCGCCAGCTCGCCCGTCCGGGCGAAGCGCCGCCAGTCGACCCGCGAGAGCGGGTCCGAGCGCTGGTACTCGCGGACGGCGTGGAACTCGACGCCGCCGCCCTTCGAGTCGGCAGCACCGTCGGCGCTGCTCACGTTCGGCGCGGCCGTCGCGTCGCCCGTGCCCGTCGCCCGGCAGCGGAGCCGGGACTCGGCCGGGAGAGCGGCGGTTTCGGCGTTCGCGCCCGCGCCGACGGCCGCCGCCCGGACCGGCCCGAACTCGTGGTCGCCGCGACGCGCGCGGACGGTGTACGTGAACGAGGCTTCCTCGCCAGGGCGGAGCGTCGTGACGGACGCGGCCACCCCCTCGACGACGCCGAGCGCCGCCGGGACGGCGTCCGCGAGCCGGCAGTCACGGAGCGCCGGCCCCTGGTTTCGGACGGTGACGGTCACCCCGACGCGCTCGCCGACCGCGGGACGTGCGGGGTCGAACGAGCGCCGGGCCTCCAGCTCGGGCGTCGGCGTGGTCGAGAGCCGGCCGTACGCGACGAACGCCAGCGGGACCGCGGCCGCCACCAGCACCGCACGGTTCTGTGTCACCACACCCAGCCCGAGCGCGAGGACCGCGATGCCCGCCGCGACCGCCCAGCGGCCGCCGGACACCGGCGAGGAGGGGTCGGCCGCCGCAGACTCGTCATCGGGGGCCGCGCCACGGTCGCTCACGCTCGCTCACCTCCGGCCGGACCGCTCGTCGCGTCCACGCCGTGCCGGGCACTGCCCGCACCCCCGGCGCCCACCGGGTTCGAGGGCGCCTCGGCGACCGTCGCCAGCGCGTCGACCGTCAGGCGAGCACGCTGGACGAACCGCGGCTCGGCGGCGAGTGCCTCGTCGACTCGGCGGCGGAGCGGCACCTGCACGTCGGCTCCGCAGAACGCTGCGACCGCCGGGTCGCGGGTCCACTCGCCGCGGCGGAAGTGGCTCCGGGCCGCCCCCTCGTCGAGCCCCTCGGCCCGTGAGAGGACCGTCACACCCGCATGCTCGACGGCCGCCCGGACGGTCGCCCGGTCGTCGGGGGCGACACCGGGCCCCTCGCGGGCCACCCGGTCGAGCGCCGCCGCCACGTCGGCACCCAGCAGCGGATAGTCGTCACCGGGCGTCCGTGTGGCCCGGAACGACGCGGCCGGGTCGACGGCCGCCGTGCCGAGTCGACCCCGGACGAGAGCCGCCGCGCCGACGGCCGTGCCGAGCGCGAGGACGCCGGCCGCGACGGGCGTGGCGGCACGGCCGACCGACGCGAGGGTCGCGCCGAGCCCCGGCGGGAGAACCGCTCCCGAACGGGCGAGCAGCCCCAGGGCCGCCAGCGCCAGCGCCACCGCCGCCAGCGCGCGCCGGCTCATCTGTCGTCACCCCGGTTCGTACCGGCGCCGTCGCGTCCGCCAGGAGCGTCGTCAGGTCCGCCGGGGACGGCCTCGCGGGAGCCGGCGTCCACCTCGCGGCCGGCGCGTTCGACCTCGCGGAACGCCTCGCGGGCCGTCTCCTCGGTCGCGGCCGGGTCGCGGCCGCCGTAGCGGACCGCCTCGAACGTCTCGCGCAACCGCGCGACCGACTCGGCGGGGAGCCCACGCCGCGCTGCCTCGTCGGCAACCTCGCCGGGCGCGCGGTCGGTCATGTCGAACGCGTCGGCGAAGCGGGCCCACGTCCGGTAGACCGCGTTCTCGTCGGCGTCGGGCGCCGGAACGTCGGGCGGCGCCGACTCGTCCTCGTCGAAGTCCGGGACATCGATGTCCGGGCCGCCGAGGCGGCGCGCGACGGCCCGGAGCACGAACAGCCCCGCCAGCAACACCCCCAGCCGGAGCAGGCGCAACAGCTCGCGGGGGCGCGTCAGGAGCGAGCGGTCGACGGCGAGGTCGAGGTCGGCTGCCGCGAGGCCCCGCGACGCGACGAGGGCGAGCCCCGCACCCAGCAGCGCCAGGCCGGCGAACCACCACGGCCACAGCGTCACCCGGTGGGCGCCGGTCGCCGCGCCGCGGCGGGCGCCGACGCTCGTCCCGAGCGAAACCGGGAGGTCGACCCTGATGGTGCCGTCCGCGGCCGTGCGGCCGACCGGCTCACCGCCGACGAAGACGGTCGCGTTCGCCACCGGCTCCTGGGCCAGCGTGACGCGCGTCTCGACGCTCCCACCCGGGTAGACGAGGCCGCGCGGCCGGACCCGGAGCCGGGTCGAGAGGTCCCGTGAGGCGTTCACGGCCACCCGGTCGCGCCGGACGGTCACGTTCAGGCGCTCGGCGTACGGCACCGGGACCGTCGCCCGGCCGCGGTCGTCGGTCACTGCGACCCGACGGCCGTTCACCGTCACCGTCGCCGTCGAGAGTGGCACGTCCGCCACTGACCCGCGGAGACTGACGTTCCCGCCCGGCCGCGGGTCGTCGGCGAACGCGAGGGCCCGCTCGTCGGTCCGGACCGCGAGCATCGCGGCCCCCGTCGCCGCGTCCCGGCGGACGGTGACGTTCGCCCGGGGCCGGAACGGTGCCGGGAACGTGGCCCGGCCGGTGGCGTCGGTCGTGTAGGTCTCCCCGGCGACCGAAACCGTCGCGTCCGCGACCGGTACGCCCTCGATGGCGGCCGTGACGGTCACCTCGCGGTCGGGCGCCGCGGCGGTCCGCGGGGCGAGCGCCACGTCGATGGAGGTGTTCAGCGGGAACGTGGTGTTCTCCGGGCGGGCGGCCGGCCGTGTGCCGACGCGGGATACCGCGCCCAACGCCCGGACGCTCGTCACCCGGCGGGGGGCGACACGGAGTGCTGACGCGTCGGGCGCCGCCGTCGCGGCAGGCGCCGAGGTCGCGGTGGCCGTCCGGACGCCGCCGGTTCCGGGCGCGAACCGTTCGGCGCCCTCGACGACGGTGACGGTGAACAGGACCTCGTTCGAGAGGTTCTCGATGGGGCCGCCCAGCGTCACCGAGCGACCGCTGTAGCGGAGGTCCTGGATGGTCCGGGGCTGGCGGGTGCGGGCCGTACCGCCATCGCCGCCGCCCGGCCCGCCGCCGGGCGTAGTCCCCTGGGGTGTCGGTGTCGCTATCGGGAAGTCGTCGCCACCGCCACCGGTGTCGCCGTCACCCGTCGCCGTGGCCTCGACCGGGCGGTGGACGCTCACCCGGAGCGCGTCCGCGTACGGGACGCGCCCGGTGACCTGCCCGGAGGCGTTCGTCACACCGACCGGGTCGCCGTTGAACCGGACCTGATGGTCGACCAGCGGGTCGCCCGTGTCGGGGTCGCGCGCGGTCACGGTCACCTCGTTGCCCGGGACGAGACGCCCGGCTACGTCCACGTCGGCGTTCACGCGGGCGTACTCGTCGTCACTCTGTCGGGTCGCGAGCGGTGGCCCGCCGAGCCCCGTCTGCCCGGGTGTCCGTGCCGCGGCCGCGCGGCGGGCGGCGGCACGCTGCCCGCCGAGGTCCGCCTCGACGCTCCCGCGCGCGGCGGCCCGCGCCGCGGCGGGCGTCGGGTCGAACGTCACCCAGCCCTCGCCCGGGAAGTAGACCTCGACCCACGCGTGGGCGTACTTCCCGCGGATGGTGTAGGTCCCGAAGTCGGTCCGCTCGTACGGCGAGTAGCCCGACACGTAGCGCGCCGGGACCCCCTCGGCCCGGAGCATCGCCACCATCCCCGTGGCGAAGTACTGGCAGTAGCCCGCCTCCATCTCGAAGAGGAAGGTGTCGGCGAACCCGTCGTCCGGGCGGCGGGCGTCGAGCGAGTAGCGCTTGTTCGTCTCCAGCCACCGCTCGACGGAGACGGCCTTCGCGTACGGCGTCTCGGCGTCCGCGGTGACGTTGCCGGCCAGCCGCCGGACCCGCGCCGGCGTCTCGGCCGGGAGCTGGGTGTAGCGTTCCGCGACGGCGTCCGGGTAGTCGGTGCCGGCGGCCCGGAGATCCGCGACGGTCCAGTTCGGAACCCGGCTGGTGACGGTGAAGGCCCGGCCCGAGCGGAGTTCGCCGGTCGGCTGGAGGCCGGCGTCGTAGACCCGCATCTCGTCGGCGATACCCTGCCCCACGCGGACGGGTTTCCACGGTGCCGGCAGCGTCTGGACCGCGCTCCCGGTGCGAAGCTGGAGCGTCACGCGCCCGGCGTCGCCCACGGGCCCCGACAGCGGGCCGTCGTACGCCGTGGCGTTCCCGGTGCGCTCCCAGCCGCTCCCGGTGTAGCGGTCGTACGACATCGACCGCCAGTACGGGCGCTCGACGGCACCGACGGTCGGCTTCGTCGGCCCCTCGGACGGCGTCGGCGTCCCCTCCGCGCCCAGCAGCGTCCGCACGGCGGGGTTCCCGGACTGGTCGAGCAGCGGCGCCGCGGCGACGAGACTCACGACGCACACGCCGACCAGCACCAGCGACAGCAGCCCCCGCCGGTTCACTGCCGGTGGTGGTGGCGCGACCGTACTAATGCTGTTGGGTGCGGGAAGGCGCGGGTGCCACCCGCGAATCCGACCTTCGACTTCAACCCCCGGCAGGCCCCGGCCCGAACGCCGTACCGTGGAGTGGTACGGGCGGATAGGACCCGCGCGCCCGAACGGGCTGGTATGCATCACACGCTCCGCCGCGACCACGTCGTGCTCCTGCTGGTGGTCGTCCTCGTCGTCGCCCTCTTGCCGGCCGGGTCCCTGGCCTCCCTCGCGGAGGCCGGCCTCTACGTCGCCCCGCTCGCGCTGTTCGTCGGGTCGCTCTCCGTCGTCGAGTTCCTCGAAACGCGCGGCGCGGAGTAGCAGTTCTCGCCGTCCGGGAACCATCGGCACCGCTACGCGCCCCCGGAGCCATTCTCCGACCGGTGACGCTCATGCCCAACTGTCCACGCTGTGACTCGGCCAGCATCTATCCCATCCCGCTCGCCGGCGACCTGGAGGACTTCTACTGTCCCGCCTGCGACCGCTCGATAACCGGCCCACTCGAACGACCACGGCTCCGGGCGATGTGAGATGCGACGCACGGCCACCTGGGACATACGCGCCACGAAGGAGCTGGTCGACTCGTACCACCGGCGTGACCTGCTCACCCGGGAACAGGTCGCCGAGCTGGAGAACCTGGTCGACCAGGGGGCGCCGGAACTCGCGCTCGACCTGCTTGCCGGCATCGAACTGGACGAACAGTGAGCGCGGCAGCGGTGGGGGCCGGCATGGAGCTATCTCGGCCACGCTTACGAGTATACATTATGGAATTATACCAAGTATTGTCCAATAATCTCAGGAATTATACAATAATCGCCCCCATGCACGATTTATGCAGCGGATAACCACTACGGAACCAGCAACACGACGGCGAGGAACAGCACGACGACGCCCAGCACGTCGCAGACGTTCGTGACGACGGGGATGACCACGTCGTCGGGGTCCAGACCCTGGCGGTAGGCGACGTAGGTCGCGACGAGGGTCACGAGGACCGCGAGAGCAGCGAGGGCCGCACCGCTGACGAGCGCCACCAGAACGACCCGTGAGAGTGCCAGCCGGGTGCCCCCGACGAGTGACTGGAGGAGCCACGCGCCGCCGCCGACGAACGGGAACAGGGTCAGCGCCAGCAGGACGGTCGCGAGCGCGTTCCCGGCGAGTCGGTCGTCGTCCGGGGCGAACGAGAGCGTCCCGAGATGGAACGCCGTCGAGAGCCGCGAGGCGAGCACGCTCCCGAGGTTCCCGGCAGTCCCGATGGTGACGGGGACGAGAACCAGCAGCGAGGGGTACCGGAGGAGCGTCGACTCGAACGACCCCAGGACGAGGCCGCTGACGAGTTCGACGAGGGTGAGCCCCAGCAGGACCGGGAGCGTGGCACGGGTGATGGCCCGGACCGTCCACTCGGTGGGCATCTACACCCCACCTCCGGGTGCGCCCACCACGATGCGGACCGCCAGCAGCAGGAAGGTCAGCCCGAACACGTCGCCCGCGGTCGTGACGATGGGCCCGACGAGCGTGTCGGGGTCGCGGCCGCGGCGGTAGCCGGCGAAGACGACGACCACGACGACGGTCGAGAGCGCGATACCCGAGAGCAGCCCCGAGATGAGCGCGATGCCCACGAGGACCGGCAGCGGCGCGGGCGACCCCCCGAGCAGCGTCAGGACGAGGAAGGCGACGGTCGCGGCGAACAGGCTCGCGAGCAGGCCGTTCCCGACGGCGGCAGCGACGGCCGCCCGCAGCCGCTCGTCGCCCGCGGCCA
>Ga0207757_101392_pt1 | contig 10551 bp, 9 predicted proteins | sample A23P3SouthBayCA_2_FD_187752 | JGI IMG/M metagenome (GOLD analysis project Ga0207757, IMG submission 187752) | Aerobic enrichment media microbial communities from Eden Landing Ponds, California, USA - A23 P3 (2) (SPAdes) | ecosystem: Environmental > Aquatic > Marine > Unclassified | place...
GCTTATGAGCGCCGCGCCGACGAGGCTGGGGAGGTGTGAGGTGCTGTGCGGGGCGGGGTGGGACTCAAAGGGGCAGCCGCTCTCGGCGAACCCCAGCGACGTAAGGACCGCAGGGAGCGAAGCGACCGAGGACCGCAGCGAGCTGTGGGAGCCGAGAGCGGCTGGGGCTTTGAAGATGTTCACCCCAGCATCGCCGCATGCTTATAAACAGCCGCCAGCAACGTCACTCGATCGCTTATAAACAACTGATTCACCAATTCGCGATCCCTATGCCCGCGACCAATCGCCACCGCGTCGTCACTGCTCGGGATCGGGATATCTCACCGACTAAGGCGTTCGGCGGAGCGGTAAAACGGGTATGAATGGCGGACAGGCGGGGTGGCCCGGCGTTCCGGCGCGGGGTATCCCGGTTGCCTTCTCCACCCCGCGACCCGACGAGCGACGGGCGTTCGGCGATGGGCTGCTCGCTTCCGCGCCTGACCCAGTGTCGCCGACGAACCGCGACGGACCGCTCCTGCGAGCGGGCGCCACGGACCGCTGTCCCCGGCGGACGAGGCTTCCACGTTGGCTCTCGGGGCCCGCGCCGGTCAGACCGGACGCGCCCGCTGTTCGGTCCCCGCTAAAGACTACCTCACGGGTGACGAGCGGGGCCTAACCGCCCGACCTAGTCCACTTTCCGGTACATGGCTCCACCTTAAGGGCCTTTCGTTCGGCGGATCCGTGATCGCGTCGCGGAGCGTCCGGAAGGGTCGCGGAGCGACGCTACGCCAGCAGCTCCCGGGCGTACACGGCGGCGGCGACCGGGATCGGAACGGAGAGCGCGACGACGACGCGCGCGTGCCACACCAGCCAGAGGTTCTCCCGGAACAGGGGACTCGGATCGATCGCCGCCAGCCACAGCACCGTGCTCAGCAGCGTCGCGACCCCGAGCATCACCGCGACGCCGGCGAGCGTTCCCGGGTCGACGTTCCCGCGCTCGACCGAAGCGATAACGACGACGCTGAGCAGCGCGAACAGCGCGATTCCGGCGGCGCCGATCGCTCCCGAGGCGTAGTAGTCGGCGAGCTGTGACGCGTCCGCACCCCCCGACAGGACCGCGTACGGCGCGGCGAGCGCGAGCACGGTGACGATGCCGGCGGCGATCCCCACCCGACGCGAGATGTCGCGGAGATTCATGCGAACTCGTCGGGTCGGCATCGCGGTAAAAGGCCCGGATCGACCTCGGACGGCGACTCCCCGACCGGCGACGCGCTCCCGTAGCGTTTTGGGTCGCGGGCGCGGAGGGTGACGCATGACCCTCGACGTCGACCCCCCGGAGCCGCCCGAACTCGCCGCCGTCGACCCGAACGAGTACGAGGATGCCGAGGTCGCCGGCGGGGAGTACCGTCGCGACGACCTGGAGGCGTTCCTGCGCGAGGGCGCGTGGGAGGAGGCGTTCGCGGAGTGGGCCGCCGGCAGCGACATGGACGAGGAGGACTGGCGGATCGCCGTCGACCTCGGGCTCGTCTCCCGGTTCGACTTCTTCTGGGACGACTTCGCCGACCGCGTCGGTTACCACGCGCCCGGGCTCCCCGAGGACTGGAAGGAGCGCGACCTCCACCCCGACCTCGACTCGTGGGGCACCGTCTCCGCCATCAACGCGGGCCTCACGGAGCTCGGTCAGATCGTCTGCGAGACGCTGAAAGCGGAGTACATCGACTGGGAAGCGGAGTTCGAGGCGCCCGACGACTTGCCGGACTTCGACGAGTAGCGCGGCGCGATCGCTTCGATTTCTCACCCTCTCCCCCGCTCGTCCGTTCAGTGCCCCCAGAGGTTCCCGTCCGGGTCGTACCGCGCGTCCATGATCCGGTCCCACTGGTCGTCGGAGAGGTCCAGATCGGTCGCGGCGGCGTTCTCCGCGAGCTGGTCGGTCGTGCGCGCGCCGACGATGGGGACGCAGGTGAACTCGTCCCACTCGGTGAGCCACGCGAGCGCGACCTGCGCGGGCGTCGCGTCGAGTTCGTCGGCGACCTCGCGGACCGCGTCGAGCACCTTCCAGCCGCGCTCGGAGAGGTAGAAGCGCTCGAACCGGTCGTCGAAGCTCGCGCGGGAGCCGTCGGGCGCGATCACCTGCTCGGGGTCGCCCGGGTCGGCGCGCTCGTACTTCCCGGTGAGGAACCCGCCCGCGAGTGGGGAGTACGGGCAGACCGCGAGGTCCTGATCGGCGCACACGTCGAGGTACTCCTCGACGTCCTCGTAGTAGCCGGCGTGGTGGAGCGGCTGGACCACGTCGAAGCCGGCGTAGTCGTTGACGTCGGCGGTCCACAGCGCCTTCGTCAGCTGCCACGCCGCCATCGTCGACGCGCCGAGGTAGTGGACCTTCCCCTCCGAGACCAGTTCGTCGAGGACGCGCATCGTCTCCTCGATGGGCGTCTCCTCGTCCCAGCGATGGATGTAGTAGATATCGAGGTAGTCGGTGTCGAGCCGGTCGAGCGTCCCCTCGACCTGCGCGCGGATGTGCTTGCGGCCGAGCCCGGAGTCGTTCGGCCCGGGCTCGCCGCGCCCGTCGAACGGGAAGTACACCTTCGAGGCGACCACGTAGTCCTCGCGGTCGCGCTCCGCGAGCCACTCGCCGACGTACTCCTCGCTCGTCCCGTTCGGGGTCCCGTACACGTTCGCGGTGTCGATGAAGTTGATCCCGTGGTCCGCCGCCGCGTCGAGGAGCTCGTGGGCCTCCTCGCGGCCCGTCTCGACGACGCCGTTCGTCTCTCGCCCGAAGCGCCACGTCCCGAAGCAGAGCTCGGAGACGCTGAGTCCCGTGTTACCGAGCCGTCGATAGTCCATACCCGCACGTCTCGGCCGCGATTTATAAAGCGTGTTGACAGCGGCGGTCGGCGGGGAGAAGCGGCGCGGTGGGTCGACGCGGTGGCTCGGCGCTGCGGTCGGCTCGTCGACCCCGCCATCATCGCTTATAAACGCCTCCTCCGCTCCCGACCAGACACTTTTGCCGACCGAGAAGAAATCGTCGCTGATGCCCTCCAGAGTCACCGCGGGCCTGTTCAGAGAACCGTCCGGTCGCCGCCACGCGACCGTGATGTTCGCCGCTGCGCTCTCGTTCGCGGTCCTCTACGGCTACTCCGTCCGCGTCGCCGACTCGTCGAGCGCCGGATGGCTCCTCTTCATGATCGCCGGAACCGCGCTGTCCGGCGTCGCCGAGTCTCTCCCGACGGATCGTCGACTCGCCGCCGGGAGTCTCCGTGTCACCGCGATTCTCGTGTTGGTGAGTCTGCTCGTCGCGCTCGCCGTCGCTCCCGACCTCCTCCTAGAGTGATTCCAGCGGCCGCCAGTACCGTCGCGACGACGCCAACTCCGAGCGTTCGGTCTGCGCCAACCCCGGGTTCGTCGTCCGCGTCAACTCCGAGTTCGCCGTATTCAAATACGCGCGCGGAGACCAACGGATATGGACGAGATCGACGACCAGTACACGCCGGCGGACGTCGAGTCCCGGGTCAACGAGTACTGGGACGACGCGGACGCCTACGAGGCGGCGAAGGAGGCGCACGCCGACGACCCGCCCTTCTTCTTCGTGGACGGCCCGCCGTACACCTCCGGCCAGATGCACCTCGGCACGGCGTGGAACAAGACGCTGAAGGACGCGATCCTCCGCCACAAGCGGATGACCGGCCACCGCGTCACCGACCGCCCGGGCTACGACATGCACGGGCTCCCGATCGAGGTAAAAGTCGAGGAGGAGCTCGGCTTCGAGAACAAGCGGGACATCGAGGAGTACGGGATGGAGTCGTTCATCGAGAAGTGCAAGGAGTTCGCCCTGGACAACCGCGCGGCGATGGACGAGGACTTCCAGTCGATCGGCGTGTGGATGGACTGGGAGAACCCCTACGAGACGATCGATCCCGAGTACATGGAGGCCGCGTGGTGGGCATTCTCCAACGTCGCCGACAACGGGCTCGTCGAGCAGGGGAAACGCTCCATCTCGCAGTGCCCGCGGTGTGAGACCGGACTCGCCAACAACGAGGTCGAGTACGAGGACGTCGAGGACCCCTCCATCTACGTGAAGTTCCCGCTCGCGGACCGAGAGGGAAGCCTCGTCATCTGGACGACGACGCCGTGGACCATCCCCGCGAACACCTTCGTCGCCGTCGACGAGGAGCTCACGTACAACGCGGTCCGCGCCGAGAAGGGCGGCGAGGAGGAGGTGCTCTACGTCGCCGCCGAGTGCGTCGAGGACGTGTTACAGAAGGGCCGCTACGAGGAGTACGAGGTCGAATCGGAGCTTTCGGGCGACGAGCTCGTCGGCTGGGCGTACGACCACCCGCTCGCCGACCGCGTCGCCGACTACCCCGACTTCGAGGGCGCCGGGCAGGTGTACGCCGCCGACTACGTGGAGGCCGACCGCACCGGGCTCGTCCACTCCGCGCCAGGTCACGGGGAGGAGGACTTCCACCGCGGCACCGAACTGGGGCTCGACATCTACTGTCCGGTCGGTCCCAACGGCGAGTTCACCGAGGCGGCCGGCGAGTACGCCGGGCGGTTCGTGCGCGACGCCAACGACGAGATCATCGACGACCTGGTCGCCGACGGCCGCATGCTCGCGCACGGCACCGTCGAGCACAGCTACGGCCACTGCTGGCGGTGTGACACCGGGATCATCCAGCTTGTCACCGACCAGTGGTTCATCTCGATCACGGACGTCAAGGAGGACCTCCTCGACAACATGGAGGAGTCGGAGTGGCATCCCCAGTGGGCCCGCGACAACCGCTTCCGCGACTTCATCGAGGACGCGCCCGACTGGAACGTCTCCCGCCAGCGCTACTGGGGCATCCCGATCCCGATCTGGGTGCCGGAGGACGCCGACGCCGGCGCCCTCGACGAGGACATGGTCGTGATCGGCACCCGCGAGGAGCTGGCCGAGCGCGTCGAGGAGGACGTCGACCCCGAGTCGATCGACCTCCATCGCCCCTCCGTCGACGACCTGACGATCGTCGAGGACGGCACCACGTACCGCCGGATCGAGGACGTGTTCGACGTGTGGCTCGACTCCTCGGTCGCCAGCTGGGGCACGCTCGGCTACCCGTCGAACGAGGACGCCCACGACGAGCTGTGGCCCGCCGACTTCATCGTCGAGGCGCACGACCAGACCCGCGGCTGGTTCTGGTCCCAGCTCGGGATGGGGACCGCCGCAGTCGGCGAAGTCCCCTACGAGGAGGTCCTCATGCACGGGTTCGCCAACGACGAGGACGGCCGCAAGATGTCCAAGTCCGTCGGCAACATCGTCACGCCCGAAGAGGCTATCGAGCGCGCCGGTCGCGACCCGCTGCGCACCTACCTCCTCAGCCACGACCAACAGGGGGTCGACCTCGCGTTCGAGTGGGACGGGCTCGGCGAGCTACAGGGGAAGCTCAACATCCTCTGGAACGTGTTCCGCTTCCCGCTGGAGTACATGGACCTCGACGGCTACGACCCCGCCGAGGCCGACCTCTCGGACGGCGAGCTCGAACTCGTCGACGAGTGGGTGCTCTCGCGGCTCCAGTCCGTGGAGGCGGAAGTCGCGGAGGCGTGGGCCGACTACCGCGTCAGCGACGCCGTCAACGCGGTGATCGAGTTCGTCACGCAAGACGTGTCGCGTTTCTACGTGAAGGCGGTCCGCGACCGCATGTGGGAGGAGTCCGACTCCGCCTCGAAGCGCGGCGCCTACGCGACGCTCGCGACCGTCCTCGACGAGACGACGCGGCTGCTCGCACCGATCGCGCCGTACATGACCGAGCGCATGTACCAGACGCTCGACGGGGAGGCCACGACGGTCCACGAGCTCGAGTACCCTCAGCCCGACGAGGACCTCCGGGACCCCGAGCTCGAACGCGACGTGACCGTCCTCCGCGACGTGGAGGAGGCCGCCGCGAACGCCCGCCAGCAGGCCGGTCGCAAGCTCCGCTGGCCCGTGCCGCGCGTGGTTGTCGAGAGCGACGACGACGCGGTGACCGCCGCGGTCGAACGCCTCGCCGACCTGATCGCCGACCGCGTCAACGCCCGCGAGGTGATCGTCACCGACGCGTTCGACGAACTGGTCGAGACCGCCGAGCCGCAGATGGGCGCGATCGGGCCCGCCTTCGGCGCCGACGCCCAGAAGGTGATGGAGGCGGTACAGGGCGCGACCCGCGCGGCGGTCGAGGGCGGCGAGGTGACCGTCGAGGGCGACCCCGTCGACCTCGACGACGAGATGGTCGAGTACGTCGCGGAGCCGCCGGAGCACGTCTCCGGCGTCGACTTCGACGGCGGCGCCGTCTACGTCGACACCTCGCTGACTCCCGAAATCGAGTCGGAGGGGTACGCCCGCGACGTGATCCGTCGGATCCAGGAGATGCGCAAGGACCTCGACCTAGACGTCGAGGCCCGGATCCGCGTCGGGGTCGACGTCGACGACGACCGGATCGCCGAGTTCGTCGCCGACCACGCCGACCTGATCGCCGGCGAGGTGCGCGCCGACGCGTGGCTCGACGACCCGAACGACGCCGCGGACGCGTCAGGCGGCCTCGTCGAGGAGTGGGAAGTCGAAGGCGTTTCGGTCACGATCGGGATCGAACCGGTCGCGTGACGACCCGTAGGGGCCTTCGCGGGAGAACGCGCGACGCTTCGTGCTATCGGGCCGTCGTCAGACACAGAACCACCGCGTAACTGATCGTTCTTACTATTCCCGTTCTTTCTACACTGTGAAACGTTGCCGTCCCGAAACCTATAGGTGACTTCTTTCCCCACAGTCGTATATGCATGTCCGGGCGGCGCGGCCCGATGACGCGGAGACGCTACGGACGGCGGTCTCGCGGGCCCGCGAGGCGGCCGTCTTCGACGATATCGGGGCTCCCCTTCTCGACGTGTCCGCCGCCGGCGTCCGAGAGGCCGCCGCGGAGGCCGAATGGTCGTTCCTGATGGAGGACGACGGCGGACCCGTGGGCGTCGCCATCGCTCACCCCGACGCGGAGGGATCGTCCGACGAGCCGGGTGACGCCGATGCGGACGGCCGGGAGGCCGAACTGCTCGCGCTGTGGGTCCACCCGAACCACGCGGGCGAGGGTGTCGCGGCCGAACTGCTCGCGCGCGTCGCGTCGTCGGTGGCCGACTACGGCGTAGAGACCCTCCGCGCGACCGTTCCGACGGACAGTCCCGGCGCCACCGAGTTCTTCAGCGCACACGGGTTCGTCCATCGCGGCACCCGTCGCGGCCCGGCGGGCGACGAGTCGGTCGTCGTCGCCGACGTGGCCGCGCTTCGGTGACCGCGCCGAGGGGGAGCCGGACCTAAGTGGTCGCCCGACGAACCGTCGTCCATGACCGGCCCCGATACCGGAGCCGCCCTCCTCGTCGCGCTCGGCGCCGCGCTCGTGATCGTCGCCCTCGCGAGCCTCCCGTCCGGGAGCCGGCTCCGTCGGCTCTCCGGGATCGACGACGGTGACGACGCGGGCGCGCGGGCGAACGCCGTCGTTCTCGCAGGAACCGGCGCGTTTCTGCTCGCGCTCGCCGCGGCGATCATCCTCCGGGTCCCCGATCGGCTGGTCGCCGCCGGAGCGCTCGGCGCCACCGCCTTCGGGACGGTCGTTCTCGGGTGGCTCGTCCGCTACCGCGACCGGCGCGAGATCTTAACGACGCCGAACGTGAGCCGCGAGCGGGCGCGCCGGCTCGGCGGTGCGGCGATGTGGACCGGAGCGCTGCTCTGTCTCCCGCTCGCGGGGGTCCTGCTGGGTGCGAGCGAGTCCGAGATCGCCCTCGCAGCGCTGGGCGTTGCGGCGGTCTCGGGGCTTCTCATCGCGCTCGCCTACCGGTAGAAGGGATCTGCCGACCGACCGGTCTGTCGAACCGACCGACTCGGACTTACTTCAGGCGTTCCTGCAGGAACGAGGGGTGCGCCGCCGTGACGCCGTCGACGCCGAGGAGCTTCTCGGAGATGACGTCGCCGAGCTCGTCGCCGTCGCCGGCGCGGACCTCGGCCATCAGCATGTGGTCGCCGGAGGAGGTGTACAGCGCCTGCACCTCGTCGAGCTCCTTCAGCTTCCGGGTCGCGCCGACGTACTGCCCCGAGTCGACGTCCATCCCGACCATCGCGATCGACTGCGACGAGAGCTTCTTCGGGTCGATCTCGGCGGAGTAGCCGACGATCACGCCCTTCTCTTCGAGGCGATCGATGTACTTCCGCACGGTCGGCTTCGAGACGTCGGCCCGGTCGGCGATCTCCGCACAGGAGGCCTGTGCGTCCTCCTCTAACACCGACAGGATCCGTTCTTCCGTCGATACCGTACTCATAACCGCTTCTTTGTCACCACCGAAAAAATACCTTCCGAATCGGAAAACGAGGCGAACGGACGACGAACCGTGCCGGGAGGTGCGGGCGATTCCGATTTCCGGCCGAATTAGGCGTGCTTGTCGAGGAGCATGTCGTGGGAGCGCTCCCACTCGTAGTCGTCGTCCCAGTAGCGCTCGGCCAGCGGCTCGTCGGGCATCTCGCCGATCGCCTGTTTCTCCTCGCCGTAGGAGGGACGGTCCTCGTCGACGTAGTAGCGGCCGGTGAGGACCTTCCCCTCGTGGAGCGACTCCTCGGTCTCGCGCATCATCTCCGCGGCCTCGACGCGGTCCGTCTTGTCGAAGTCGTAGTCGTCGGACTCGTTGACGTCGATGTACGGGACGTACTGTCGCGCGTCCTTGTTCCAGGTCGGACACTGGGTGAGGAAGTCGACGTGCGCGAAGCCGTCGTGCTCGATCGCCTCGATGATGATCTCCTTCGCCTGGTTCGGATTGACCGCGGCCGTGCGGGCGACGTACGATGCGCCGGCGTTCAGCGACAGCGAGAGCGGCTTGAGCGGCTCCTTGGCGCTGCCGGACGGCTGCGTCTTCGACTTGTGGCCCTTCGGACTCGTCGGGGAGGTCTGCCCCTTCGTGAGCCCGAAGATCTCGTTGTTGAAGACGATGTACGTCATGTCGTGGTTCTCCCGGGCCGTGTGAAGGAAGTGGTTCCCGCCGATCCCGTAGCCGTCGCCGTCGCCGCCGGCGGCGATCACTTCGAGGTCGGGGTTCGCGAGCTTCGCGGCGCGGGCCACGGGCAGCGAGCGCCCGTGGATCGTGTGGAACCCGTACGTGTCGAGGTAGCTGTTCAGCTTGCCGGAACAGCCGATACCGGTACACAGCAGGGTCTCTTCGGGCGTTCGCCCGACCTCCGGAAGCGCCTGCTTGAGCGCCTTCAGGACGCTGAAGTCACCGCAGCCAGGACACCACGTCGGCTGCGGCTCGACGCCGGGCGTGTACTCGTCGCGGTCGATCTCTCGCTCCTCTCCGATTGCTGAAAACGTGCTCATGAGTTAGTCACCTGCGGCTGGGACGAAGGTGGTCTGATGGCCGGACGCGTCGCCGTCGCCCTCGACGATGGCGGCCTCGAACCCGTCGACGATCTCGGCGGGTTCGAACGGGTTCCCGTTGTACTTCAACAGGCTCGACAGCTTCTCGCCGTAGCGGCCGAGGTTCTTCTGGACGAGCCCGCGGAACTGTCCGGACGCCGTCATCTCGACGACGAGCACTTCGTCGACGCTCTCGACGAACGCCTCGACCTGCTCGGTCGGGAACGGAAGCATGTCGGAGACGCCGTACGATTTCACGGAGATGCCCGCGTCGTTGAGGCGACCGACCGCCTCCTCGACGGTGCCCTGCTGGCTGCCGAACGTGAGGATGCCGTACTGAGCGTCCTCGGGACCGACGTACGAGCCGGTGTCCTCCTGGTCGAGGTCGGCGCGGATCGCCTCCAGCTTCTGGGTCCGCCGGTCGATCTGCGCGACGCGGTTGTCCGGCGATTCCGCGATATGGCCGGTCGGGTCGTGCTCGTTGCCAGTCGCGAGGAAGCGACCGCCCTTCTGGCCGGGGATCGACCGCGGGGAGACGCCGTCCTCGACGTCGTGCTGGAACCGGTGGAACTTCCCGTCGGGCGAGTGCGGCTCGTCGGCGAGCGCGTCCTCGCTCAGGGTCTTCCCGAGCGTCGGGTTGGGTTCCCGGTCGAAGTGGCTCTTCGGGACGTTGGTCATCTCGCCGCCGAGCTTCTGATCGTACAGGAGGATCGACGGGATCTGATACTCGTAGGCCAGTCGGAAGGCGATCCGCGACTGCGTGTACGCCTCCTCGACGGTCCCGGGCGCGAGAACGACGCGCTGGGAGTCGCCCTGCGAGGTGTACAGGACGTGTTCGAGGTCGGACTGCTCCGGCTTCGTCGGCATCCCGGTCGAGGGGCCGGCGCGCATGGCCTCGACGAGGACGACGGGGGTCTCCGTCATCTCCGCGAGCCCGAGCGGCTCCGACATCAGCGCGAATCCGCCGCCGGAGGAGCCGGACATGGCCTTCACGCCGGCGTGCGAGGCGCCGACCGCGAGCGCGGCCGCCGCGATCTCGTCTTCCACCTGCTCGGAGATCCCGCCGAGCTTCGGCAGGTTCTTCGTCATGATGGTGAACACCTCTGTCCACGGCGTCATCGGGTAGCCGGCGATGAACCGGCAGCCCTCGTCGATGGCGCCGTAGGAGATGGCGTCC
>Ga0207757_101398_pt1 | contig 10523 bp, 9 predicted proteins | sample A23P3SouthBayCA_2_FD_187752 | JGI IMG/M metagenome (GOLD analysis project Ga0207757, IMG submission 187752) | Aerobic enrichment media microbial communities from Eden Landing Ponds, California, USA - A23 P3 (2) (SPAdes) | ecosystem: Environmental > Aquatic > Marine > Unclassified | place...
GTACAAGTTCGACCAGGGGACCATCCTGCCGGAGATCAAGTTCACGCCGCCGGAGGCCGACTACGCCCACGAGCCGGCCTGGACCTCGATGAAGGAGACGGGCGTCCCGGTCTGGCAGCAGTGGCAGGTCGACGAGGAAATCGCCGAGGACTACGGCGTGATGCACTCGTTCGCGCCGGAGCAGAACAAGACCTCCGACTACTCGTATCCGGACTGGATCGACTACCCCAGCGATCACCCCGCCAACCAGTGAGAGCGGCGGGATAATCACGCATCACAGGCTCGACACACGAGAGAACCACGACACGAACCAAACAGAATCACACACAACACATGGTCAGTCTCGCAAACGTCGTCATCAACGCCATCTCGATCAGTTCCCTCTACGCGATCATCGCGATCGGATTCACACTGATCTTCGGCGTTGGTGGGGTCCTGAACTTCTCGCACGGCGCGCTAATCACCATCGGGGCGGAAGCCTCGTGGCTCATCTCCGGGGGCAGCTCCCCGCTGGAACTGGGGCTCAACCCTGCTGTCGGGCTCATCGGTGGCATGATCACCGCCGCACTCGTGAGCGGCGCCCTCTACCTCGGGGTCGTCCGGTTCGTCGAGGACGAACCGGTCACGCTGCTCATCCTCACGTTCATCATCGGCTTCTTCATCCAGCACGCCTGTCGGGTGTTCCTGACCGGCACCGGGAACTTCTCCGTCGACCTGATCGTCGGCGGTAGTACGAACCTGGGCGGCATCGGAGTCCAGAACATCAGCGTGTTCATCTTCGTGCTGTCGATGCTGCTGGTCGTCCTCACGGGCGTGTTCGTCTCCCGGACGAAGACCGGGAAGGCGATCCTCGCGGTGTCGATGTCCGACAAGGGCGCGGCGGTCGTGGGCATCGACGCCCGGAAGATCAACCTCGTCACGTGGCTCCTGGCGGGCGCGTTCGCCGGCATCGCGGGGGTGCTCCTCACGATGAAGAACACCGGCACCTGGACGATGGGTACCCAGCCGCTCATCCTGGCGTTCTCCATCGTCATCCTGGGTGGCCTCGGTTCCATCAAGGGCTCCGTCGTCGGGGCCTACATCATCGGGTTCACCGAGACCATCACCACCCAGTACATCGACTCCTCACTGCAGGGGTTCTCCGCGCTCGTCCTGTTGATCGTGTTCCTTCTCGTCAAGCCCGAAGGCCTGTTCGGGCGGGAGGCTGCTGAATAATGTCCACGGAAAACGAATCCATCATCGGCGGTTCGACATCGGCCGAGCGCCGGCAGGCGGTGCTCGAGAAGCTCAACCCTATCGCGATGCCCCTGCGGTACCAGATCGGGCTGTTGGGGCTGTTGCTGTTCGTGCTGCTCCCGACACAGCTCTATCCCGACCAGATGGGCGGTCCGACCACCCTCATCTTCCTCGCCATCTTCGGGATGTCGTGGGACGTCGTCTCGGGGTACACCGGGCAACTCTCGTTCGGACACGCCTTCTTCATCGCGCTGGGCGGCTACACCACCGCCGTCCTCGACATCCAGCACGGCATCACGCCAGTCATCGGCATCCCTGCCGGGATGATCGTGGCGGGCATCGGCGGCATCCTGGTCGGACTGCCCGCGCTCCGGCTGCGGGGCCCGTACCTGTCGCTGGTGACGCTCATCGTCCCCATCATCCTGTCGAAGCTGTTCACGCTGTTCAACAACAGCTTCACGCCGCTGGGTATCCCCATCGCGCCCGAGGGGCTCGGCGGCCGGAACGGGCCCGGACTCCCGACCCAGCTGTTCGGCATCGACGGCAGTGGGGCCGTGGTCGAGCTGGCCTCGGGCTACTCCGGTATCCAGCAGACCGCGCTCGCGAACTACTACTTCGCGCTCGCGCTGATGGTCGTGGTACTGGTGGTGTTGATAGGCGTCACCCGGTCGTCGGCGGGCTCGGTGTTCACCGCCATCCGCGAGGACGAGGACGCCGTCGCAGCCGCGGGGCTGGACGGCGCGAAGTTCAAGCTGTTCGCGTTCGTCCTCTCGGCGCTCGTCGCCGGGCTCGGTGGTGCCATCTGGGTCCACACGATCAAGACCCCGACGCCGCTGGGCATCCTCGGCCAGGACGATATCCAGCAGAGCATCAACCTCATCATCATCTCCATCCTCGGCGGGACCGGCACCATCGTCGGCCCCATCGTGGGGGCGGTGGTGTACGCGATGACCGGCATCGTCATCGGGCTGATCGATCCGCTCATCGGCTTCGACCTGGCCAACCTGCGGCCGCTCCCGCTGCTGGCGGCCGCGATGGCCGTCCTCGTGTTCGCACCCGGTGGCATCCTCCGGGCCAGTATCCGTGGCGGCCGGATGGTGCTGGCCTCCGCCCGCGGCGAGGAGTACGAGGGCCAGTCGGTCGGCGGCGACGGCGACTCCGCCCTCGGGGAGATCATCGAGAAGTACCGCGCGGAACTGCGTGAGATCATCGACGAGCGTCGATAACAATGAGCACTGACGGACAACAGAGCGGCGAGCGCGCCACGCCCACGGGGAGCGGTCTCGGCCCCCAGGACGGCGTCCTCGTCGCCAACGACCTGCGGAAGGAGTTCGGCGGACTGACAGCGGTCGACGACCTGTCGTTCGCCGTCCAGGAACAGGAGATCCTCGGCTTCATCGGCCCGAACGGCGCCGGGAAGTCGACCACGTTCAACTGCATCACCGGCTTCTACGAGCCGACCGACGGCACCGTCTGGTTCAAGGGCGAGGACGTCACCGGGCTGGACTCCCACGAGATGGTCCAGGCGGGGATGGCCCGCACCTTCCAGGACTTCGCCCCGCTCTCGGACCGCACGGTGGTCCGGAACGTGGCGCTGTCGCTGGCCCCGGACAAGCTGTTCACGCTCGCGGGCGTGGGCGGCGAGACGACGCGGCTGGCCGAGGAGATCTGCCGGCGCGTCGGGCTGGGTGACCAGCTCCAGGAGACGCCCAGCGAACTCCCGCACGCCGGGATGTTGAAGCTGGAGCTGGCCAAAGCCATCGCGACCAACCCCGACCTGATGCTGGTCGACGAGCCGTTCGCCGGCCTCTCCAGCGGCGAGGTTCAGGAGCTGACGGACGTGCTGCTGAGCCTCCGGGACAACGGGATGACCCTCATCGTGGTCGACCACAACATGCGTGGCCTGCTCAACCTCATCGACCGCGCGTTCGTCATCCAGTTCGGCGCGAAGATCGCCGAGGGGTCACCCGACGAGATCACGGACGACCCGAAAGTTCAAGAAGCATACCTCGGTGGTGATGAGATATGAGCAGCCAGTCCCGAGCGGGTGCCGGTGCGGGCGCTGCCGGCGGCGGCAACATGGTCCTCGAGGCCGAGAACGTGCAGGTCTCCTACGGGAAGGTCACCGCACTCCGCGGTGTCGACCTGGAACTCGGAGAGGGCGAACTCGTCTCGCTCATCGGCCCGAACGGCGCCGGGAAGACGACGTTCTGTGACACCGTCAACGGGTTCCTCCCGTTCGGCGGGAGCGTCCGCTTCCGCGGCACCGAGGTCAGCAGCGTCTCGCGCGACGAGCTCGTCGACCGCGGGATGATCTACTGCACGGAGGAGCGGGACCTCTTCGGCTTCATGGACGTCGAGGACAACCTCCGGCTCGGCGCGTACGCCATCGACGACGAGAGCTACGTCGAGCAGCAGCTGGAGTTCGTCTACGACCTCTTCCCGCGCCTGGAGGAGCGGACCGACCAGAACGCGCGCTCGATGTCCGGCGGTGAGCAGCAGATGCTCGCCATCGGCCGCGCGCTGATGGGCGACCCGGACCTGCTCGTCCTCGACGAGCCGACCATCGGCCTCGCGCCGGTCATCCTCGAGGACATCAGCCAGGCCATCGACCCCATCCAGGAGCAGGGCGTCTCCATCCTGCTGACCGAGCAGAACGTCACGTTCGCGCTCGACCACGCCGACCGGATGTACCTCCTCGAGAACGGTGAGGTCGTCAAGACCGGCACCCCCGAGGAACTCCGCGGCGACGACTACATCCGCGAGACCTACCTCGGCGGGTAACGCGGAACACCCGCTTTCCACCCGGCTCGGCGCTCGTTCTCGGCGGCAGTATCGCCTGATATCCGAGACTCCGGGATAGTTCCGAGAGCTCCAGTCGTATCCGGTGGATTCGACAGTTTTCCGCCGTTCCGACGGCCACTGCCGGAGGCGGCTTGGCCTCCGGAGCGTACATAGTGCTCCGGAGTATCGCTTACGGCCCCCCCGCCCGACCACGCGGTATGGCGACCGACCGGGGGCCGGATGCGCTGGCAGCGTTCCGCCAGTTCCTCGCGCTGGAGCGGGACGTGCTGACGCTGTCGCTGGCGATGTTCGCCTTCAGCCTCGCGTTCCAGATGACCGGCCGGTACGTCCCGGAGTACCTGCGGACGCTGGGCGCCGGTGCAGCCGTCGTCGGCCTGTACGGGAGCGTCGGCAATCTCATCGGGGCGCTCTATCCCTACCCCGGTGGGGCGCTCTCGGACCGCATCGGCTCACGGCTGGCCCTCACCCTGTTCGGCGTCGTGGCCACGCTCGGATTCGGGCTGTGGGCGCTCGCGCCCGCACTCGAACTCGCGGTGGGCGGACTCGTGATACCGGCGTGGGCGTGGGTGTTCGTCGGGCTGTTCCTCGCGCAGGCGTGGAAGTCGTTCGGCCTCGGCGCGACCTTCGCGGTCGTCCGGCAGTCGGTCCCGGACGCGGAACTCGCGGCGGGGTTCGCGGCGACCGAGACGTTCCGCCGGGTGGGCTTCCTCGTCGGGCCGCTCCTCGCGGCCGGCATCCTGGCACTCACCACGGGCTTCGTCGACGGCTTCCAGCGTGTCCTGTGGCTGGCGGTCGCGTTCGGCGCGGTCGCCACCGTCGCCCAGCATCTGCTGTACGACGCGGGCGAGGACACCGTCGGCGATTCGTTCGCCGGGGTCGGCGCCGTCATCGAGGACCTCGGGTCGCTGCCCGAGCCCCTGCGGCCCCTGCTGGTCGCGGACACGCTGGTCCGGTTCGCCAACGGGATGGTGTACGTCTTCTTCGTCATCGTAATCACGGACTTCCTGTCGGTCGGCCTGCGGATTCCGGCGCTGTCGCTGGGGGGGTTCTCGCTCGGCCCCATCACACTGACCCCCGCGGCGTTCTTCGGCGTCCTGCTCGGCGTGGAGATGGTCGTGGCACTGCTCAGTATGGCCCCCGTCGCGCGCCTGGCCGAACACGTCGGCCTCAAGCCCGTCGTCGCGGTCGGGTTCGCGGTGTACGCCGTCTTCCCCGTGCTGCTCATCGCCGCACCACCCGACCAGCTCGTTCTCGTCGCGCTCTTTGCCTTCTCCGGGCTCCGGTTCGCGGGCCTCCCCGCGCACAAGGCACTCATCGTCGGCCCCGCCGAGCGCGACGCGGGCGGCCGCGTCACCGGGTCGTACTACCTCGTGCGGAACACGGTCGTCATCCCGTCGGCACTGCTCGGCGGCATCATCTACGGCCTCGACCGCGTGACCGTCGCCGGGACCGCGCTCGCCGGCCCGACGGTCGCGTTCGGCCTCGCCACCATCGTCGGCCTCCTCGGAACGGGCTACTTCCTCGTCGCCGGCGAGGAGTTCGCGGCGTACGCGTAACGGAACACCACCACTAAGCGGTGCCCACGCCGAGCGGTGGTGTGGTCGCCACCGGACTGCTCCTCGACGCCGGCGCGGTCGCCGCGGGCATCGTCGCGCTGTGGCTCGGAGCCTCCCGCTTCGTCGCGGGGGCGAGCGACCTCGCCGCGCGCGCCGGCATCCCGCCGCTGGTGGTCGGGCTCACCGTCGTCGCCATCGGGACCTCGCTACCGGAGTTCGCCGTCACCATCGGCGCCGCGCTCGCCGGCCGGACGGACGTCTCCGTCGCCAACGTGGTCGGGTCGAACGTCGTCAACCTGGGCATCGTGCTGGGCGGGAGCGCCGTGTTCACCGCGCTCCCGACACCCGGTGACATCGTCCGCCGGGACGGGCCGGTGCTCGTCGGGGCGACGCTGCTGGTCGTGGCATTCGTCGTCGACCTCCGGCTCAGCCGCCTCGAGGGGGCGGTGCTCATGGCGCTCCTGATAGCCTACCTCGCGCTGCTGGCGTACCGGGGCGTGGCCGGTCCGAGCCTCGCAGTCGACGCGGCCATCACCGAGCGCCGGGCGGCCGTCGATGTTCTTCGGGTGCTGGTCGGCCTCGTCGCGGTCGTGGTGGGGGCCAACCTGCTCGTCGGTGGCGCCGTCGACATCGCGCGCGCGGCCGGCGTCTCGGACTGGCTCATCGGCGAGACAGTGGTCGCCCTCGGCACCTCCGCACCCGAGATCGTCGCGAGCGCCGCCGCCATCCGTCAGGGTCGGTTCGAGGTCTCGGCCGGCAACATCTTCGGCTCCTGTGTGGTCAACCTGCTCGGTGTCCTGGGGCTCGCCGCGGCGCTGCGGCCGCTCGCCCTCTCGGCGGTCGCCGTCGAGGCCTCGCTGGGGCTCTGTGCGGTCACCCTCCTCGCCGTGGGACTGGCGGTGAGCAGGCGGGCCCTGTCGCGAGCCGAGGGCGTGCTGTTGCTGGCGGTCGGACTGGCCGACTGGGTCATCGTCGCGCTGTTCGGGTGAACGGGCAAGCTATTAGGCCTCCTTCGCAGAACGTCCGCCCGAATGACGGAGCTAGTGACGTGGTCCGAGAGCGGGGGTGTCGGCAAGACGACCACGGCCATCAACCTCGGCGCCGCGCTCGGGCGCCGGGGCGACGACGTGCTACTCGTGGACCTGGACCCCCAGCCCGCGAGCCTCACCGCCGCGGCCGGCCACGCCGAAGCCAAGACCACCGACGGGACGACCATCACTGACGTGTTACTCGACGACGGCGACCTGCGCGAACTCGTCATCGAGGACGAGCCGTTCGACCTCGTCCCGGGCCACGAGTCGCTCGCCTCGCTGGAGAGTACGGCGCGCGCGGAGGGCATCTCCACCGCGGAGTTCCTGCTGCGCTCCTCGCTCGCACCCGTCGCGGACGAGTACGACCACGTCATCATCGATCCGCCGGCGACGCTGAACCTGCTTGTCGACAACGCGCTCATCGCGACCGGCAACGTCCTCGTACCGATGGAGATGACGCGCAAGGGCGAACAGTCCATCGGCGGCGTCCTCGATACCGTCGAGGCACTCGAATCCCAGCTCCAGCGCGCCCAGCCCGACTTCGCACTCGAGGTCATCGGCGTCCTCCCGAACAAGGTCGAGGGCTCCAGCCTCAACCAGCAGGTCCGCGAGACGCTCGCGGCCGAGGCCGACGGCGTCCGGGTCCTCCCGGTGACGGTCCCGGACTACAACGTCCTCGCGCAGGCCTGGGACGAGGGGCTCGACATCTTCCGCTACGCGGACGCGCACGGCCTCCGCGCGTACCAGGAGTCGCTCCTCGAGGCGTACGAGGACCTCGCGGAGATCGTCGCGGCGCACGGCACGGACGAACGACAGGCAGTGGTGAACGACTGACATGTCCAAGGAAGACCGCTACGCACATCTCGGCGACGGTATCGAGGAGACGAACGACGGCGAGGAGGCCGACGAGCCGACCGACGGCGTCCGGGTGACCATCCAGGACGGCGACGAGGAGACCGTCCTGACGGTCGACCCAGACGTCGCGTCGGCCGACGACGTTCGCGAGGCCGTCGAGAACGCCTCCAGCAGTCGGCGGGCCAGCGTCACGACCAGCGACCCCGGCCGCCTCGCACTCGAACTCGGCACGCTCGGACCCCGGCTCGCGCTGAAGGGCGTCGAGTCGCTGTTCCAGGTCGACAGAACCGACACGGACGAGAGATAACCACTATATCTCCGCTATCGACCAGCTCTCAGCCAGATGGAACGATAATCCCCTCGATTATCGATCTGTAACGCAAGGCTGCGATGCCGCTGCTGCTCGGGGCGACGCGGAACACCAGGGCCGGGTCGTCGCCACCGCGCGGTCGCATCCGTACCGCCCACATCGGCCGTCGGCGTAGCCCGCGCCGTGCGGTGCCGTCGCTCGTCGGAAGCAAGGCGCTGACCTCGAGTCCGGGGAACGGATTCCGGTGCGGCAGTTTTTATTCGTTGTAGAAAATATTATACAAATTGATAAACTACGCCCAATATGCGAGAATCCAACCCCGCACCCGCCGAGGCTATCGGATTTCTGATGGTGCTAGTGTTCCTGCTGCTTCTCGTATTGGTGATTTTTCCATAGTTGGCTGGGCCAGCGTGCCTGAGGGATTACCTGGATACCACCGAAGCGGCCGCTCCCGAGGAAGCGGACGGATGCCCAGAGAATGTCGTACTGGGTACTGAGCCTACGGGTTCGAACCGACTGCTGGCTCTCACGCTCACTTCGTTCCCGAGAAGAGCCATGGGCCGGATTTGAACCGGCGATATGCGGCTCTGCAGGCCGCCGCGTTCGGCCGGACTCTGCCACCATGGCCCGCAAGCGTGCCTAGTCCAACGGACGGCAAAAGCGTAGCGGTCCGCAAGACGTCGAGCGACACCGACGACGAGCGACGGAAACGTTCGTTCTAGTACGAGCGAGGCAGGCCGAGCGTGTGCTCGGCGACGTGGTTGCGCATCATCTCGGTGCTGCCGGGCGCGACCTTGCCGAGGCGCGACCCCTTCCACATCTCGATGACAGCGTAGTCGCGCGAGAAGCCGTTGCCACCGTGGGTCTGGACCGCCACGTCGGTGGCGTCGTGGCCGACCTCCGTCGCGCGGAGTTTCGCCATGTTCGAGATCTCGGCGGTCTTCTTGGGGTCCGGCTCGTTGTCGACCATCCACGCGGCCTTGCGCAGCAGGAGCTGGGCCGCCTCGAGCTTCGTCCACGAGTCCGCGATGGGGTGCTGGATGGCCTGGTGCGCGCCGATGGGCTGGTCGAAGACCTCGCGCTCCTTCGCGTAGTCGATGGCGCGATTGAGCGCGCACTTGCCCGTGCCGATGGCACCCGCGGAGCCGAGCAGCCGCTCGGGGTTGACCGTGTCGAACAGCTGGTAGAGGCCCATGCCGGGCGTGCCGACGACATCCTCCTCGTGGACGCGGACGCCGTCGAACGAGAGCTCGAACTGCTTCTCCGGCGTGGGGATACCGACATCGAGCTCGCGCTTCTCCAGGTTCGGGTCGTCCGGGTCGACGAGGAACAGGGTGACCCCCTGCATCTTCGCCGCGTCGTCCTTCGAATCCGTGCGCGCGACCGTCAACATCCGGTCGGCGTAGTCAACGCCGGAGATCCACTGCTTGGTCCCCTCGATGACGTACTCGTCGCCGTCCTTCTCGGCGAACGTCGTCATGTTGGGCGCGTTGTGGCCCGCGTCCGGTTCCGTCAGGGCCATCGCCCAGTTGGCGTCACCGTTGCAGATCTTCGGGAGCCACTCCTCCTTCTGCTCCTCGCTCCCGTTCTCGACGAGCGTGATGCCGCCGAAGCAGACGTTCACGACGAACAGCATCTCCGCACCCATACAGCCCTGGGTGCAGAGTTCCTCGACGATGGCGCTCAGTTCCCAGAACCCCATCCCCTCGCCGCCGTACTCCTGCGGGATAGCGGCGCCGAGGAAGCCGGCGTCCGCACAGTCGTTCCAGAACTCCTCCGGTTTCTTCCCCTCGGAGACCTCGAACCAGTACTCGTCGTCGTAGCCGGCCGCCACGTCGCGGGCCGTCTGACGGATCATGTCCAGCTCGGCCGTCTCCTCGAACGCAGGGGGTGTGGACTGTGTGGTTGTCACATACGCACGCAGGTCTGCGTGTTCTATAAAGTTTCGCAACTAACAACGCCGGTAGTGTTTCCGGGCGGCCACGCCCGAGCCGAGCGTTGCCACTGTTCGGCCGAGAACGACGAACGACATAGCTGTCGCTCACCAAGGACGGAGAGCCGAGTGACGGAGTCGTCACTCGGCGTGTGATGAACCGGAGAGAGGCCAAGAGGCCTCTCACCGTGAGTAATGAATGGCAGGCGGCGAACCGGTGTTCCCAGAGGCTCGCGCACTCCAGTACTGGCCGGAACGCTGGCGGGCTTAACTACCGTGTTCGGGATGGGTACGGGTGTGGCCCCGCCGCTGTGGCCGCCTTAACGCCGATCGACGGAATCGAACCGTCGTAATGCCAATATCGGTGGCGAGATCGCGTGTATTGAATGTGTGATTTCCAGTTAGCGCCTGGACCCGTTCACGGAGTCCGAAGGTATGATTGGTGGCTTTGGGCAGTTAGTTCTCGCGGGCTGAACACCTCGTTGCCTCGGTGCGTACACCCCGAGTCTATCGAACTCGTCTTCTACGAGCGCCCTCAGCGGTGCCTCTTTTCCAGGTGGGTTTCGAGCTTAGATGCGTTCAGCTCTTACCCCGTGTGGCGTAGCTGCCCGGCACATGCCCTCTCGGACAACCGGTACACCAGTGGCCACCGATCGTAGTTCCTCTCGTACTATACGATCGTTCCCGTCAGGCACCGTACACCCCCAGTAGATAGCAGCCGACCTGTCTCACGACGGTCTAAACCCAGCTCACGACCTCCTTTAATAGGCGAACAACCTCACCCTTGCCCGCTTCTG
>Ga0207757_101399_pt1 | contig 10520 bp, 11 predicted proteins | sample A23P3SouthBayCA_2_FD_187752 | JGI IMG/M metagenome (GOLD analysis project Ga0207757, IMG submission 187752) | Aerobic enrichment media microbial communities from Eden Landing Ponds, California, USA - A23 P3 (2) (SPAdes) | ecosystem: Environmental > Aquatic > Marine > Unclassified | place...
CCCATTCATACGGGAGACAACTCCCAGTTACAGCCCACGGACACCGCGTCCGTGGGCTTTTTTCATGTGTAGCGAGCGGTGAGGTCCATACGCGACCGCCTTTCACTCGGTGTGACTCTCAATCTTGAGACGTGCTCCCATAAGTTTATGAAGTTTATCCATGAAGTGAAGGTAACGATGTCTGTTTCGACACAGCCTGGTCGCGAGTTTGCGGTTCGTGTGTCTGATCGCGGGCACCCACCGGTCCGCGACGAGGATGTAGCGGAACAGGTCATCTCGGTGCTGTTCGAAACGGGGATTGAGGAGTGGCGACGTGGCTGGCGTCGGACTGCTGGGACACTACCTGATCGAGAGGCGATCGTTTCGGCGAGTGATCGCACGCGTGGTGCTGCGACCGCGACGCAGGTTGTCCCGGATCAACAACTCGCGTACACCGTGCTCGGCCCACCTGTTGATGTCGAGCAAATCCTCGAAGCGGTTGCGGGTCACTTCGCGGACGCCCGAAATCTTGAAATCACCGTGATCATCGACGATATCGAACCACTGGTGGCTGAACAGGGCCGTGATGTGGTGGCCGAGCTCGTTGACGGGTTGCGAACTCGGCTCAACGCCCCCCAGAGCAACGTCCTGATCGGCTGCTCGTTCGCGGAACGGACGGCGTCGTCGGTCGCGTCGCTGTTCGACCCTGTCAACGACATCGATCGGATCGATCACTCCGTTGCTGAGGTTCTTGATGGACTTCGCCGGGATGATCCGACGACGTTCGGCTACGTCCGCCGTCACTGGGATGAGGCGCGGACCGGTATTGAACAGTGCGAGCGGAACTATCCGCAGGCGAAGCAGATTCACGCGGTGCTTTCCGAGCCGGAGACGACGCCGCGGACGCTCGGGACGGCGCTGTCTGGCCTGGTCACGCTCGGCGTTCTCGACACGTGGAGCGAGACTGTTGGCCCGACGCGATACGATCTTACCGCGTACAGGCCGGCGCGTCTGTGGGCGGTTGGGGCGACCCTTTCAGTCGCCGGAGACGACGAGTCGCTCGCCGACTGGCGATGAGATCAGCTCTTTCCATCCTCGATATTGCTCTTGTTGACGTCCCCGGTGGTTCTAGGCACACCGAGATCATGTGAAACCACGGCACCGTCGGGATCAAGTGTTACCGTCCCGAGTGTTGCCGTCTCACCGGTTCGGAAGCGGTCGGCGACGGCCTCGAACACGGACTGACGGTCGAGCCGTTTCCAGACCGCCTCGGCGACGAGCGACTGGAACTCCTCCGGGTCAGTCCAACCGGAGTCGACGTCAGACGGAACGCCAACGACGAACTGGAACTCCTCTTCGGTGAGGTGGATTCCGACGCCGAACGTATCTGCGCACATGCGTCGTCGTTCGGTCTCCCTTTCTAAAGGCTCGTCGGACCCCTCGATGCGAGACTTCGGATTTCTTTCCCACGATCAGCACCGCCCGGAATCGGTGCGTCCAGAAACCGGTAACGAGGGAGTGAGAAAAAACGGAGAATCGAACGAATACCGGAGGATCCAGGCGTGCCACCGACGGTTAGACTTGTAGTTGCGGTGCCCGGCGTGAGCGGCGAGTCCATTCTCGTTCGTCTGAATGGCGCTCCAAGCTCAGTTGCCGCGTTTTACCACGTGTTATTCATCATCACCGCGATCGAACGGAAGAGATGATCGAATCAACAGATGTCCCCTCGAACGGCGGTACGTCGTTCTCGAAGCCGATATTTACGGGTTAACCTTCAAATGCGATTATCGTGATTTCACCGTATGCACCGGCGGTCCGTCGTAAGATACGTCGGAGATGACCCAGACGTGCGGGCACGCGTGTCACGTGCGGTCGAGAGGGCGTGGGATGGCACACGTGCTCCGGACTACCGAGCGACTGCCACGGACGCGTTGCTGGAATCGACCGAGGATACCGACCTGCGGCCGCTGGCTGACGCCTGCGGTATCGTCACGACCACTGCGGCGGCGACCGACTCTGCCGTTGCCGATCGGCTCGCGGCGACGCCGGATAGCGTCCCGGTCGTCGTCCTTCTCAAATCGCCGACCGATGAGGGATTTCGGGTCGCGCTTCGCGCCGGCGCCGCCGACATTGTTTCTGGTTCGGTACCGGAAGAAGAATTGGGCTCTGAGGCGGACCCGCTCGTCGACCGGCTGCTTGACGTGGTGACTCCGAATCGGGTTCGGTTCGGATCGGATGACGCCAATCGGCTCCGTGAGGTTCTGTTGGACTCCGGGTCGACGCTTATGAGCACGCGGTCGGACGAGGTCGACACGAAGATCAGTTGGACCATAGAGAACGTCGGCGAACACGCCGAACTCGATCGGATCGTCTGCTATCTCCGCGATGGAGAGACGTTCGATCCGGCGTACACCTGGTGTCCCGATGAATGTGACGCCGGCCCGCTACCGATCTCAGAATTCCCGGATGCCGATCGGCTCTCGACGTTCGAGAACGTGGTTCGGTCGTCGGTCTCGCCGGAAGCGGCGGGACGTTCCACGGTTGCGAGTGACAGGGCGACCGGGGAGAACGAAAGCGAGTCGCCGGCAACCGTTCACGTTCCACTTGTCGCCGACTGGGAACTCGTTGGCGTGTTGGTCTTCGAGACCGACGCGCGGCGTGCGTGGACTGACGAGGAGGTAGACCTCTATCGAACGTTCGCCGATCAGATCGCGTACACCATCGCCCGCAACGATCGACGGCTGGAGTTGCGCCGACGGACGGACCAGCTCGAACAGTTCAGCTCGGTCGTCTCACACGATCTCAGGAACCCGCTGAACGTGCTCTCCGGATATTTGGAACTGGTCGAAAACGAGGTGTCGGCGTCGACGTACGAACCGATGGATCGGGCGGTGACGCGTATGGAGACGCTCATCGACAACCTCCTCATGTTGGCGAAGCGCGGAGAGACGATCGGTGAGAGGGAGTACATCTCGGTGACCAGCGTTGTCGAGGAGGCCTGGCAGACGGTCCGCGCGCCGGACGCGACGCTGACGATCGCCGACGAGATCGGTCGGGTGCACGCGGACCCCAACCGGCTCCGACAGGTGTTCGAGAATCTCTTCCGGAACGCCGTCGACCACGCCGGTCCGGATGTCGCGATCGAGATTGGCCCGCAGCCAAACATCGGCGACGGTGGGGGGATGTACATCGCCGACGACGGTCCCGGCGTCCCGTCCGAGGTACGCGGTTCGCTTTTCGACTCCGGATTTTCGACTGCGGACAGTTCCGGTATCGGTCTCGCCATCGTCGACCGCATCGTCGACGCCCACGGTTGGGAGGTCGATGTCCACAACGACGGCGGCGCGGTGTTCGAGGTGTCCTTCGAGGGAGAGACCGCGGTGACTCCCCAGGTAAACGGGTAATAGCGACTCGGTTCGCGATTCCGACGCTGACGGCTACGATTCGAACCGACCGATCGTCCGCCGGTGTCGGTCTCGGAACATGCCTTCGAACCCGACCTTCGCGAACGGTCCCGCGGCGTCTCCCACCGGACCGAGCGGCAGCCGGTACGCGACGGTGTCCACGAGCAGGGTCTCCTCCCCGTCGGCGTAGAACGCGTGCGTGTGCTCCCATTTCCGGAACGGCCCGCCCGACATCTCATCCACGAAGTAGGCCCGGTCGCCGGGGTCGGTCCCCTTACCGGGCTCTCGCTCGGTGATCCGAGAGGTCCATCGCTGTCGCGGCCCGACGCCGAACGGCCGTATCGACATCTGGATCTGCGAGCCCTCGGTGAGCACGTCCGGATCCGGTTGTCCGTCCGGTCCCTCGACGCCCGAAATTCGGAGGTGCATCCAATCGGGTGTGAGTTCACGGAGGCCGTCGATCGTGGAGTGAAACGCCCACACCTCGTCAATGGGGGCCGGCACGCGGGTCGTCCGCCGGTACGTCGGCATACGCACTGTACGAGATGGACAGGCAAAAACCCGTCTTCGGCGGCGGTTCGCGGGATCTGCGTGATCGCGACCGGCTGACCGAAACCCGCATAGGGGCGTGGCGCCACCGGATCCGTAATGGAGCGAGGAGCGATCGACGTGGCGGACCTGTCTGGCCCGTTCGATCTTCAAGCGACCGTCGAGAGCGGACAGAGCTACCTCTGGAACCGTGCCGATGGCAAGACCTACGAAAACCTCCACGCCTACGGCGGTGACGCGTGGTACGAGACGGTCGTCGACCCGATTCCTGGCGTGATCGATGAACGAGCCGTGGTCCGGGTGAGACAGGACGGTGGCGTGCACGATGGAACCCTCCACTGGGAGTCGTCGGTGGACGCGGTTCCCCTCTTGGAACACCTGTTCCGGCTCGACGACGACCTCGACGCAATCCTCGACGCGACCCCCGACCTCCCCCTCCTCGAACGGGCGTACGCGACCTACGAGGGAATGCGACTCACACGTGATCCGGTCTTTCCGTGTCTGATCTCGTTTATCTGCTCGGCACAGATGCGCGTCGCACGGATCCACGGGATGCAGCGCCGGCTCCGGGAGACGTACGGCGACGCCGTGACGCTCGACGGCGAGGAGTACCGCGCGTTCCCGACGCCGGAGCAGCTCGCGTCGCGAACCGAAGCGGAGCTCCGCGACCTCTCGCTTGGCTACCGTGCCCCCTACGTCCAACGAACTGCGGAGATGATCGCCACCGGCGAGGCGCATCCGCAGGAGGCGGCTGATCTCCCCTACGAGGAGGCACGCGAGTCGCTGGCTCGGTTCATGGGTGTCGGTGACAAAGTCGCGGACTGCGTGCTGTTGTTCTCGCTGGGGTTTCTCGAAGCGGTCCCGCTCGACACGTGGATCCGGACGACGATCGAGGAGTACTATCCGGACTGTGAACGCGGGAACTACGCCGACACGTCGCGTGCGATCCGGGAGCGGTTCGGCGGTGAGTTCGCGGGCTACGCACAGACGTACGTCTTCTACCATCTCCGCGCGGGCGGCGAGTAGCTCGATCGGCCCGCGTACCGGGTGGGCGTCGTTTCGACGACACGACCTGTCAGCAACTTTCATGCCGATTCGCGTGGTACCGTGACTCGTGATGGACTGTCGAGTCGTCGTCGAGGCCGCGGTTCCGGTGTACGACGTGGAGAACGCCCACGAGGCGGTCCGGATCGCCATCTCGAAAACGGGCGAGATGCTGAACCCGGACCTCAGCTACGTCGAGATCGAGACCGGAAGTCGTGTGTCGCCCGGCGGCGAGGAACTCCCTCCGGCCTTCGTCGCCGCCGACGAGGCCCTCGTCGCGCTCGAACTGCAGATGGACGTGTTCAACGTCGATCGCGAGAAGCACGCGAGCCGCGTCGCCCGCAAAGAGATCGGGCAGCGACTCCGGAATATCCCCCTGAAGGTGCTCCACGTCGAGGAGATCGAGGGAGACTCCGCCGAAGAGTCGTCGACTGACGGGTCAGAGCACGAGGGATCCGTTTCCGACGATTCGACCGACTCTCCTGGCAATAGTGACGACGACGCGGCCGACGCCCGAGACTAACGCCGTCCGTCGAGCAGGTGCAGTCACTCTCAACGGCGGCGTCGTCACTCGGCACGTAACGATCGGTCGGGAAGCGGCGAGAAAGACTCAGTCTGCGGTCGGGGCCAGCGGTTCCGACTCGGACTCGTCCATCGGCTCGGTGATTCCCTCGGTCAGCTTAAAAACAGCGGCTTTGTGGTCGGTCTTCGACTTGTGAATCGATGTCGGTTTGACGCCGAGTTCTTCGTACGCGTCGAGGTCAATATTTTCGTCCCAGAACTCGCACTGTTTTCGTACTTCTGCGAGAAGGCCGTGAAGGTGGATGAGTTCCTGCTTCTTCATGAGTACCAGTCCTTTGCTACCGGAGGTTTATATTATTATCCTGAGTCACGTTACCATGGGTAGTTCCGAGATCCCCGTTTTGGGCGCAGAGACGCGTCTTTTCGCGTTATCGATCGGGAAGGTTTCCGTGTGATCCCCTCCGACGACCGATCGGCTCACCGAACGATCGGATCGGCTGTCGCGCTACTGGAACTGTTTGACCGCTTCGAGGTCGCGTTCGGTTCGCATGAACTCCGTCAGCCGGCGTGTCGCGTGGCAGTCGGGACAGCTGAAGTTCGAGCGGAGGCGCTGTAAGTCCGCGGGGTTGTCTTGCCACTCTTTGTTGCACTCCGGACAGACGAGTCTGACGAATGCATCGACCATGGCGTGACGTACACGCGACGGGTTAAAAACGTATGTGGCGGTTCCGACCACGTCGCCTCCGGTGGAAGAGATCGATAGGGATGTGGTGCCGCGTCAGGTCGGAACGACTCAGGCGGTCAGCCCCTCGCTCGCGTCGAGGAGTTCCTTGTACCGGTTCCGGATGGTGACCTCGGAGATGTCGGCGACCGCCGACACCTGACTCTGCGTCACCTTCTCGTTCGAGAGGAGTGCAGCCGCGTACACCGCCGATGCGGCGAGGCCGACCGGCGACTTCCCGCTCGTAATTCCGGCGTCTTTGGCGCTGTCGAGCAGTTCGCTCGCGCGCCGCTTGGTCTCCTCCGAGAGGTCGAGCCGAGAGACGAACCGGGGGACGTAGCTCTCGGGGTCGGCGGGCTGGATCTCCAGTTTGAGCTCGCGGATCACGTATCGGTACGTCCGCGTGAGCTCCATCTTGTCGACCCGCGAGACGGCGGTGAACTCGTCGAGGCTCCGCGGATTCCCCGCCTGCCGAGCGGCGGCGTACAGCGCCGCGGTCGCGACGCCCTCGATGGAGCGGCCGGGCAGCAGGTTCTCGCTCAGTGCGCGACGGTAGATGACGGAGGCGGTCTCGCGGACGTTGTCGGGGAGGCCGAGCGCCGAGGCCATGCGGTCGATCTCGCCGAGCGCCTGCTTCAGGTTGCGGTCCTTCGAATCGCGGGTACGGAACCGCTCGTTCCAGGTGCGGAGCCGCTGCATCCGCTGACGCTGGCTACTGGACAGCGACTTGCCGTAGGCGTCTTTATCTTGCCAGCCGATGTTCGTCGAGAGCCCCTTGTCGTGCATCATGTTCGTCGTCGGGGCGCCCACGCGCGACTTGCTGTCGCGCTCGCTGGAGTCGAACGCGCGCCACTCCGGTCCGCGGTCGATCCCGTCCTGTTCGACGACGAGCCCGCAGTCGGTACAGACCGTTTCACCGTGCTCCGTGTCGGTCACGAGGTTCCCCTCGCACTCCGGACAGGTGGTGGTCTGATCTCTCACCGACTCGGATTCGTCGGTCGTCGATTCGTTCGACTCCGTGGTTCGGTCCCGCTCCGTTTCGCCGTTGTAGCCGCGTATGTGTGTCTCAGTCATGGTGTTCTCACCGATCGAACTCCCGACAGAAATACTGGCGCCGGGTTCGCCGATTCGTTAACCAATAGTTACCGTCCAGAGTATATAAACCTTCGCCCACATTCACAGCCGCTGATATTTTAAATCGCCTCTACAGGCCGCGTGTGAACGCGTGGCGGGCTCGATCGGAGTTCGTCGCGGTATCCACTCGTGGAGCCCGGGCACTCAAGGATATATAAAATATCGTGTTCTCGTCGACCCATCTCCGGGCGCTCTCGGGGACCGAGATCAGGGCCGACGACGCGCGACGAGCGCGACCGCGATCAGTGCGAGCACGGAGACTACAGCGCCGAATCCGGGCGTTTCGTCGCCGCTACTGCCATCATCGCCTGCGCTGTCCTCGCTCATCCCCTCACCGCCCTCCACCGTCAGGTCGGCGGCGGACATCACCGGGGCGCCCGCGGCCGCGTACGGACCGTCTTCTGCGCCCTCACTGCCGGGGAAGTCGTACGCCTCGTTGCCGTTGGTGTCGCGATGCGCCATCGCGAAGACCGTGTCGTCCTCGGTCAGCGGGTCGTCGAGCGCGATCTCGACGTCGGTGTGGGTGCCGGGTCCGAGGTACGCGCTGGTCCCGCGGATGGAGTTGAACACGGCGCCGTCCGCCAGCGAGGAGTCGTGAACCGTCACGAACCCGCCGTCGTGGAGCGTCACCTCGTCGACGACGACGGTCTCGCCGTCGGTGTCCTGCGCGCTCGCGTCGACGAACGCGGTCACCTGGGCGCTTGCACCGGCCGTCACCGGGGCGTCGTCGCCGGTCAGGAAGGGAGCGTCGACCTCCCCGTCGCTGTCGACGAAGTCGTACGCCTCGTCGCCGTCGGTGTCGCGGTGCGGCATCGCGACCAGCCGTTCCGTGCTCGTCAGCGGCTCGTCGAGTTCGACCGTCACGTCCTCGTGGACGCCGGCCTCCAGGTACGCGCTGGTGCCGCGAACGGAGTCGAAGGCCGCGCCGCCCCCGAGCGAGGCGTCGTGGATCGTCACGAATCCGCCTTGGCTCAGGTCGACCCGGTCGACCGTGACGGTGGCGCCGTCGGAGTCGCCCGTTTCGAACGCCACGCCAGCGGAGACGGTGACGTTCGCGTCGTCCATCACGATATCGGACGAGTCGGTCGTGTATGGACCGTCCTCGTCTCCGTCACTGCTTGGGAAGTCGTAGGCCTCGCTGTCGTTCGTGTCTCGGTGTGCCATCGCGAACAGCGCGTCGTCCTCGGTCAGCGGGTCATCAAGGGTAACGACCACGTCGCGGTGGATCCCCGGTTCGAGGTACGCGCTGGTGCCGCGGATCGAGTCGAACACGGCGTCGTCCGCCAGCGAGGAGTCGTGCATCGTCACGAACCCCCCGTCCGGCAGGTAGACCTCGTCGACGACGACCGCGTTGCCGCCGGAGCTCTGTGCGGCGAAGCTCGCTCGCGCGTCGTCGTCGAGTTCGACGTCCAAGCCGGCCATCACGATCTCGCCGCTCGCATCGAGGTAGGGGCCGTCCTCGTCCCCGTCACTGCTTGGGAAGTCGTACGCCTCGTCGCCGTCGGTGTCGCGATGCGCCATCGCGAAGACCGCGTCGTCCTCGGTCAGCGGGTCGTCGAGCCGAACCCGCACGTCCTCGTGGACGCCCGCTTCGAGGTACTCGGTGGTTCCGCGGATGGAGTCGAACACGGCGCCGTCCGCCAGCGAGGAGTCGTGGACCGTCACGAACCCGCCCTGGCTCAACTCGACGCGGTCAACGATCACGTACTCGCCCTCGCCGGGCTGGTCGGTTCCGTTCACGCTCGCGGAGACCGTCACGCTCGCGTCGTCCATCGCGATCTCGCCGTCGACTGTGTACGGGCCGTCGGCCTCGCCGTTCGAGGAGACGAACGTGTACGCGCGGTCGCCGTCGGTGTCACGGTGCGCCATCGCGTGGAACGTCCCCGTCTCCACCGTATCGGTGAGCTCGACGGTCACGTTCTCGTGCGTCCCCGATTCGAGGTACGCGCTCGTGCCGACGACGCTTCCGAGGGTGTTCCCGTCGGTCAGCGAGTCGTCGTGGATCGTCACGAACCCGCCGTCGGGAAGGTGAATCTCGTCGACGACGACCGTGCTCCCGCCGGACGTGCCGTCGTCGAAGCTCACGCTCGCCCCGTTGGTACCGCTCTGTGCCGCGACCGCGCCAGTCGCGCCGGCAACCGCCGACGCGACAACCGCGATCGTCACCGCCAATGTCAATGCGCTGTTGCGCATGAGAGAGTCGACCGCGCATATATAAAAAGAGATTTTCCGAACTCCCGCCGCTTTCTCACCCAAATCCGTTCTGAAAGCCGCCCAAAACAGATTCTCAAGCGCTCACGTTCCGGTTCTTCGAGCAGCGGTGAGACCGATTCGGCGTACGTCGCGTTTCCCCCACCGGCGATGCGACACTTAAAAATGACGAGGAACAGCGACGATACGGCGACGATCGTTTTGGAGGCGTCAGGACCGTGTCAGGCCCTCGCGAGCACCGCTCTGTGGGACTCTCGATAACGGACACCGCGAGAAACGCTTAAACGCCAGCCAGGACGGCGGTCTCGGTCGACTCAGTCCCACGTGACCCAGACGAGAAACAGGAGTCCGAAGGTCTGGAGCACGTGGAGCGCCATCATCCCCCGCCACGCGATGGCGGGGACGTCGGAGGCGAACCACGCGGACAGCGTCGGGTCGAGCAGGTAGATGTACAGCGCGAACGCGTTCTCCCCGAGGAGGAACACGCCGAACATCGCTAACCCCAAGGCGTGTTTCGAGCGGAACTGCGCGTAGTTCCGCCCCCACACCCAGACGAGCGCGAGAAGCAGGGCGACGTTCACCCCCGCTGAGATCCGCGCTACGTCGAACCAGAGACTCATCGTACACCTGCTATCGGCGGGGCGGGTATAACCGCTTTCCCAAATTCGTTCCGAATACGACCCGTAACCCGGCCGCTACGGGGTCGAACTACCGATCCGTCAGTCGTCATCTGTTTGCTCCATGATCGTTTCGATAGTGTCCCAGTGCTGGCGGGCGCGCGGCGTCGGCAGGTAGACGGCGCCGTAGTCGTCGCCGCTGCGCTGGACGACGTCGTTGTCCATCAGTACGTCGAGGTGGTGTCGGACCGTCTTGTAGTCCAGATCGAGGTCCTCGGCGAGCTGGTTCGCGTTTCGCGGGCGGTCGTCGAGCGCCCGCAGCAGCCGGACGCGGTTCGC
>Ga0207757_101400_pt1 | contig 10520 bp, 8 predicted proteins | sample A23P3SouthBayCA_2_FD_187752 | JGI IMG/M metagenome (GOLD analysis project Ga0207757, IMG submission 187752) | Aerobic enrichment media microbial communities from Eden Landing Ponds, California, USA - A23 P3 (2) (SPAdes) | ecosystem: Environmental > Aquatic > Marine > Unclassified | place...
GGCCGAGGCTCCCCGCCCCCTGGGTGACGCCGAACGCCGCCCCCTGCGTCTCGTCGCTCGCCCGCTCGGACACCAGCGTCGACAGCGAGACGTTCAGCGAGCCGTTGCCGAACGACAGCAGCGCGCCCGCCGCGAACAGCGTGACGGTCGGGCCGGTGAGTATCGGTCCGGTCAACAGCCCGCCGCCGGTCCCGCCGGGAAGCGGGAGCAGGCCGCCGATATCCGGCGTGAACGGGAGGACCGCGAGCGACGCCGCCAGCGCCGTCCCGCCGATCACGGCCAGCCGGAGCGCGCCGAGGCGCCGCTCCAACGGCCCGACGAGCGCGCCCTGGTTGATCGTGCCGAGCACGCCGATGTATGTGAGGAACACGGCCGCGGCGGTCGCGTCGTAGCCGTAGAAGTCGGCGGCGAAGGGGATGAACATCACCTGGATGCCGGCGAACGCGACCGAGGTGACGAAGTACGACGCGACCAACGGGCGGAGCGCGTCGTCCGCCAGCGCCGAGCGGAACTGGCCGACCAGCGACCGTCGGCCCGCGCCGGCCCGTCGCGTGCGCTCGGGCTCGCGAAGGACGACCACGGCGGCGCCGGCCGCGAGAAACGACAGCCCCGCCGCGAGGAAGCTCGGAAGCGTGAACCGCGTCGTCGGAACGACCGACGGGAGCAGCGCGTCGGCGGCGGCGACGACCTGATCGCTCGCGGCGACACCCCCCAGCGCGGGGCCGAACACGAACCCCAGCGAGAAGGCGGCGCCGACGAGCCCGAGCGCGCCGGCCCGCTTCTCCCGCGGGGTCACGTCGGCGATGTACGCCTGCGCGGCGGAGATGTTGCCGCCGGCGGCGCCGGCGAGCGTCCGCGAGAGGAGCAGCGTCGCGACGGCGGCCGCGGAGCCGGCGACGGCGCCGATCTCGGTCGCGAAGCCGAACACCAGCCACGCGACCCCGGCCATCGCGACCGAGAAGGCGATCACCGGCTTCCGGCCACGCTCGTCGGAGATCCGCCCGAGCGTCGGCGCCGCGAGGAACTGCGCGAGCGAGTAGGCGGCGGCGATGAGCCCGATGAACACGTCGCTCACGCCGAACGAACGGACGTAGAATGGGAGGATGGGAATGACGACGCCGAAGCCGAGCAGGTCGAGGAAGACGACGGCGATGACGACCGCGACCGCACGGCGTGAGCCGCCGCTGGCGGCATCGTCGTCGTCACCGGGCGGAGACTGGTCGGAAGGCGCGGACACACTCGACCGACGATCGGCGGGGACTTATCGACCGCGGTGAGTGTTCGCGGCGGTCGACACGACGGGACCGACGGGAGACCCCCACGACCTCAGCCGTGGCGCTCGATCACGCGCTTCGCCGCCTGCGCCTTCTCCTTCCACCCATAGCCGGCCTCGTACACGTGGCGCTTGCTGTCGACGAGTTGTTCGGGACTCGACTCCTCGAAGCCGCCGCGCTCCCACGTGCCCGAGCGGTGGAGCCACTCGACGACGTTCTCCCGGGTCTCCGCCCACGAGAGGCCGACCATCTCGTACCACGCCACGAGCGCGAACACGGCGTTGTCGTGGCAGCCGGGATAGCTCCCCTCGCGGTAGATTGTCGCCATCGGCTCGCGGGTGGGCTCGGACACCTCCTCGCGGTAGCGCTCGGCGGTGAGCAGCTCCAGCGTGTCGCCGCTCTCCTCGACGCGCCCCTCGCGCCGGAGCAGGTCCAGCGCGGCACGGTGGAGCCCGGACCACTCGTCGTGGACGGCGTGTTGCAGTGCGGACTCGCTGACTGGACCGTCCACGAGGACCGTCAGGAGGTCCGTGTACGCCTGCTCGACGTGGTGCCACTCGGTCCCCTCGAAGTCGCAGCCGGCATCGTGCAGGCTGTTCGTGGTGCGACAGCCGGGACAGGGGTACGCGAACCGGGGCACGAGTATCGTGTGTTGTGTGGGTCGGCGGCTTAGGTGTCGTGGTTCCGTTCGATCCGTCGGTTCACGCCGGGAGGCGATCGCTACTCGTCGGCCGACGCCACGCCCGTCACCTCGAACCGGGCGCCGCCCCCGCGTCCCTCCGTCACGCGGATCTCCCAGTCGTGGTCGGCGACGACCTGCTTCACGATCCGGAGCCCGAACCCGGTACCCTCGTCGCTCGTCGAGTAGCCCGCCTCGAACACCGACTCGCGCCGGTCCGCGGGGATCCCGACGCCGTCGTCCTCGACGAAGAAGCCGTCGTCCAGCTCTCCGACGGTGACGGTGACGTCGTCGCCGCCGTGTTCGACCGCGTTGCGGATGAGGTTCTCCAACAGCTGTTTGAGGCGTCGCTCGTCGGCGAGGATCGGCCGATCGACCTCGACGACGAGCGACGCCTCGCCCGTCTCGACGTTCGCCCAGCACTCCCGGACCGCCGACGCGGGGTCCACCGGCTCGACGTCCGCCGCCGTGTCGTCCTCGCGAGCCAGCGCGAGGAGGTCCTCGATCAGCGCCTCCATCCGGTCGTGTGCGCGCTCGACGGCGTCGAAGTGCTCGCCGTCGGGATCGCTGCGGGCGAGCGCCAACCGACCGGTCGCGACGTTCAGCGGGTTCCGGAGGTCGTGGCTGACGACCGAGGCGAACTCCTCGAGCCGCTCGTTCTGTCGGCGGAGTTCGTCGCGGCTCTCGCGGAGGCGACGCTCGCGCTCGCGTTCGTCGAGCGCTGTCTCCGCGGCCGTCGTCAGGATCCGGGCGAGGAACTCGTCGGTCGAGTCGAACGCGTCGGGGGCGGTCTCGCCGACGGAGACCACACCGTGTGAACCCATGGGAAGCAACATGAGGCTCCGGATGCCGGTCCCGGTGTCGACCGCAACGGTGTCCGCCTCGATGTCGTCGTACACCCGGACCTCGTCGGCCTCGTAGCTGGCCCAGTTGAGGCTGCCGGAGTCGGCGCTGAACGGTCGACGCTCGGGGATCACGTCACCGACCGAGTCGGACTCGGCGACCGGAACCAACTCCTTCGCGTCGTCGTCGTAGAACCGGACGACGGTGACGCTGAACCCGAGTATCTCCTCGGCCGCCTCGACGACCCGGTCCGCGATCGCCTGCCGCGAATCCGCTCGGATGAGCTCCTGTGCCGCGTCGTGCAGCAGTTCGAGCCGGCGCTGGCGGTCCCTGAGCGTCTCCTCGCGGACCACCCGATCGAGCGCGGCCTCCAGATAGTTCGCGAGGATCTCGACGAGGAGGACGTCGGTCTCGGTGAACGCCTCCGCGGTCGTCGACGAGACGATGAACAGCCCGTGGTCGCCGATCGGATGGAACAGGACGCTCTCGGCCGGCGTCTCCTCCGTTATTCGGTCGGTCTCGGACACCGACCGGACGTACGTCGACTCGTCCGCCCGAAACGCCTCCCACGCGAAGTGCGCCCGAGTGCCGGGCGCCGCCGATCGATCGTACGTCGGAAGCTCGTCGAACGCCGTCTCGACGCTGTCGGCGACCGAGGTCGGCTCCAGTCGATCGCCGGCGTCGTTCAGGAGGTGGACGGCGCTCAACTCGGCGCCGATGATCTCGTCGGCGGCGTCCGTCGCCAACTGCGCCGTCTCCTCGGCCGTCTGGGTGTAGTTGAGCGCGCGCGAGCGCTCCCGGAGGCGCTCGAGCTTTCGGTCGCGCCGCTTGCGCTCGGACACGTCGCGACTGCTCACGAGGAACCGGTCGGCACCGGCGAGGTCGAGCCGCCTGACGTGGACCATGACGGGAAACGTGGACCCGTCGCGTCGGGTGTACTCCCCCTCGAGTTCCCGTCGGTCGCCGATCGACATGTCGTCCCACATCTCACGCCCGGCGGCGGGATCCAGCGTTCGGTCGATCTCCCACACCTTCATCGAGGTGACCTCCTCCGCCGTGTAGCCCGTCTCCGCGAGGAACTGCGGGTTCGCGTCGAGAATGTTCCCCTCGTCGTCGTGGACGTTGATCATGTCCGGCGACTCCTCGAACAGCGCCTCGAGACGGGCGGTCGTCCGCGTCAGGCGGTCCTCGCGTTCCTTCCGTTCGGTGACGTCGGTGATGAACCCCTCGAGCGCCTCCACGCTCCCGTCGTCCGCGTACACGCCGCGGCCCCGCTCCCACATCCACCTCGTGTCCCCGTCGCGCGTTCGGATCCGGTAGGTGACCTCGAAGGCGCCGTCCGCCTCGAGCTCTTCTTGTACGGTCTCCCACATCGTCTCGCGGTCGTCGGGATGGATGATATCCGCTCCCCACTCGACGTCGTCGGATTCCAGTTCCGCGGCGGTGTACCCCGTCAGCGCCTCGACCTCCCCGTCGACGGCCTCCATCGGCCACGTCGGCTCGTTGCGACAGCGGTAGACGATCCCCGGGAGGTTTCCGATGAGCGTCTCCAACCGGCGGGTCCGCTCGGTCAACATCCGGCGCGACTGGGTCGCCTCGACGGCGTTCACGATCCGGTTCGCGAGCAGCGCGTACTGGTCGCTGCCGGACTCCTTCTGGAGGTAGTCGGTCACGCCCGCCGAGATCGCCTCGCTCGCGATCTCCTCGCTTCCCTTGCCGGTGAACAACAGGAACGGCAGATCCGGATGATCCTCGCGGACCGCCCGGAGGAACTCGATCCCGTCCCTGCCCGGCATGTCGTGGTCGGACACGACGCAGTCGACGTCACCGTCGGCCAGCACGTCCAGCCCCGCCTCGGCGTCGGTCACGCCGCAGACCTCGATCCGATCGTGTTCGCGCTCGAGGAACGTCGAGACCAGCTCGGTGAACTCCGGCTCGTCGTCGACGTGGAGTACCCGTATCGGGTCGTGAGTCTCGGGCATGGGAGCCTGCTTCTGTCGCTAAAGACGCCGGGGAAACTTAAACGATCATCGTTGGGGCGTGTCGATGCGGAGAACCGCACGCCGAGTTTTAAGCACGCGCCCGGCGAACGCCGATGCGATGCCCGGATTCGACACCATCGTCGTCGCCACCGACGGCTCCGACAGCGTCTCGCGTGCCGTCGAGGTCGCGCTCGAGTTGGCCGAGCGGTTCGACGCCGCGGTGCACGCGCTGTACGTCGTCGACAGCGGCGAGGTCGACTCCTCGCCGAAGCCGGTGCGCGAGCAGATGCGCAACGCCCTCCAGGAGCGCGGCGGCGAGGCCATCGTCGACGTGCAGAAGCGCGCCGGCCTCGACGTGACCGCCGTCGTCCGCGAGGGCCGCCCCGCAAACGAGATCGCCGACTACGCCCGCGAGATCGACGCCGACCTGGTCGCCACCGGCACCCGCGGGCGCCACGGCGAGAACCGATTCCTCATCGGCTCGGTCGCCGAGCGCGTCGTCCGCACCTGTCCCGTTCCGGTGCTCACGGTCCGGCAACTGGCCGGGGAGGACGCCGACGGCTACGGCGGCGCGCCCGCCTGAGACCCGGGGACGGCCGCCGACCGGCTACGATCCGTCGCCGTCCACACGCGACGGCGACTCGAACACGAAGTACACGATCGCGACCGGGAGGACGGCGACTACCGCGGCGATCACCACCGCCGTGCCGGTTCCGGCGTCCCCGCTCGTCGCAGCCTCGGCGGCGACGGTCGCGACGACGAGCGCGACGAGCAGGTACTTGAGATCCACGAGATGGGCGGCGAGGTCGGGGTCGGCCATCGTCGGTGACCAACACGCCTGCTCGGGAAAACGGTACTGCCCACCGCGACCTGCGACCGCGGATCGGCGCCGCCCTTGTCCCCGGTGCGCCGCTCCGTCCGCGCCACGTCACACACCACCGTTGTTTTCACCGCGCACCGCAACCTCCGGATATGGACGACGCACTCATCGAGAGCGACACCCTCCCGCTGGACCGCAAATCGCGGCTTCCCGGGACGGGCTTCTTCTATCCCGATTCGCTGGACGAGGACCGCTCGGAGGAGCGCGCGAAGGAGGCCGTCGAGGGCGCCGAGGCGGTCGTGATCACCGACTCCGACGCAGACGGACTCGGCTGCATCGCGCTGATCCGCGAGGCGTACGACGCCGCCCTCGATCCGACGCCGTTCGAGGAGCGCCGCCGCGCGAAACTCGACGGCACGTACGAGGAGCGGTTCGGGGAGGACGCGGGCGAGGACGCCGAGCGGGACGAGCACGCGGAGTCGTCGGTCGCGCTGCTCCCCTCCGGTCCGCACTCCTTCGAGGAGGACCTCGGCTACGTCGCCGAGTTCCTGGGTGAGGGAACCGACGTGTTCGTCTGTGACATCTGCCCGGACGCGTTCGAGTACATCGCCGAGGACCTCGGCGCGGTCGTCGATCGAGCGGGAACCGTCCGCTGGTTCGACCACCACCAGTGGGACGACGAACTGGCCGCCTCGGTTCGCGATCTGGGGATCGATCTGGTCGTCGGCGAGAGCGACGAGGAGTGCTCGACGGACGTGACGCTGCGGTCGCTCGACTACGAGTTCGACGAGCACTTCGAGGAGTTGGCCGCCGTCACGCGCGATCACGACCTCTGGATGAAGGAGGACGAGCGCTCCGACGACCTGGCCGACTTCGCCTACTGGACCGGCGGCGAGGAGTACGCGGCGATCGTCGGCGCCTACGGCGTCGACCTGCCGGCGGTGGCGACGGAGTACGTGGAGGAGCGGCGCGTCGAGAAGCGCCTGTTGATCGAGAAGGCCGTCGACCGCGCCGTCGAACACGAGGTCGGCGACTGGTCGGTCGGCGTCACCTACGGCCGCTGCTCGCAGAACGAGGTCGCCGACGCGCTGCGCGAGCAGGGGATGGACGCCGCGGTGATCGTCAAGCCCTCGGGGTCGGCGTCGATCCGCGGCTCGGACGACTTCGAGCGCTGTCACGAGGTGGCCGGCCAGGTGAACGGCGGCGGCCACCCGAAGGCGGCGGGCTGCATGCCCGACATCTACGACGACATGCTCGATTACGGCCACCACTGGACGACCGAGGGCGCGACGGCGAAACGCGTCATCCTCCGGGCGTTCGAGTCGCTCGCCGAGGAAGCCGCAGCGGAGAACGCGGCCGACGCGGCCGAGTAGACCGCACTCCCGTCGGAGGAGGCCGACGCAACGGGACGGACTCGATCGGGTCGCCGCTCCCGGTCCGACGGGGCCGAACGGCACCGATACGTCTGGCGGTTCCAGCGGTTCTCCGATCGGCCCGCAGGGATTTCCGTCCGGCGGCCGTCGAAGCGTTCGTACATGAACCGAACAGCGTGCGGTGAGTCGCGATGAGGGCGGCACGAGTTCCCGAGGCGGGTGCGGAGTTCGAGGTCGTCGACGTCGAGACGCCGGAGCCGGACGCCGGCGAGGTACGGATCGATGTCGACGCCTGCGGGATCTGCCACAGCGACGCGTTCGTGAAGGACGGCGCCTACCCGATCGACTACCCTCGCATCCCGGGCCACGAGGTCGCCGGGCGCGTCGACGCCGTCGGCGACGACGTGACCGCCTGGAGCGAGGGTGACCGCGTCGGCGTCGGCTGGCACGGCGGCCACTGCTTCGAGTGTGAGGCGTGTCGCCGCGGCGACTTCCAGCAGTGTGAGAGCGCCCAGATCACCGGGATCGGGTACGACGGCGGCTACGCCGAGTACATGACCGCGCCGGCGGAGGCGCTGGCGGCGGTTCCCGACGACCTGAACGCCGTCGACGCCGCGCCGCTGCTGTGTGCCGGCGTGACGACGTTCAACGCGCTGCGCAACACGGACGCACAGCCGGGCGATCTGGTCGCCGTGCAGGGGGTCGGCGGCCTCGGCCACCTCGGAATCCAGTACGCGCACGCGGCGGGCTTCGAGACGGTCGCGCTCTCGCGCTCGCCCGACAAGGAGGAACTGGCCTCGGATCTCGGCGCGGACCACTTCGTGAACGCGGCCGAGGAGGACGCCGCGGCCGCGCTGCAGGACCTCGGCGGCGCCGACGTGGTACTCGCGACCGCGCCCTCGGCGCCCGCGATCGAGTCGGTGATCGGCGGGCTCGGGACGGACGGCCGCGTGGTCGTCGTCGGCGTTCCCGGCCAGGAGGTGTCGGTCGACGCGCAGTCGATCGTCGGCGTCCGCGGCGGCGTCGACGCCTGGGCCTCCGGCGACGCGCGCGATTCACAGGACACCCTGGAGTTCAGCGACCTCCGCGAGATCACCCCGGAGATCGAGACGTACGACCTCGACGACGTGAACGAGGCGTACGACCGGATGATCGACAACGAGGCGCGCTTCCGCGTCGTCCTCGAGCCGTAGCCGGCGACTCGACCGGAGCCCCTTTGTACGCGCACCCGCTCCGGTAGGAAGACGGCACGGTCAGGCGGCACCTTTCACCCAGGTGGGTCACCCCGCCGCGGGTACCGTCGACTGACCTACCCCGTCGCTCTACACCCGTGAGCGACGGCTCTCGACGACGCGCGGGGACTCCCGGCTCGGCTCGTTTCGCCCCCCGGCCCTGATACCCGGAGGTTCCGGTCTCAGTCCTCGACGGTCGGGTTCTCGCTGTACTCGTTCATGACCCACTTGTGCGAGTAGTCGGTGCCGCACGAGCAGTGCGCGTACGCGTGCATCACGTCGCCCTCGGCGTACAGGCCGCCGACGCCCTCGTTCTGTGCTTCGGCGAACGCGAACACGAACTCCGCGCGGTGGGTGGCCTCGGGATCCTCGGCCGCATCCGGGCACTCGCCGCCGCCCAGATCGGGATAGATGACGCCGTCGCGGTCCATCGCGCCCTTGGCGAACTCCATCGGGTCCATGCCGGTTCCGGCGGCGAACGCCTGGCGTCCGTCCTCGCCGGGGAGCACGAGGACGACCCCCTCGTCGACGGCCTGGCCCATGTTCGCGATCTTCCCCTGATCGTCGAGGTGGTCGTGGGTGAGGTAGATCGCCACGTCCTCGAGGCGGTCGCCCGCGAGGAACTCCGCGAGCTTCCCGTCGTTCGCGGCGGTATCGGCGGCGTCGGCGTCGTCGGTCATGTCCCGGAGTCGGCGCGCGAGTCGTATAAGGTCGTCCGTCGCGGCTCGATCCCGGCGGGGTCGCGCCGCTCGACCGGCCGATCCTCTCCTACCATCGGTGATATTCGCGTGTGAACGGGTTTATGTGTCCGTTGAGAACGCCTCGACAATGAACCATGAGAACGACGAGATCACCGTTCTCTACGTCGACGACGAGCCCGACCTGCTGGAGTTGCTCGTCATCGGACTCGAGCGCGAGTCGGACCGACTGACGGTGGTGACGGAGACCACGACGGCCGATGGACTCGACCGCTTCAGCGACGACGTGGACTGTGTCCTCAGCGACTACGCGATGCCGGGCGGGACGGGGGTGGAGTTCCTCCGGTCGGTCCGCGAGGTCGACCCGGAGGTCCCGTTCATCATGTTCGCCGAGACGGGGGACGAGCGCGTCGCGAGCGAGGCCATCTCCGCGGGCGTTACCGACTACGTCATCGAGGAGGCGATCGGGGGGCAACACGAACTGCTGGCGCGGAAGATCACCACGTACGTCGACCGCCGCCGGGCCGAGCGGCGCGCACAGCGGACCAACGAGCGGCTCCGTGAGCTCGCCGGGGTCGCCAACGACGCTCTCTGGATGTTCTCCGCCGACTGGGGGGAACTGCTGTTCATCAACGAGGCACACGAGCGGCTGTTCGGACAGCCCGTCGAGGAACTGCACGCCGAGCCCGAATCGTTCCTCGACCGCGTCCACCCCGACGACGTCGACCGCGTGCGGCAGGCGATGGGACGCGCCTCCGCCGGCGACTCCCAGAGCGTCGAGTACCGCGTCCACAAGTCCGATTCGGTGGTCGTGTGGTTGGAGTCTCACTGCGTCCCCATCGCGGGCGAGGAGGGGTCGATCCGGCGGCTGACGGGGTTCACCCGCGACATCACCGACCGCAAGCGTCACGAACAGGACCTCGCGAGCAGGAACCGGCAGCTCGACGGCTTCGCCTCGACGGTCGCACACGACCTCCGGAACCCGATCAACATCGCCGACGGCCACCTCGGGCTCGCCCGCAAGCAGTTCGACAGCGACCACCTCGATGCGACCGCCCGGGCGATCGTCCGGATGGAGGAGCTGCTGGAGGACCTGCTCTCGTTGGCGCGCACCGGCGACGAGATCGGCGACACCAGGCCGGTCGACCTCGCGGAGGTCGTCCGGGCCGCCGAGGACAACGTCGCGATGGCCGAGACGACGCTCGCGATCGAGGACACGGCGACGATCGTCTGTGATCCCACTCGGCTCAAGGAGGCCACCGAGAACCTGCTTCGAAACGCGATCGAACACAACGAGGAACGCGTCGGAGTGACCGTCGGAACGCTGTCGGACGGGGGATTCTTCCTCGAGGACGACGGGGCCGGGATCCCGCCCACCGAGCGGGAGGCCGTCCTCGAGAACGGATACTCCACCACCGAGAAGGGGACCGGATTCGGGCTCTCGATCGTCGATCAGGTGATCGGTGCGCACGGGTGGGACATCGCGGTGACGGCCAGCGACGCCGGCGGCGCCCGGTTCGAGGTGACCGGCGTCCCGCTCGACGGGTGACGACGCGGACGGGCATCGGCGGCCCGGGCTACTCGTCGTACAGCGAATCGGCGATGTCCTGCAACCCCCT
>Ga0207757_101401_pt1 | contig 10507 bp, 9 predicted proteins | sample A23P3SouthBayCA_2_FD_187752 | JGI IMG/M metagenome (GOLD analysis project Ga0207757, IMG submission 187752) | Aerobic enrichment media microbial communities from Eden Landing Ponds, California, USA - A23 P3 (2) (SPAdes) | ecosystem: Environmental > Aquatic > Marine > Unclassified | place...
TCAGGAGGAGGTACTCCCGGTGGCCGCGGGTGTCGCGGAAGAGGATGGCTCCAGCACTGGTCGCTTCGACCGTCATTACCGGCAGTAAACGGTCACAACGTATAAAGATTTCAAGCTACGCGGCGCCCCGTCCGGACGGGTGCGTTTTTGGGTGTCGAGCGCGCACTGACGCACAACGATGGCCTTCGTCACCAAACTCAGCTTTCAGAGCGGCGACCGGGACGCCCTCGAATCGCTCGTGACAGACATCAAGCGGATGGTCGAGCGCAAAGGCGCCGAGTGCAAGGGACCACACTCCGCGCCGCCGGACCGGTTCACCGTCCCGCAGTATCGGACGCTGGGCCCTGGCGACCAGTTCCCCGCGTGGGACTACACCACCTACACTCGGCGCCTGGAGATCCACGGCAACGACGACGTCGCGCGCCGCGTCGGCCACCTGGACTTCCCGGAGCACGTCCACGTCGAGATAGAGGTCGACCGCAAGAAGCCCCTCGGCCACCGGAAGGACTAGTCGCTATTCTTCGACGACGCCCAGCAACTCCCCGCGTCCCGTCGAGTCGTCGGCGTCGAACTCGGTGACGCGCAGTCGGACGAGGCGGTCGCCCAGTCCCGGCTCCGCGTCGGGGAGCGTGATGATCGTGTCGCCGATCCGCACCCGGGCGACGCCGCCTTCGTACCCCGTAACGAAGGCCGTGAGTTCGTCACCGGCGGCGTACGACGGGCGATTCGTCCGGAACGTCCACCCCGAGAAGAGCTTCTCGAAGTTCATACGCGTGCCACCTCCTCGCTCTGACGGTCGGGGACGTATTCGAGCCCGTAGCCGGTCCACGCCGCGACGAGGAAGACGGCGACGAGGAACCAGCCGTGGAAGACGTACGGCCACACCGCGGCGGGGTTGGCGAGCATCGCCTCGGTGAACCAGTCGAACTGCTGGGGCAGTTGGATCATGGCCGCGTAGCCTGCGAGGACGCCGCCGCCCCACGGGAAGATGTAGCCGAGCGCGGACGTGTTGGCGTCGAGGATGTTCGCCCGCCGGTAGCCGTTGATGTTGAACCGCTGGCCGAGCGTGCGGATGAAGGGCGCGATGGCGATTTCGGCCGCGGTGTTGATCGTGATGGTCGCGTTGACGATGGCCGTCCCGATGACCATGGTCGTCTCCGCCCGGCGGACGGTCGTGGCGACGTTCTCGAGTAGCCACTCCTCGATGGCGGCGAATCCGCCGCCGGCACGCATCACCTGCGCCGCGCCGACGATGAGGAGGACGAGGACGATCAGCGGGAAGAAGCCGAGCGCGCCGGTGTAGAGGCTGCCGCCGACCCCCGCCGACGCGTCGGGCGACACCTCGATCACCGCGCCGAGGACGGGGAGACCGTCGAGCGTCGCCGCGATCCCCGACTCGGCGGTCGAGCGGAAGACGAGCATCGCCGACGCGGGCGCGAGCCCGAGACCGATGTTGAGGACGACGGAGGCGATCAGCCCCCACGAGACGGCCTCGACGATGTGTCGACCCTGCACGGCGGTCACGATGACGACGGCGATAGAGAGGAGGTGAACGAGACCGAGGGGACCGGCGCCCGCCGCGGCGTCGGCGCCCACGTCGAGCGGTTCGCCCGCCATCATCCCGCCGGCGACGACGTAGCTCGCGAGCGCGAGGAACGCGGCGACGACGGCGTACTTGAACCGCGAGGCGACGACGCCGCCGATGTCGGCGTCCTGTGTGACCGCGCTCACGATGGTCGTGTCGGAGACGGGCGCGAGGTTGTCGCCGAAGACGGCGCCGGAGAGGATAGCGCCGAACAGGAGGACTGGATCGGCGCCGAGGAGGACGCCCGCGGGGAAGACGAGGCTGGTGAAGGCGACGGCGGTCCCGTAGCCGGTCCCGATGCCCGTCGCCAGGAGCGCGGCGAAGACGAAGGTGAGCGCCGGGAACAGCGCCGCGCCCACGTCGGCGGCGCTCGACGCCCAGACGAGACCGTCGACGAAGCCGCCGGCCTGGATGGTGTCGGCGAACATGCCGGCCCAGAGCCAGGCGACCACGGCGGTCGCCGCCACGCGCTGGGTCATCCCCTCGAAGATGGTGTCCGCGTAGGTCTTCCAGGACCCTCTCACGAACAGCATACCGACGATCAGGCCGACGAGCATGCCGACGACGAGCCCGGAGGTGTCACCGATACCGAGCAGGCCGCTCTGGACGATGGCCCAGACGATGAAAATCGCCAGCGGGAGGGCGCTCAGTCCCCGTCCGCCGTAAAATTCGACGCGTGACGCGCCGGACGGGTCGTCAGGGAGGTCGTGGTCGCTCATTGCGGTGGGACGTCCCCCGTGTACCGAGTAAAAAGAACCGAAACGCGCCCGTCGGGGCGACAACTTATGGCACCCCCGACACCTTGGCAGGGTATGGGAGTCACCGACACGTTGCTCGATCTGCGGCGCGAACTCCACCGCCACCCCGAACCGGCGTGGCGGGAGTTCTACACCACCGCGCGCCTCGTCGACGAACTGGAGACGCGACCGCTCGACGAACTCCACGTCGGTCCCGAGGTACTGGCCGAGGATCGCCGGGGCGTCCCCGACGAGGACGAACTCGACGAGTGGGCGCGGCGGGCGGTCGACGCGGGCGCCCGGGAGGACGTGGTCGACCGCCTCGCCGGCGGCTACACCGGTCTCGTCGCCGTGCTCCGGAAGGGCGAGGGACCGACCGTCGGTCTCCGGGTCGACATCGACGGCCTGCCGATCACCGAATCGGAGGCGACGAGCCACCGGCCGGCGAGCGAGGGCTTTCGCTCCGGGAACGAGGGGTACATGCACGCCTGCGGTCACGACGCCCACGCGACCGTCGGCGTGGGCGTCCTCGACGCCATCGCCGAGAGCGACTTCTCGGGAACGCTCAAAGTGTTCTTCCAGCCCAGCGAGGAGATCGTCGCCGGGGGCGAGCCGATGGCCGAAGGGGGGCAACTGGACGACGTGGACTACCTGCTCGCGCTCCACGTCGGTCTCGATCACCCCACCGGCGAGGTGGTGGCGGGGGTCGACGGCTTCCTCGCACAGCAGCATTTCCGCGCCGAGTTCTCGGGCGAGTCGGCCCACGCGGGCGGCCACCCCGAACGCGGTCGCAACGCGGTGCAGGCGATGGCGACGGCGATACAGAATCTCTACGCCATCCCTCGCCACGACGAGGGCGCGACGCGGGTCAACGCCGGTCTCGTCGGCGGCGGCACCGCCTCGAACATCGTCCCCGAGGAGGCGTTCGTCGAGGGCGAGGTGCGCGGCGAGACGACGGCGTTGATGGAGTACATGGACGAGCACGCCCGGCGGATACTCCGCTCGGCCGCCGAGATGCACGACTGCGAGGTCGAGGTGGAGTACGGCGGCCGGGCGCCGGGCGCCGAGAGCGACGACGAACTCGCCGACGTCGTCGCGTCGGTCGCGGCGTCGACCGACGGCGTCGACACCGTCCTCGACAGCGACGCCCTCGGCGGGAGCGAGGACGCCACCTACCTCATGCGCCACGTCCAGGAACGGGGCGGTCTCGCCTCCTACGTCTGCGTCGGTACCGACCACCCCGGCGGCCACCACACGCCGACCTTCGACGTGGACGAGGAGACGATCCGCATCGCCATCGACGTGTTCACGGGGACGATAGAACGCCTGGGCCGGGAAGCGGTGTAAGACGGTCGGCACCGTTGAAATCCTCGGCAGTCGATACGAACGGCGTGCTGAATATAGAGGATGCATTTAGCGGAAGCGGATCGTTTAGTTCGTTCCAATATCTCTGAAATGTCCTGCTGATGAAACATGCTCTAAGAAGTAAGGTGCTGCTCTACTTCCTTGGTGCCAATATCTGGTGTTTCATTATACAGGGAGTGGAAAATAGTTCTCCGACTATAACGAATTGGTTAGTTAACTCTAGGAAAGAGTAATATACCTGTGCGATAAAGTAGTGGGTGGAGTTACAAACGATGCGACAATCAATAGCTGTGGAATGTCCGCACTGTGGTGAGGGTTTCGTGGTCGTGGAGCCGGAGTCCCATCAGCAAGAAGAGGAATCAAACAGTGAAACCCCGGATCCGATCACGGCGGAACTCCTAGAGTGGGAAGAAGCCGACCTCCTGGATCCTTACACCGGGAATGACAAAGAGATCCCAGTAGCGCAGTGCGTGAAGGCGGATATTCGAATTGACGGCGAGGAACGGTCGTTCACGTTCTGGTACACACCGGAGTATGGGGACTTCAAATACGTTGTCCGCGGCCAGTTGGAGTCGGGGATGAAATCGAAGGACATCTACGTGGCGGACAACGAGTTGTTCATCATAAACCGGGGCGTCCCTCGGAGTGCCGATAAACAGTGGACCTACCTCGACCGCAATGAGTGTACCCGGCGGTCACGGCTGGCCGGGCTGGGCGACGTCACGGCTGACCCGGCGCACGCAGATAAGGACAACCGGTTTCGGATCTCCCTTGATGAGCAACAGCAGCCGTTAGTTGACGATGATGGCGGGGTGGCCGAAGACCTTCTCCTGAAGGTTGCAAAGGGTTTACTGGTCTTACAGACTGCCTGCTAATCCCCTTGGTGCGGTATAGGAGAGAACCGATCAACGTGGAATTGTACGGTGACTCCGTGCGAGATACGCGCTGTGCATCTCGCAGAGCGCGATCGATCTACCTAATCGCTATCAGAACCATCCTGACCGATACAGAGGCTCTATTCAGGAGTGAACTCGACGTTAGTAATCTCAAACCGTGTTCCGCCGTCAGCACTCTCGGTGATGTGTATCTCCCAGTCATGTGCGCCCGCTATCTGGCTGACGATATTCAGTCCAACCCCGGTTCCATCCTCGGTACTCGTGAATCCAGCCTTCAGCACCTCGTCGCGCTCGGACCGTGGAATCCCAACGCCGTCATCCGCGATGTAGATGCCGTCATCCATCGTTCCAACCGTGACCGTAACATCCCGGCCACCGTGTTCACTCGCGTTCCGAAACAGATTCTCGAAAAGCTGTTGTAATCGCGTCTTATCGGCCACGATCTCTATCTCCGGAGCACTCATTTCCAGCGTCGCGTCCGAGGTCTCAACCGTACTCCACGCGGTCCTCGCAACCTCGTCGACTAGCGTCGGTTCGGTGTCGCTGATCGTGTCACCGCTCTTTGCCAACGATAGTAATTCGACGATTAGCGTATTCATTCGGTCGAGAGCATTATCAATAAGGATGATCTCCTCACGGTCATAATCGCCTTTGATAAGATCTAGATAGCCCTGAGCGACGCTGAGCGGATTCCGAAGATCGTGTGAAACGACGCTGGCGAACGCGTCAAGCCGCTCGTTTTGCCGTTCAAGCTCTCGCTCTCGCTTTTTTCGTTCGGAGATATCCTTGATCGTCCCGAAGTGATATGGTGTCCCATCGATCGTCCGTCGTGTCGTGACCGTTGCAACCGGCACGGACACGCCACCACACTCGTGAACCGTTTCGGCTGTTCGTGTCTCTCCTGTTTCGAAGGAGTGCCAATAGCGGTGAAAACACGCTTCCTCTATTTCCGGGGCGATATTCCAGATCGAGGTCCCGATCAACTCGGCAGGGTCGACCTCGAAGAGATCGGCATACGCCTCGTTGACGTAGATGTATTCTCCGTCCTCGCCGTAGATTCCCACCCCAACACCGACCGTCTCAACCATCCGCTGAAAAAACTCCGAGTCAAGATCTGCGCTCTCTGGTGGGCACATACCGCATTACCTCACAGCTATTTAATATAAAATTCGGGCCATTTTCGAACTCACAGTCGAACTCGTAGACGATCACGTGCAAGAGACGTGCTTTGTATTCGGCACAGCTACGGAGACCTCCCACCGATAGAGAATTTCAGTCGAGCCGAATCGTCGTCCCTCAGTACTTCGGTTCGGCACCCGTCGTCTCGTACACCCGGTCCATCAGGTCGTCGCGGTCGTTCTGCCACGCTGAAAGCCCCGACGGGTCGCTCGGATACGCCTCGTAGCGGCCGATCAGTTCCTCGGCCAACTGCTTGGTCCGGTAGAAATCGAGGATCGTCCCCCAGTAGCCGAAGCTCTTGATCGCGCTCCGAAGCTTCAGCCCCAGCCCCATCGACGTCGATCCCGAATAGAGCGCCTCGGCGAGTTTCTCGCCGGGGAGGGACGCGAGAAGCCCCATCAGGTCGTCCACGTCGACGGCGGTGGAGAGAACGTTGTACACGTCGAGTCCGGCGTACCGGCCGCCGAAGTGATCCATGACGCGCTCGTTGTACTCCCAGAGCGCGGTCTCGGTGGGGTCGTCGATGGCGTCGACGATGGTCTCGGCGGCGTAGGTACCGGCGTAGGCGGCGCCGGCGATACCGCCGCCGGTAGTCGGGTTGACGTGGCCCGCGGCGTCGCCGACGGCGACGAACCCCGGGGCGACGGCGGAGTCGTACGGGCGACGGGTGGGGAGGGCGGCGCCGAGTTTGTCTTTCACCTCCGCGCCGGCGAACTCCGGTCGGGTCCGGAGGTCGTGGCGAAGGTCCCGGACGAGTTTCATCGGCTCCTCGGTCATCTGGAATCCGAGACCGACGTTGATGGTCGTGCTCGTCCGCGGGAAGTACCAGAGGTAGCCCGCGGCGCGCTGGGTCGGCTTGAACACGAGGGCGTCGTCCCACTCGACCGCTTCGGGCACCTCGACGATCTCGCGGTACGCGGAACAGAACTGCGAGTAGGAGACGTTGGTGTCGAAGGTGGTGCCGTCGAAGTCGGCCTTGTCCTGCAGTATGGAGAGGGCGCCGGCGGCGTCGACGGTCACGGCCGCCTCGTAGGTGACGGGATCACCGTTCCGGACGCCGCGGACGCCGGTGACGCGGGCGCCGTCCTGTTCGACGTCCTGGACGACGGTGTCGTAGTGGAAGTCGGCGCCCGCGGCCTCCGCGCCCTCGATGATGCGCCGGCCGTACGCGTGGCGGTCGATGACGGCGAGTTCGCCCGGAACGGGGATATCCAGGACGGTGTCGTGCTGGGGGAGTTCGAACCGGCCGTGATCGACGTCCGTGTTGGTAAAGGAGTCTCGGATCTGTGACTTGGGAATCGCGTCGGGGAACGCGTCCGCGCCTTTCAGCGCGTCGCCACACGCGATGTGGCCCGCCTCCGCCTCGTCTTTCCGCTCGACGACGACGACGTCGAGACCGTCGCGAGCGGCGCTGGCCGCCGCGTAACAGCCGGCGGTGCCCGCCCCGACGACGACGACGTCGTACTCGTGGGTGGTCATTGGTGGGTGTCGCTCGCGCGGTGGGAAAACTCTTTATTCCCGTTTCGTCGTCGCGTGCAGGACGGAAGTCAGGCGACGGCGTCGACGGCGTCCTCGACGACGGCCCGCGCCGTCGCCACGAGGTCGTCCACCGCCTCGCTCTCGGCGTACAGGCGGACGTAGGGTTCGGTGCCGCTGGGGCGGACGAGGAGCCACGAACCGTCGGGGCGTTCGAGACGCACGCCGTGGGCGGTGTCGACGCTCGCCGCCGGGAACGCCTCGGGGAGCGCCGTCGCCAGTCGCTCCATCGCCGCCGCCTTCGCCTCGTCGGGGCAGGCGACGCTCACCTTCCGATAGGGTCGCTCGGTGACCGGCGCGCGGAGACCGTCCAGCCCCTCGGCGGCGACGTGGCGGGCGAACACCGCGGCGCTGGCGACGGCGTCGATCCACCCGCCGAAGTCGGGATGGAGGTGTTTCCACGGTTCGGCCGCGAAGACGACCGTCCCGCCGTCGCCACGGACTCGCGCGACCCCCTCGTGGAGCGCACCGAGGCGGACGCGCTCGACGCGTCCCCCGGTCTCGGTGACCCGCTCGTCGATACGGGCGGAGGCGTTGGGCGTCGTCACGACGACCGGATCGGCGGCGCCACCGGCGCGGACGTACCGCTCGGCGAGGACGGCGAGGACGGTGTCCTCGTGGACCACCTCGCCGTCGCCGTCGACGATCACGATTCGGTCGGCGTCGCCGTCGTGGGCGATCCCGAGGGCGGCGTCGCCCTCGGCGACGAACCGGCGGAGCGCGGTCAGCGACTCGGGCGTCGGCTTGCTCTCGCGGCCGGGGAAGTGGCCGTCCACGTTCCCCTCCAACGTCTCGACGCTCGCGCCGAGTTCCCGGAGGACGGCGGGCGTCGCTAGCGCGCCGACGCCGTTGCCACAGTCGACGACGACCGACAGGCCGTCGAGGGGGGCGCCGTAGCGCGCCGCGTAGTCGACGACGGCCGCGCGGTAGGCGTCGAGGACCGACTCGTCGCGGGCGTCGCCCCACGCGTCCCAGTCGGCGGGGGGTGCGTCGGCGGCGATCCGACGCTCGATCCCCGTCTCCCGGTCGCGGTCGTACTCGACGCCGTCGGCGAAGAGCTTGATCCCGTTGTCGTCGGGTGGGTTGTGCGAGGCGGTGAGCATCACGCCGTGGCGCCCCCGCGAGGCGAACGCGAGAGCCGGCGTGGGGACGACGCCGAGCCGACGAACCGACGCGCCACCCGAGAGTGCGCCGGCCTCGACGGCGGCCGCGAGGCCCCGTCCGGTCGTTCGGCCGTCGCGTCCGACGACCACCTCCGCGTTTCGAGGAGCCGCCGACGTCTCGTCGGCCGCGTCGCGAGCGACCGCTCGCCCGACCGCCAGCGCGAGTTCCGGCGTCACGTCGGTCCGTACGCTGCCGCGGATGCCCGCAGTCCCGAAGAGGTCCATACCGACCGTCCGACACCCAGCGGTTTGTATCGGTCGGTGGCGGTATCGAAAGCTTCACCGGGCCGCCTGCGGATGGACCGGTATGTCAGCGGCCGATCCGTCCGACGGCTCGGGGAGGTGGCTCGACCGCGTCGCCCTCGCCGTCGTCGCCGTCACCCTCCTCGCCCTCGCCGCCCGTCTCGTCGGTCTCGGCGCCCGCCCGTTCCACTGGGACGAGGCCCGCGTCGGCTACTGGAGCCTCCGATTCCTCGACACCGGAGCCTTCGAGTATCGCCCCGTCGCGGGCGGTCCCTTCCTCTACGTCGTCGAGCGACACGTCCTCGGAGTCGTCGGCGCGACGGACGCGACGGCTCGCGCCGTCGTCGCCCTGATCGGCGGTCTCTCGCCGCTCGTCGCCCTACTCTTCCGAACGCGCTTGGACGAGGCCGAGACGGTCGCGATGGCGGTCCTGCTCGCCGTCAGTCCCACCCTCCTCTACTACGGGCGCTTCCTGCGGGGTGACCTCCCACTCGCCGTGTTCGGGCTGGTCGTCGTCGGCTGTGCCGTGCGCGTACTGGACGACGCGGGGTCCGCCCGCCGCTACCGCTATCTCGGCGCCGCGGCGCTCGCGTTCGCGGCCGCCACGTCGGCGTTCGTCGTCGGCTACCTCGTCTGCTGGCTGGCCGCCGCGGCGCTCACGCTCGACGAGCGACGACTCGTCGGCGCCGGGAGCGGTGCCCGGGAACGCCTCGAAACGGCGGTCGGGCGCCTCCGCGGCGCCACCCGCTCCGCGCTCGGCGCCGTCGGCGTCTTCCTGGTCGTCCACCTCTACTTCTACGCGCCGCGGACGGGCGGGACGGTCCGACCGTCGCTGGCGACCGTCGAGGCGGCGTTCGTGGGCGCCGCCCGGTCGTTCTACGGCGTGCGCGTCGCCGGCCGACGACAGGGCGGCGAACACCAACTCCTCCCGTATCTGAGCGACCACGTCGAGACCCTGCTTGCGGCGTCGGCGGTCGTCCTCGCGCTGGCGGCGGTCGGCTTCCTCGTGGATCGGTACGGCCGCGGCGACACGCGCCCGGTCGTCGCCTTCCACGCCTACTGGGCGGGGGCGTCCCTGCTCGTCTTCCCGGTCATCACGGAGGAGAGCGCGGCGTGGCTGAGCGTCCACACGGTCGCGCCCGCGGTGATCCCCGCGGCCGCGGCGGTCGGCCTGCTCGTCCGGTACGCCTCGCGGTCGTTCGACCGCGACGACGCCGTGGGCGTCGCCGTGGCGGCGCTGATCGCGCTGGCCGTCGCGGGCCAACTCGGCGTCGCGGTGATGGGGACGGCCTACGGTCCGGCGACGCCGGCGAACCCGCTCGCCCACCACGCCCAGCCGGCGGACGACCTCGATCCCTTCGTCGCCGACGTGTCGGCGGCCATCGACGGGTCGGAGGGCGTCGACGTGCTCTTCTACGGGCCGACGTTCGTCCCGACGTACGACGACGACCCCGCCCGGCCGCCCGTGAGCGACGAGTGGGGCAACCGGCTCCCGCTCCCGTGGTATCTGGAACGGATGGGAGCGGAGACGGCGGGCGTTCGGGACGCTTCGGGGCTGGCGGCCCTGGACTCGCGCCCGCCGGTGATCGTCGCCGACGCGAGCCAGCGGTCGGCGCTAGACTCGCGACTGTCGGGCTACGAGTCGAGCACCTACCGGCTGTCGCTGTGGAACCGAGAAGTCGTGGTGTTCGTCCGCTAGCGGAAGCCCATCGCTTCGATCTGTTCCTGATACCGATTGCGGATGGTGACCTCGGTCACCTGAGCCACGTCGGCCACCTCGCGCTGGGTCTTCTTCTCGTTGCA
>Ga0207757_101407_pt1 | contig 10477 bp, 13 predicted proteins | sample A23P3SouthBayCA_2_FD_187752 | JGI IMG/M metagenome (GOLD analysis project Ga0207757, IMG submission 187752) | Aerobic enrichment media microbial communities from Eden Landing Ponds, California, USA - A23 P3 (2) (SPAdes) | ecosystem: Environmental > Aquatic > Marine > Unclassified | place...
CCGGGGCGCCGAGGAGATGCTCGGCGGCCAGCGCGGGACGATCATCCTCGTCAGCGACGGCGGCGACACCGAGAGTCGGTCGGCGGTGGTCGCCAACGCCCTCGGTCGGCAAGGAATCCGCGTCATCGCCGTCGGCGCCGGACGCACCGTCAACGAGGGCGTCCTCCGGCGCATCGCACAGGAGTCCGGCGGCAACTACTTCCGCGCCGACGAGACCGACCGCCTGCGCCTCCTGTTCGGCGGCGGCAGCCGGGAGTTCCAAGGCGAGGGCCTCACCGTCGTCGACTCCGGGCACTTCATCACCAGCGGGGTGACGCTGGAGTCGAACCCCGGCCGAGTCAACGACGTGTCGATGCGCCCCGGCGCCGACTTCCTCGTCGCCGCGCCGGACGGCACGCCCGCCGTCGCCTCGTGGCGGTACGGGCTGGGGCGGGTCGCTACCATCACCACCTACGGGCCGAACGGTGGCCTCGACGGCCTCCTGCAACAGCCGGACTCCCTGCTCGTCTCGAAGTCGGTCAACTACGCCATCGGCGACCCCGAGCGCAAGGCGTCGGGCGTGACGGACGTTGCCGACACCCGCGTCGGCGAGCCGACGACGGTCATCTACCGCGGCGACAGCCCGCCGAGCGGGACGGACGCCCCGTTCACCGCCGTCGACGAGGGCGTCTACCGGGCGCAGGTGACGCCGACGAGCGTCGGGTTCAAGGGCGTCGCGGGGGCCACCTACGCTGCGAACTACCCGGCCGAGTACGCCGGCTTCGGTACGTCGACGGCGCTGACCGACGCGGTGCAGGCGACCGGCGGTCGACAGTTCCAGCGGGGGCAGGCCGCCGACATCGCCGCGTTCGCCCGGCAGCAGTCGACGCGCGTCCGCGACGTGCGTCAGACGTGGGACTGGGCGTTCTTGCTCGCCGGCCTCCTCCTCTTCCTGACGGAGGTTGTCGTCCGGCGGCTTCAAGTGTACAACGGGCGTACACGGAGGGAGAGTGGTCTCCCATGAGCCTCATCGGCCGGTCGATTAACCTCGTCCTCGCCCTCCTCATCTGCGTGTCCGTCGCGGGCACCGCCGGTGCCACCCTGTACTATCAGGAGTCGGTCGAGGAACTCGACGCCGAGAACAGCCAGCTCCGCGAGCGAAATCAGGAGCTCCGAGCGGACCTCCAGTCGACCCGATCCGACCTGCAGGACACCCGCCAGCGACTTCGGGAGCTGAATCAGAGCCTCAACACCACCCGGAGCGACGTGAGTCAGGTCTCCGAGAACCTCGAAGAGACCGAGGGAGAACTGGAGTCGACCCAGCAGGAACTCGCGTCGACCCGATCCGATCTGCAGGCCGCCCGTCAGCAGGTCCAAGAGCTGGAGGGCGAGGTCGACACCCTCGAATCGCGAAACAGCGAACTCCGCTCCGAGGTCAACAGTCTCGAATCCACCAACCAGAACCTCCGTGAGGAGCGCAACCGGCTACAGAACGACGTGGAGAACCTGAACGACGAGGTGTCGCAACTCGAAGACGACGTGAACCAGCTCGAGTCCGAAGTCAACCAGCTGGAGTCGGAGAACCAAGACCTCCGGCAGGAGAACCGGCAGCTCCGCAACGCGCTGGCTGAGGCGTGTAATGCAATCAACGGCACGAGACCCTCGGGGTGTCGTCTCGCCTGACCATGTCCGGAACCCAAACTGCGACTGCAACCGACGACGCCGAGGGGGAGACCGACGCGGACGCCGACCAACCGACCGAAGCGCGCCGCATCCGTCGTGCGCTCACCGAGATCAGGCGCGAGGGGTGGAAAGTGGCCGTCATCTACGCCGTCGTCGACGCGACGCTCGCGACGCTGGTGGTGAACCTCGTCGCGACGTTCCTCGGCGGCGTCCCGCGACTCCCGACGCGGCTACCGATCCCACCGGCCGTGCTCCGCGCACTCCGCGAGACGGCGGGGGTGACGCTCGCGGAGCCGACGGTGTCGAGCGCCGCCGTCGTCGGCGCCGCCGTCGGACTCCTCGTCTTCGCCGTCGAGGTGGCGTGGCGGATTCGGCGGCCGCTCGTCGAACAGTTCGAGGCCGCCAACCCCGCGCTCCGCGAATCGTTGCGGACTGCACGGGACGCGGTGCGGACCGACCGCCACTCGCGGATGGCCCGCCGGCTCTACGAGAGCGTGCTCGACGACCTCAAGCGCTCGTCGAGCATCGGCCTCCTCGACCTCCGGCGCATCGCCGTGACCCTCGTGCTCGTCGTCGCCGTGAGCTTCGCGACGATCCACCTCGCCGTCGCCGACATCACGCTCGCCGGACTCGGGGACAGGCCCGACACCGGCGTCCAGACCGGCGGCACCCAGTCGGACTACACCGGCCTGCAGGACGGCTCGTCGATCCTCGGCGAACCGGAGGACGTGCCCGAGGGGTCGGAGAACCTCGACGCCACCGTCGACACCAGCGGGTCGGGAAGTGGGCAGGGGAGCGATGCGGCGTCCGCGGCGGCCTACGAGGACAGCGGCTTCAGCAGTGGTGACGCCGTCGAGAGCCAGCGCGCGGGCTTCACGGAGCGCGAGCGACTCGAAGACGCGGAGCTGATCCGCGAGTACAACCTGCGAATACGGCAACAGGAGACAAGCGACGAATGAGCGAAACGGATATCGACACGTTACAGCAACGACTCGGCCGCGTCCGCGAGGAGGTCGGCAAGCGCATCGTCGGTCAGCGGGAGGTGCTCGAACGCCTGCTCGTCTGCATCATCGCCGACGGCAACGCGCTACTGGAGAGCAACCCCGGTCTCGGGAAGACCACCATGGTCCGCACCGTCGCCGACGTGACCGACCTCGACTTCTCGCGGATCCAGAACACGCCGGACTTGATGCCATCCGACATCACGGGGACCGAAATCATCCGCGAGTCCGGCGGCAACCGCGAGTTCGTCTTCGAGAAGGGACCGATCTTCGCGAACGTCGTCCTCGCGGACGAGATCAACCGCGCGACGCCGAAGACGCAGGCGGCCCTGTTGGAAGCGATGCAGGAGAAGCAGGTGACGGCGGCGGGAGAGACGTACGCCCTCCCGCGCCCCTTCTTCGTCCTCGCGACGCAGAACCCCATCGATCAGGAGGGGACGTACCCGCTCCCCGAGGCACAGACGGACCGCTTCCTCCTGAAACTCGTCCTCGATTACCCCTCCTACGAGGAGGAACGGGACATCGTGAACCTCTACACCGGCGGCGGCTCCGGGGGGGCGGCCCCGGAAGTCGACAAGGTGCTCACGCGCGAGGAGATCAAAGAGATCCAGTCGCTGGTCCGCGAGGTGCCCATCGCCGACGACGTGCGCGACCGGGCGATTCGACTGGTGCGCGCGACCCGCGAGGCGGAGACGGTCGACTTCGGCGCGAGCCCGCGGGCTAGCATGGGCCTCGTCCTCACCGCCAAGGCACGGGCGTTTCTGCAGGGGCGCAACCACGTCTCGTGGGAGGACGTGGAGGCGATGGCGCCGCCGATCCTCCGGCATCGCATCCTCCTCGACTTCCGCGCCGAGCGCGAGGGCCTGACGACCGACGACGTCATCGCGGACCTCGTCGACGAGGTATGACTATCGATCCCGGCTTCCTCGACGAACTCGACCGCTTCGAGGCCTCCTTGAACCAGCAGACGACGGCGATCAAGAAAGGCGAGCGGGAGTCGCCGGACGTCGGCGAGGGACTGACCTTCAGCGACTACCGGCGCTACTCGCCGGGCGACGACACCCGACTCATCGACTGGCGGCTCTACGCCCGTACCGAGGAGTTCTTCATCAAGCAGTTCGAGGAGGAGCGCAACCTCACGGTCCACATCCTGCTCGACGCGAGCGCGTCGATGGACTTCGGCGAGGGCGACGAACACAAGTTCGAGTTCGGCGCGAAACTGGGGCTTGGCTACGCCTACCTCTCCGCCGAGGAACACGACGACTTCCGATTCTCCCTGTTTCGGGATCGCCCCGAACGCATCGACACCAGCAAGTCGTCACGCGGCGAGGTGCTGGCGCTGGTCGACCGCCTCAACGAGACGGTGCCCGGCGGCGAGGCGGATTTCGAGACGGCGCTCTCGGAGTACGCGGCGTCGATTCGCTCGCGGTCGCTCGTCGTCGTCGTCACCGACTGCATCGGGAATCTTGACGGTCTGGAGACGGGGTTAGCGTCACTCACGCGCAACGAAGTCGTCCTGATCCAAGTGCTCTCGCCGGACGAACTCGACCCCGACGCCGGCGGCGACACCATCTTCGAGGACCTCGAATCCGACCTGACCCGGCGGACGTACTTCGGGGGGCGGCTGGCGCAGGAGTACCGGAGCCGCGTCGACGACTTCGTCGACGACGTTGCCGACCGAGCGCAGGACCTCCGAATCACGCACGAACTCGTCGCGACCGACGAGGACTTCTTCGACGCCTTCGCCTCGGTCTGGATCGGGTGAACGGACGGCCCCGGATCGGACGGCCGAGCCGAGTCGTCGCTCACAGGACGACGGCGCCGAGGCCGACGAGGGCGACGACGCCGAGCATCACCATTACCAGACGGCCGAGCCGAGCGGTGCCCAGAAGCCACGCGAGACAGGCTTTCGCCAGCGTGTTCGCGATGGCCGCGATGACGATCCCGGTCGTCGCGACGCGGGACGTGATCGCTCCCTCGGCCGCGAGTTTGCTCAGCGTGAGCGCGATGGCATCGACGTCCGCGAGGCCGGAGACGAACGCCGTCGCGTAGACGCCCGAGGTGCCGAGCCACGAGTTCGCGTACGTCGACACCAGCAAGACTGCCGCGAAGAGGCCGCCGAAAAATAGCGCTGGACGGAGCCGAAAGGGGTTCTCGATGTCCGCCTCCACGTCCCCGTCGGTGGTCGTCCGCACGAAGAGAACGCCAGCGGCGAGGGCACCAGCCCCCGTCATCGCACCCAGTGGGACGACGACGTGCGGGAGCAGCGCGGGATTGACGACGGCGATTTCGATGAGCGCGCGGGGGAACATCACGACCGCCGCGACGACGGTCGAGAACGCACAGATCCGGTAGAGTCCCGGCGTCTCTGCCGTCCGGTTGGCCATGGAGACGGTCGTCGCAGTCGAGGAAACGAACCCGCCGAGGATACCCGTCAGCGCGATTCCCCGACCGGTGCCGATAGCCCGACTCAGCACGTAGGCGATCAGACTCAACCCGGTGACCAGCACGACCATATACCAGACGAACCGCGGATTGAGTCCGTACAGCACGTCGAGTTCGCGGTCGGGAAGCAGCGGCAAGACGACGAGGGCGACGAGAACGAACTTGACCGTCGCCCGCCGCTCCGCGTCGTCGATCCGGTCGGCCAGCCCGTGGAGCGGTTCCTTGGCGGACAGCAGCGCCGTCACGACACCGGCGACGACGATGGCGACGGTCACCCCTCGCTCCGAGTGGGTGGTCAGCGCGCCGAGGACGACGGTGAGAAGCGCCGCCATCAGCGTCGTGAGGCCGATATCGCGTTCGAACCGTATCTTCGCCCCGTACGCCACAGTGAGCGGGACGGCGACGGCGACGACGGCGAACGGCAGTAGCGCCGGAAAAAACGCCTGCACGAGCGCACCGTAGAGGGAGAACAGTGGAAACGTTCGGCTCCCCGCGAACGTGCCCCCCGACTCGCTCCCTTCGCGTTCCAGCCCGATCAGCGCCCCGATGCCGAACGCGACGAAGAGACGGACCGAAAGGGCGAGGACGGGTTCGGAGGCAGCGTCGACCATCCATCAAGGAATTCGCGGTGTTCCCCATCAAGATTCGGGACAGCACCGACGCGTCGGTCCAGAATTGTGGGCGCCGTCGCGGACGTCGGACGAAGGGGACGACGGCTGATTCGACGGTGTTTTGCGGTCGGCACCGCTACGTCGGGGAGATGCCGTACGACGATCTCGTCGACCGTCTGGGCGACGGCCTCGAACCAGTACGCTTCGGCGCCTTTCCGGACGGGAGCGTCGACGACTACTATCGGCTTCGGGACGGCGAGTCGACGGTCACCTCGCGCGAGACGTTCGCCGCCCGGATCACGGCCGGCCGCGACTCGTTCGCGCTCGATCACGTGGTGACCGACGCGGGCGGGCAGTCGGTCAACGCGGCGCGGCAGGCGGCGGCGCTGGGCGACGACGTGACCCTCGCCGGCCACCTCGATCATCCGATCTTCGACTTCGGCTTCGAGACGGTGTCGATGGGATCGCCCGCCCGCGTCCGGATCTGCCTGTTCGAAACCGACGACGTGATGCTCGTCGAGGAGTCGGCCGACCTCGCCGACTGGGCGTTCGACGACCTGCGGGCGGCGCTGTCGGAGTCGGTCGACGCCTTCCTCGAACGCGACGCGCTCTGCTGTGTCAACTGGGCGTCGATGCCGGGGCTCGGCCCGACGCTCGGCGATATCGCGGCACTGGACCCCGACGGCGGCGTCTTCTGTGTCGATCCCGGTCCGCTCTCGACGACGGTGGCGGGCGACCTGCTCGACGCACTCGCCCCGCTCGACGGCGTCTACGACGTCGTACTGAGCGTCAACGACGACGAGGCGCGACGGCTTGCCGACGCCACGGGCCACGGGGAGGCGGCCCCAACCGACGACGACGCGCTCGACGCCATCCGGACTACGGCGGGCGCGACGGGCGTCGTCGTCCACGGTCAGGACGCCGCCGTCGCGGCGACGCCGTCGGGGGCGGTGCGCGTCCCGACACTCGACGTGTCGCGGGCGCTGACGGAGACGGGAGCGGGCGACCGCTTCAGCGCCGGCCTCGCGCGTTCGCTGGCAGCGGGGTGGGACTGGGACCTCGCCGTCGCGATGGGGAACGCCTGCGCCGCCTACTACGTCTCGGGGAACGGCACCGGGAGCGCCGCCGACCTGCGGGCCCACGTCGACGCGCACCGACCGTAAAAATCGAAACCCTATACTGGCCACCGCGCGGCGTACCCCACATGGGTTATCTCCAGTGGGCGCTCGTGGCGCTGATCGCCTACTCGGCGGTCGCACCGCTGGTCGGCTTCGCGACGACCGGCGATCCGAAGATTCCGAGTTTCGTCGCCGCGCTCATCACCAACGGCCTCCTCCTCGTCGCCACCATCGGCGTCGTCCTCTACGAGGGCCACTCGGTGACGACGTATCTCTCCCATCCGAAGGCACCGTATCTCTACCTCGCTGGCCTGTTTCTGGCGGTGGGGATTCTGGCGTACTACCGCGCGCTCTCGCTCGGCCCGGTCAGCGCCGTCGTTCCCATCTTCGGTACCTTCCTCGTCGTCAGCTCCGTCGTCGGCATCGTCTTCCTGAACGAGTCGCTCACGCTCCGCAAGGTCGCCGGCATCGCCTGTGCGATGCTCGGCATCTATCTGGTGTCGGTGTAGCGGAGCGGGCGACGCGCCCCCAACGGTTTTGTGTCGGTTGTTCGAACTCGCTGCCGTGTTCCGAATTGGTCCCCTCTCCGACACGTGGCGGTGTGCGCTCGTCGGTGGCCTCGTCGCCCTCCCCGGCACGGCCTACCTGCTCTGGCAATCGGGCAACGAACTCTCCCTCGGTCCGGTCCTCGTCGGCGGCCTCGTCGCTGGCTACCTCCACACGGGCGACCGGTCGGCGCGCCGGTCGGTGGGCGTCCGGATCGGCCTGATCGGCGCGTTGCCAGTGCTCTGGCTGCTGGCCGACGTGCTCGGAGCCGCCTCCGGCGCGAGTGGCCCGCCGTGGTTCCAAGCCGCCGCGGTCGGGATGGGTGTCGGGGCGGCGCTCACGGTCTCCCTGTTCGCCTTCGTGCTGGCCGCGGTGACGGGCGTCGTGGGCGCGGCCGTCGGCGACTGGCTGTCGCGGAAGACTGGCCGGCGACAGTCACCCGCCACCGGCACCTGACGGGGGCGCTGCGTGTGCTCGCCGGAGAGCCGGTGCAGCGATTCGCCCGCCGCGACGCCGTTGCCGCTGGCCCACAGTATTTCATCGTCGCGGCCCAACGCCGACTATGGCACTTCCGGAATCCGACTCCGAACTCGAAGCGGGCGACGTAGCGCCCGCGTTCGAACTGCCCGGCGTCGACGGCGAGACGTACACCCTCGACACCTTCGACGAAGACGCCCTCCTCGTCGTCTTCACCTGTAATCACTGCCCCTACGCACAGGCGAAGTTCGACCTGCTGAACGACTTGGCGACCGAAGACGACGTGGCCGTCGTCGGCATCAACGCCAACGACGCCGAGGAGTACCCCGAGGACTCGGTCGAGAAGATGCGGGAGTACGTCGAGGACGGCACGATAGCCTACGACGCCTACCTCCGCGACGAGACGGCGGACGTGGCCCGCGCCTACGGCGCCGTCTGCACCCCCGACCCCTTCCTCTTCCGGCGCGAGGACGGCGAGTATCGGTTGGCGTACCACGGCCGCCTCGACGACGCCATGAACCCCGACGAGGAGGCCACCGAGTTCTACATCCGACAGGCCATCGACGCGGTGCGCGCGGGCGAGGACGTGGATATCGACCCCGGTCCGTCGCGTGGCTGTGGGATCAAGTGGCCCTAGACGGCCGGCCCGCCGCCGAACGACTCACGACCCCCGGGCACGTAGTGTCGGTATGCAAGAGACCGACACCTCCGCCCCGATCCACGTCGAGACGGCCGCCGACCTCGATTCCTTCGCCAACGACCACGACCGCGTCCTCGTCGAGTTCTACACCGAGGGCTGTGGCGTCTGCGCCTCGATGGAACCGATCCTAGGCATCGTCGCCAGCGAGACTGACGTGCCCGTCGTCCTCGTCAACCCCCGCGACGACCCCGTGTTGATCGAGGCGTACGACATCCAAAGCGTGCCGACGCTCGTGCTGTTCGAGCGCGGAGCGGAAGTGAAGCGGCTGGCGGAGGGATTCGTCGGCGCCGAGCGACTGATCGAGTTCGTCGAGGGCTAGTCGCGCGCCGCCTCGAACGCCTCGCGGGCGTTGGCGACCGCCGACTCGCGTTTGGCGGGGTAGGCCTCGACCTTCGCGCGGAGGGTGATGCCGTCACCCCGTCGCGCCTCGCCGCCGAAGGCGGCCTGTTTGTCTAGGGTGAGATACAGCGAACAGTCCTCGGACACCCGCTCGTCGAGTTCGTCGAGGAAGGCGTCGTAGTCGGGGAGGTCGGTCAGGCAGTCGAGGACGTGGCGCACGTCGTCGGCGTTCTCCAGTCGCGCCGAGAGGACGACGATGCGGTCGCCGTGGTGACCGGTCGTCACCTGCCGCTCTATCTCGAACTCCTCGGGGAGATACGTCCGGAGCGCTTCCGCGACGCGCTTCTCGTCCTCGGTGGCGTAACAGAAGGTTCGCAGATCGACGTAGTGAAAGGGGACACTCGACATGCGGGCGGGGCGTCCGGGCTATTCGTCGTCGTCGCCGCCGTCGGCCGCTTCGAGGGCGTCTTCCGGCACACCCGTCTCCTGTCCGTCCTCGAAGCTCACCGTGTACGTGGCGTCGCCGAACATCGTCTCCATCACCTGCGTGATCGTTCCGGTCTCGCCGTCGTACTCGCTGTGTTTGTCGTGGAGTACGACCGAGTCGTCTTTCTCGAAGCTCATGTCTCGTCGTTCCGCCGGCGCACATTTAAGCGCGCTGATTCGGCAGGGGGATCGAACCACGGGTATAAGTTCCGGAGCGGCCACTACGCGATATGCAGCGAACCCGACGGCAGTATCTGCGTGCAGTGGCCGGCACTGGGGGCACTGCCCTCGTGGCCGGCTGTCTCGGCGGCGGTCGTGGCACGAGCGACTGCGACATCGAGGACGAGCCGACGGTGTCGGACCTCCCCGCGCCGACGCTCGGACCCAGCGACGCCGAAGTGACCGTCGTGGCGTTCGAGGACTTCGCCTGCCCCCACTGCGCGACGTACAGTCTGGAGGTGTTTCCGGACCTCCGCGCGGAGTACGTCGAGACGGGCGTCGTGCGCTACGAGTTCCGTGACTTCCCCATCCCCGTCGACGAGCGGTGGTCGTGGCAGGCCGCGAGCGCCGCCCGCGGCGTACAGGACGAGGTGGACGATTCGGCGTTCTTCGAGTACGCACACGCGCTCTTCGAGAATCAGAACGACTACTCGCCGACGCTCGTCACGGACCTCGCGAACGACGTGGGGGCGCCGGGGTGTGCGATTCAGGCCGACGCCCTCAACGAGACGTACCGGCCGGTGATCGAGGCCGACCGCCAACGAGCCGTCGACCGCGGGGCACGGGGGACGCCGGCCATCTTCGTCGCCGGCCGGTCGGTCGAACCGAGCTACGACGCCATCGCGGGCGCCATCGAGGCCGAGCGGTAGCGCCGGCTTCGACGAGCGTACCACGGGACACTTGGTCGTCGGCCTCGAAGCGGGACCGATGAGCGACGACTCGGACGACGGACGGGCGCTCGGACGCCGACACCTCCTCGCCGGCCTCGTCGGCGCGGGACTCGTCGGCGCCGGCGCCGTCGGGAGCGGCGTCGTCGACGTGGGGGGCGTCACCGGTGGAGACTCCGGCGCGACTGGCGGGAGCGACGCCCGC
>Ga0207757_101413_pt1 | contig 10420 bp, 6 predicted proteins | sample A23P3SouthBayCA_2_FD_187752 | JGI IMG/M metagenome (GOLD analysis project Ga0207757, IMG submission 187752) | Aerobic enrichment media microbial communities from Eden Landing Ponds, California, USA - A23 P3 (2) (SPAdes) | ecosystem: Environmental > Aquatic > Marine > Unclassified | place...
CGGCGACGGCATCGGCGACTTCGCCGAGACCGACGGCGGCAGCGCAGTCGACACGGATGGCGACGGCACCATCGACGCGCTCGATACGGACGCCGACGGTGACGGTATTCCCGACAGTACGGAAGGGACGACCGACACCGACGGTGACGGTGTTGCCGACTACCGCGAGACGGACAGTGACGGCGACGGCATCCCCGACAGTACGGAAGGGACGACCGACACCGACGATGACGGCGTCGCAGACTACCGCGACAGCGATTCGGACGGCGACGGTATCCCCGACAGTAGAGAGGGCGCAAGCGACGCAGACGGCGACGGGACGCCGAACTATCTCGATGCGGACGCGGACGACGACGATATCCCAGACTCGCAGGAGGGGACTGGTGATACCGACGGCGACGGGACGCCGAACTACCTCGACGCCGACACTGACGGCGACGGGATCCCCGACAGCACCGAAGGAACTGTCGACACCGACGGTGACGGTGTCGCCGACTATCTCGATACGGACAGTGACGGAGACGGACTCTCCGACAGTACCGAGGGCGCAAGCGACGCCGATGGCGACGGGACGCCGAACTACCTGGATACCGACAGCGACGGCGACGGTATCCGCGATGCCACCGAAGGGTCGTCTGACGCGGATGGCGACGGCACGCCGAACTACCGCGACACGGACTCGGACGGTGACGGCATCTCCGACCGTACCGAAGGGATCGGTGACGCAGATGGTGACGGCACGCCGAACTACCGCGATACGGACTCGGACGGTGACGGAACCCTCGACGCGACCGAGGGGACCGGAGACAACGACAACGACGGGACGCCCAACTACCTCGACCCGGACGACGACGATGGACCGAGCGGTGAGGCAGACGGTGACGGCTTGACCAGCAGTCAGGAACAGTCACTCGGGACCGACGCGAACGACGCCGACACTGACGGCGATGGGATCGACGACGGGACCGAGACGACCCCGAGCGACGGAACTGAACCGGGTGAATCAGTCGACACTGACGGCGACGGGACCATCGACGCGCTCGATTCCGACGCGGACGGCGACGGCATCCTCGACAGTACGGAAGGGACGACCGACACCGACGGTGACGGTGTCGCCGACTACCGCGATAGCGACTCGGACGGCGACGGCATCCCCGACAGTACCGAAGGAACTGTCGACACCGACGGTGACGGCGTCGCAGACTACCGCGACACGGACAGCGACGGCGACGGCATCCCCGACAGTGCTGAGGGTGCAGCTGACGCGGACGGCGATGGGACGCCGAACTACCTCGACACCGACAGCGACGGCGACGGCATCCCCGATAATATCGAAGGAACTGGTGACGCCGATGGTGACGGAACGCCGGATTTCCTCGACACCGACTCGGACGGCGACGGCATCCCCGATACTATCGAAGAGACGACCGATACCGACGGTGACGGCACACCGGACTACCGCGACACGGATAGCGACGACGACGGCATCCCCGACAGTGTCGAGGGAACTGTCGACACTGACGGTGACGGCGTCGCAGACTACCTCGATACGGACAGTGACGGCGACGGCATCCCTGACGGCACCGAAGGAACCGGCGATGCAGACGGAGACGGGACGCCCGACTACCTGGACGCTGACAGTGATGGTGACGGCATCCCCGACAGCACCGAGGGGACCGTCGATTCAGACGGCGACGGGACGCCGAACTACCTCGATACGGACTCGGACGGGGATGGCATCTCCGACAGTACCGAAGGAGTCGCTGACGCCGATGGTGACGGGACGCCGAACTACCTCGACACAGACAGCGACGACGACGGCATCCCCGACAGTACGGAAGGGACGACCGACACCGACGGTGACGGGGTCGCCGACTATCTCGATGCGGACAGTGACGGAGACGAAATCCTCGACGCGACCGAGGGGACCGGAGACACCGATGGCGACGGCACGCCGAACTATCTCGACACAGACAGCGACGGCGACGGCATCCCCGACTCTCGAGAAGGGATCGGTGACACCGATAGTGACGGGACGCCGAACTACCTCGATACAGACAGCGACGACGACGGTATCCCCGACTCTCGGGAAGGGATCGGTGACGCCGATAGTGACGGGACACCCGATTATATCGATACGGACTCGGACGGTGACGGTATCGACGACACCACCGAAGGCACTGTTGACTCGGACGGTGATGGCGTCGCCGACTATCTCGATACGGACTCGGACGGTGACAGTATCTCCGATAGCGCTGAGGGAACGGGAGACGCCGACGCCGATGGGACGCCGAACTACCTGGATACCGACGCCGACGGCGATGGTATCCCAGACAGCATCGAAGGGATCGACGATGCCGACGCCGATGGGACGCCGAACTATCTCGATAGCGATGCCGATGGTGATGGGACACCAGACACTGAGGAGGGAGTGGAAGACGCCGATGGAGACGGCGTCCCGAACTTCCTCGATCCGGATGATAGCGACGGCCCGAATGGCGATATTGACGGTGATGGTCTGACGAACGCTGAAGAACAGACCCTCGGAACGGATCCAACCGACGTCGACTCGGACGGAGATGGAATCGACGACTTCGTTGAAACCGATGGAGGTGAAGCGATCGATACCGACGGTGACGGCACGATCGACGCGCTGGACACAGATTCAGATGGCGACGGTATCCCAGACTCCGAGGAAGGTATCGAAGACTCGGACGGTGACGGCCTCCCCGACTACGTCGACCCAGAGACCACCGACGAGGACACAACTGCACCGGAGATCACCGACTTCACTGCAGTAAACACGGACGGCCAGACGATCGAAGTCAGCTTCAACAGTACCGAGACACTCACGAACATCACCGTCTCGCTCACTGGGCCAGAAACCGTCACGCTGACTACCGACGACTTCGAGTACGACCCGGAAACCGGCACCTACACCGGTACCTACGATGGTCGTGACGGGTCCTACACTATCACGCTGGAGGTGGCTGCAGACGCCGATGGTAACGATGGTGCCAGCGGTCGACAGGCCGCTGTCGAACTCACGTCCAGTAGCACGCAGGGAAGTGAGACCGATACCGCCGATGGAGAGAGCTGTGAGCTATTCGGACTTGATTACGGTTCCTTCATCGTCTGTTGGTACTGGTGGCTCCTCACGGCTATCGTTGGCCTGTCGCTCGTCCTGTTTCGAATCAGCCGACAGGGGCTGTTGGGACAACTCCTGGGGACAATCGGCATTGGGGGTGGAGACGATGACTGAGGGCCCCGACGTCCTTCCGGACGGGGTCCGATGGGGAAGTCTGCTCGCGGTCGTCGGAGTCGTGATCGCGGTGCTGTCTCTCGTACTCTCTCTTGTCGGCGTTGATGCGGTCGATCCGTTGTACTGGGTGGCGATTCTACTCGCGATGGCCGGAGTTGTCGGAGCCGCGATTCGCGGAGCGCAGTCCGCAACTATTCGCTACCCGGGTGGGGTTATCTCGACGATGGTCGGTGTACTGTTGCTGGGATACGGGCTCGAGAGCGGGCGTCTCTTGGCCGTCCTTGTCGGTGCTGTACTGTTTATTCTTGGCGTTCTCGGGGTCGTCGTCGACACTCGACGGACGGAGTAGGAGAGAAGCGAATTTCGACCTTCTCTGGTCCTGAACCCGCTCAACCGGCGTTCGACCATCACCTCTAGCCAGTTACCTGTCGAACGCTGGGAATGGCTGCCCATCGTCATGGTGATATCTGAAGCGTCATTGATTCACTCAGAACCCGTTCACGAAAGCCGACCCCGGTGGCTTTATTACAATCCGCGAATTTCACTACCGCGAGTCCCGGACGGAAGCGGGGCCCGTTCGAAGACTGCACGGATTACGAAATCTGAGCGGGGCCGTATACGGCTCCGAAAAAGACAGATCGTGTCCTACAGGCCTTGAAGCCGAAGAATACGAGAAGTTACGAACCGTACGAACCGCGTATGGGTTGGGGCGGATTTGAACCGCCGGCCTCCTCCATGTCAAGGAGGTGTCATAACCAACCTAGACCACCAACCCTCGCTGGCGTGCTACACCTCTGGGTTGACCACAGGGATAATTGAAGGTTTCGAAGCGGAACGCCCACCGGCGGATCGAAGGGGCTATCCCGCAGACGGCTTAGGGGCCGGAGCTACTTCCGAAGCCGTCGCAGCGACGCAGTGGCTGAACGGCGAGCGGCCGGCGGGGACCGGGAGACCCGTCAGAACGAGAAGTCGTCGTCTTCCTCGCGCATGCCCGGGTCTTCGGCGGTGTCCCACATGTCGTCGGCGAACTCGTCGGCCATGTCTGTCTCCGTCACTTCCTCCCCCGTGTCCCGGGTGTACGCGTCCAGTCCCATCGAGAGCAGTTCCTCGACGGCTGCCTCGCGGCTCACGAACTCCTCTTCGGTCATCCGCTCGAGCTGGGTGAACACGTCTTCCGGGAGCGAAACTTCCACGTTGGGCATAGTCGTCATTGTACCCTCAGAGGTCAAGTGGTTTGAGTATTTGGGCTAGCCGGCGGGAATCCGACCGGTCCCCGAGACGAGTGCTATCGCGATGTACCGGTCTGTGACGACCCGTCTGCCGGTACGATCCGGACACGAGCCACAGTGATCACTGCCAGTCCTCGCGTTCCGCGACCGGCGTGTTCCAGTGGTTTCTACTTCGGATGACGGGAAAGACAGCAGTGAGCCGTACCCGTTGGTCACGGCTCGCTCGGACCGAGGCGCGCCCGCCAGTCGCATCTCGGACAGGTCGGTCCCGGGTGTTTCGCTCGGTGGATCCCCCGAGACAGCACCGCGACCTGCGGTTTCCGGAGCGAACGCCACGCGAGGATCGGGTCCGGACGACGCGAGACGACCCCACAAGATTCTTTTCGATCGCAGGGAAGGAACCGGTATGACTCAGCGATCGAACGACACGCCGGCCGACCCGGACGGGGCAACGAACCGGTCGACCGTGTCGGACCCGGTTCCGTCGACTGCTTTTTCTCGCCGGCGCTTGCTCGCCGCGGCCGCCCTCGGCGTCGCCGGTGTGGCCGGGTGTGCCTCGACAGAGTCGAGCGACTCGACGGACAACCCGGACAACGGCGGTGATGGAAGCGATGGCGGCGACGACGATGGCGGGAACGACGATGACGGGAACGACGATGACGGGAGCGATGGTAGTGACGGGGACGGCGGCACGGGCACCGATACCGGGACGGTGATCGGTCGGCCGCTGGAGTCCTGGAGTGAGTACGACCCCGAGTGGGAGGCGCCGACGACCTCCCCCCTGGACGCGACGTTCGAAACCGAGGTGCTCGTCGAGAACCTCGAGATCCCGTGGGACCTCTCGTTCGCCGCGGACGGCACCCTCTTTATCACCGAACGGGTGGGGCGCGTGCTCCGGTTCGACGGGGAGAACGTCACGCCGGTCGCGGAACCGCAAAACGCCATCGACGCCGGGTCTATCGACCCTGGACCCGCAGAGCGCAAGTGGTGGGTCAAAGGTGGCGAGGGCGGGACGCTCGGTGTCGCCGCTCACCCGACCTTCCCGGACCCGCCCCACATCTACGTCTACTACACGACCAGCGACGACGACGGGAGGGCTAACCGCGTCGACGCCTTCGACGTGACCGCAAACGACCCCGGCACGGCCCACCACACCGTCGTCGAGGGCATCCCCGCGGACAACTACCACAACGGCGGCCGGGTCACCTTCGGCCCGCGCAACTACCTCTGGATCACCTGCGGCGACGGGGGTACCCGGGCGTCACCCCAGGACCCGTCGAGCTACGGCGGGAAGATCCTCCGCGTGACGCCCGAGGGCGAGCCCGCGCCGGACAATCCGGACCTCGGAGACGGCGCCGACCCACGGGTGTTCACCTACGGCCACCGGAACCCGCAGGGAGTCGTCTGGCTCCCCGACGGCACGCCGGTCAATTCCGAGCACGGCCAGAACGGACAGGACGAGCTCAACCGCCTCGAAGCCGGGTCCAACTACGGGTGGGGGACGGAAAACGAGACGATCCGCAACCGCGACGCGTACGTCGGGAGCGACGTCCACAAGCCGCTGTTCAACACCGGCGCACAGAGCGTCGCGCCGTCGGGGTCGCTCTTTTACACCGGCGATTCCGTGCCCGCGCTGCAAAACCGGATCCTGACCGGCGGCCTGATCAGCCAGCAACTGATCGTGACGACGCTGACCCCGTCTGGCGGCGACCTCCCGCCGGCAGAGAACGCCTACGGCCAGACGACGCCCGACACCGAGTGGGCCGACGAGGCCTACTCGGCGACCGTCCACACCCTGTTCGAGAACGAACTCGGCCGGATCCGCCACGCCGAGCAGGGCCCCGACGGCGACCTCTATCTCTGTACCTCCAACCGCGACGGGCGCTCCAGCGAGGCGTTCCCCCGCGACGTCGACGACGTGCTGGTCAGAGTCACGCAGTCCTGACCACCGCTTCGTGCTCACAACTCGCTCAGGGCGTCAGTTCGTTCCGCACGAGCAGCGACGCGGTCCTGACGAGCGACGGGTCGGCGACTGCGACCATCTCCCCGTCGGTGAGTTCGAACGCCAGCGCACCGAAGTTCGATTCGAGGTGCTCGCGACTCGTCGCTTTCGGGATGGCGACGACCCCCTCGCGCTGGATGGCCCAGCGGAGCGCGACCTGCGCGGCCGTCTTGTCGTACCGCTCGCCGATTCGCGAGAGGTGGTCGTCACCGATAACGCCGCCGTGGGCGAGGGGGCTGTACGCGGTCAGCACTTGATCGTTCGCGACGCAGTCCTCGCGGAGGCGCTCACGTGTGTAGAACGGGTGACAGCGCACCTGGTCGGCCAGCAGGGGGATCGGTGACTTCTCGCGGGCCTTCCGCAGACGCCACCGGCGGAAGTTGCTGACACCGGCGTGGCGGATCAACCCGTCGTCGCGTAGTTCTGCCATCCCGCGAGCGGTGTCCTCGAAGTCGACGAGGGGGGCCGGCCAGTGGAGCAGGAGGAGGTCGACGTATCCGGTGTCGAGGCGGTCGAGACTTGCCCGCGTCGATTCGAGCACGTCGTCGAAGCGAGCGTTGCCCGGCGTGACCTTCGTCGTGATCCAGATGTCGTCGCGGTCGACGTCGCTGTCGGCGACCGCACGTCCGACCTCGCGTTCGTTGTCGTACATCTGGGCGGTGTCGAGGTGACGGTAGCCCAGTTCGAGCGCCGTCGTGACGCTCTCGTAGCACTGCTGTCCGGTGAGTTGCCACGTGCCGAGGCCGAGCGCGGGGATCGCTGCGCCCTGTGCGGAGACCGTTTCCATACCCCAATCTGTGGCTGAACCGGCAAGAAACCACTCACGGGGATCGGCCGCTCAGTCGGCCCGCTTGTCTCAGTCCGCGGCCTGCTCGCCGCCGGTCGCGTAGGCGCGGGTCACGTCTACGAGGGCTTTGCGATACTCGCTCTCGTCGGGGTTCTCGGCGAGCGTGCGGAAGTGACGAGTGAACTCGTCTAACCCGACGTGGGGAGCGTCGGCCGCGGCAGCGTGAGCCAGGTCGTAGAGTCGGTGGCCGTCCTCGACGAGGCCGTGGCGCTCGACGAGTCCGAGCGCGAAGGCGGCGTTGACCGCGGTTATCTCCGGGTCGGCTGCGGGTGTCAACCGCGTGGACGTTCCGTCGACTCCGGCGTCCTCGTCGCCGGCCACCTCGCCGTCCCGGTCGCGCCCGCTCCGGGCGGCCGACCCCCAGACCGGCGGCGTGCCGGGCCGGTCGGCGACCGCGGCGGCGAGGCTCGCCTCGAAGAAGGCGACGAGTTTGTCGGCCGGCGCCACCTCGGTCCAGAGGTCGTCGGCGTAGACGTCTTTCATGTGGTTCGCGATCTGATAGCAGTGGACGAGCTTCCGCCGCTCGACGGAGTGGCCGGCGAGCGCGAGGTAGATCGCCTCCTCCGTGGACTGTGTGTGTGAGGGGTGGCCGTCCTCGTAGTGGCGCATGTGAGCGAACTCGTGGAGGGCGAGTTCGCGCGCCATCGCGCTCGTGGCCGCCTGCCGGGAGATGACCAGCAGGTGTCCCTCGTCGTCGTGGCTAACCCGTGTGCGCTCGTCGGGGTCCTCGCGGATCTGGACGGTTACCGGTCGGCCGAGGTCGCGTTCGGTCTCGAAGAGGTCGCGCGCTCCGAGAAACGGGTCCGCCGGGCCGGAGCCGCGCACTCGCAGTTCCATACGACGTGTGCCAGGGGTTGTCAGAGTATTACTCTTTGGGCGTCTGGCGATTCGAACGAAACCGCACAGTTATGCCGTTCGACAGTCAGGTAGTTCGAAATGCACGGACCGATAGCGCGGCGGCGATTGCTGGCGTGCGTCGCGACCGGAGCCGCGGTCGTCGCCGGCTGTTCGTCCGATGGGTCGTCCGATGGGTCGTCCGGCGAAACGCCAACTGACGAACCGCTTCGGGACAGCGACGACGACGGCGTCATCGACAGCGAGGACTACGCGCCCCGCGACCCGGACGTTCAGGACCAGTCGGATGTCGTTGGCACCGCCACCGACGTGGCACCGACCGCAACGCCCGCATCAGCTTCGACGGCGGCGACAGCGACGGCCACGCAGTCCCCGACTGCAACCGCAACACCGACGCCGTCACCCACGCCGACCGCGACACCGACGCCCACGCCGACCGCGACACCGACGCCCACGCCGTCGACGGACAGTACGAACTCGCTCTCGGCGGCCGCGGCGGTCGACGGACGGTCGTACATCGCGTCGTATTCGGCCGGGAGCGTCGAGGTCGTTCTGCGAGGCGACCCGTCGATCCCCGACGACCGGATCAAGGTGCTGGACATCGCGTACCACTACCCGCGCGGCGAGGCCGTGGCCTACGGAACCAGCGAGGAACTCACGCCGCCTGGCGGCGAGGGGAGCGGTCGCGCGGTCGTCGAGTTGACGTCCGGCCGCGTCCCGCAGGACGAGCGTGTCCACCACCTCGCGTTCGCGATGCCGGCGAACGAGACGGTCGACAGCGTCGAGACGAGCCAGCTCACCTACCTCTACGAGTCGGACCCGTTCCGGTTCGACTCGGGGACCGACGAGGTCGCTCGCGACCCACCCGACCACCTTCCGGACGCCGAACGGGCGGAGACGTTCGATCGCAACGTGGTCGAAGGGGCCTACACGCTCAGTTTCGAGGGGCAGACCGACGGGCGGTCCTGGAGCGTCTCGTTTTTCGTCTGGAAGTCAGCCTACAGCGAGTCGTACAACCAGCCACGCGGCCGCGGCTACGACGAGTACGTCCAGGTCGCACAGACCGACGGCGTCGCCGGGGAGTTCGCAACCATCCTCGACGGCGAGGCCGAAAGCAACGGCTTCAGCGGCAAGCGCGAGAAGGTGAACTTCGCTATCGACTGGGTGCAGAGCCTGCCGTACGTGACCGACGACGTCAGCCGCGGGTTCGACGACTACCCGAAACTCCTGACCGAGACGCTCACCGACGCCGCCGGCGACTGCGAGGACACCGCGATCTTGCTGGCCGCGCTCCTCCAGTCCGAGCCGTTCGGCTACGACATGGTGCTCATCCAGCCGCCCGGTCACATGGCCGCCGGCATCTACGGCACCGACCTCCCCGGCTACTACTGGGAACAGGACGGGCGCAAGTACTACTACATCGAGACCACCGGAACGGGGTGGGGCATCGGCGACCTACCCGAGACCTATCAGGGCGAGAATGCGATCGTCCACCAGGTCTGACGGCCGGCGAGTCGGCGTGTCGCTCGGCACGGAGTCGAAGATGCCGCTCGTGTTCGCGTGTGGCTCACACGCTCGCAGGGAAACGCCGATAGGCGCTCCCTGACGGTCGCGGCTATCGAGCTTCAATTCGCGTGCTCCACGTTGCCGCACGCGAATTGAAACACCGTCAGTCCGCTCACTGCGTTCGCTCCCTGACGACCCTCCACGTTCGCGTGCCGATGGCACGCTCACACGGAAACACCGCTGGAGCCTCGCAACCGCTCGGCTCCAGCGAGCTTCCAGTTCCGTGCTCCACTCTGTCGCACGGAATTGGAAACACCGATAGACGCTCCTTGTCAGTCGCGTCTATCGAGCCTCCGCGTTCGTGCTCCGCATTGTCGCACTCACGCGGAAACAGCACCCTTTTGACGCCCCGATTGATAGGACGCCGTATAATGGGCCGACGCAAGAAGATCGTACAGGAATGCGAGACACTGATGGACAGGCCGGAGAACATCCGGAACATCGCCATCGCGGCGCACGTCGACCACGGGAAGACGACGCTGACGGACAACCTGCTGGCCGGCGCGGGCATGATCTCCGACGCCACCGCGGGCGAACAGCTCGCGATGGACACCGAGGAGGACGAGCAGGAACGCGGCATCACCATCGACGCCGCCAACGTCTCGATGACCCACGAGTACGAGGACACGAACCACCTCATCAACCTCATCGACACGCCG
>Ga0207757_101415_pt1 | contig 10393 bp, 9 predicted proteins | sample A23P3SouthBayCA_2_FD_187752 | JGI IMG/M metagenome (GOLD analysis project Ga0207757, IMG submission 187752) | Aerobic enrichment media microbial communities from Eden Landing Ponds, California, USA - A23 P3 (2) (SPAdes) | ecosystem: Environmental > Aquatic > Marine > Unclassified | place...
CCCCGGTTCTAGGGACGACGCCGTCTCGGTGTCGACGTCCAGCACGACCGGCAGTGGCCAGACGGTCCCGTCCTCGAGTGTCATGTCGTGGACCGTCTTCAGGAAGTCGTCCCGGTTCATGAAGCCTGTCAGCGGACTGTACCGACCGGTGGCGACGTTGATCGCGTCTTGGAACTGTCGCTCGTCCAGGTCGAGCCCCCCTGTACTCGCCTTCTCCTCTATCCAGTCCTCGTATTCGTCCCGGGGAACGATCCGTTCGACGAGGTGCCCGCCGTGTGGCTCGATCATCGAGTGGCCGGCCGTTTCGCCGTGTGTCCCAATAAGTCTTCGATTACCCAATCGGCTGTCGGTTGGACGTCCCCGCGGCCCCGACCGCCGGTCAGAGGAACCGCCGTTTGACGGCAGAGACGGCCCGCTCCGGTAGCAGGAACATTCCAAGGTGCACGACGCCACCGACGAGCACCCCGATCGCGAAAATCACCGCGTACCGGACGTTGCGGATGTCCCCACCGATGACCGACTTCGCCATATCGACCGAGAGAGGGGACCGCTGCATAATTGTTGTGTTTCGGCCAGTGTTCGTAGCCGGCCGTCAGTACGTTCGACGGCCAGGCGACCGCCGGTAAGTCACACGGCGGCCAGTCGACGTGGTCACAACGCACGCGTCCGAAGTCGGTCGAACCACTCCTCGGGGACCCGGACCTGGCCGAGTCGCTCCTTCCCCGACCCCGGACCGTGGCAATCGGAACCGCCGGTCCGCAGTAGCCCATGCTCATCGGCCAGGGCTGCTGCGTCCTCGACGTCAACGTCCGCGTAGGCGTCGGGGCCGCCCGACGCGTCGTACGGGTACCACACCTCGATAGCGTCGAGGCCTCGCTCGACGAGGTAATCGAGGGTTTCCGGGACCGCGTCCGATCGGATGCGACCCGGGTGGGCCAGCGACGCCACCCCACCTGCGTCCTGGATCGCATCGATAACGGCTCCGGCGTCGAGCCGATTCATCTCGACGTAGGCGGTTCCCGCCGGGCCGAGGTACTCGTCGAAGGCGGCTCCGATGGACCCGACGACGCCACGATCGACGAGCAACTGGGCGAAATACGGGCGGCTGACGATCCGCCCCGCGTCGGCCACCATCTCCTCGTAGGCGAGGTCGAGTCCGGTCTGCTCGACGAGGTTCTCGACGAGTGCCTCGTTCCGATCGTGACGGTAGACCCGCACCCGTTCGAGCACGTCCCCCAGGGACGCCGTGGCAGGGTCCACGTAGTACCCGAGGATCTCGACTTTCGTATCGAGCACGTCAGCCCGAATTTCGACCCCGGTGACGACCTCGACCCCGTCGCGGTGTGTCCATCGCCCAGTGAGATCGTCGCTGACGACGTCGTGATCCGTGATCGCGATCGCCGCGAGGTCCAGGTTCCTAGCCTGCGACACCCGCTGGGCGACCCCGACGGTGCCGTCCGACGCCATCGTGTGGGTGTGCAGGTCGGCGACGCCAGTGGGCGTGTCCATACCCCGAAACCGCGGCAATCGCCGAAAACTTTGTCGGAGCGTCCGTCCCGGGTACCGTCTCAGACGCCCCACTGTCTGCCGTCCTCGTACCCGAGTTCGACGAGGGCGGCGCCCGCCTCGTCGTCGAAAGCCTCGACGTGCTCGGGGTCGAAGTGGTTCCGCCAGTCCCCGATCAGGCCCTTCCGGAAGGTCGAGCTATCCGTCGAGAACGTGTTGTCAGCGACGTATTCGACCTTCCCGGGCGAGAGGTCGACCCCAAGGTGGTCGGCGATGGTACGAACCGTCTCCACCTGCGAGGGCTTGCCACCGCCACCTTGCGGCCCGATCAGGTCCTCGAACCTGACGACCTGGACGTAGGACTCGTCGGCCCACCTTAGGAAGCTGTTCATCCACTCCCCGATGGACTCCAGCGGGTCGCCGTCGGCCGTTTGTTCGCCCGGGACGCCTCGAATCGACGCCAGCAGCCGCTCGTGGTCGCCCGGCAGACTGGCGTAGTACTCGTTGAGGCGGTGACTGGTGTTTTTCTCCGTCACGTAGTGGAAATGAGACGTGACGACGTCTCGTGGGTCGCGAACGATCAGCAGGACCGTGATGTCGTGGTGCTCGACGATGGCCGCGTTCTCCTTGGTGTAGAAGACGTGCCCCGAGGAGTACTGCCCCCGGCCGGTCCGGGCCATCTTCCGACGGAACTCGCTGACGTCGCTCGTCCGGTTCTGGTTCATCGAGACGTGGTTCAGCGAGACGCCGTCCAGACACGGGCGCAACATTGGAAACAGGTACAGACACCGCGTGAGGAGGTTCGTCCCGGACTTCGGCACGCTGTTTGCGAACACGCGGGGGCCGTCGAGGCGGGCGCGGAGTCTCCGGGGAGTGAAGCCTCGGAGGACGGTCCTGGCTCTACTCAGTGCTTGTTCCGGGGTCGAACTCATTCTCTCCGTCCGGTTGCAATACTGCGCGTATGTCAGTTTCGAAATGAGACTGGCGACCGCGAAACGAACCCCCCGTAGTCGGAACCCTTTTTATCTAGCCTCATCGAAGAATCCGGTACGAATGCGAGTCTTAGTCACTGGCGGGGCAGGGTATATCGGAAACTACATCGTGAGAGAACTCCTCGAAGCCGGGCACTTCGTCCGGGTTCTCGACTCGCTCCTTTTCGGTGACGAAGCCCTCCAGCCGCTGCTCGACGAGGAGCGCGTCGAACTCGTCGAGGGGGACATCCGTCACATCGACGACCTGTCTTATGCCCTGGAGGACGTCGAGGCCGTCATTCACATGGCGGGCATCGTCGGCGACCCGGCCTGCAGCGTCAACGAGCAGGCGACCCAGTCGGTCAACGTCGAAGCGACCAAGGCCCTGGTCGAGGTCTGCAAGCTCCACGACATCCAGCGTCTGATCTTCGCGTCGACCTGCAGCGTCTACGGCGCCTCGGAACTGATGGAACTGAACGAGGGATCGTCACTGAATCCCCTCTCGATGTACGCCCAGTCGAAGATCGACTCCGAGGAGATCATTCTCCACTCGACCCACGACCGGTTTTCCGACCCCAACGAGATTACGCCTACGATTCTCCGCCTGGGGACGATCTTCGGCTGGTCGCGCCGGATGCGCTTTGACCTCGTCGTCAACCTCCTGACCGCCAAGGCGGTACTCGAGGACGACATTCCGGTCTTCGGTGGCGAGCAGTACCGACCGCTGGTCCACGTCCACGACGTGGCACGGGCCTTCGTCGAGGTCCTCGAGGCCCCCGAGGAGGTCGTCGATCACGAGATTTTCAACGTCGGCGACAACGACCTCAACTACCAGATTAAGGAGGTCGGCAGGATTGTCGAGGACCACGTCCCCGACGCGGAGGTCCGGTTCGTCGAGCACAAGGAAGACGAGCGGACCTACCGGGTCAGCTTCGACAAGATCAACTACAACCTCGGGTGGGAGGCCGAGAAGACCATCGGGGACGGCGTCGAGGAGATCCGCGAGTGGATGCTCGAGGAGGAAGTCACCGATTACACGTGCGAGGACATGCGCAACTCCGAGTACCAGTACATGTAGTATGTGCGGGCGTCACCACGTTCTGAGAGGGGACGACCGCGAGGAGTGGCTCCGGTACTATCGGCGGGCCGGCGAACCCGGCGCGTACCACCACCCGGATTACCTGTCCATGCTCGCCGGGAACTACGAGTTCGACCGCGAACACGCCGAGGCCTTCGTCTACGAGGCGGGCGAGGACGTCGTCTACTATCCGTACCTCCGCCGCCCGCTGGAGACGTCCCCCCTCGACGCCGAGACCGTCAACCTGGCCGGGTACTCCGACATCGTCTCCTCGTGGTACTATGGCGGCCCCTTCCACTCGGACGGCGCGGACGAATCCATCTCCGAGGCGTTCACGAAGGCCTTCGGGAGCTACTGCGCCGAGGAGGGAATCGTCGCCGAGTTTGTCCGCTTCGACCCGAACGAGGGGAACCACGAGACCTTCGACGCCCTCGAGCCGACGTTCAACCGGGAGACCGTCCCGGTGGACCTCCATGGCACCGCCGAGGACGTCTGGGAGAGGTACGAAGACCGCAACCGCCGCGCGATCAAGCAGGCACGCGAGACGGCCCTGGTCGTCGAACACTCGGCGGAACGTACGGACCTGGAGGCGTTTCACGACATCTACACGAACGCCATGGACGCCAGGGACGCCGCTCCACACTACCGGTTCGACCTGTCCTTTTTCGAGACGCTCGTCGATTCGTCGCTGTTTTCGCTGTTCGTGGCGCGACACGACGGGGCTATCGTCGGCGGGTTCATCGCGGCCCACGACGATCGACGCGGGTATCACTACCTCAGCGCCTCCAATCCGGACTACTGGGATATGCGGGTGAACAACCTACTGTACCACGAGGTCGTACTCCACATGCAGGAGGCCGGACGCGAGGTGTTTGACTTCCAGGGCGGGCGCCCCGGCGTGTTCAAGTTCAAGCGCGGGTTCTCGCCCGACCGGGGCGAGTTTTACGTCGGGAAACGGATACACGACCGGACGGCCTACGACAGGTTCGTCGACGCGGCGGCCGAGCGCGGCGTCGACACCGACAGCGGGTACTTTCCCGCCTATCGCGTAGAGCAGAGCAACTGAACGTTCCGTCAGGTATAAGCGATTAACCGGAAAACGTCGGGACGATGAATATTGTCCTCGCCTCGGTCGACTGTGCGCGTCCGGACGCGTTCGGTCACCGCTTTTTCGAACGGGCCAGGGAACGGGGGAGCGACTACGACACCTGCATCGTCCAGGCGCCCTTCACCAGCCCCTCCCACACGTCGATGTTGAGTGGCCAGTACCCGTTCAACCACGGGGTACGCTGGCTGATAGACTACGAGACCGATGCGACGACGCTGCCCCAGATCCTCAGCGAGGAGGGGTTCAACACCGCCGGCTTCACCGGCGGCTATCCGCTACCCACGGGCAACTTGGACGAGGGATTCGACACGTTCGAGCACTACGACACGCTCGAGGACCGCATGGAGGGCCGCCAGGACTACGGGCCGGCGAACCTCCTGGTCAACCGCGCGATCAACTGGTTGGACGACAATGAGGGGGAGGACAACTTCGTGTTCCTGCACTTCTTCGACCTGCACTTCACGCTCCGCTCGGAGTTCGGGAACCGCGAACGACCGGACTTCGACGACGAGCACGTCTACGAGAACGTCGAGCAATACATCGGCCGCCAGGAGCGCCGATACTACGAGGAAGCCGAGGAGGTCGGGCGACAGCTCGAATTGCTCCACGACCTCGTGGACGTCGACGTGTCGGTTCTCACGGGCGACCACGGCTCGAAGATGCCGGGCGAGCACGGGTACCCGTGGGTCTACGACAGCACCGGCCGGCGGGTCGGTTCCCAGTTCCGGGCCGTGGAGTTGTACGACAACATCCTCCGCGTCCCGCTGATCTTCGCCGGTGACGCGTTCCCGAACCGGACCGTCCACCGGCAGGTGCGAAGCATCGACATCGTCCCGACAATGCTCGACGCGCTGGACGTCGGAATTCCGGGGGGCGTCGACGGGCAATCCCTCCTCGACGAGCACCTTCCCGAGTACGCCTACGCCGAGACCTACCATGGACAGCTGACCACCGAGAACAAGCTGACCTACCGGATGGACCAGGAGTTCGAGTTCGGGTGGAACGACCTTGAGTCGCTGGTGGCGATCCGGTCGAACGAGTGGAAGCTGATCTGTACTGTCGACGACGAGGTGACGCCGGTCGAGCTCTACCACGTGGCCCAGGACCCGGCAGAGTCCCGGAACCGGCTCGAGAGCGATCCCGACGTGGTCGAGGACCTTCTCGAACGGCTCCACGAATGGATCGCGGACGACGAACAGCGGTACGCGACTGCCGCTCGCGTCGACGAGGAGACCCGGGGGCACCTCGAGGACCTCGGCTACCTGTGACACACGTCCTGCTCGTCTCGAACGTCCGGGAGGGCATGGCGGGGGGTCGTGTCGAGAAACTGGTTTCCAGAGCGGACGCGATGACTGCCCACGGCGTCGAGACGTCCTTCGGCCACGTGCCCGAACCCTACGTCCGGACCGCCCTGCCAAGCGTCGTCCGCCTCGCGAGGCGCGCCCGGCGCGAGGACGTCGACGTCGTCGCCTCGGTGAGCAACCCCTTCCACCTCCAGTTAATCGGCTATCTCGTCAGTCGCCTCGCGGGCGTCCCCTGGGTAGCCGAGTTTCGAGATCCTATGGTTACCAGTCCCGACAGGGATCCCGAAGCGCTCGTGACGCGAGCCGCCACGCTCGTCGAGCAGCTCGCCGTGACCCGCTCGGATCGCGTGGTCTGGGGTGCTGGGATTCAACTCGAGGAGGGGTATTACGCCGATCGGTACGATGTCCCGGCGGATAAGGCGGTCAAGCTCCCCTACCACGGGTTCGACCCGGACGCCTTCGAGGGCTTACAGTCCGCCAGCTTCGACGACTTTACGATCACCTACGCGGGGTCGTTTTACGACGGGTGGATCGAGCCCTACCGCTTCCTTGACGGACTCGCCGAGTACGTCGCCGACGGGTCGCGCGACCTCCGCGTGCAGTTCTACGGTGACTGGTCGACCGACTACGAGCAATACGTCCACGAGGCGGGGATCGACGGATACGTCGAGACCTCCGAGTTCGTCCCGCACGAGGAGTTGGTTCCGGTCCTGAAGGGCTCGGACGCGGCGCTGTACGTGGGCGGCACCGACCCCGGGAACCGGCTGAACGTCCCATCGAAGATCTGGGACTACGTCGGCGCTCGCGTACCGATTCTGGCGGTCGTCCATCCATCTTTCAAGGTGGCCGAATTGATTCGGAAATACGACCTCGGCCTCGTCGTCAATCCGCGGGAGCCGTCCGAGATCGCCGACGCGATCGGCCGGCTCCAGGACGGGACTTACGCGTACGATCCGCCGTCGTCGGTGTTCGACCGGTTCACGCGGGAGCGCAAGGCCGAGCGGTACAGCGAACTGCTCCACAAGGTCGCACGGACTGCCGAGTGAGCCCATTCTCCCCGTGTGTGCGAATGACGGCGCCGGTTACTCGGTGTCGGCCCGGGGATGGCACCCCCGATCCAACAGACCTATGGCCGGTCGCAGAGATGCACCGGCAGCCAAGATGTGGCCAGCTCTCCGCCGGCTACTGCCGGTTCTATCGCCCGCTCCGGTGGTGACCCGACGTGGCTGATGGCGACGCTGGCCGAACGAGTATACTCGTATTCGTGGTCCAGCTGGTCGCGCGGGCGATCGGCTTCCTGGGGCTGGTCTACTTTGCCCGGATCCTCCCCCAGTCGGAACTCGGAATTTACTTCCTGTTTTACCTCGTCGTCCAGGTCGCCTCGCTAGTATCCAGCCTGGGGATGGGCGCGGCCCTCGTCCAGCGCGTCAGTAGCTCGGACCGGCCGTCCGCGATGTATACTGCGTCGCTGCTGGTCATCGCCGTCCTCACTGTTCTGGCGTCTCTTGCTTTCTTCCTCTTTCGGGGACCGATCGGCCGGTACGTCGGTGCTGATGTCCCGCTCTTGCTGACGCTGGCGGTAGCCGGTTGGCTGTTCGCGGACATTCAAAAGCGGGCGGTCCAGGGCGAGGACCGGGTCCTAATGTCGAACCTGTTGCAACCACTCGAGGACGTGATTCGCGTAGGCGTAGGTGCGGCACTGATCACGTCGGGTTTGGGCGCTGAGGGACTGATATTCGGTGTGATAGCGGCGTTCGCCGTGACCGGCTTCGTCGGGATGGCGGTCAACAATCTCTCGCTGACCTGGCCGTCCCGCACTGACTTCCGAAGTCTGTTCGCAATCTCCCGATACACGATGTTCTTCGGACCGGCTAACTTCGTGTACTTTTGGCTCGATACGTTCATGATCGGCCTGCTGCTGACGCGGGCCAGCGTCAGTTCCTACGAGGTGGCTTGGCAGACGACGCGGGTTCTCATCATTCCAACGAACGCGATCGCTCAGACGATCTTCCCGAAGGTCGCGAGGTGGCACAGCGAGGACGCGAGGGGGGAGATCGAACGAATTATGCCGGGTGTAATTCTATTTTCGCTGATCATTCCGCTGCCGGGTATAGTGGGACTGCTCGTTCTGGGACCGGAAATTCTAGCAATTGTCTACCGGCCCGGGTACGTCGAGGCGGCCGTTCCGATTGTGGTCCTCGGTGGGTTCATGGCCGTCGAGTCGCTCCACCGGGCCGGCAGCCAGATACTTACGGGGATGGACCGGGCCGACGTCCCCTTCCGTTCGCGTCTCGTCGGCGTCACGCTCGTCGTCGTGCTGAATGTATTGCTGATCCCGCCCTACGGGATAGTCGGCGCCGCGGTGGCCACGCTCTCGGCGAAGGTGGCAGACGCAGCCCTGCTCTGGCTCCCCTTCGCGAGGCTTCTGGACGTCGACGTCCCGGTCCGGAGTCTACTCTGGCAGAGTTGCAGTGCCGCGGTCATGGGGCTGGTTCTCTTTGGCGCCAAGACACAGATCGCAGTCGACTCGCTCCCGATGCTCACTGCGCTCGTCCTCGGTGGTGCGGCGCTGTACTGGGGGCTGGCGCTCCTTGACCCGGACATTCGGAACGCCCTCTTTCAGTACGTCCCTCTGTCCCGCCTCCCCGGGGGTTGAGGCGCTGACTCGACCGCCGGGCAACAGATATTTAGGCTGAAATGACGCAATCCAAGCCGATGACGAACGTGGTGCTAGTGACCGTCGACTCGCTGCGCGCCGACCACGTCGGGCACTACGGGTACGACCGCGAGACCACGCCGGTCATCGACGAGCTCGCGGATCGTGGCGCCTCCTTCGACGCCTACGCGAATGCCCCATGGACACGGGCCTCGTTCCCGTCGATTCTCACTTCGACGTATCCCCTCGAATACGGCGGGTTCGAGTACCTCTCTGACGACCGGACGACGGTCGGTGAGGCGATCGGTGCGGCTGGCCACGCGACCGGTGCTTTCCACTCGAACCTATGGCTCTCGCGGGACTACAACTACGATCGGGGGTTCGACTGTTTTTACGACTCGAAGTCCGATCCGTCCGCGCTCGCTAACCTCCGCACATGGCTGAAGCTCAACCTGGATCACGATGGGCTGGTCTACCGTACGCTCCAGCGACTCTACGACACGACCGAGGAGCGTGCGGGTCTCGATGTCGGCCAGACCTACAAGGACGCGGAGACGATAACTGACGAGACCCTTGAGTGGCTCTCGGGCGTCGACGACCCATTCTTCTGCTGGGTCCACTTCATGGATGTCCACCACCCGTACGTGCCACGGCCCAGAGCCCTGGCCGATCTCGGGGTCGAAGAGTCTCTCTCCGAGCGCGAGGCCATCCAGCTACGCCGCAAGATGCTCCAGGAGCCCGAGGCCGTCACCGACGAGGAGTTCCAGACCATCCGCAACCTCTACGACGGCGAGATCCGGTACATGGACGGCCAGATCGGGCGCATCGTCGACTACGTCACCGAGCGGTTCCGCGAGGAGACCGCCGTCGTCGTGACCGCAGACCACGGGGAGGAGTTCCGGGAGCACGGCCGGTTCAGCCACCACTCGAGCTTCTACGACGAGGTACTACACGTTCCGTTCGTGGTCGCCGGGGCCGACGGCCCGCTCGCCGACGGCCCCGCCGGCCACCAGGCGGAACTGCTCGAACTGCTCGACGTCGCCCCGACGTGCTGTGCCCTCGCCGGGGCTCCGATTCCCGACGGCTACCGCGGACGATCGGCGCTCGACGCAGCACGGTCGGGCGAGGATGTGCGCGTCATCTCCGAGACCACTCAGGGAGAGGACTACAAGCTGTCACTGCGTACCCGGAGCTGGAAGTACATTTGGGATCGCGACGCCGACGAGGAGGAACTGTACGATCTCGAAACCGACACAGGCGAACAGGAGGATCTGGCCAATACCAGGGAATATGTCGCCGCGGATATGCGCGCAGAGCTAACCAATCACCTAGAAACACTCCAGGAAACGAACGACGATCTGCCTGATGTTTCGATGGACTCACAAACCGAGGAACGATTGAAGAACCTTGGCTATCTCCAATGACGTGTGGATTCAGTCGGGATACTCTGCCATACTCTCGTACTCCCAAATCAAATCGAAGTACCGCTTCAACCCGGCCACGAACGACCCGTTCTCCGTAATCGCCGCCTGGCGCATGTGATTCGGAACCTCGGGCTCTTCGACCAGAAAGATCGCCTCCCCGGAGTCGTACTTCGGACTCGGATCCCGCAACGTCCCCCGCCACGGGAGTCGCCCGGTCGAAAACCGAATTCCTACCTCCGGATACGAGTCACGCACGTATTCGACGACGTCCGCCTGGGTCGAGCGCTTTTTCTCGGCCAAGAGATCGGGATGCAAAAAGAGCGCGTCCACGTCGACGCGGTCCAGC
>Ga0207757_101420_pt1 | contig 10361 bp, 11 predicted proteins | sample A23P3SouthBayCA_2_FD_187752 | JGI IMG/M metagenome (GOLD analysis project Ga0207757, IMG submission 187752) | Aerobic enrichment media microbial communities from Eden Landing Ponds, California, USA - A23 P3 (2) (SPAdes) | ecosystem: Environmental > Aquatic > Marine > Unclassified | place...
TTGCTCGATCCAGGTGCGGTATTTCATGCGCCCGGGAATGCGGCCGAGTCGCTCCTTGCCGTCCTCACAGCGGAGCTGGACGTGGTTGCCACCGAGGTGCTCGGTGACGACAGCGAATACCTCATCGTTGTTGGGCATACGGAGGTTCCGTCGCCCGGAGTCTTCTGTCACAACTTATCTACGTGGGGCAGACGTTTAAATGGTTGCAGAGTCACGGTATCGTGACACACATCGAGTGTATGTTCACAGTTTTTCGATGTTCTGGGCTTGCTCCGTGCGCCGATTGGCCTGCTCGAGTCTGTTTTGCGTCGCGTTCGAGAGCGACGCTGGCAGATCATCGCTCGCCTCGGTGAGCCGGTTCTCCACCCGTAAGAGCCGCTCAGCAACGGTGGTAAGCTGCTTGCCAGCATTGCCTCGCTCGCCGTTGCGTGCCCGCTCGGCAGCCCTTCGTGCGGCCTCAGCGACCGCTGCGAGGGCGCGCTCGAGTCCGTTGACGGCATTCGACGATCCGCCGCTGCGATCAGCATCGTCGTCATCGCTCAGCGCCGCAACCGCTGTGCGCGTCTCGTCGGCGATATCGGCCACGAACGTCGCAAGCGATGCTTTGCCAGTCTCGGGGCGCTCGATGCGGACCGTCGACTCGCCCCCGGGGGTTGGATTGACCCGGTACGCGCCGATGGCGTCGTCGCTGTCCCGAACCTCGGTCGTGTACGCTCCGCCGGTGTGGACGTAGACGGCGTCGGTCCCATCTACCGACGACTCGTATAGCCGCCCGGCGAAATCGTCTTCGAGCGCGACCGCCGAGAGACCGGTCGCAGCTTTTTCGCCGCCGATTTCGAGTTTCGTCGCGCGATCGCTGGCGACCAGCGGAATCTCGCCGCCGACACCGGCCGCGGTCGGTGTGCCGTCATCTGCAACGGCGACGTGTTCGCTGTGTGGCGCGCGGCCCGCACCGTTGACCGTCAGTCGGTGCTCGCCGGCCGGAACATCCTGGACGACCGCGACGCCACCGAACGTCGGGACGGCCTCGGGGTCGCTCTCCAGCAGGACGACCGGTTCGACCGTCGTCTCCGTCGTGGTCAGCCCCTCGTTCTCCGGCGCGTCGTCAGTTGTGACCGCCTCCGTAACATGAGCGATCACGCTGTTTATCGGGGCCGCCTCGCCGATTACGTCGTAGCGGTCGGCCAGTGCCGTCCGATGGTTGGGAACGGAGATGTCAGCCGCTGGATTACTATATCGGGGCTGGCTCCACGGGACACCAGTCGTCGTGATGTGACCAGCAACGGCGTCCTCGACTACGTCGGGGACCGTGAACTCGAAGCTCAGCTGTGGTCCGGTGAAGGCCGCGATATGTTCGATCTCGCTGCTCGAAACGAGGTCGTACTCGACGTCCGTGTCGGCCTCGCGCTCGCGGTGTCGGAAGACGAGCCCCGTCTCGCGCGCCGGCAGGCCCGTCGGCGGCGACGTCAGCGCGTCGTACGACCGGACCGTCAGATCGTCGTCGATCAGCGATTCGAGGGTAACGGACGGCAGGCGTTCGTGCTCGTAGATCGGCACGCCCTCGTACTCCGGCACGAGGAACGGAAGTCGCGACCCCTCGTCTCGCGGCAGCCCGTACGCGAGCGGGATCTCGAGGTCCGCGAGGTCTTCGATGCCTTCGATCGCCGTATTCGTGATATCCGCCAGTAAGTCCTCGATGGCGACCCGCTGGAAGCGATCAGGGACGTCATTGATCGAGAGCGCACTCGAGTGTGAGCCGAGTTCCGAGAGGATGCGCGGCACCTTCGACGGGTCCGGGTCCAGAAACTCGTTGTTCGGCACCGACCGGGAGTGGGAACTAGCGACGTACAGCTGTGGCTCACCGGTCTCCGTGTCGACGAAGACGTGCAGCACTTCCCAGTCGTGCCAGTGGAAGTTGGTCGTAAACTGGTCGAACACCGAGTAGAACCAGAACTGGACTACGGCGAGTGACGAGCCCTCGTACTCGACGGCGTTGTAGAACACCGTCGGCTTCGGTGGGTCCCCGTCGCTGTATCGCTCGTGGTACCCGTCGAGGGCATCGAACCCGGTGACGACGGTCTCGCCGTCCCGCTCGCTGGTGTAGGGCCGTGGATCCGTCGGAAACCACGGCTCGTTCGCGTCGAAGTACAGCGTCGGGGCGAACTCCGTCGCCAATTCTCGAGCAGCGTCACCGTCTAGGCGGCTCGTCTGGCCGTCGGTCTCACGTTCGAACGCCGAACAGCCAGCCAGCGCCGTCCCGCCGATACCGGCGAGTGCGCCGAGGACAGTTCGGCGATCTACGTCGAAGCCGACATCGTCGGTCACGAGTTATCACGCCCTCTCGGAGGCCCAACCGTCGATGCGCGCACGACAATACCTGTGCCAGCCATACCGCTGCGTGGTGCTATTTTCTCAAGAACCTTCTGTACTGACCGTTCACAACACTTACAGCTCGCGATCCGAATCGGGGTTCTCGAGGTCCCAGAGCAGTTCGGGCAAGAACGCCTCGAGATTGTCGATGACCCGCCGTTCACTGACGTTTAAGCCCTCACAGTGGTCGTGGGCCGACTCCCGGATGTCGACGTGGAGGTCGCCGTCCTCGAGCCAGACACCCAGCGGAAAGACTGAACACCGAGTCGGTTTCCAGTCTTCCTCGAGATGCAGCGTACAGAGACCGTCCTCGCGGAGAAAGGCACAGGCACAGCCGTCCTCAGCGACGTGGGCGTCGCGGTCTTTGCCCTCGCGGGTGACGAACTTCTCGCCGCGGAACTCGGTCGTGGTCTCGGCGAGGTTGGCTCGCTGGGCTAACTCGAGGAGGTCCCGGTCGTACAGCAACACGCCGTGGTGACAACACCACGTGCAGTCGTCGACACACTCGAAAGTGAGATCAGGGTCGAACTCGACGACGACCTCGCGGCCGGGGTGGACTTCGACGCGTCGCGGGGCGTCAGCGCTCACGTGTCGTGGGAAGGTGGTCGTCGCCAAGTGCCTTTCTACACGTCGGTTTGGGTTGGTGTTGGCCTTTATCGAACGAATCGCGCAGTCTCGCTAGACGATCCGCCAGCCGTTCAGTACAGGAAACGTACTCAACAGAGTGCGCAAAAACAGAGGTGCGTTCACATCAGTTTCCCGATGCTGTAGTACAGAACCGGTGTTACGACGACAGTGGACAGCAATCCAATGAGAACCGGCATCGTCCCCGTTGGATCTGGACTGGCTACAAATCCGATACCGAAACCGAGATAGAAACTGATACCGATCGATCCGATTCCTCGAACAACGTTGCGCATACTTACATCTCGTAGTATATAACAAGTAAATATTTTCTAGTATGCCACAAAGACGTCCGGAACAGCCGAGCCGCTACGGCTGACCCAGCTCGCCCTCGAGCGCCAGCCGTTCGCGCTCGCTCGAGTCCACGACGGTATTCCGGAGCGTGCCGACGCCCTCGTAAGTGATCTCGACTGTGTCGCCGGGTTCGACGAGGCCAGGGTTGGCGGGACTGCCGAACGAAACCACGTCGCCGGGGCGGAAGGTGACGCGTTGGGAGAGATGCGAGATGATCTCGTAGGGGTCGAACAGCATGAGTTCGGTGTTGGCCTCCTGGCGGCGCTCGCCGGCGACGTCGGTGTACATGTCGATTCCGGTCGGATCGACGGCGGTTTCGATCCACGGGCCAAGCGGGCCGGAGGCGTCGAAGGCTTTTCGAGGCGTGCGCTCGCCCTGATCGAGCGCGTCCATGTCGTTCATGATCGTGTAGCCACGGACGACCTCCGGGACCTCGTCTTCGGAGAGATTACGGCAAGGCTCGTCGATGACGGCCGCGAGTTCGCCGGCGTAGGTCACTTCGTCGCTGAACGACGGGTAGGGAATCGGGTCCTCATGGCCGACGAGCGACGCCGGCGACTTGATGAAGAAGTCGGGTTCGTCGGGCCGCTCGTACTCCATCTGGTCGATCGTCGCCGCGAAGTTCCGTCCGACGCAGTACAGCGCTGAGGGCTCACAGGGCGGGAGGAAATCCGCGTCCGTTCCGACCTCGTAGACGCCGTCGTCCGTGTGTACGACGCCGTCCTCGTACCGTCCAGCGACCGGTCCATCGTCCGTCGCGATCCGCGCGAGTTTCATTATCGGCGCTCTTGAGTCCGGAGAATTAGTGATACCGGTTTGGCTTTGGCTCGAGTCCTAGCCGAGCGTCTTGACCGCGACGCGGTGGGGGCCGTCGGGGGTCTCGAGCGTGACGCTGTCGACGATCGACTCGCGGGCGCGCTTTTGCCACTCCTCGACGGCCTCGGCGTGACGTTCGCGGATTTCGTCGGCCGTGTCCGGATCGGCGTCCGCGTCGGCGAGTGCGGACTCGAGGTCGGGATAGTTGGCGACGATGTCGTCTGCGATGAGTGCAGCGGGCGAGACGTGGACCGCGCCGGTCAGTTCGGTGTCGTCGACGTGATAGACATGAATCCGGGCGCGCATTCGGCCGTGAAACGGCGGCGTCGCGCGGAGGACGGCCTCCCCGGGATTTTCCTGACTGTAGACGTAGGCGTCGGTGGCGTCTGCTGGCGACAGCGCAAGTGAGCGGATCGCTGTCGGATCGTCGTCTCCTACCATCGGAAAGGGGTAGGTGGTAGGATGGGTTAAGACTCCGGTTCGACCGCTTCGTCCGCGGCTGGTGGGCAGAAGACCTCGGCTCGCGTATCAGTCGACACGCCGTAGACTGCGTCCGAAACCGAGTCCGGACAGGTAACGTCGCTGTCAGTGTAATGGACACGTAGCGCTTCCCGAAGCGCGTCCCGCACACAGGCACGCGTCGCCGCGCCGACCTCGGTCCCGCTGCCCGAAAAGTCAGCGGGCGGGCCAGCCGGGTCGTGGCCGACGACGACCGCGTCCGTGGTCGTCCCCGGAAAGCCGGTTTCGGCGAGCAGTGTCGTCGCCTTCGCCTCCGCGACGACTGCGATCAGGTTCGCCAGCGCGCCGGGTGCGAGCGCCCGCGTCGTCCCGACGATGACGTTGACGGTGCCGCGGCCGGGCTCGGGGTCGGCCACCACGTCGTCACCCACAGCACTATCTGAATCAGTGTCGGCCCCGGACTCCATTGGCAACGCGGCAGGGTTCGACACCCCGGCAGTTGCGTAGGCCGTAACGGGGCCACAGCGCGCACCGCGAGCGTCGTCGATGTCCACGCCGGTCAGCAGCGCTGGCCCGGTTGCATCCGCGGCTGTTGGTTCGAATCCCGCACGCTCGAGGCGTTCGTCGACGTACGCACCGAGATCGGTTCGCTCCCACTCATCGGGGACAGAGACGTTGTACACGCAGTCAGCCGTACAGCGGCCGCCGTTCCAACCGGTCGACAGCCATTCCGTCTTCGGTCGGCTGACCTGCAAGACGCCGTCCCGTCGGATCGCGCGGTAGGCTGACTCAGCGTCAGTCATCGTCGTGGGGTTCGACTGTCCCCTCGTCAGCGTCGCCGACGCCCAACGCGCCCAGCAGTCGGTCGTTGGCCGCATGATCCTTGACCGCGACGCGGACGTGTGAATCGAGCGCGCGGAACGTCGTCGCATCTCGGATCGCCACGCCAGCCGCTCGTGCGTCGGCGATCACCGTCGCCACGTCGCGGTCGCCGACGTCACAGAGGAGATAGGGTGCATCCGAGTCGTGGACGTCGAATCGTTGCTCGAGCGCCTCACACATCCGCTCGCGCTCACGTTCGACACGCTCGCGGGTCTCGCAAACGAACTCGTCCTGTCGGAGACAGTGTGCGCCGACGCGAGCGGCCGGCGTCCCGAGCGACCACGCACGGCGGGCGGTCGCAAGCGCATCCCGCCGCTCACCGCGTGCAACGGCAAAGCCCGCGCGGAGTCCCGGCAGGCCGAACAGTTTGGTCAGCGAACGGGCGACAATAACGTGGTCACGGCCCAGTTCGGCCGCGGATGGCCGGTCGGTGAAACCGAGAAACGCCTCGTCGACCAGCAGGGTCGTGTCGGCGGCCCCACACCGATCGACGAGCGTCTCGAGTGCGTCCGGCGCGATTGCGTCGCCAGTCGGGTTGTTCGGCGTACAGACTATCGCAAGCGCACATGGCTCGAGCACTGAGGGCCCGAGTTCGTGTAGTTCGTCGTAGCGAACGAATCGCGGCGTCGCCCCCTGCAGCCGGACTTCGCGGGCGTACTCGCCGAAGCTCGGGTAGGGAACCAGCGCCTCGTCGCCGGGCTCGAGCGCCTGCTCCATTGCCAGCCGGATCGCGGCGAGTCCACCGGGCGTCGGGATCACCTGCTCGGGCTCGCAGCCGACGAACGACGCTGCCGCCGCCCGGTACTCGAGATAGTCGTCGTCCGGATAGCGCCGTGATTCCTCGAGTGCGGCGGTATACACGTCCCCGACCCCGTCTGGCGTCCGAGGGTTGGTGTTCGCCGAGAAGTCCAGCACGTCGCGGTCGGGTTCGCCGCCATGGGGCACCCGCGAGCCGGCGCGGATCGCGTCAGGGTCCACTGTTTCCCTCTGCGGCGTCGTTTTCGATGCCCAGCCGGTCACAGACTGTCTCGAGTCGGTCTCTGACCTCGCTCATTCGGCCGTCGGGAACTAACGAGAGTGCGCCGCCCATCCCGACGCCTTCCTTGGCTTCGCCGGCGCAGTAGCGTTCCATGGCGACGTGGTCGCTCTCGTCGAAGCCGGGATCGGTCACAGTAAGCTCACAGTTGAGGCGGTCGCAGGTCTCGGCGAGTCGGTCACCCTGCTCGTCGGCGACGAATGAGGTGGTCGCGATCGATAGCTCCGCGTCGACCCCGGCATGGCGCAACAGGGCCGCGACGGCCACCATCTGGGTGCCGCCGGCCAGCGTCACGTCGGTGCCTGCCTCGAGCGCGCCGGCTGCAATTCCGGTCACTGTCGGCTGGACGGGGTCGCCGACGGCTTCGATGGCCTCGACTGGCGCGCCGTTACAGTCGCCGGCCTCGAGGTCGCTTTCGGCCAGCGCCTCGTCGACGACCTGGCGCTTGCGTTCGATCGGGTTCTCGGGCAGCGACGAGGAGACGGCGGCTGGCTCGCCGAGTGCGGTGAGGACGCCGAGTGCGGTGGTCGTCCCGCCGGGGACCGTCTCGCCGATCATGACCTCGTCGTCCGGCAGGCTCGCGCCGTAGTCGTAGGCGCGGTCGAACGTGGCGTTCGCGTCGGGGACGGCTGCCGACTCACGGACGTCGACGCCCGGCTGAACGCCGAGGTCGACCGTCGGCGCGGCCGTCGACTTGGCAAGTCCCGCATCGATCACGGACAGGTCGAAGCCGACGACCTCCCGCACCGCGCGGGTCACGGCCGCAGGCGTCGGACAGCCGGTCGGGCTCACCGGCGTCACCGGCGACACGGTCGGTTCGCCGTAGGTGAGAATTTCGACGTCCGCCGAGGGCGTATGCGCCATCAGCTCGGGGGCGGCCCCGGCAGCACTGATGCCGTCGATCAGCGCCGTCTCTGTCGTTCCGGCGGCGAGGAGGACCCGCATCTAGCGGCCCTCCGCCGACCGGGACAGCCGATCGGCCGCGAGACGAGCGTCTTCGAGCCGGTTCACGTTCATTGCAAGTCGCGCGTCGTAGTGTACGTCGATCATGGATGTGGAATCGGATGCAGTGCCGACGACGTTGACCCCGGTCGGCGCGAGGTGGTCCGCTGACTCGAGTCGCGTGTCGATGCTGACGCCGAGCCGGCGCTTGAGCTCGACGGGGACACAGACGGTCCGCGAGGCGTCGCTGTCACCGTGGGCCGCGAGCACGCGATCGATAACGGGATCCTCGAGCAACGGGAGATCCGCAGCAACAGTGAGCAGCGGCGGTGAGAGGGCAGGTCGCTCGAGGAGATTCATCAAATCGGCCACGTAGCCCTCACCAGCCGTCTCGACCGTCGTCACGCCATCAGTCTCCTCGAGATGCACTCGCGTCTCCGGTGCGTTCGGTGAGACGGCGGCATAAATCGTCTCGAGTCGACTGGCTGCAAGGCCCGACAGGACTCGATCGACCATCGGCGTCCCGGCGATGGGATGGAGGGGTTTCTCGTGGGCACTCTCGAGACGCGTCCCTTTCCCGCCACACATCACGAGAGCGTCCATGCGATCACCCCCAGATGGATCCCGGCGATGCGGCCGATCTCGTTGGCTGCACCGAAGATGTCGCCGTTGATCCCCTCGAGCTGGCGGTTCGCCCAGTACCAGGGGAGGCCAACGCCAGCGACGGCCCCACAGAGGGCGACTCCACCAAGCGATGGCTGCGGGACGGCAACCGTCGCGACGGCGATCGCTGCGGGCGCGAGGAACGATCTGGCGGTGGCTCCGTCGGTGAACTGCTTCCCCATGCCCTCGGCGACTGCGGTACCGAAACAGGCCAGCGCGGCCATCCCGAGTTTGGTCCCGACTTCGGCACCGACCGCGATGGCAATCGCCGCGCGAACAGGGAGGCCCGCCAGCCCGAGACCGCCAAGCGCCAGCGCAGCGACGGTGAGTGACACCGACAGCAGTGCGCCGACGCCGGTCGTGGTGTCTTTGAGCACCTCACGGCGGCGCTCCTGACCGCCGTGGACGACCAGCGCATCACCCAGATCCGCGACGCCATCGAGATGATGGATCCCCATCACAGCGTACACCGCGAGTAGGTAGCCAAGCGCGACGGTCGGGGCTGTAAGCGTCTCCGTAGCGAGTAGCGGAACCGCCGCCAGCGCGCCAGCGACGAGCCCAACGATCGGGAACGCCGCCGGCGTCGCCCGGAACGCATCCCAATCACCGTCTCGGAAGCCGACCGGAAGCCGTGTGAGAAAGCCGAGTGCCCCGCGGACGGCCCCGAGCCAACGGCCGATCATACTATGTCAGAAACACCTCCACGAGCGGACTCGACTCGAGTCCCAGCCCCGTCGACACGAACACGACGAAGCCGGTAGCGATGACGATCGAAACGCCGGCCGCCCGGCCAACGAGCGAGACGCCTCGCTCGCCGTCGGCCAGCGTCGGCAGGTCGGCGTCGGAGTTGAGGACGTAGACGCCCGGCTTCTCGAGGCGGATCGCCAGCACACAGGCGAGCGTCGCCATCGGCCAGCCGGAGTTGGGCGACGGCGGCACCTGCGCCCATGCTCGAGCACGGGCGAGCGCAAGCGGATCGGCCGCGGCGATGGCGATCGCGGCCGCCGCGACTCGGGCAGGGAGGAACATCACCAGATCGTCCAGACGCGCGCTCGCGGTGCCGACCGGTTTCGAGGGGTAGCCGAGCATCGAATCGAGCGTGTTGACGCCTTTGACCCACGCGGCAATCGCCGCGGCAGCCGGTAGCGAGGCCGGTGCGAGGACGGCAAACGGGAGTACCGTCGCGACCAGCCCGTCGGCGAGGTTCTCGGCGGCGCTCTCGACGGCGGCGCTCCGAAGTTCGCCGGCCGATAGCGTCGACGCGTCCCGGCCGACCAATCCCCGGACCTGCGTGCGAGCGTCCGCGAGGTCGCCGTCAGTGGCCGCGACGACGGTTCGGGTCAGCTCGAGCAGCGAGCGGATGCTGATCGTCAGAAAAAGGACGACGGCGGCGACGATGCCGCCGGCCAGCGGATGAACTGCCGTCGCGGCGAGAACGGCCCCACCGGCGACAGCGGCGGGGACGAGCGGGGCGAGTGCAGCGATGCCGACGCCGGCCAGTCGCTGGCCACGTTCGGTCACGGTCCACTCTCGGTCGAGCGCGCCAACGAGTCGGCCGAACCACGCCACCGGATGGGCGGGGGTCGGCGGTTCGCCGACGAGCAGATCCAGGCTGACCGCCAGCCCGATAACCGCAAGCGCCGTCAGCACGACGGCATCACCGCCACACCGCCAGCCGGTGTTCGCATGCTCATGACTGCGCTGCAAGCGTCGCCAGCCGCGTCGGCACGTCCGTGAGTGAGGTGTCCTCGAGGAGCAGCGCCGTTCCCCCAACGGCTTCGATTCCGCCGTCTGCCTGGGGATCGTCACCGACGTGGATCAACTCATCGGGGACGACGCCGAGTTCCTCGGCTGTCAGTTCGAAGATCTTAGGGGCAGGCTTGCGCCAGCCACAGCCGACGCTCGTGACGATCGCATCGAAGTCGTCGCGCGCGAAATCCGAGCGGACGAGCGTCCGGCCGACCAGTTCGGGGACGCTACAGTTCGAACAGATCGCGACCGGTCCGTGCTCTCGAGCGGCGTCAACCGCCTCGAGCGCGCCCGGTCTGGTCTCGACGGTCGGATCGAACGCCGCGACGACCGCGCGTCTCGCCGCGTTGTGATTGTAGTCGACACCGCGGCTCGCGAGTGCACGCGAGACGTGTGCCGGCAGCGGTACTTCCGCGCCGTCGGGTGCGTCGACGTGGGCTTCGGCGTAGGCGTCGGCCCAGTCGTC
>Ga0207757_101421_pt1 | contig 10352 bp, 11 predicted proteins | sample A23P3SouthBayCA_2_FD_187752 | JGI IMG/M metagenome (GOLD analysis project Ga0207757, IMG submission 187752) | Aerobic enrichment media microbial communities from Eden Landing Ponds, California, USA - A23 P3 (2) (SPAdes) | ecosystem: Environmental > Aquatic > Marine > Unclassified | place...
GCGCGTCGTTGAGCGCGACGGTCTTCAGCAGGTGGTTGCCGACGTAGGTGTCGAGCAGGAACGGGAAGTCGTCCTCCTCGTACTCCAGAATGTTGCGGATGTGGTGCTGGTTGTGTTCGGACAATTCCGACACCGGAATGTCGTCACCCGGCTCCAGCCCGTGTTCGTCGACGTACGCACCCACGTCCTCGTTTTTGGCGTAGATCACGTCGAGGTCCCACGCCTCGGCCCAGTGGTCCACGAAGTCGTGGATGGCGTCGAAGTGCTGGTAGTGGTCGATGAACACCGCCGGCGGCGTCTCGAGATCGAACTGCTCGGCGACCTCCTTGATGAAATACAGCGTGAGCGTCGAGTCCTTGCCGCCGGTCCACATTACGGCCGGGTTCTCGTACTGTTCGAGACCGATTCGCGTGACTTCGATGGCCTTCTCGATCTTGTCTTCGAGCGTCGGGTAGTCGTCCGGCGTCTCGCCCTCGCCGTCGGTGTAGTCGACGTCGAGGTAGTCGGGGAACTCGCTCATCGTATAATGATATGTAATTAGCCTCGCTAAAGTGTTTTTTGACTCCGATCGGCGTCTCGGGCGTGTGAGCCGGTAACGCGGCTCGAATCGGCGATGCGTCGCCTACTCGTCCTCGTCTTTCATCTCGCCGAGCTGATCGATCAGGTCGTCGGTCGACGCGTCCGTCTCGAAACTGACCGTGCCCTCGTGGTCGTTCTCGTGGACGGAGACGCCCTCACTGTCGTCGTCTGCGTCGACGTTCTGGTTCTGCTGTTCGGATTCGTCGTAGCTCCCAAAACCCATGCTACGGAGTTCGCGTGTCGTGGAATAAAACGCCCGATACGCCGACGCCCCGTTCGACACTCTCATACACGACGCCGCGGAACAGTGTTCCCATGCGGTCGATCCCGCGTCTGAGTGTTGCCGCCGCCCTCATTCTCGCACTCGGTGCCCTCCTTGTCGTCCATGGGACGCTCGCGCCCGATCCGGGGGCGGGCCGATTCCCGGGCAACGACGCCGTCGCGGCGGAGACGCTCACGGCAGGTGACCGGGTGGTCGTCGCCGGCACCGCCCGCGACGACGCACCCAGGGGTACACGCCTCGACCTCGACGACGGACCGACGGTCGTCGTTCGCGACCTCGACGCCGACCCGGGCGCCGACGTGTGGCTCTACGGCATCTACGTGGACGGAACGATCCGCAACGAGCGAGCCGTCGTCCGCGCGCCGTGGGAGATCACGTATCTCTACGCCGTGTCGGCGCTCGGCGGCCTATTCACGCTCGGCCGAGCGCTACGGACGTGGCGCGTCGACACCGATCGCTGGGTCGTCGTGCCCCGGGAGGGCGAGAATGGCTGACCTCCTCACGCACGTCCTGACCGCCTACGTCCTCGCGGCGCTCCTCTCGCTCCGGGACGACCGGATCACCCCCGCGATGACGACGGCCGCCATGGTCGGTGGCCTCGTCCCGGATCTCAATCGGATCGAACTTCTCGTGCCGGCGTCGGCCGTCGAGTCGGCGGTCGGCGTGCCGTTTGGCTGGGACGCCTTCGGGACTGTCGGGGGCGTGGTCGTCGTCCTCGGACTCGGGACCCTCGCCGTCCCGCCCCGGCTTCGACGCCGCACGGCTGCATTGCTGGCGCTGGGTGCCACGTCGCATTTCTGCCTCGATTATCTCCTCTTCTTTCCGTCGGGCTACAGCCATCCCTACCTCTGGCCGCTGACGGCGGCCGGACTGCCAGGGCCGGGGCTGTATCTGAGTTCGGACCGGTGGCCGGCCATCGTGGCCGTCGTATGCGCGGGGCTGGTCTGGGCTGCGAATCGAAGGCAGTAATACTGTCAGCTGTGACTGTTTCAAAATATCCGTCACCCGGGGGTGACGAATATCTTGATTGACTTCCAGTCGACAGTATAACGAGTATCTCGTCGGACAGTGAGCGCTAGCTGATGAACTGATTGTCCCGCCAGTTCACGCCGTTCTTTTCCGCTTGGGACTGGCCGGGGTTCTCGACGACTTCGACGGAGGCGGGACGGTCCTCGCCCTCGACGATCCGTGTCGCCTTCAGTTCGTCGTCCTCCTCGACGATAGCGGTGAGGGTGCCCTTCTCGGCCATCCGAGCGATATCTCGGAGGACGAGGAACATGGGGTACTGGAGCGCGGTGTTCTGCAGCACCGTCTCGCGGTCACCCTTGAAGCAGGCGAACTCGACGAGTTCGGACGGGATCTCCTCTTCTTCCTCCTGCCACGGGCCGCCGGCACGCGGGGGCTCCTCCTCGTACACCCGCGTCTCGGTGACGCTAGCTTTCAGCTGCGCCGTGGGAGTGTACTTGCTCAGGTTCTCGTCTTCCGAGACAGCCTTGAGGATGAGCGTATTGTTGCGTCGTGTGAGGTTGACGTCGGCGATTTCGGGAGGGAGTTTCGGGTCCCCCTCGAAGTAGTCCTGCACGTCTTCGAGTGGCAGTTCGAGCGTCGAATGGAGTCGATATACGCGGCCTGACATAGTTTGTTCTCGGCGAGGGTGGCACCGCTACGCCCGTCTACCCGCCAATAGGGGGCGTACGTTTATATGATCTGCTGTTCCGATTGGATGACGAACACGTCTGGCTACTCGCCGGCGAGGGTCGCTTCGAGTTCACCTCGTTCGTCGAGTTCCGCGAGCACGTCGCTCCCGCCGACGAACTCGCCATCGACGTACGTCTGGGGCGTCGTCTCCCACTCGCTGTGGGATTCGAGCGCCTCGCGGAACTCCGGCAGCGCCGGCAACACGTCCACCGTCTCGAAGTCGTCGACGTACTGGTCGATCAGTTCGAGCGCGCGCTGGGAGTAGCCACACTGGGGCATGAGGCGGTTCCCTTTCATGAACAGCACCACGTCGTTCTCGTCGATGGCGGTGTCGACCCGCTGTTTGACGGTTTCGGCGTCGAGGTCGCTCCCGGGTTGGAACGTCATAACCGCACGTACGACACCGCGAGTAAAAGGGGTTGCGCACCGCCGGTGCCGGACCGGGAGCTCACTCCGTCGTCGAGTCCGCCAGTTCCACCGCCCCTATTCCGGCGGCGTCCCCGCCAACGACGCCGCCCGCCCGGTGTAGCCCGCGGGCGTCAGCGCCCGGAGCTCCGCCCGCACCGACTCCCCCACGTCGAGATCGTCGAACAGCGCTCGGAAGTCCTCGATGGTCACCTGTTGCCCCCGCGTGAGTTCCTTCACGCGTTCGTACGCCTCGGTGTCGCCCTCGCGGCGGAGGATGGTCTGGACCGCCTCGCCGATCACTTCGGGCGTCCCGTCCAGTTCCTCGCGCATCACCTCCTCGTTCGGGACGACTTTCTCCAGTCCCGCCTCCGTTTTTCGGTAGGCAATGAGGCAGTGACCGAGCGCCGCGCCCATATTGCGTTTGACCGTCGAATCGGAGAGGTCACGCTGGAGGCGGGAGGTGGTGACGTAGTCCGCGAGGAAGGTGAGATCGGAGTTGGCCTTCGAGAGGTTACCTTCGCTGTTCTCGAAGTCGATTGGGTTGACCTTGTGGGGCATCGTCGACGACCCAGTCTCACCCTCGACCGCGCGCTGCCCGAGGTAGCGGTCGGAGACGTAGAGCCACGCATCCCGATCCAGATCGAGGAGGACGTTGTTGGCGCCGCGGAGGGCGTCGAACAGGGCGGCGATGTCGTCACAGGGGTTGACCTGCGTCGCGAGCGGCGTGTGGTCGAGGCCCAGATCGGTGACGAACGCGCGAGCGACGGCCGGCCAGTCCACGTCGGGGTAGGCGGCGTCGTGAGCGGCGTACGTGCCCGAGGCACCGGCGAGTTTGCCCGCGAGGCCGTCGGCGGCCTCCCGGACTCGGCCCATCGTTCGCCCGAGACGGGACGCGACCACCGCCATCTCCTTCCCGAAGGTGGTGGGTGTCGCTGGTTGACCGTGGGTCCGCGCCAACATCGGCGTGTCCCGGTAGTCGCGGGCCAGCGTCGTCAGTTCGTCGCGAACGTCCGCGAGCGCGGGCAGCAACACCTCCTCGACGGCGGGTTTGAGCAACAGGCGGTGGGCGAGGTTGTTCACGTCCTCGCTGGTCAGGCCGAAGTGGATCCAGGGATGGACGGATTCGTCAGTCCGGGTCCGCAGGAAGTACTCCACCGCCTTCACGTCGTGGTTGGTGGCGTCGTACCCTTCAGCGCCCTCGGTTTCGAGGCGCTTGATCAGGCGGGCGTCGTCGGCGTCGAAGGCTTCGTAGCAGGCGCGCAACGACTCGCGTTCGTCCGCGTCGACGGTCAGGGGCGTGGCGTCGAGGTCCGCGAGCGCGAGCAGGTACTCGACTTCGACGCGGACGCGTGCCCGCATGAGCGCCGACTCGCTGGCGTAGGGCACCAGCGGTTCGGTGTACCGCGCGTAGCGCCCGTCGAGCGGCGAGACGGCCGCGAGCGGGTCGCTCCGTGGCAGATCGGTCATGGGCGGCAGTGTCCGGGGACGACGCAAAAGCGTACCGGTCCGCCGAGTCGGAACTGTTTTTCCCTCGCGCACGCCTCCCTCGTCTATGCTCCGAATCGCGGGTCTCGCCGGCAATCGCGGACGGAACCTGATGCATATCGCGGATCTGGCGCCCGGCGGCGCCGAAGTGTCGGTGGTCCTCTCGGACCACGAATCGGCGCCGGCGCTCGCGGCGGCGGCCGACCGCGGTATCCCGACCGAAGTCGTCGAACGCGGCGACGACGCTCGCGCCGACCACGAGGCGCGGGTGCGCGACCACCTCGACGACTACGAGTTCGACCTCGTCTGTATGGACGGCTACATGCGCGTCCTCTCGGCGGAGCTACTAGACGCCCTGCCGACGGTGCTCAACGTCCACCCGTCGCTGCTCCCCGCCTTCCGCGGCGACGACGCCCACCAACAGGCGCTCGACGCTGGGGTGCGCACCACGGGCTGTACCGTCCACGTCGCCTCCGAGGAGTTGGATGCGGGCCCCATCGTCACCCAGGAGGCGGTACCCGTCTACGAGGGCGACGACGTCGACGACCTGAAACGGCGCGTCCTCCACGAAGCCGAGTTCAAAGCGTATCCACGCACGGTGAGATGGTTCGCCGAGGACCGCGTCGACGTCACTGACGACGGCGTCACCGTCGACGGCGACGAGGCGGGACAGTTCCCCGCTCGCCGCGTCGTCGCCGACGACCGGAGCCGGGGGCTGCGATACGGCGAGAACCCCCACCAGGACGCCGCGCTCTACGCCGACGCCGGCGACGACGGAGCCAGCGTCGTCCACGCCGACCAGTTGAACGAGGGAGCGAAGGCGCTCTCGTACAACAACTACAACGACGCCGACGCCGCCCTCGATCTGATCCGGGAGTTCGACGACCCCGCGGCCGCAGTGATCAAACACACCAATCCGGCGGGGTGTGCGGTCGCCGACTCGCTCTCGGCGGCCTACGACGACGCCCTCGCGACCGACGCCATGAGCGCCTTCGGCGGCATCGTCGCGCTCAACCGCCCCTGCGACGCCGCCACCGCCGAATCCATCGTCGAGTCGTTCAAGGAAGTCGTCGTCGCGCCCGGCTACACCGACGGCGCCCTCGACGTGCTCACCGGAAAGGAAAATCTCCGGGTGCTGGACGTGGGCGAACTCGGCAACCGGGACGACGCGCTGGCCGAGAAGCCACTGACCGGCGGCCGTCTCGTCCAGGAGCGCGACGACTGGGCGCCGACTCGCTCGGATCTGGAGGTCGTCACCGACCGCGACCCCACTGATGAGGAGATCGAGACGATGCTGTTCGCGTGGCGGACGCTGAAACACGTCAAATCCAACGGGGTCCTGTTCGCGACGGGGACCGAGACGGTCGGCATCGGCATGGGACAGGTCAGCCGCGTCGACGCCGTTCGGCTGGCGGCGATGAAAGCCGAGGAACACGCGGAGGGCAAGTCCGCCGAGGGTGCGGTGATGGCCTCGGACGCATTCTTCCCGTTCCCGGACGGCGTCGAGGAGGCGGCGAAGTCGGGCATCTCGGCCGTGATCCAGCCCGGTGGCTCGGTCAACGACGAGGACGTCATCGCCGCCGCCGACGACCACGACATGGCGATGGCGTTCACCGGGAAGCGGTGCTTCAGACACGACTGAAAGGAGTGTCTGAAGCTCGTTGCACGGACGGAGTGTGTGCAACGGTGTTTTCGGCACGACTAGTGCCGGACATCGGTGGGACGAACGGACGTGAGTGTCCGGAACCCGTGGCTCGAGCGAACCGACCGACGCGGCCGATTCGCCCGACGTAACGAGGACGCCAATTCTCGGTGTTGATAGCGTTAGCGGAGCGCTATTTAACGCCGTGGGCGTAGACTCTGGAATGAGTGTAGAGAACGAGCCGATAGCCGTTCTTTACGTGAACGACGATCCGGATCTACTGGAACTACTGGTCACGGGGGTGGAGCGTGAGAACGATCGGCTGACGGTGCAGACTGCAACGTCGGCTCGGGACGGGTTGGAAACGGTGCGCGGCGGCGACGTGGACTGTGTACTGAGCGACTACCACATGCCGGAGCGAAACGGCGTGGAGTTCCTGCGGGCCGTTCGCGAGGACTACCCCGACCTGCCGTTCATCCTGTTCACCGAAACGGGGAACGAGCGAGTCGCCAGCGAGGCGATATCCGCGGACGCCACCGACTACGTCATCCAGCAGACGATCGGCAATCAGCACGAACTGATCGTCCGGAAGGTCAGGACCCACGTCGAGCGTCGTCGGGCCGAGCAGCGCGCGGAGCGCGCGGACGAGCGTCTCCACGAACTGTCGAGGACGGCCAACGACGTACTGTGGACGTTCTCGGCCGACTGGACGGAGCTCCTGTTCGTCAACGACGCGTACGAGGAGGTCTTCGGCCACGCCACCGAGACGCTCCAGTCCGACCCGGCCTCGTTTCTCGACGTCGTCTCCGACGACGACCGCGACCGGGTGCGGCTAGCGATGGAGCGCGCGTCCGAAGGGACGGCCCAACAGATCGAGTTCCGTGTCGACCACCCGTCCGGGATGCAGCTCTGGGTGGAGTCACACTGTAAACCGGTGACGGACACGGACGGGGTGGTCGAACGGATCACCGGCTTCACCCGGGAGATCACGGACCGCAAACTCCACGAGCGCGACCTCGCGGCGAAAAACGAGACACTCGACACGTTCACCTCCACCGTCGCCCACGACCTTCGCAACCCGCTGAACGTCGCCGACGGGCACCTCGACATCGCCCGCCGGGAGTGTGAGAGCGAGCATCTGGAACCGGTGGCGGACGCCCTCGTTCGGATGAACGACCTGCTGGCGGACCTCCTAGCGCTCGCTCGGACGGGCGATACCATCGCCGAACGCACCGCCGTCGAGTTCGCGGACGTCGTGGAGGCGAGCAGTAACAACATCGTGACGGCGGAGGTTACCATAGACGTCGTAGACTCGACCCGGATTCGCTGCGACCCCGGACGGCTGAAGGAGGCGATAGAGAACCTGCTCCGGAATGCGATCGAGCACAACGAGCGGCCGGTGACCATCCGGACCGGCATCCTCGCCGACGGAGACGGAGTGTACGTCGAGGACGACGGCGAGGGGATTCCCGCGTCGGAGCGCGGGCGGATATTCGACAGCGGCTACACGACGATCAGGCAGGGAACGGGCTTCGGTCTCTCCATCGTGGCGGAGATCATCGACGCCCACGGCGGGTCCGTTCGCGTTCGCGAGGCCGACTCCGGCGGCGCCCGGTTCGAACTCACCGGTCTCGATCCGGTGCGCTGAACGGCCCGCCGACCCGCGTCGCTCACCCGGTGTAACAACGTTTAAGCGCGGCTCGCCACCACGACCACCCATGACGATAACCGTCCCCGGACCGACGCTCGGCGTCGTCGGCGGCGGCCAACTCGGCCGGATGCTCGCCGAGGCGGCCGCCCCCCTCGGCGTCGAGGTGATCGTGCTCGATCCGACGCCGGACTGCCCGGCCGCGCCGGTCACCCGCGACCAGATCGTCGGCGACTTCGACGATCCGGATGCCATCGCTCGGCTGGCCGAGCGCACCGACGCGCTGACCTACGAGATCGAACTGGCGGACCCGGACCACCTCGCGGACGCGAGCGTCGAGGCCGACGTGCCGGTCCACCCGACGCCGGAGACGCTCCGGACGATCCAGGACAAATGGCTCGAAAAGGAGATGCTCGACGCGGCCGGAATTTCGGTCCCTGCGTACCGCCGCGTCGACTCGGTGGCCGACCTCGAAGCCGCAGTCGAGGAGTTCGGCGCGGTCATGCTGAAGGCGCGCCACGGTGGCTACGACGGCCGGGGCAACGTCCCCGTGCGCTCGGTCGGCGAGGCCGAAGGCGCGATCCGCGAGGTCGGGTCGGTCGACGAGCCCAACGCCCTCGCCGAGACGTTCGTCGACTTCGAGCGCGAAGTGTCGGTCATCGGCGTGCAGGGCGACGGCGAGATCCGGACCTTCCCCGTGGGCGAGAACGTCCACGAGGACGAGATCCTGCGCGAGACGATCGTTCCCGCGCGGACGAGTGACGCGGTGAAAGAGCGCGCACAGGCTGTCGCCCGCGACGTGCTCGACGCCCTCGATGGCCGCGGAGTCTTCGGCATCGAACTGTTCGAGACGAGCGAGGGCGAGATCCTCGTCAACGAGATCGCGCCGCGCCCCCACAACTCCGGCCACTGGAGCATCGAAGGCGCGATCACCTCGCAGTTCGAACAGCACGCCCGAGCCGTTCTCGGGTGGCCGCTGGGATCGCCCCGTCAGCGCGCGCCGACGGTGAGCGCCAACGTCCTCGGCACGGTCGACGAGACGCGACCGGCCACCCTCGCCGGCGTCGAACGCGTCCTCGAACGCGAGGGGGCGAACCTCCACTGGTACGGCAAGGACGACGTGCGCCCGCTCCGCAAGATGGGCCACGTGACGGCGACAGGCGACGCGGACGCCGACCTCGACGACCTGCTCGCATCGACCCGCGAACTGCGCGACAGCCTCACTTTCCGATGACCGACGCTATCGACGACCTGATCCACGAGTTGCACGCACAGGCCGATGCCGACCGCCCGACCGAGGAGACGCCGGAGGTGGGCATCATCATGGGGTCGGATTCGGATCTCGACGTGATGGCAGGCGCCTACGAGGCGCTGGAGAAACTCGACTTCGCGGAGCAGACGGACTACCACGACGCGCCCGAGGCCCGGTTCACCTTCGAGAGCTACGTCGTCTCGGCCCACCGGACGCCGGATCTGCTGTACGCCTACGGCGAGACGGCGGCGGATCGGGGCCTAGACGTGATCATCGCGGGCGCGGGCGGCAAATCCGCCGACCTGCCGAACATGACGGCCTCCATCGCCTACCCGCTCCCGGTGATCGGCGTACCGGTCCAAGAGAAATCCGTGGATTCGGTTATCGGGATGCCGACAGGCGCGCCAATCGTCGCTGTCGACGCCGGCAAGTCCTACAACGCGGCGCTGTCGGCGGTCCAGATCCTGGGCCGCGGACACGACGAACTCGTGGAGCGACTGGACGCCGTCCACGACGACCGGCGGGCGGGCGTGGCCGAGGTGTCGCGGGCACTGCACGACCTCGGTATCGACGGATTCCGGGACCGGGAAGAGTAGGGTCGGACTGGCCGGCGTGACAGCCCCTGAACCGGCCGAATACGGCCGCGAAACCGGCTCACGTCACCGGACGGCATAAATCAACGCTTATGGGGTAGCACTCCTAACCGCCAGGATGACAGGAATCAAGGTATGAATCAGTGGATAGCAATCGGTGCACTCGGCCTGGTCGGCGTCGGCATCCCCATCGGGATGATGGTGGTGTCCGCACTGCTTCGACCGACGATCACCGAACAGGGAAAGACCGTCATCTACGAGAGTGGTGAGGTCCCGACGGGAACGGCGCACGTCCAGTTCAACATCCAGTACTACATGGTCGCGCTGCTGTTCCTCGTCTTCGACATCGAGACCGTCCTGATCTTCCCGTGGACGTTGATCTATCGGTCCGCGCTGGAAGGCGGGGCGACCCTCGTCGAGACCCTCGTGCCGATGCTGGTGTTCATCGGGGTCCTCGTCGTCGGTCTCGTCTGGGCCTGGCGGAACGGCGCGGTCGAGTGGGTCAAGAGTCCGCGTGCGAACCGCCGCAAAACGGAGCGTCAATCATGAGTAGTGAACAGGAACGATTCGTCACCGACACGACAAAGGTAGGAAGCGAGACACGCGACGCCCGCATTGGGGCGTCGGGAACCGACAACCGGTTCAACTCCAAACTTCGCGAGGCGTTCGGCTCCTCGCCGTTCATCCTCACGAAGTTCGACCGGTTCATGGAGTGGGTGCGTGGCTCCTCGATGTTCATGCTACAGTTCGGCATCGCCTGCTGT
>Ga0207757_101423_pt1 | contig 10344 bp, 7 predicted proteins | sample A23P3SouthBayCA_2_FD_187752 | JGI IMG/M metagenome (GOLD analysis project Ga0207757, IMG submission 187752) | Aerobic enrichment media microbial communities from Eden Landing Ponds, California, USA - A23 P3 (2) (SPAdes) | ecosystem: Environmental > Aquatic > Marine > Unclassified | place...
GCCAGGCCAACGGCGCAGCGTTGAGGGCGCTGTCCTGTAGAGGTCCGCCGGTTCAAATCCGGTCCCACGCATCCACACGGATGCAGGTGCTGTGCGCCCCTCGGGGTGCCCTACAGACAGCACCCACGCACAATCCTTCCGCAACGCTACACCCGCCAGCGGCGGCCACGGTGACGAACCGACCGACGTGGGAATCCCGGAGAGAAACGGTTTTCCGCGGAGGAACCGCCCCCGACAGGTATGCACGCGATCACCGGTTCCGGGTGGATCGAGGTCATCTCGGGATCGATGTTCTCCGGAAAAACCGAGGAGCTCCTCCGACGGCTTCGTCGCGCGGAGATCGCGGGACAGGAGATCGCCGTCTTCACGCCCGCGCTCGACGACCGGTACGGCGAGACGACCATCGGCACCCACAGCGGCCGGTCTTGGGAGGCGAGCGTCGTCGACAACGAGGGGGATGGACCGTGGGAGATCCGCGAGCGGCTCAACGGCGAGATGGTCGTCGCGATCGACGAGGCGAACTTCTTCTCGGACGCGCTCGTCGAGGTCTGCCAGACGCTGGCGGAGGAAGACCGTCGCGTGATCGTCTCGGGCACTGACCAGACGTACCGCGGCGAGCCCTTCGACCCTCTTCCGGACCTGATGGCCGTCGCCGAGTACGTCGACAAGCTCCAGGCGATCTGCGCGGAGTGCGGGGAGCCGGCGACGCGCAACCAGCGGCTCATCGAGGGCGAGCCAGCCCACGCCGACGATCCGACCATCCTCGTCGGCGCCGAGGAGAGCTACCAAGCCAGGTGCCGGGACTGTCACGTGCTCCGTCGCGACTGAGCCCGACCGGGAATCGACCCAGGGGTCCGAACGACGGCGTCGGCCGGAGAGACCGCAACGGTCATGGCCGAGCCGTCGTTATCTCGGGTGTGACGACGTGGGTCGACGATCCTGAAGGAGGGCGGTCACGAGGCCCGAACGCGGTCGTCCGAGCGTGGGGAGAGGTGCTCGTTCGCCCGGGTCGATTCTTCGCCAGCGGGATCGCTCCGGGCGATCAGGCGCCGGGGCTCGTGTTCGCCGTCTGCGTCGCCGTCGCGTTCGCCGGCGTCCGGTTCCTCCTCGATCCGGGGACGATCCCCACGGCGTTCGGCGGACCGGCCGTCTCCGCGTTCGTCTCGTTGCTGTTCGTGGCCGTGTTCGTGGCGCCCGCGAGTCTCCACCTGACGGCGGCGCTGCAAACCGTCCTGCTGATCGCGTTCGTCCGGGATCGGGCGGGGATCAGCGAGACGGTACAGGTGCTCGCGTACGCGAGCGCTCCGTGCGCGCTGGCGGGAGCGCCGATCCCCGAACTCCGGGCGGCGTGTGCGCTGTACGGCGCCGGCCTGCTCGTCGTGGGCATCCGAGCGGTTCACGGCACGACGACGGGGCGGGCCGTCGCGGCGACGGTCGTTCCGGCGTCGCTGGTGTTCGGCTACGGCTTCCGCGGGTTCGACGCGATCGGGACACTGTTGACCCGCTGGTACATCATCTGACGCCGTCAGCCGACGACACCGAACCGTTCGGGGACGGGAGCGGCGACGGTCGGATCGGCGATCTCGGGGGTCATGTGGGCATCGCGTCTCGATGGGGAGCGTCGGCGTTTCGACAACCGTTTTAGGCAGGACCCACTTCGGTCACACAAATGGGCAAGTGTATCATCTGTGGTGCGTCCGTGGACGGACGCATCTGCTCCTCCCACGAGGAAGACGTCGTCTTCGAGTTCCGCGGCAACGATCCGAACCAGCTGAAGCCGAACCGGTTCTACGGCGGCATCGTCGACGGCTACGCCGACTTCGGCGTGTTCATCGATCTGTCCTCGAACGTCACCGGCCTCCTCCACCGGTCGGAGCTCGATCAGCGGATCGAGTCCCTCGACTGGGAGCCGGGCGACGAGGTGTTCGTTCAGGTGAAGAACGTCCGGGACAACGGAAACGTGGACCTCGCGTGGTCCATTCGACAGGCGGAGCGGGAGTTCCGAGGAGTCCTCATCCAGGACGGGACGGAGGAAGTCGACCCCGACGACGGAGACGACAACGACGACGACGGAGACGACGGCTCGGCCGTGACGCACAAGCCGACCCCCGACAAGCCGGGCACGGACGGCGAACCCGCGGCCGACGACGACGGGTCCGCCGCCGACGGAGACGAGAACGTGACCGCCGACGAGGGACCCAGCGGCGCCGACGCCGCAGTCGAGGACGAGTCGGAGCCGTCGGCGGACGAGCCCGGCGACGACGACATCGAGGCGCTTCGCGAACGGAAGCAGTCGACGCCGAACGGGGACGGCGAGCGCGTCGACGTCGGTTCGCTGTCGGACCGCGTCGGCGAGACGGTCCGCATTGAGGGCGAGGTCGTCGGCGCGCGCCAGACGGGCGGGCCGACGGTGTTCGAACTGCGCGACGAGACGGGCGTGGTCGACTGTGCGGCGTTCGTTCAGGCTGGCGTCCGCGCGTATCCCGAGATTGAGGTCGGCGACATCGTCCGCCTCGAGGGGGACGTCGAGGTCCGACGCAACGAGATACAGGTCGAGACCGAGGCGCTGGCGGCGCTCGAGGGAAATGAATCCGCGGCCGTCGAACGACGGCTCGCCGAGGCGCTGAGCGACGAGGCACGCCCCGAGGGCGTCGCCACGCTCGGCGATCACCCGGCGATCGACACGGTCGGCGACGACCTGCTCGAGGCCGCCGAGTCCATCCGCCGTGCAGTCATCGAGTCGCGCCCGATCGTCGTGCGCCACGCCGCCACCGCCGACGGCTACGTCGCCGGCGCGGCCGTCGAGCGCGCGGTGCTGCCGCTCGTTCGAGCGGAGCACGCGAAAAGCGACGCCGAGTACCACTACTTCACGCGTCGACCGATCGACGAGCCGGTGTACGACATGGACGCGGCGACGAAGGACACCACCCGAATGCTTCAGGACCGGGACCGCCACGGCGAGCAGCTCCCGCTCGTCCTGCTCCTCGGCACCGGGTCCACCGTCGAGTCCGAGGACGGACTCGATCTGCTGGGCGTGTACGACGCCGAACGCGTCGTCGTCGACGCGGCGACGGCCGACGCCGAGATCGCCGACGCCGTCGCGACGCTCGTCAACCCCGGGCTCGCGGGCGCCGAGACCGACGACCTGACCACGGGCGCGCTCGCCTCGGTGCTGGCGGCGACCGTGAACGACGACGTGATCGACGACCTCGCGCACCTCCCCGCCGTGAGCTACTGGGAGGAGACGCCCGGGACGTACGCGGACCTCGCGACCGAGGCGGGCGTCGACGACGAGCGCGTGACGGACCTCCGCGAGGCGGTCGCGCTGGAGGCGTACTACCAGAGCTACCAGGACAAACGTGAGCTCATCACCGACATCCTCTTCGACGCCGAGGGCGGCGACCTCGCGGGCCACATCGCGGGACAGTTCCGTGAGAAACTCGAGACGGAGCTGGAGACCGCCGAGGCGAACGTCGAGGAGCGCGAGGTCGACGGTCGCACGTTCGCGACGCTGGACGCCGACGCGTACAGCCACCGGTTCGACTTCCCGTCGACCACGCTGCTGGCGGACGAGCTCCAGCGTCGGGGCGACCGCGATGCGACGGTCCTGTACGGCACCGACGAGCTGTACGTCCGCGCCGACGACGGCGTCGACGTGCGCGCGGCCGCCGGCGACGCGGCGATGGCGGTGCCCGACGCGGGCGTCACCGCCGTGGGCGTCCGCCAGGGCCGCATCGAGTACCTCGCCGGCCGCCGCGATGAGGTGACCGACGCCGTCGTCGACGCGGTCGCGGGCCAGCTGTAGTAACCCGACCCGAGACGGTTCGTGCGGATCCTCGACGTGACCCGAGCCCGGCGAGTCGTGCCGCCGCAGAACGGCGGTGACGGACCGACCGGAGGCGATCCTCACGAACGAAACCCTTACCCTCCGAACGCGACCACTCACACCCAATGAGCGGCACTGCGAAGGGGGACCCCGACCTCACCGAGTACGCCGAGGAGTCCGACGAGCCCGCGGCGTTCGAGCGCGCGTGTGCTCGGCTCGTCGAGCGGATCCTCGACGGCGAGATCGGCCGCGACGGCCTCGAATCCGCCAAGCTCGAGGCCTGCTCGACGTTCTCCTCCCCGAAGGTGCCGCAGAACACCGATCTGCTCCATCGCGCCCCCGAGGGTCGACGCGAGGAGGTCCGCGAGGTCGTCAAACGAAAGCCGGTACGCACCGCCTCGGGCGTCTCACCGGTCGCGATCATGACCTCGCCACACACGTGCCCGCACGGGAAGTGTCTCTACTGTCCCGGCGGTCCCGCCTCGGAGTTCGACTCCTCGCAGAGCTACACCGGACACGAGCCCGCCGCCGCGCGCGGAAAGCAGAACGACTACGACCCGTACGGGCAGGTCACCCTCCGGCTGGAACAGCTCCGCCACATCGGCCATCCCGTCGACAAGGCGGAACTGATCCTGATGGGCGGGACGATGACCGCCCGCAGCCACGACTACCAGGAGTGGTTCGTCAAGCGAGCGCTGCAGGCGATGAACGAGTACGACACCGATTCACGGCCGAACCCCGCCGAGGGGCGCAGCTTCGCACAGGACCCCGGGGAGTACGACTTCGAGTACCTCGAGGACGTGAAATCGCGCAACGAGTCGGCGGACGTGCGCTGCATCGGGATCACCTTCGAGACGAAGCCCGATTGGTGTGACCCCGAGCAGATCGACCGGATGCTGCGGCTCGGCGGAACGAAAGTCGAGGTCGGCGTCCAGACGACCTACGAGCGGGTCAACCGCGAGATGCACCGCGGGCACGGCAACCAGGCGTCGATCGACGCGAACCGCCGGCTGCGCGACGCGGCGTTCAAGGTGGGGTTCCACATGATGCCGGGACAGCCGGGGATGAGCCGGGAGATGTGCCGGGAGGACTTCCGCCAACTGTTCGAGAACCCCGACTGGCGCCCGGACTACCTGAAGATCTATCCGACGCTCGTCGTCCGCGGGACGCGGGTGTACGACTCGTGGCGCCGCGACGAGTTCGAGCCGCTGTCGAACGAGGAGGCCGCCGACCTCGTCGCCGACGCGATGGACCGGATCCCGAAGTACTGTCGACTCCAGCGCGTCCAGCGCGACATCCCGGCCGACTTCATCGACGCCGGCGTCTGGAAGTCGAACCTCCGCCAGTTGGCCGAGCAGCGGGCCGACGAGAAGGGGTATACGATCCGAGACATCCGGGCGCGCGAGGTCGGACACAACGATGCCGACCCCCGCCCCCAGGACGTCGAGTTGGACGTGACGACCTACGAGTCAGGCGGCGGGCTCGAACACTTCATCTCCTTCGAGGACACCGAACAGGACCTCATCGTGGGGTTCTGTCGCCTCCGGTTCCCGTCGTACTCCCACGCCGCGCCCGGCGCCGGGCCGGCCGCCGGCGGCGACCCGATCCGGCGAGAGCTCGCGGACGCGGCGCTCGTGCGCGAACTTCACGTGTACGGATCGCCGGCGACGTTCGACGGTGCGGACATCGGCGAGGGAGATGACGGCGACTGGCAGCACCGCGGCTACGGTCGACGACTGCTCCGGGAGGCGGAGGACGTCGCCGCCGACGCCGGGTTCGAGAAGCTCTCCGTCATCTCGGGCGTCGGCGTGCGGGACTACTACCGCGACAAGCTCGGTTACCATCAGGACGGGCCGTACGTGAGCAGACGGCTGTGAGGCGGACGGGCGGGCGCCCTCGAAACGCGCCGCCCGTCAGCGCTGGTTCGACCCGGGAGAATCGCGGACGATAGCCACACCGTCGTGTTTTTGGGCTCGCTTTCGTTGGCATACCTATGCAATACGCCTTCCTCGCCGCGCTCCGGGAGACCCTCCAGGGGTTCGTCACCGTCGAGGCGCGCGTGGCGGCGACCGTCGTGCTGGTGACGGCCGCGGTGGTCACCGCGCTCCTCCTGGCGCCGCGCACGGTGCGGGTCCTCCACCGGGTCGTGGGCGACCGAGTGCTCGACGACGAACGGGTGCCGATCGATGTCTCGGGGTTCGACTGGGGCCTGCCGATCACGGCCGTCGTTCGGACGCTCCAGTTCGCGGTGATCCTCGGCGCCGGCCTCGCGGCGTTGATCGTCTGGGGATACGTGGGCGTGGCGGCGGCGACGGTGGACGCGATGCGGGCGGTGGTGCCGCGGATCGTTCAACTGGCCCTGTCGGTCGGGCTCGTCGGCGCCGCACTCGTCGCCATCGACGTGCTGGAGTCCCGCCTCGACGACTACGCCGCCGAGTCGGACGCGATCAACCAACACCAGAAGGGGATCGTCTTCCGGGTGCTCCAGGTGTCCGTACTGGTGGCCGCTATCGTCGGGGGGCTCACCGTGTGGGGTGTGAACCTCGGCGGCCTGCTCGTCGGCGCCGGCTTCCTCGGCATCGTCGTCGGTACCGCCGCACGCTCGACGATCGGGTCGCTCATCGCCGGGTTCGTGCTCATGTTCTCCCGGCCGTTCGAGCTGGGCGACTGGGTCGAGATCGACGGCGAGGAGGGGATCGTCGCCGACATCACCGTGATCAACACTCGCATCCGCACCCCCAGCGGCGAGGTCGTCGTCATCCCCAACGAGCGCGTCGCCAACGCGACCGTCTCGAACCTGACCCATCTCGGACAGCTCCGCCTCTCTGTCGACGTCGGTGTCGACTACGACGCCGACCTCGGAACCGCCGAGACGGTGGTGGGTGACGCGCTCGACGACGTGAGCGAGATCGAGGACAACCCCCCGCCGCAGGTGGTCCCGAAGTCGCTGGGCGACTCGGCGGTCGTGTTGGAGTGCCGCTTCTGGATCGACCGCCCGAGCGCGCCGAAGCGCACGCTCGCGACCGCCTCGGTCGTCCGGACGGTGAAGACGGCCCTCGACGACGCCGGGATCAAGATCCCGTACCCGCAGCGGGAGGTCATGGGTCGCGAGGAGACGGACGGCTTCCGCGTCGCCGAGGGCCGGACCGCGGAGTTCGGCGCCGCCTCGGCGCCTGAGGCCGAGAACTGACCTGCGCGCCCGAGCCACCGAGCGGGCCGTGGCGACGGGGCCCAAGCGGACTCCGGCCGCGACGACCGATAGCTTTTGATGACCGCCGGGCGGTGGGAGGGACGTGTTCGAGGGACTCTTCGTCGACCTCGTCGGAACCAACCCCGTCGCCCAGGCGCTCGTGGGCGGGCTCGTCATCGCGGGGATGAACATGGTCGGCGCCCTGCTGGTGCTCGTCGTCCGCGATCCGTCCGAGCGACTCCTCGACGGCGCACTCGGCTTCGCCGCGGGCGTGATGCTCGCGGCGTCGTTCACCTCGCTCATCGTCCCCGGGATCGAGCTGACCGAGATCGTCGTTCCGGGCGTCCCCGCGACGGGGCTGCTCTCGCCGGTCCCGGTGCTCGCGGGAATCGTCCTCGGCGTGCTCGTGCTCGACCAGGCGGACCACTGGGTTCCGCACGTCCACGTGCTCATCACCGGCCAGTCCCGGCCCGATCAGACCGTCGTCGACCCGAAGGTCGCGTCGGTGATCCTCTTCATCGTCGCCATCACCATCCACAACATGCCGGAGGGACTCGCCGTCGGCGTCGGCTTCGGGTCCGGGAACGTCGCGAACGGGCTCTCGCTCATGCTCGCCATCGGCCTCCAGAACGTCCCCGAGGGACTCGCGGTGTCGGTCGCCGCGATCAACGCCGGCTTCGATCGGCGGACGTACGCGGTCCTCACGGGCGTCCGTTCGGGTCTCGTCGAGATCCCGCTGACCCTCGTCGGGGCGGTTGCGGTCGCGATCGCCGCGCCGATACTCCCGTACGCGATGGGCTTCGCCGCCGGCGGCATGCTGTTCGTCATCTCCGACGAGATCCTCCCGGAGACCCACTCGCGGGGGCACGAGCGGGTGGCGACGCTGGGGACGATGATCGGCGTCGTGGTCATGTTGTACCTCGACGTGGCGCTTGCGGCGTGAGGCGACGCCTACTCCTCGGCGACGCCCGCGGTCTCGGCGATCGCGCCCGCCAGCACCCGCGTCGCGGCGGCGCAGTCGTCCCAGTCGGTCCACTCGCGAGGGTTGTGGCTGATGCCGTCGCGGGAGGGAGCGAACAGGAGCGCACCGTCGGTCACGTCGGCGACGTGCATCGTGTCGTGAGCCGCGCCGGAGTGGAGGTCCATCGTCCCGATCCCGGCGGCGTCGCCGGCGTCGTGGGCCGCCTCGCGGAGCCGCTCGGCCATCGGCGTCGGGCGGAGGTCGAACGGGCGCTCGAGGGCGGTCTCGACGCCGCGCTCGTCCTCGATCCGGGCGAGGGTTTCCTCGACGGCGCCGACGACCGTCTCCATCGACTCGTACTCCACGTCGCGGACGTCCACGCCCGCCTCGACGCGCCCGGGCACGACGTTCGTCGCGTTGGGTGACACCGAAAGCGACCCGACCGTGCCGACAGCCGAGTCGCTGCTGGCCTCGACGACCTCGTTCGCGGCCGTCTCCACGTCGAGAACGAGTTCGGCCGCGGCCGCGAGCGCGTCCGTCCGATCGCGCATGTGTGTCGCGCCAGCGTGGTTCGCCTCGCCCAGGACCGCCACGTCGAGGTGGGTGATCCCTGTGATCGTCGTCACGACGCCGACTGGAACGCCGGCCGCCTCCAAGGTCGTGTCCTGTTCGATGTGTAGCTCGTAGAAGGCGTCCCAGCGGCTCGCGTCGAGCCGCCCCTCACCGTGGAAGCCGATGTCCGCGAGCGCCTCCGCCAGCGTGACGCCGTCGTCGTTCGTCAGCGCGAGCGCCTCCTCGACGGATCGGTCGCCGACGGCGACCGAGGAGCCGAGCAGGCCGTCGGCGAACCGCTGTCCCTCCTCCTCCGTGAACGAGACGACGGCGACAGGGCGACCGGTCGAGACGCCGGCGTCCCGCATCGCGCGGACGGCCTCCAGCGCCGAGTAGACGCCGAGCGGACCGTCGAAGATGCCGCCCTCCGGGACGGAGTCGAGATGGCTCCCCGCGGCGACGGGGGCGGCGTCGGGGTCCGCGCCGTCGGGGACCCACGTGCCGGCGACGTTGCCGACGGCGTCGACGGTCACGTCGAGCCCGGCCGCCTCCATGCGGTCCAGCAGGTACTCGCGGGCGCGGCGGTTCGCCTCGCTACCGGCGAGGACGGTTCGGCCGCGGCCCTCGGCGGCGTCGATGTCCCCGAACGCGGCGGTCGCCTCGATGTCGTCGCGGAGGCGGTCGGCGTCGACGGTGAGATCCATGTCGCGGCGTTCGACCCCGCAGGTGTTGGCTCTTTCCGAAGCGGGGATACGGGCGGAACGACGACGGGACCGAGGCCCGAGCCGGCGCCCAACGCGACCGGCGCCGGGACGCTCTCGCACGGTTCGACAAGACTTATTCGCGCCCCCCGGCACCGAACGCGTATGAGCGACATCGTCGTCACCTTGCCGGACGGCTCGGAACTGTCCGTTCCGGAGGGTGCATCCGTCGAGGACGTGGCGTACGATATCGGCCCCGGACTCGGGGAGGACACCGTCGCGGGCGTCGTCGACGGCGAACTCGTCGACAAGGCCGCACCGGTCCACGACGGCGCCCGGATCGAGATCGTCACCGACCAGTCCGAGGAGTACCTGCAGGTGCTTCGCCACTCGGCGGCGCACGTGTTCGCGCAGGCACTCCAGCGAGTGTACCCCGAGGCGAAGCTCGCGATCGGCCCGCCGACGGAGGAGGGGTTCTACTACGACGTCGCCGGCGTCGACATCGACGAGGACGACTTCGCGGCGATCGAGGCCGAGATGGCCGACATCGTCGAGGCGGACCACGAGATCCGGCGCCTGGAGGTGTCGCGCGAGGACGCCCTCACGGAGTACGAGGACAACGAGTACAAGACGGCGATCCTGAACGAGGAGGCCGCGGGCGAGGACCCCGTCTCGGTGTACGAACAGGACGACTGGCGTGACCTCTGTAAGGGGCCGCACGTCGAGTCGACCGGACGGGTCGGCGCCTTCGAACTGCTGTCCATCTCCTCGGTCTACTGGCGCGGCGACGAGGAGAACGACCAGCTGACGCGCGTGTACGGGACGGCCTTCGAGTCCGAGTCCGACCTCGAGGAGTTCCTGAACATGCGCGAGAAGGCCAAGGAGCGAGACCACCGCAAGATCGCCCGCGAGATGGACCTGTTCTCCATCCCGACGATCACCGGTCCCGGCCTCCCGCTGTATCACCCGGCGGGGAAGACGATCCTCTCGGAGCTGGAGGACTACGTCGACGAGTTGAACGACGACGCCGGCTACGGGAAGGTGGAGACGCCCCACGTGTTCCGCACGGAGCTGTGGGAGGAGTCGGGCCACTACGAGAACTACGAGGACGACA
>Ga0207757_101424_pt1 | contig 10341 bp, 9 predicted proteins | sample A23P3SouthBayCA_2_FD_187752 | JGI IMG/M metagenome (GOLD analysis project Ga0207757, IMG submission 187752) | Aerobic enrichment media microbial communities from Eden Landing Ponds, California, USA - A23 P3 (2) (SPAdes) | ecosystem: Environmental > Aquatic > Marine > Unclassified | place...
GCTCGAGTCCGACGAGAACGTGGTCGCGAGCGCGCCGACCGCCTCGGGGAAGACGGCACTCGCGGAGCTGGCGATCTGTAAGGCACTCGCCGACGGCGGCACCGCGCTGTTTATCGCCCCGATGCGAGCGCTGACGAACGAGAAAGAAGACGACTGGGACCGGTTCGAGGATCTGGAGTACTCGGTGTACGTCGTCACCGGCGAGCGCGAGCTGAATCCTCGCCGCGCGCGCCGGGCGGACATCCTCGTGATGACCCCCGAAAAGCTCGACTCGGCGACCCGCAAACACGATTCGCGGCGGTACGACTTCGTCACAGACATCGACGTCTGTGTAATCGACGAGGTTCATCTGCTGGACGCGGATCGACGGGGCTCCGTGCTCGAGGTGACGATCTCGCGGCTGCGCCGGCTCTGTGAGCCCCGGATCGTCGCGCTCTCCGCGACGATGCCCAATGTCGGTGATGTCGCGGCGTGGCTCGACGCGCCCGAGGAGTGTACCTTCGAATTCGGCGAGGAGTACCGTCCCGTCGACCTCAACGCGGGCGTCAAGACCTACACGCACGGCGAGAACTCCTTTGCCGACAAGTACCGCCGGCTGTATCGGGCACTCGATCTTGCAGAGCCACACCTTCGGGAGGACGGACAGTCGCTCGTGTTCGTGTCGTCTCGACAGGACACCGTCCAGGCCGCCAAGAAGGCCAGAGACGAGATCGCCGAACGCGATATTCCGATGGGTGCACGCGGCGACTACGACTTTCATACCGAATCGAAAGCCCTCGAGAACGACACCCTTCGAAATTCCGTGCTCGACGGCGTGGCCTTCCACCACGCCGGCCTCTCGAAGAACGACCGCGACCTCGTCGAGGAGTGGTTCAAGGCGGGCCACGTCGAACTGCTCTTTTCGACGTCGACGCTGGCCTGGGGGGTCAATCTGCCCGCCCGCTGTGTCGTGATCCGGGATACGAAACTCCACGATCCGCTCGAGGGTGAGATCGACATGAGCCCCCTCGACGTACTTCAGATGCTCGGGCGCGCGGGGCGTCCGGGCTACGACGATATCGGCTATGGCTGGGTCGTCTGCGATACCGCGGAGGCAGACAAGTACCGCCGCCTCCTGCGTGATGGCAAGGAGATCGAGTCCCGTCTCGCGGAGAGTCTGGCGACCCACCTCAACGCCGAGATCGCGATGGGCACGATCACCGATCTCGAGGACGTAATGGACTGGCTCGAGACGACCTTCTACTACGTCCGCGGGCAGTCCAAACCCGACGACTACGACTTCCCAAACCTCCGCCAGCGTGTCCGGGACTGTCTCGAGGGGTTGGTCGACCGTGGCTTCGTCGAGACTGGTGAGGACCTCTCGATCGAGGCCACGCCGCGGGGCGTGTTGACCTCGAAGTACTACCTCCGACTCGACACGGCAGCCCGATTCGCGGCACTATGTGATCGCGTCGACGACGGAGACGAGTTGATGACCGGCGACGTCCTCGAGACGATCGCCACCGCCGCGGAATTCGACTCCGTTTCGGCCCGTCAGGACGAACGCGACGCGATCAGCGCGGTGCTGGTCGGCCAGGAGACGGGCGACCTCGAGGCAGGCCAACGAAAGGTGCTCGCGATCCTTCGGGGTGCAGCCAGTGGCTCGACGCCTGCGGAACTGCGTAGCGACGCCTGGGTCATCCGCCAAAACGCCACGCGGCTCGTCTCGGCGCTCGAGGCGTTCCTCGATCGCTTCGTCGGCCCTCATGCGTCGAACCTCGCGCGGCGAGTCGAGGCCCGCATCGAGAACGGCGTCGCCGAGGACGCGGTTGGACTCACCGCCATCGACGGCGTCGGTCCAGGTCGTGCGAGCAAATTAGCGAAAGAGGGGCTGTCGACCCCTGGCGACGTCGTCGACGCGGGCGTTGCGGGGCTCGTCGACGCCGGCCTCTCGGAGGGCGTCGCCGAGGCTGTCTACGAGGGAGCCCAGTCGCTGCCCGCGATCGACCTCGAGTGGGGACAGTTCCCCGACACCATCGCGACCGGCGAAAACGAGGTTTGTGAAGTCACGGTCCGAAACGTCGGCGAACCCGCTCGTGCCGGCATCCGCGTGACCGTCAACGGGGTCGAGATGACGAGCACGAATACCTACCTGCGCGACACCGAAACCGTCCCGGTGGGCGTCTTCGGAGCCGATGCCGACGAACTCGAGTTTACCGTCAGCGTCGCCTTCCCCGAGGAGCCGCTGGTGCCGGTCGAAGCGACCCGGACGGTCGAGGTCCGGTAGCGACGACTCCCGACGGCGGCTCTGCTATTGCTTCGTTAAGCTTGACAGAGAGTTATTCTCATAACTTCGTGTAATAATCCGATGAACGGTAAGTGCACAGACAGCACTGAGCGATATCACCGTCCGTTGTTGTACGGCCAGTTGGAGCCGTCTCCACCAGCGATGACTGCCGCTCCAGCTTCTGAGGCTTCTTGATTATCAGTGTCGTCATTTTCGCTATCTTTGCCTTTGTCATCATCTCCGTCATCGTGCCCGAGCCACTCCAAAACAGCAATTGAAGCGGTCACAAGGACGCCCAATGTCGATACAACCTGTAAGATTGTTATAAATCCCATACAAGAGTAAGTCCTGTTGTCACGGATAAGAGAAGGGGTCATGCAGGTGTAGCCGCTCAAACCCCCAAATATCGACATCTGAGTGAGATGTGTTCTGCTAACTCAATACTCGTATCATCTAAATTCCGTCGAGAGAGTTTCTCTTGGAGGTGTTTTTTCGAACGGTTAGTAGCACTAAGTCAATCGGCCAGAAGTATGTCCGCGTGAGCCTCTCCTGACGGTCTATCATCAGATATACTTATCAGTCAATTCAGTCCAGAGTACCGTGAAATCTCCCCTGTCGAACGAACTCTGTGAGTCCGTGTACTGCTACGAGGTCAACCCGAGTACGGCGTCCCGTAGCTCCGCAGGCGAGTCCACGACTTTGTCAGCCGGCGAGCGGTCGATATCGCCGTGGGCGTCGATCCGGTAGGCGACGACGGTCATGTCTGCCCGCGCAGCCGCCTCGATCCCGTTTGCCGAGTCCTCGACGGCGACGCAGTCGGCGGCAGGGGCGCCGAGTTCGCCCGCGGCGTACTCGAAAACGTCCGGTTCGGGCTTGCTCGCGGCGTCGATGTCGTCGGCGCTAATGACGCGATCGAACGAGTCCTCGAGCGCGAACTGCTCGAGGACCATGCCGATCCAGTCGTGGGGTGACGACGACACGAGCGCCGTCGGAACGCCGCGAGCGTCCAGCTCGGCGAGGAGGTCGTGGAAGCCATCGAGGAGGGCCGCGCGCTCGGTGTAGATCTCCTCAGCGGCGGCGTTGAATCGCTGGATGAACTCCTCGCGGGAGATGGCGGTCCCGTACTCTGCCTCGAGGTAGTCGTAGATCTCGCGGAAGTTCATGCCACTCGTCTCGGCGACGGCGACATCCGTGTCAGGGACCGTCGCCGGCAGGATCTCTTCGCGCTGGAAGTCGACCCAGAAGTCTTCGCTGTTGACGACGACGCCGTCCATATCGAACAACACAGCGGTCATGTACGCCGGTGGTAGTTGATCGGCCCGTATAGCCGTTTGGCACGCAGCAGTGAGGGCGATGAGGACGTCACCGCCCGACTGTAGATCACGTCGACGCGAGACGTGTGGCGATCCTGTGGCGCTGGTGCTCGAGGGTGACGTGCTCGCCTCGTGTCGCGACGACGCGCGCCGGCGGCGCGGTTGACGAGGTATCGGATCCGAATCGCGGTTTCCTGTTCGCCGTCGGCTCGAGCCTGCTCGATCCACGTTGAACGGGTCACAAACCCCCGAAAACGTCCGTTAAATGGCCGTAAACGGATGCAAACCGCGTTCACCACGATCCCCCTTCAAGTCCATCCGACCACCGGGCATCGGTTGCAAGCTATGAAACGAACGACGCTCATCGCTGCCGTGTTCGCAGCACTGATCGTAGCGAGCGGGTTCGCCGCCGCGGCACCCGGAAACGCACCCGTCGACGTTGACACGGGCGCGGATCGTATCGACGACCACGCAGCGAGCAACGCACAGCATGCAGCCGACAACGCGAATCGAAGCGAGAACAGCACCGCTGCCGACGAGCGGAGCGAGAACAGTGCCGCTTCGGACAACCGCAACCAGAACGGTGCTGCTGCCGACAAGCGCAGCGAGAACAGCGCCGCTGCCGACACTGACAACGGTAACGGACAGGGACCGGCCGTCGACCTTCCTGCGCAGGTTCCGGATCACGTCTCCGCGGTCCACGACAAGATTTCGTCGTTCCTGAGTGGTGACCTCGGGAGTCGGCTCGGTGAGGCGATCAGCGCAGTGACGCCGGGCGACGACAACACCGACGAGACCGACGCGACTGACATCACCAACGAAGCGCAGCCGACCGACACCGAAAACGCCGATAACACCGCCGACCAGTCCCAAGAGACCGACGATGGACAGGCCCAGTCGGACGACACACAGACTGACAGCGAACAGCGTCAGTCGAGCGACGAGCAGACTGCCGACACGCAGCCCGACGGCGACCAGACAGCATCGGACGACACGCAGACCAGCGCCTAACTGACGTCCCATGACACCAGCGCCGCCGGCCTCGGTCGGCATCGAACATCGGTTGCTGACATTCGCCGTGAGCCTGCTCGTCGGCGGCGGTGCCCTCCACGTCGGCACACACGTCGTCTCTGACGGGCAAGACTTCGCCCACGCGGTGCTGACTGCACTGCTCGGTGCGATCGCCTGGGCCCTCCTCGAGCCAGTGCCGCTGCTCGGCGAGTTACTGGCGATCGCCGCGTGGATTGGCGTCGTCAGGTGGCGCTCCCAGCTCGGCTGGCTGCACTCGGCCGGCGTCGCCGTCGTCGCCTGGATGGCCGCGGTCGTCATCCTCGCGGCACTCGAGTTGCTCGGTATCGGCCAAATCTCGGCACTCGGCGTGCCGGGGGCTTGAAGTATCCCTGCTGGCGCTCCCTTCCCACCCCGCTGACGCTTTTTTCGCTGCCAACTGCTGGCGGTTCGAACCGACTGAACCGGTTCGCTCTGGGGTGTCTGTGATTGGCCAAACAACATGATTACTATAGTATACTTCTCTTCAGTATCGGACGAATAGGGCGGATAAAGCGCAGTGAACGCACGATTTCTTACTTTCGCATGTTTTAACTGAGGTGGCAAGAACCGACGCATATGAACAGTCGCGTCGGCATGACGATCGTGGTCGTCATACTGCTTGTGACCGGAACGGGGCCGGTTGCGGCCGCGACCGGGGCGACGAACCCCAGCCGCACGCAATCAAACCCGTTCGTGCTGCAGGACACGCAACTCGATGCGGACGAGGTCCGAATGGACGTGGCGCTCCAGCCGAACGGGACCGCCGAGTGGACCCTCGAGTTCTGGGTCCGGCTCGACGATACCGAGAGCACGACGGCGTTCGAATCGCTCCGGGATGACATCCAGGATGATCCCGGGAATTACACGCAGTCGTTCGCCGATCGGATGACAGAGACGGTCGCTGCGGCACAGAACGCGACGGGCCGCGAGATGTCCGCCGACGGATTCGCCGTCGAGACCGAGCGCCAGTCGTTCGCCCGCGAGTACGGCGTCGTCAGATACACGTTTCGCTGGCATGGGTTCGCCGCTGTCGATGGCGATGAACTCCGAGCAGGCGACGCCATCGAGGGAATCTACCTCGACGACGGGACGCGACTGCTGTTCGAGTGGCCCGACGGCTACGAGCAAACGTCGGTCACGCCTGATCCGGACGAGAACCGTGAGACCGTCGTGATCTGGCGCGGCGAATCGACCGATTTCATCTCCGGCGAGCCGCGCATCGTTGTCACTGCTGGGGGCAGCGGAGTCAGCACGACGACGATCGCAGCCGTCGCGCTCGCCGCAGCCGGGGCCGGCGCTGTCGGCATGTGGTGGTACCGCAATCGGCTGTCGACAGCGGGGCCGACAGCCGACGGCCACGGACGCCCGGATCGTGGCCCCGACTCTGGCTCCGCGACGACGTCACCGGACTCGACCGACGAATCGGCGGGCTCGAGCGCGACCGCCACACCTGATATGGAACTGCTCAGTAACGAAGAGCAGGTCCTTCGACTCGTCAGTGATAACGGCGGCCGGATGAAACAGCAGGCGGTCGTCGAGGAACTGGGCTGGACCGACGCGAAGACCAGCAAGGTGGTCAGTGGCTTACGCGAGGAAGGCAAACTCGAGTCGTTCCGCCTCGGCCGTGAGAACGTACTCTCGCTGCCCGAGGCCGATGAGCTCACGATGGAACCCGATAGTGACAGCGAACAATGATCCACTCCCACTGCGCGAACCGAACGGCGAGTGCGCCACGGCAAAACTCGTCGAAACCGACGGACGGCATCGGATCGAAAACGGCGTTGAACGGCGTTAACCGTCGTTGAATCCAGGACACCGTCTCGAACGTATATCATCATACAGATACGATAGCCACCAATGAACCGATCTCTCTCGATCGCACTGGCAGCGATCCTCGTCGTCGCGACGGTCGCAGTTCCGGTCGCGGCGGCGAGCGTCGTTTCGAGTGCCACTGCCCAGGACGATCCCGAATCGAACGCCGAGACCGAATCGATCAAACCCGGCGCACGCTTCGCTGCGGCCGTCGGCGTCCAGCACGCCGAACTCGAGGGCGATGTCTCGACGCGGGCCATCGATATCAGGCTTGCAAACGCCGAGACCAACGCGACGAAAGCGTCCCTGATCGCAGACCACCTCGAGACGAGTGAAACGCGGCTGACGGAACTCGAAGCCAGACTCGAGCGGCTGAACGAGTCCCGCGAAGCCGGCGAGCTAAGCGAGGGCCGCTACCGTGCGGAAGTCGCACAGACCGCAGCCGAGATGCGAACGATCGAGCGCCAGACCGCGATCGCCGCGTCGACGGCAGCCGACCTCCCTGCTGACGTGCGCGACGAACGTGGCATCGATATCGAATCGATCCGAACGCTGCGTGACCGTGCAGCCGATCTCGGCGGGCCTGACACCGTGTCGATCGCGCGCTCGATCGCCGGCGACGACGTTGGCCGGTCGATCGGCGACGGCCGAGAACCCCGCGGGCCCCAGCGGAGTGCCATTGAGTCGCCGGGCGGCCAGAACGGAACTGCCGCCCCGCCGAACGAGAACTGACACCGTCGACTCGCGAGTGCGACTGCACTCGTGTTTTTTGATCCCTGAGACTGTAGTTCGGCGGGATGGTCGACGCGTATGCGATGCTCGATACCGCGGCCGGAACCGAAAACGACGTGTGTCAGGCCCTGCGTGATGCAGAGGGCATCGCGGGGGTATACGCTATCGCGGGCGATTTCGACGTCATCGTCGAGCTGACGGGTGACGACCCTCGCGATCTCCTCGAGACGGTCACCGACACGATCCGGCCGCTCGAGGGCGTCGGGACGACACGAACGTACGTCTGTATTGACTGAGACTGCTGTCCGCGGGTTTACATACGAAGCCGCGGCCAGCCCGCCTATGATCGACGACGCGATCCGCGTCCTCGCGGGTGACTGCACCGTCATCGCCGAGGCTGACGACCGCCAGGAGTACCGCGGCCGGGTGACGACGATCGTCAAACCCGACAACACCGTCCTCGTCCACGACACCGACGGCTACCAGCCAGTCGCGTGGCTGACCCGCGCCGATAGCGTCTCGAGCGACCGCCGAGACGGCTTCACCCTCGTCGCGAAAAAGGACACCCAGACGCTGCGGATCGCCGCCCACGAGCAGGACGGCTTTGCCCACTACCCCTCCTCGGCGGCCGGGACGCCTGTCGGAACGTGTCCGGACTGTGGCGGGGCACTCGTGCGCTCGAACGATGTCCACTGTGTGGGGTGTGGCGATCGCTACGGCGTGCCGGCCGACGCGACGATTCGTGATGACCAGTGTGATTGTGAGTGTGGCCTCCCGAAGATGCGCGTCGAGCGCGGGCGTGCGTTCAACGTCTGTCTCGACCGGAGCTGTGAATCCCTCGACGCGGCAGTCACGGAAGCGTTCGATCGTGAGTGGGCCTGTCCGGAACCCGACTGTGACGGTGATCTTCGGATTCTCCGTCGCGGCGGTCTTATCGCCGGCTGTGAGCACTATCCCGATTGTGACACCGGCTTTGCCGTCCCCGCCGGCGTCGTCGACGGCGAGTGTGGCTGTGGCCTGCCGACCTTCGAGACCGCAAGCGGCATCCGGTGTCTCGACGCGACCTGTGAGCGCGCGCTCGAGGGGACGCTCACGCCCGAGCCCGCGGCTGACGACTGATCACCAGTCGATACCGGACCAGCCATCGCGCGATAGCTGCCTGACCAGCCGCCACTGCGGTGGGTGGGACTGAAAGGGGCTTCCGAGGTAGTTGCACTTGGCGATCCAACCCAAACAGGATCACGACTGACGGACGGGAATCGATCCGCAGCCCCTTAGTCGCGGCCGCCCAACACCCGCTATGACACTCGAGGGGCGGTTCGACGACGGCGTCGTCCATGTTGGCGGCGACGCACGCCAGCGGTATCACGATTCGCGGGGGTATGGCTATCCACTCGAGGGCAACGAGATCGCTCTCGCACCCGTCGAGGCGGCCCACCTGCTGTATCGGGGCGATCTCGAGGCGGTGATCGATGAGAGCGGCGAGCGACTCTCCTTTCGGGAGTTCGTCGCGCGCGAGCCCGGCGAGAACTTCGACGTGCGGTTTCTGGTCTATGCGGACCTGCGATCGCGTGGCTTCTATCTCTCACCGGCCGCCGAACCGTGGGTTCCAAGCCCGCCCGGCGGCGCGGCCGACTTCGCGGTCTTTCCGCGTGGGAAAGGGCCTCGAGACGGTGAGATCGAATACGCCCTGCGGGTCATCGGAGAGCGAACCGACGTTCCCGCCAGCGAGCTTCAGGAAGGCGTCTTAGCGGTCGTCGACGAAGAGAGTGAGATCACCTATTTCGAGGTCGATCGTCGCGATCCGACCGGGACCTCCGGCACCGACGCGACGTTGCCCGACAACTGCGGGGCCGACCTGCTGGCCGATCGGGTCGTCGTCTGGGAGCCACCGCTTGAGCTCTACGAGCGGACGTTCTACGGTCAACCGCTCGAGGGCAGGGAGTACGACGAGCCGACGCTGCAGTGTTCGCTGCTCGAGGCAGCGTATCTGGCCGAACGGGGTGCAATCGACCTCGATCCCGCGACGGTTCGCGAGCGGGGCCGCGATGTCGAAGGCGAGCGGTTCGATCGGCGGTTGACGGTCTACACCGAGCTCCGGGACCGCAACGTCGTTCCCAAAACTGGCTATAAGTTCGGCGCGGACTTCCGGACGTACGCCGACGTGGAGTCAGTCGAAAACCTGGGTCACTCAGAGTTACTCGTCCGAGTCCATCCAGCCGAGTACGTCTTCGAACCGCGCGATCTGGCACTGGACGTGCGGCTTGCCCACGGCGTTCGGAAGACGATGGTGTTCGCGCTGGTCGACGATGACGCCGACGGCAGCGACGGTATCGAGTGGTGGTCGCTCGAGCGGCTGACGCCCTAATACTATCGGCTAATTGTCAGTGGCGGGTGTCTGGCCCGACCGTGTCTCGCGTGCGGCCAGTGTGCGAACCGTGGCGTCCGACAGTATGAAAGCCCCGACGGACAAGGATCGCATCATGCAACTCGAGGTACTCGGCGTCGGCGGCGCAGGCTGTCGGATCGCTGATGCGATCCGCGCGGCGGAGCCGGCAGAACACTCGTTTCTCACCGACGTCACGGTTTTCGACACCGACGAGGCTGATCTGAACCGAACCGTTATTCCGGAATCTCACCGCGTGCAGTACGGTCCGGCCAGTGACGGCGGACTTGACGGTGACCTCGAGCGGGGACTGACGATCGGTCGAGAGCACGCCGACGACCTTCTGGAGCGGCGCGATCGAGACGCTCCGACGGCCGACGCGGTTCTCGTCGCGGTCGGCCTAGGTGGGGCGACCGGCGGCGGAACGGCCCCTGCACTCGTCGCGACACTCCAACAGCGCTACGACGTACCGGTCTACGTCCTCGCGACGCTGCCGGCCGACCGCGAGTTCGCCGCCACGGCCGACGCGTCGGGACCTGGACATCGTGTCAGCGACCCGGCTGCCGGCAGTGAGACGCCACCACGACCGAACGCAGCGGCGAACGCGGTCGCCACCCTCGAGCGACTCGATGGGGTCGCAAGCGCCATCATCTGTTTCGACAACGAGGCGTGGCTCCATCCCGTTGAATCGCTCGCTGACGCTCGCGATCGCTGTAACCGCGAACTGGCGACGCAAGTCGAGGCCGTCTTCGCTGCCGGCGAGCGATCGGCTGGAGCGGTCG
>Ga0207757_101426_pt1 | contig 10303 bp, 16 predicted proteins | sample A23P3SouthBayCA_2_FD_187752 | JGI IMG/M metagenome (GOLD analysis project Ga0207757, IMG submission 187752) | Aerobic enrichment media microbial communities from Eden Landing Ponds, California, USA - A23 P3 (2) (SPAdes) | ecosystem: Environmental > Aquatic > Marine > Unclassified | place...
GGGTTCGTCGTCGGTCGCGTCGGGTTCGTCCGCGTCGTCGCGTTTGACCGGGATGCGAACGGGTTTGTGCGGCACCTCGAACACCGGATGTGGCTCGTCGTGGTCGTCGTCCCACTCGTCGATTTCCTCGCGCATGGCCGATTCAGTCTGGATGTTCTCACCCCCATCCGTGGCCGCAACCGGGCTGGGCGTGATCTCGCTGGCGGTCGGCTCGCCGGTCAGCTCGCGTTCGCGCTTGTCGAGATGGGCCATGATCTGCGTGCGGCCCCAGTTCTCGGCCTCGATGCGCTGCCAGTGTTTGAGCAACTCAAAGTCGTCGATGCACTTGATTCGCGCGTGGGCGAGTGCGAGTGGATGCTTGTCGTGTGGGTCCTGTTCGTCGGCCGCGAGGTAGCGAGCCGGATCTTCGCCGAACTCGGCTTTGATTTCGGGGTAGGTCGGTCGATCGGATTCGGCCGCGGCGTAGGGCGTGCTCATTGGCCGCGCACCGCCTCCTCGAGCGTGAGGAACGTATTGTACTCGCGGTCGTAGGATGGGGCCGCCGGGAGATCGACATCAACGTCGCCGTCGGCCGTGCCGATATCGACCGGGCCGTCAGACGAGTGGCTGACAGACGGCTGACGCGGCTGGTTATTAGCGTTCTCTGCAACCGTTTCGGTCCGACTAGATTTAAGTCGGTCAGTCTTGAACATCGTCATGCTTCGTGGGATTGGTCTGTGATTAGTCGTCGCACGAAGCAACATCGCGCGCGATGACTTGCAGCGTGTTCCAGCACGCTGCTTTCACGACGATTCTGCCGTGAAATCGCCATACGCCCGAGTTACTTCTGTACCTACAACATTCAGTTAGATTGACTTAGTTTTTGCCATGGTCGGTTGTCGTGGCATGGGTTTTTACTCTCCCGGTGCGTGTGTTGATGTAATGAGCAAGCGGACACGCGACGACGAGACACAGCAATTTGGCGAGGAATACACCGACAGCAACTTTTTGCAGGCCGTTCGTGACTGTCCGGTCGCGTCGACACCGAACGTGGCCGACGAGATCGGGTGTTATCGGAAAACAGCACTTCGGCGGTTGACCAAACTCGAGGAACAAGGAGAAGTCGGCCACGAGACAGTCAGCGGAAAGGCGAAAGTCTGGTACATCATCGAATAGATCGGCGTTTCTATCGTGAGGGTTGAGACTGGTCAGCGCGAGCTGTAGTAGACCGTTGCGACAGGTGGAGAACGGTTCTCTCTGGAATCTGATATAGGCCAATGAGAATACGGTGAAATCTTTTTCTTTGCCCGATTCGCTCCGAAGGTCCGAGCGGGATACGAGCGTGAGTAGACCGATTGAGGCGTAGACGAGACCGCCAGGGACGGCAGAGAGACCGTATAGAGACCGATTCCGTAGGTAAGAGCGGTTAGGACCGCTTGGGAAAGGCCGCCTGAACGATCCGATCTACCAGTGAGCTGGTAATAGAGTTTCTACCGAAACTCTTTTAATCTATAGTATTCTACTATTCCGCAGCAGACCTTTTGAGGCAAGATATAGTAACACGGAGCCGCAGCCGGGGGTTTCGGCTGCTCTTTGTGCTGTTTAATCGACCTCCGGTATTCGCGCGCTGCAGACTCTCTCCTGTCGGTCTGGACTCTCTCACACCCTGCCCGGACGTTCGTGGAACATCGGTCCAAAAAGAAAAGATTCGGCCATTGCTAAGTGGGTCATTTTCTTACCGGCCGAAAACCGCAAGACAGCGTCGGGTTCTTGCTGACTCTCCCGAATCACGAACCGGCAAGCCTTGCGCGGCGCACTCAGTGGCACGAACACAGTCCCGATTCTTCTCATAATTCAGAGAATAATCGACCGCTCACACGCAGCGATCGCACCCGCGGACAGCTCGTCACCGATCGATCGACGGCGATCGCCGGCCCGATCGTGGCCTCGAGCCGGCTCGATCGGCACAGAAACCACTCCCGAGTAGTGATTCAACTCTCAAAACGGCACGAGAAATAGAGCCACGGCTATCCGTCGGGGCGTCCACTTGGGGGCCGGTCGCCGGCTATAGCTTCTCGGCGACTGCTTCGATTTGGGCCTGTGGACTCAGGGGCTCGTCACGGCGAGTGACCCACTCGGTGACGGGCTGGGCGGGATTGTCGGCGTTGACCTCTTTCCAGTCGTCGCCGGTCGACACCTCGTCGACAAGCACGTCATCACCCACATCCAGTATCGCGTGGCCGACAGCGAAGCGCGCCCACTGGTTCACGCGCACGTACTGTTGGAGCAGGTCGTTGTACGTCTTTCTCGCAGCGATCTCGGCGTTGGGTAACTTCCCGGTCGGGTCGTCTAACTCCTCGAGCACGTCACCCCAGGTGTCGTCGCTCGTCACGGCCTGAAGGAATCCAAGTCCCTGTCGGAACTCCGCGAGGTCTTCGAGCCATTCGGATGGGTTCTCTTTCACGCTGACGCCGGTCTGTTGGACGTGTTCGCGCGGATCAAGCACCCACGTCGTGTCAACGAGTTCGGCGATCGTCTCCGAGACCTCCTCGGCGAACAGTTCTTTCGCCGCGCCCTCGGACGTGTAGTATTCATCTTTCAACGGGTCGGGGTGGGGGACCAAGAACCCAAATTCGTCGACAAGCAGGCGCTTGTACTCCGACTTCTTGTAGCGCCGGCCGGCGGCCTCGTCAGCGCGCGTGATCTGGTGTTCCGTGTACTGGAGGATCATCGCTTCGACCAGCTTCTCGGGGACCACGTCACCGTTCGATCGGAGGATGCCGGTAATGATCTTCGCGACGGGTTTCTTGCTGGCACGCAGCGCGTAGGGATCGTTCGAATAGTCGTCGCCGATCATGTCCACGTCGCCACTCGCACGCACGCGGTCGGGATGAATCTCGAGCTCGGCCGACCAGTGCTCAGTGAGTGCATCGGTCAGCTCATCCCACGTCAGTTCGCTGCCGGATTCGGCGAGGTCCTGTGGTGTGTACGTCGGCGTGTAGCTCGAGGGCGTCGGTTGGGCTGCGATTCCGCCATCGGCGGTCGGCACCTGAGCCGGCGCGTCGCCATCCATCCTGAATCGTTCGTCGACGTCCTCGGGCTCGAGGTCGCCGTTCAACAGCGCCTCGGTGTCGATCGTCTCCGACGGAACGGCCTTCGGGTGGATGTCACCAAACAGTTCACGGTGGGCTCGTAGGACAACCATTCGGTTCATGGCCGCTTGCGAGCAATTGTAGGCGTCGGCGAGGTTTTCGAACGCCTGCTTTTCGATGCTGTTGACAGCGGTCGTGACGTTCGTATCCCGCGTGCCGCCGTCAAACATCGTCGCTCACCTCTAATCGCTCGGCAAGCGTCTCATAGTCGGGGACAGTCCCGCTCTCCTCCGCTTTCTTGCGGATCAACATCCGAAACAGGTCGTCGATACTATCCAGTCCGAAGGCGTCTCGCAACACCTCGGCTTTCTTGCGTTCGGTCTCGGTCAGTGGAATCTCGATTTCGTGGTTGCGTTTATTATCGTCGTTCATTGCCGACCACCTCCAGTGGCCGCACGGCTCGGACTGTGAACGGCGGAAACACCTTTCCCGTGGCTTCTCTGACGAGTCTCGCCAGTGTTCGAGGGGAAAGTATTAAGACCGAAACCAACCAAGAAGCAGGTGTTATCAGGTCCGCTTCTTGGTGGGGTTCCGGCCCCGCCCGCCTTCACGTTCGTTAGCCGTGCATATCGGATGTGTTGTCGTGGGTTGCTCTTAAAACTAGGCGCACTACGTCGCGTAGATTTGGGATTGATCTGTGAGTGTGTCATTGGTGTTGGTCGAAATCGTACTACACTCAGCTCGGCTAGCCTGTTCCAGCAGGCCTCGAGCAGAGGGGTCGATACTCTCGGCGGACATCGCTACAGCGCCACCTCGTCGATCCCGAACTGAGCCGCGACTGGCTCGAGCCAATCGGGCACACGTTCAGGCAGTTCCTCGCGACCGATCACGCCGGTCAGCGTCCACCCGTCGCCGTCGCACTCGAGGACGAACCGCTCGTCGCGGCGTTGAACCTCGAGCACGTCGGGCCGGACGATCGTCACGTCGACGGTCGCCGAGTGCGGGAACGCAGCACCGACGGCGGCCAGCGAGACTGTCGTGGTGTCGGATTGTCCGACTGCCATGTCTTTGGATACGTCAGTGACGAACTTAACGAGGGGAGGGTGTCGTTCCACCCGGTCCACCCTCTGCAGTCTGGTGGTTTTTGAGTTCCACCCACCCCGACGGGCCGCTGCTCGAGTCGGCGCGAAACGAATCGTTTCGTCGCGCGCGACAGTCGTCGCAGCGGTATAATTTTGGGGCCGGGTGTCGTGTCGATTCATGTTGGCTCGTTTGTAGCGTCAACAGCGTCGGTATCAGGGTGGTCGTGTTCTGGCCACGACCGTCCGCTCCGTTTTCGTGGACAGATTTCTCGCCCTGAGCGTCGCGTCTGTTGACAGCTCTCCTGTTATTAGGCCACTACTATAAGTTTTGGCACCGAACGATGCCAAAAGCTACAATATTATACGCAGTATAACACCACTCAATGACTAATGAGATTGTATGGTATGGAACTAAGGGCCAAAAATGGGTATTGCGGCGTAGATGCGCCCGCGTGTTTCTTGGATGACCGGAAACGATGACTCCATATTGGAGTTCCTTGATGAGCGTGATGTTGCGCTATCTCCACGTGGGCTTGATATCAATCTTGACCGCGAAGGTATTGGAATCTCCTATCGAACTATCAACCGACGACTCAAGCGACTTCATGAAGAAGGCTTAGTCGAAAAAGCTGATGAGGAACGTGGCTGGTACGCGATTACAGACAAAGGCCGAAAATATCTCGAGGGCGATCTCGACGCGAGCGAACTGGAAGATGAGGGATGACGGACGACGAAAGCGATCGTTTTGACTGGGTTACCGAAACCGACGAGAAAATCCTCAAGTATCTTTTGTCGACGGATGTCTTGTTAACTGCTTCTGGGATAGAACTCAATTTGGATGAACAAACCTCGTATGGCGAGGTCGTAACCCGCTTAAACAAACTTGAAAATTATAATCTCGTTGAAAAGAGACGCTGGGGATACTATTCGATCACATCAACCGGCAAGGCCGCTATCAGTGGATTCTCAATACGTCCTGATGAATTTCCTCCTGTACTAGAGAAAACTGCGGAATCTGGCAGCACAAGTGGTGACGATAGTTCTGGCCAGTCAGACCTCCCACCACAAGGGACGCCAGACGTAGAATCACTACAAACAACCCGTGATGAGGCGAGAGAGGTCCTAAACCACCAAATCGAGACTCTCAACAATGTCGATAATAAAGCAGCATATACACTTCGACTTAATATTGTCATCCTCGGCGTCTTACTAACAGTTTCGTCATTATTGGTTGGGAATGAAAATACTCCGGAGGTGTCCCGTCTTGGAAATATGGGGATTTGGGTCGGTTTTTTCGTTTCGGGATTGTCGATCGTTGCAGCACTCTGGACCTATACAAGTACACGAAAAGAGACTGGCCCTGGCCCGACAGACATCGAACGGTTAGTTAGTAGAAAGTATTCAGAAAAACAGTGGCTCCGTGTGCTTCTTCGGACATACGCACACTGGATGCGACGCAATGAGCGTGTCAATCGCAGAGATAGCTTTGCCTTATTCATCAGCCATGTCCTCTTATTCGTGGGAGTGGGATACTACGGATTCGGAACGTTATGGGGATTATTCTTTTATGATCAATCAAATTGGATCTTTTACGGTTGTCTAGTCACACTTGCGTTTCTTCTCCCGGCTATTGTTCTTCTGCCGCGGTTCCCTCATATCAATCGCCTCATCGAGCGAGTATGGGATCGTACCGAACCCTATTGGGAGGGACTATATAACCAGTGAGAATACGAATTTTATTACGACCGGGCCACAAAGTACTGTATATGGCTACGACACAAGGTGGGGATGAGCGTGCGTCCGACGAAGAGCCACTGCTTGAGGGGCAGGCGGTGTTCAACGGACCGCGGATCTTACCATCGACGGCTGAAGACGACGACGAGTAGCTCTTATTTCATCACTTTCACTGCGCTACGGGAACCCTTATTTAGCCTGAATAATTATATAGTTCCATGAGCGAGGATGAAGCTCCATCGCAGCCGGACGAGGACTCACCAGAGGACGTCGAACCCCTCCTCGATGGACAGCCGATCTTCAACAGCGAAGATCCTGACGAGGACGACGACGACGATTGGGAAATCCACCACGGCTAAGCCATGGGCGACAACTCTGACACAGAAAGTGAAGCCGAGGGTGAACCGCTACTGGAAGGTCAGACAGTGACGGACTCCCTATCGAAAAACGATGGGGCAGATTCCGATGATGCCGAAGTCGTCCAGCCAGAACCCGACTCGGACGATTCCTAACCTCTTCCTACACCACCATTCCGAGTTCTTCCAACACCACCTCGCGAACCTCGTACTCCGGGCAATACTCCGGCCCTGATTTCGAGACCAACTCGTACCGCCGAAATTTCGACAACCAGTCCCGCAGCGTCCGCTTTCGAACTGGCGACTCAGCTCGCTCCGCATACGCCTCATACACGTTCCCACTCGTCGCCGGCCCCACCTCGGCAGCGGCCTCAAGCGCGAGTCGCTGGTCGCGAGTTAGATCCGACAGCCGCGACCGAATCACGTGCTCGTCGGCGTCACTTCGTGCGTCGTCGATTACGGTTGTCGTCACGCGCTCACGGCCGTCCCGATCGGCATTTCGAACGCTGTGGTACAGCAAGGCGATCGCGTCACGGGCATCTGAATCCGCACACCGGGCAATATACGCGAGTTCATCGCTGCCGATCACGCCGGGTTCGACACCGACGCTGACGCGCTTCTCGAGGATCGCTACCAGCTCGTCATCGTCATAGGCGCGGAACGGAATCTCCTCGAGTGAGCCGATCCGCGAATCCAGTCGCGCCGCCTCTTTGTCGAATCGCTCGAGGTCGAACGCCCGCCACGGTTCATTCGAAATGAGCACGAGAGCCAGGCTCTCGACACCATACAACTCGTGTAACACTGTCAAATCATCCAGTTGGTCGGCCTCGTCGAGTACGACCGCTGTTGGCCCCGACAGCGCATCGGGAATCCGGGCGGCCAGATCCGCTGTCGAGACCGATCGGCGCTCGAGGGCTGACCCGTCTCCGACGCCTTCCAGCACGCGATTGAGGACTGCCCGCCGCGTGTGCGAGGACAGGCAGTTGACGTAGATCGAGTGAGGCAGTTCCGAAGTGACACAGCGAACTGCACACGTCTTGCCCGCGCCTGAGGGGCCGTAGATGAACGCACCTGCAGGAGCGACGCCGTGGGTGATCGGCTCGAGGACCGTCGAGAGGTGGTCGAGCTCCCCGTCACGAGCCATAATCACCTCGCGCTCGGGTTGGATCTCCGGTTGGAGAACCGCGTAATCCATAATCATACGAGAGTGTTCAGTCGGGGATGTATGTATAGCCGACGGGCGGCGTTTCGGAATCGCTTCTTATCGCTGGATTGTTAGATATATAATATTTGTTTTGTGATTCGACCAACCGCCGTTACCGTGGCAGTCTTGCGACGTGACCGGTGGGCTTTTTCTGCAAGCCCGCTACCACTCGGTGTGGTCTCAGACCACTGACGCACGAGCGCATTGCGTCTCAAAACAAAAGATGCTCACGGGGTGTTCGACATCACTCCAAAACTGAAAGTGGCGCTCGCGACCGGCGGCGTAACCCTGGTCACGCAGGGCAATACGCTCGGATGGGCGCTGGTCGCCGTCGCGATCGCCGCACCGACTGAGGCATCGCCTGACGAGTAATCTGGCCGTTGCACCGGTCAGATTCTTATTCTCCGATCGGATGTAGGCGAGTTGGATCGTATGTGTGCCTACGGTTCCTAGTATACCATGCCACCTGTTAGACCTATCGCTCCGCAACTCGAGCGCAAGTATGCCGACGGCGGTGGGTAGCCCGCGCCCGTCTATCGATCTGTTTTGTGCCGGGACGTCGGGCGCTCAATGGCTGTACTCGAGGGTCGGGATTCGGATTTGAAATCACTGTCTGAAATCTGGTAGGTAACACGCGAGAACGGCACCCGGTACGTGGCTCGAGCATAGTCACGAATCTGTTAGAACACCGGTACACTTATACCGAAAGCTAGCTAGTAACCTAGTAGCTTGAGGGTCGCCGGGAAAATCCGATTCTCGGCCGGGCGCTGGTACGCCCGACCTCAAGTCCACCGGATAAGGTAGACATGAGTACGAAACAAGCAGACGCTGATAAGCGTACCGACGACAACCCGACCGAACCTGATCGATTCTATTCTGTCGTACCCGCCGACTGGGTGCGAATGGGCCGCGACCAACACGTTCTGGAAGGCTACGACCGATTCTACGCCGATAAGCTGTGCTACGAACGCAAGCTTGAGCGCGACCCGTCGGCGATCGGCGGCTACCGCGAACGCAACTCGCTGCACGTCCTCTATCGCAACCCCGAAACCGACGAGACTGTCGAGCGGATGTACCAGGCCGCGGTGGTCGAAACTCCCGAAGACTCGCTCGAGGTCGATACCTCTGCCGTCGACGGTGAGATCGGCCCCCACAACTGGGGTCGGATTCGATACGACGCGGTCACGCCGACCGACGACATGGCCGTGATTCCGAAGGCTGTCTACGACGGCGAGCCCCTGAATTTCAAATCGTCCATCGCTGTTCGCAGCGATGAGCCGCGAGTTGGCGAGGATCGATAGGAGGACCACGCCGATGGATTCTGATATTTCATCCGACGAGCGGGCCGAGCGTGTCGAGAAATGGAGCACCGACCGAATCGAAGCCGAGCTGTTCGAGATCGAACGCGCCCGCGCGACCTGCGTGCCCGCGGAGGAACGATGAATCTCGAGTGGGTGTCCGTCGCGGTCGGCCAACGAACGCTTTGCGACCACTGTGGCCTCGAATTGAAACCGAACGACCGACTCGAGGCGCTTGTCGTGGCCGATGGCGACGACGGCGACGTGGCCGTTCGGCGCTGCCAGCATTGCTCGCGGGGTAGCATCCGAGACGGGACAGCCCGAACGTGCGCCCTGGTCGTCGGCACGCTCGCCGCGGCGATCGACGGCGCTGGTCACTCGCGCGTGGTCTTGTCGGGTGCCAAAGTGATCGATCGGACGGAATAGACGACCGACCGAACCCTTTTCGAGAATCTTCCCGACCGACTGTCCACACCGCACCAAAACGCTATTCGTAATGGCTGAAAACCTCGAGCTAAATGCAGCTGATGTCTCTCCAGTCGATCTATGAACGAACGCTCAGACCACTCTTACCAAAGAAAATCGGGATGCACGCAGGAGTGGCGATACGAAAACCACGACTGTTAGATATGACCGACCATTTCCCACAGCACAATAAACAAACGCTGCTGGAATACTGCCGGGATGGGATCTCCGAGAGCGACGAGGTGGTCGTCATCGGTGGCGGGCTCGGCATTGCGGCAGTAACTACGGCACGGCAGACTGGACCATCGGGCTCGGTGGCGGTCTATGAAGCCGGCCAAGAGGAGGCAACACGCCTTGAAGAAACGATGAAACTGAATGCTGTTGCCGAATGGGTTGAGGTATATCATGCGATCGTGGGCAAGGCATTGTCGGTCAACGGGCAGGCGGGCGCTGCTGATACCGTCTTGCCTGCCGACTTACCTCAATGCGATGTGCTGCAATTGGATTGCGAGGGTGCAGAGCGACCAATTCTCTCGAGCCTCCATAACTATCCCGAGATCGTGATTGTAGAGACACACCCACGTTATGGCGCACCCACTGACGAGATTCGTGATATTCTATCGAACCACAAGTACACTGTCGAACAGAGCGAACCGGACCCTATCGCCGGCGACGTACTACTCGCGAGACGGCGTCCCAACTGCTAGGTTTCCGCCCCTGATTCGGGCGCTACAATCCTTGTAAATTCCGGCTGTCTGCTCGCCGATGCTATCCCAGTCGTGCTGTTTGGCAAATCTGAGCCCATCGATACCCAACTGGTTTAGATCGGTTGTCTGTGCGCGATACAACCCGTCGAGAACTGTTTCCTGTTCTGGGTCGTAAAAGATCGTGCCATCTGATAGCTCCGCGACGTTTCCGAGCTGGGGCACGACGACCGGACAGCCAAAAGACAGTGAAAGCAACACACTGCCCGATGTGAGTACGGATCGGAATGGCAGTACTGCGACATCGGCGGCATTGAAATACAGTTGCAGGTCCTCGTCCGGGACGAACTCGGGAACGAGTTTGATCCGATCATCACGATCGGCGAGTC
>Ga0207757_101429_pt1 | contig 10273 bp, 12 predicted proteins | sample A23P3SouthBayCA_2_FD_187752 | JGI IMG/M metagenome (GOLD analysis project Ga0207757, IMG submission 187752) | Aerobic enrichment media microbial communities from Eden Landing Ponds, California, USA - A23 P3 (2) (SPAdes) | ecosystem: Environmental > Aquatic > Marine > Unclassified | place...
CCGCAGGGCGTTCCCCCGACCGGTCAGCCGGCGCAAGCACCGCGCCAGGGCACTCAGGCGGAGCCCGGGCCGACCGGTGGGCCGAGCGCGCCACCCACCGGGACTCCCGCTGCACAGCCACAGGGGGCCATGGGTGCCGGTCCGGACGTGCAAGCTGGTGGGGCGACGCCGCCCGGCCAGCAGATGCAGCCCGGTCAGCAGGTCCAGGCCGGGCAGGCGATGGGTCCCGGTCGCCCCGAACGGATGGGCCGGCCACTCGAGACGATCACTGTCGACCGGATCGTCCAGACGGACGTGGTGACCGTCGAGCCGGATACGCCGATCGCCACGGCCGTCGCCCAGATGGCCGAACAGAACGTCGGGAGCGTCGTCGTTGTCGAAGACGAGCGCCCGATCGGCATCCTCACCGACCGGAGCATCTGCCTCGCTCTCGAGACCGACCCGGACGTGACCGAGAAAACGGCGAGCGACCTCCTCTCCGGCGACCTCACGACGGGCACGATGGACGAATCGGTCTTCGACGTGATCCGGCGACTGGAGGAGTCGAGCATCCGACGGCTGCCGATCGTCGACGACGACGGAACGCTCCAGGGGATCGTGACCCTCGACGACCTCCTCGTGTTGCTGGATGGCGAACTCCACAAGGCCGTCGAGGTCATCCGCGAGCAGTCGCCCCGCATTTAACTGCCGACCCTCCGTCGGGGCCCGTCGCCCCGCGGCCCTCGTTTTCTCCGGCACGTCGCGCGACAAGCTCGGCTTATTTTGGCCGGCCGGGGACAGGAACTGCATTACTTAGGACCGATGTCGTGTGGCGCTCCAACGGGCGGCCGGTGGTGCTACCCGTCGAGCGACCGGTAGCACGCCGCGCCCAGTGCACACCCATGAATCACGGCACACACCACTCCGGACAGCACGGGCGACGCCAGCAGGACCAACAGCAGCGACAGGCCGGCCAGCAACGCCGGCAGGGCCAACAGGGGAGTCAGTTCGGCCAACAGCGCCAGCACGCACAGCCCGGGAGCCAACCCGGCCAGCGAGGACGAGGGGGCAGGCAGGACCAACGCGGACGGCACGGTGAGCAGATGGGCCCGCAGGGACGACACGGCGGCCAAAGCCAGCGCACCCAGTTCGAGAGCGCGTCCAGTCAGCAGGGCGGGAACCCGGGCCAGCAGGGCGGTCAGATGGGACAGCCCGGCCAACAGGGAACTCGATTCGACCAGGACACCCAGCATCGCCGTGCTGGGGAGCAGGGCGGCCAGTACGGTGGCCGAAGCCACCAGACCCAGCAACAGGGTCACCAGCAGGGTCGCTCCCAGCAGGGTTCACGAGGGCGAAGCCAGCAGGGAGCACGAGGACGCAGTCAGCAGGAATCCCAGCGTGGACAGACCGGACAGTACGGTCGCCAGGGATCCCAGCAGCCCGGACAGCAGCGTCGACAGGCCTCCCAGAGGCACGGACAGGAGCCCGAGAGTACCCCCGGTCAGGGCCAGCAGGGTGGCCGGACGAGCAAGTCGGGACAGCAGGACACTCGAATGGGCCAGTCGGGACAGCAGGACACTCGAATGGGACAACAGGGCCCTCGCGGACCCCAGACCGGACACACCGGACAGCAGGAGCGTCAGTTCGGTCGCGCGGGCAGCCAGGAGAGCGGCCGCCCCGAGGCGTCCGGGCAGCAAAACCGGTCCGGAGGCGGCCAGAGCGCCGGACTCCAGTACGGCCAGCGCAGCGAACCCGAACAGCGTGGCGGCCGCGGATCCCGCACCGAGCAGCGCTCCCGGTGATCACAGGACGATGGCTTCCAGCATGACGCTCGACGAGTCCATCGAGGGGAACCGCGTCGTGGCGAACGACGGCGACGAGTTCGGCATCGTCTCCGGCGTCCGCAGCAACACGATGTACGTCGACCTCGACCCCGGGCTGGACGACCGCCTGCTCGCGCGACTGGGCTGGGACGACGTGGATCAGTCGGACTATCCCCTGGGCACTGACGCGATCGCACGCGTCACCGACGACGCGATCCACCTGGAAGAACTCTAGACCCGAACCGCGGCTGGGGCGGTCGGCCGCCTCGGTTCGCACTGCGGTTCGAGGACGGGCCCCACCGCCCCCTCACCGCTCCGTTGCGAGCCAGGCGAGGAAGGGGGCCACAGCCTCCTGGCCAGGCAGGGCGTAGTTCGCAGCCGTTTCGAAGTCGCCGTTGGGATCCTCGTTGCCCCCGGCGACGTACACGCCCACGCCGTCGGGCTGGACGGCCCGGAAGGCGTCCTCGTCGGTCGTGTCGTCGCCCACGTAGACAGTCGTCCACCCATCGGGGGCGTCGGCTTCGAGCCGCGTCATCGCCGTGCCCTTGTCGAGCGCGACGGCGGGGCGGACCTCGAAGACCGCCTTGCCGGTCACGAGGCACACCCCCGCCACCTCGTCCACGGTCCGCTCGACCGCGGCCTCGACCTGGGGGACCCGATCCGCCGGCGTCGCTCGCACGTGGACGGTCAGGGTCGCGCCCTTGTCCTCCAGGCGGGCCCCGGGAACGGGCTCCACCGTCTCTGTCAGACGGTCGCGGGCGGTCGCGACTGCGTCCCGGGCGTCCGCGGCGACGGGCGCGACCCGCCGTTCCCCGCCCCGGGCCAGTTCGATGCCGTGGTTGCCGACGAAGACGACGTCGTCGACGGGGACGCGCTCGCGCAGGTCGGTCAGGGCGCGACCGCTGCAGATGACCACCTGCACGTCACTCGCGGCCGTCAGCCACTCGAGCGGTTCGCGGACCGCGGGCGACGTCGTGGCTGCGTCAGGATCGGTCACGATCGGCGCGAGCGTCCCGTCGAAGTCGAGTCCGAGTAGCAGTCCCGACGCCGACCGGAGGCGCGCGGCCAGGTCGTCGGCCCCGTCGACGACCGGCAGCGATGCCTCAGACTTGCTCATGGCCCGACTCCCGGAATCCGCTCGTGTCTGCCCGGGCGGTGAGATCCGCGTGTTGCTGCAACCAGGTCCGGAGGTCCACCCCGGCGACGGTCTGTCTGAGGCGCTTCATCCGCGCCGTGCGCTCGGCGGCGGGCGCCGTGAGTGCCGCGGCGAGCTGATCGGCGATTCCGGGCGCGTCGAAGGGGGAGATCGAGAACGCGAACTCGCCGAGCAGGTCGTGGGCACCGGACTGGTCGCTCAGGAGCAGGGCGCCGTCGCCGTCGACCTGTGCGGCGACGTACTCCATGGCCACGAGGTTCAGGCCGTCCCTGATGGGGGTCACGAGGGCCACGTCGGCGTGGCGGTAGAGGCCGTAGAGCCGTTCCTGGTCGAGCGTGTCGGTGAAGAAGACGATGGGTTGCCAGTCGTCCGTCCCGAACCGGTCGTTGACGCGCTCGACGGCGTCGGCGACGGCCTCCTGGGTCCGTGCGTAGGCGTCGATCCGGGACCGGCTCTTACTGCCGTTCTGGACGAAGGTCAGCGACTCGCGCCACGCGGGGTTGCGCTCCCAGAACCGTTCGAGGCCGCGGATCCGCTCGACGATCCCCTTCGTGTAGTCGAGACGATCGACGCCGACCGCCAGGGCCGTGTCCGACGAGACCTCGTACTCCCGGCGGAAGTCGGCCAGGTCGGACTCGGTGACGTTCGCTGCCTGGCGCCTGATGTCGTCGTAGGGGACGCCCATGGGGCTCGCCACGACCCGGGTGACCGATCCACGATAGGTGACCTGTGCCTGGTCGTGGTCGACCGCCGCGTCCTCGAGACACGCGTCGACGCACTCGAAGAAGTTGTACCGATACCGGGGGACGTGGACGCCGAGGACGTCGTTCGCGAGCAGGCCCCGGAGGAGTGCCTCGCGGTGCGGGCAGGCCCGAAACGTGTCCCAGCCCGGCCAGGGGACGTGCCAGAACTGCATGAAGGTCGGTCCGCCCCCGAGCGTCCGGCGGGCCATCGCCGGTGCGAGCGCGAGGTGGTAGTCGTGGAACCAGACCGTCGATCGGTCGCTCGCCTCCGACGCGACGACGCTCGCGAACTGCCGGTTGGTCCGTTCGTAGGCCGCCCAGTGGTCGGCGCCGGCGCTGACGGTCCCGAGCGTGCCGTGACAGACCGGCCAGAGGACCCGGTTGCTGAAGCCGTAGTAGTAGTCTTCGACCTGGTCGTCGGACAGCCAGACGCGCCGGAGCACGTAGCTCGGATCGTCCGGCGGGACGGACACGCGGTCAGCCCCGTCGACGACCCGGCGGTCGGCGTCGCCGTCGCCCCAGGCGATCCACGTTCCGCCGGTCGCTTGCATGACCGGGTCGAGTCCGGCCGTCAGGCCCCCCGTCGGCCGATCGACCTCGACGCCGTCCCCCGAGTCGGCGTGACTGTACGGTTGCCGATTCGAGACGACGACGAGGTCCCGCTCCCCGAACGGGACGCGTCCGCCGTCGGTTCGATGCGCTGTTGCTCTCCGTCGCTGCGATGGCGTCTCGTTCATGGTCCAGACGGATCAGCACTGCACTGGTGCTGCTGTCTAATCCCCGCCACGTACGGGGATTCCGACTGTGCTTGCGTGTGCCGGCACACGCCCCTCCACACAGCGACCCGGCCGATAACGCGCCCGTCACGCGCCACACGCCGCTGCTCGACGACGATGGCCACTGCGGTCCGCTCCGGATTGGCGTCGACAGGAACGGAAGGGGAGGACGGTCGGGTGCGGACGGACGCGGGGACGCGGTCACGGTCGATGGCATCCGTTCGCAGTGCAGCGGTGGTGGCGTCCCGGGTGGGGGGGGTGGGAGTGGTGGGGTCAGTGGTGTGGGAACAGCCGCTGCAGTGAGAGATGCGCCTCGGACTGTCGTAAGCCTGTGGCCTGTGAATGCCGGCACGGTGCGTGCCGACCGCCGTCCGTGCCCGGTACTCGCGCCATTCTTTACCGTGTCCACTGCGAACGGTGCGCATGGACATTGGCGTGCTCACAGTACCGCTCGGTGGCGTCTCGCTGGACGAGGCGCTGTCGTACCTCGCCGGGCTGGGCGTCGACGCGGTGGAACTCGGCACCGGCGGCCACCCGGGCACCGCACACCTGGACCCCGAGACGCTCGTCGACGACGCCGACCGGCGCGACGAGGTGCGTGACACCCTGGCTGACCACGGGGTGCACGTCAGTGCGCTCGCGACACACGACAACCCGCTCCACCCGGACGCCGACCGGGCCGCGAGCGCCGACGCGGACCTCCGGCGCTCGATCGAACTCGCGGCCCAGCTCGACGTCGACACAGTCACGTGTTTCGCGGGGCTGCCCGGGGGCGCGCCGGCAGACGAGACGCCCAACTGGATCACCGCCCCGTGGCCGCCCGAACACGCGGCGGCGCTGGCCTACCAGTGGGAGGTGGCGATCGAGTACTGGACCGAGGTGGCCGACCTGGCCGCGGACCGCGGCGTGCGGGTCGCCATCGAGATGCACCCGAACACCCTCGTCCACGAGCCACACGGGCTCCTTCGCTTGCGCGAGGCCACGAACGAGTACGTCGGGTCGAACTTCGACCCGTCGCACCTCTACTGGCAGGGGATCGACGTGCGGGCGGCCATCCGCCTGCTGGGCGAGCGCGGCGCCATCCACCACGTCCACGCCAAGGACACCGCCATCTACGAGTCCCAGGCGCGGACGAAGGGCGTCCTCGACACCACGCCCTACGGGGACGTGGCCGATCGCTCCTGGCTCTTCCGCTCGGTGGGCTACGGCCACGGGGAGGCCCACTGGAAGGACCTCGTCAGCACTCTCCGGCTGGTCGGCTACGACGGCACGCTCAGCATCGAACACGAGGACGACCTCACGTCCACGCGGGAAGGCCTCGAGAAGGCCGTCGACGTCCTCCAGCGTGCGGTCTTCGAGACCCAGCCCGGCGACCCCTTCCACGGCGACGGCGGTGAGCACCCGTGACGCTTCGCGTCGGATTCCTCGGCTACGGCTTCATGGGTACCGCCCACGCGAACGCCCTCGCGCGCCTCCCGATGTTCTTCCCCGACGCCCCCGAGACGGAGCGAGCGATACTGATCGGGCGCGACGTGGCCGCGCTGGCGACGGCCGCGGACCGCCTCGGCTTCGCCGAGACCCGGACGGACTGGCGTGACGTCATCGACGACGTTGACGTCCTTTACAACCTCGGGCCGAACCACCTCCACGCCGACCCGTCGATCGCCGCCCTCCAGGCGGACACGCACGTCCTCTGCGAGAAGCCCCTCGCCCACGACCACGCGGCCGCCGACCGGATGGCAACGGCCGCGCGCGAGAGCGACGCCCGGGCGGCGATCGGATTCGTCTACCGGTACGTCCCCGCCCTCCAGCTCGCCAAGTCGCTGGTCGACGACGGGACTATCGGCGAGGTCCGCGAGGTCCGGGTCCAGTACCTCCAGGACTGGCTCCGTGACCCCGAGGCGCCGTGGTCCTGGCGACTCGACGCCGACCTCGCCGGAAGCGGCGCTCTCGGCGACCTCGGCTCGCACGCGTTCGACCTCCTCCGGTGGCTCGTCGGGGACCTCGCTGCCGTCAGTGGCCACCGCCGGACGTTCGTCGACGAGCGCCCGGACCCGGCGGGGGACGGCCGCCTCCCGGTGACGGTCGACGACGCAGTCTCGGCCCAGGTGCGCTTCGAGGGTGGCGCCATGGGGACCGTCGAGGCCTCCCGGGTCGCTGCCGGGCACAAGAACGACCTCCGGATCGCCGTCCACGGCTCCCGGGGCAGTCTCCGGTTCGGCCTTGAGCGGCTGAACGAACTCGGGGTCTGCGGGCCCGAGGACCGCGGGTACGAGCGGGTCCTCGTCACCGATCCCGACGACCCCTACGTCGACGCCTGGTGGCCGCCCGGCCACGCGCTGGGCTGGGAGCACGCCTTCGTCCACCAGAGCTACGAGTTCCTCGACGCCGTCGCCAGCGACGCGCCCTACCGGCCGACCTTCCAGGACGGCCTGGCCGTCCAGCAGGCGCTGGGCGCCGTCGCCGAGAGCGACGCGACCGGGGGGTGGCACGCGGTCGACTGAGGCGGCGGACATTCTCCGGGACAGGCTTCATACGGTGTCGGAACGAAGCCGGTCACACTCACACGCTTCCATGGCACCCGAAATCGACGCGCCCTCGGAGACGGTCGTGATTCTCAATCCCCAGAGCGGGAGCGCGGACCACCGACGAGCGGTTCGCGACCGCGCGGCCGTCCTGGGGTACGACGTCGTCGAGACCGACCACGGCGGTCACGCCGTCGACCTCGCTCGCGAGTCCGCCGCGGCGAGCGCCGAGCAGGTGGTCGCCGCCGGGGGCGACGGCACGCTCAACGAGGTGGTCCGAGGCGTCGTGGACGCCGACGGCCTCGACGCGGTGACCGTCGGCGTGATTCCGGCCGGCACGGGCAACGACTTCGCCGCGAACGTCGGCGTCACGGACCTCGACACCGCCTTCGACGTCCTCGAGTCCGGGGAACGGCGGTGGCTCGACGTCGGGATGGCCGACGACCGTCCGTTCGTCAACTCCTGCGTGGCGGGCCTGACGGCCGACGCCAGCAGCGAGACGTCCGACGACCTGAAGTCGCGCATCGGCGTGCTGGCCTACGCCGTCGCGACCCTCCGGACCGCGGCCTCCTTCGACGCGATCGACCTCACGGCGTCGGTCGATCCCGAGGGCGACGGCGGGGAGACCGTCTGGGACGGGTCAGCCGCGATCGTCCTCGTCGGCAACGGCCGGCGCTTCGCCCACGCGGGCAGCACGCAGGCGAACGTCGAGGACGGCCTCCTCGACGTGACCATCGTCGAAGAGGCGCCCACCGAGTCGCTGCTCCGGGAGCGCGTCACCGAGCGACTGTTTCGCGAGGACGGTGACCACGTCACTCGCTTGCTCGCCTCGTCGCTGGACCTCTCCCTCGCGGCCGACGACCCCGTCTCCTTCAGCCTCGACGGCGAGATGTCGGACTTCGACTCGCTGTCGCTCTCGACGCGCCACCGGGCCCTCCGGGTTCCCGTGGGCGAGGACTACGACCCGACGCCGACCGTCGACTGAGACCCATGGCACTGGTCGACCTCCACACGCACACCCGATTCTTCCACGGCTTCGCCGGTCGTCCCACGTGGTTCGACCCGTACGGTGCCCGTCTCCTGGTCGCCGTCGCGAAGCGCCGTGGCCTGGACGCCATCGCCACGACGAACCACGACTACTTCGAACGCTTCGACGTCGACACCGGCGACCTGACCGTGATTCCCGGGATCGAGGTCACGACGACGGCGGGGCACATGCTCGTCATCGGGCCCGATCCGCCGCGCCGGACCAAACCGAACGTCCTCACGCCGGGCGAGGTCGTCGACCTGGCCCGGGAGCGCAACTGTGCGGTCGTCCTCCCGCACCCGTTCCGGAACAGCACCGTCATCGACTCGAATCCCGACGTCGACGCCATCGAGGTCAACGGGAAGCGCTCGGCGTCGATCGAGCGCATCGCGGCCTTCGCCGCGGAACACGATCGGCCGCTGATCGGCGGGAGCGACGCTCACTATCCCTTCGAGGTTGGCCGGGCACACACGGTCGTCGACGACGACCCGATCACGCCCGAGGGGGTGGTCGCGGCGCTGCGCAACGGGCGCATCGACTACCGCGTCAGGGAGTGGTACCCCTCGCAGGCGCTTCGACGGGGCTACGGGCTGATCCATCGGTTGAAGGGCCACACGTCTCAGCTACCCGACTGAGCGTCCCTCTCTGCCGTCGCGCGACCAGCGCCAGTCGGATGGCAGCGAGTCGGCGTCGCCAGACGACTAGGCCGGATCGTCAGCCCACCAGACGAGTTCCAGCCCGAGCCGGGCGGAACACGCGCCCTCCTGTGGCGTCGTCGCGTCGGTCTCGACCTCGACGTCGTCGGGATCGAGCGCGTTGGGACACCGGCCTTCGGCGGCCAGGACGGACAGCGGGACGGTCGCGCCACACTGGGGGCAGTCGATCGAGAGCCCGTCCTCGTCCTCGTGGAACGCGTCGGCGTCGAGTTCCATGCGCGATGCGTCTCGCTGCGGGCCGGGGTCCGCCTGGGAGTCTACCATCGATCGGGCCTACGTGACACACGCGAAAAAAGCTGCTCCCGGCAGAAGCGTTTACTGTCCACGGCTGGAACGCTGGGCATGGACGTGAGAGAGGCTCGTCTCGACGACGCGCCGGGAATCCGACGGGTCGCGCGCGACTCCTTCGCCTCGTCGTACGACGATGTCTTCGAGGAAGCGGCCATCGACCGCCTCGTGGACGACCGGTTCGACGACGACGGCATCGCGGCACTGGACGACGAGGCCGACCAGCGGCTGCTCGTCGCGGTCGACGAGGAGGGCGTGGCCGGCTTCGCTCAGGGCGTCCTCATCGGCGACGATCCGACCGTCGGCGACGTGCGCTGGCTCCACGTTCACCCCGACGACCGCCGGCAGGACGTCGGGGTGCGCCTGCTCGGTGAACTCGTCCGCCGATTCGAGACCGACGACGCCGCCCTCGTCCGCGGAAGCGTCCTCGCCGGCAACGAGGACGGCGGCGACTTTTACGAGGCCTACGGCTTCGATCGCCGCGGCACCGAGTCGGTCGAGATCGGTGGCGAGGCGTACGAGGAGACGATCTACGAGCACCGCCTCGACGACGAGGTGGGCGAGGAGATCGTCGACACCGTCGCAGGCCCGGACGGCGCGGACCTGTACGTCGACTACTCCGGCGGCGAGGCCGGGACCGAGGCGCCCTTCTACCCCCTGTACTCCGACGAATCCCTCACAGATCGCTACGGGTGGCAGTGCAGCAACTGCGGATCGGCCGAGACGTCGATGGACGCCGACGGACGGGTCCAGTGTGCCCACTGCGAGAACGTGCGGACGGCCCAGCGCTGGGACGGCGCCTACCTCTGACGCGCCTGGGCAGTCCGCCCGACCAGATCGGCCGGTATCGTGGTTCGACACGTCCCCACTCATTTATATGTGGGGTTGTTACCAGTCAGTGACCGAATTATCCATGTTTCGTCGGGTATGACGGTGTTAACCGCCCGATTCCTCGAGGCGTTCTGAGGTAAGACTTTTCTACTTCGCCCCTCGATGCTACGACAGCATGCGCCACAACGGCACCGCCGCGCGGTCCGCCCCTCGGGCAGGAGCACAGCCTGCCCCGCAACAGTCCTACACCGTCCACCACGACTTCGACGGCGTCGCGACCGTCACGGAGACGGTCGTCCACGCGCTCTCGGACGTCACCGGCATGGACGTCACCGACGCCGACTTCGCGCTCTACGACTACGTCGATCCGGACGCCCTGAACCGGCTCTTCGCTCCGAAGTCGGACGGG
>Ga0207757_101432_pt1 | contig 10261 bp, 8 predicted proteins | sample A23P3SouthBayCA_2_FD_187752 | JGI IMG/M metagenome (GOLD analysis project Ga0207757, IMG submission 187752) | Aerobic enrichment media microbial communities from Eden Landing Ponds, California, USA - A23 P3 (2) (SPAdes) | ecosystem: Environmental > Aquatic > Marine > Unclassified | place...
CGGGGCCACACGGAGTTGGGACTCGCGATGGCCGCCGAGACGAACCAGCCGCCCGCGGTCGTCGTCTGTGAGATGCTCGACGACGAGACCGGCCGGGCGTTGTCGCCGGCCGCCGCCCGAGAGTACGCCGAGCGACACGGGTTCCCGTACGTCGAGGGCGAGGAGCTGGTCGAGGCGCTGCGGTAGCTTTTCACCACGGGTGCCGCTGTCGGACGTATGGCAATCCGGCAGGGGTTCACCGTCGAGTACGGACACGATCCCGAGTCGGCGCTGTCGTTCGCGGCCGACCGCGGGTTCGACTACGTGGAGTTGAACATGGACGCCGCCTTCGAGCGCTCGCGGCTCGATCCCGCTTCGGTCCGAGCGTCGCTCGCCGACGCGGATGTGGACGCGGTCGTCCACCTCCCGTACCGTGTCGACCCCGGAAGCGTCCACGCGCCGGTACGCGAGGGTGCGTGCCGCGAACTGGAAGCGTCGATCGACGCGGCACTCGCGGCCGGGGCCGACCGCGGCGTGATGCACGCGACGTCGATGGCGCACCCGGCGAAGTTCGACGGCCCGGAGGTCCGCGACCTGATCTACGAGTCGGTCCGTCGGATCGACGACTACGCGGTCGACCGCGGCTTCTCGCTCGTCGTCGAGAACGTGAAGGGTCCGTTCTTCGACGCGGGCGACTTTCCGGAGCTGTTCGAGCGGACGGACGCCGCCGCCTGTCTGGACACCGGCCACGCCCTCGTCTCCGGGTACGACCTCGCGTGGCAGGCCGATCTCCTCCGCGAGCACGGCGACCGGATCGACCACGTCCATCTCAACACCAGGCGGGGGGAATCCGGCGACGACGAGCACCTGCCGGTCGGCATCGGCGACCGACCGTTCGGCGACGTCGCGGCGGCGATGCGGGAGACGGACTGGTCCGGTACCTGCACCCACGAGGTGTTCGGCCTCGACTACGAGTTCGTGGCCCTCGGGAAGCGACGGTTCGACGGATGGCTCGCGGGCGACTGAGGCGGCCGACGACCAGCTGCGAGGTGCACACACCCCCGAAACGACTTTTCGGCCGACGGACCGCCATCCGACCGTGGCCGTCGACCTCACGGTCCGTCGCGCCCGCTCGGGAGACCGTCGCGGGGTTCAGGAAACGCTCGCTCGTTCCTGGCGGCGCGGCTACGACGGCGTCCTCGAGGCGGACGCGCTGGCCGAGGCGACGGCGGATCCGACGGAGTTCTCCCCCGAGGAGCGGTTCGAGCGCAAGCGCGCGGACGACGAGTTTCGCTTCCTCGTTGCCGTCGTCGACGACGGCGTCGCCGGGGTCTGCAACGTCGCGTCGGGGGAGTCGAACACGCACACGTTCGTCTCCGAGGGGGCGGCACAACACCGCGCGGTCTACGTCGATCCCGACCACTGGGGCGAGGGCATCGGGAGCGCGCTCGTCCGGCGGGGGAGCGACGCGCCCGACGACGCGACGCCGGAGCACGTCGAGTGTCTGACCGCGAACGAGCGCGGCCGCAGGTTCTACGACTCCCTGGGGTTCGAGCGGTACGACCGGGGGTCCGTCGACCTGTTCGGGAACGCGTACCCGACGGACCGGTTCAGGCGGTAGCGCCGGCGACCTCGCGTCAGTCGTCCGCCGGGGCGACGCCGTCCGGCGCCTCGGTCGGCGTCGTCGCCCGCCCGGCCAGCGCCATCCCGACGAGCGCCAGCACCGACAGCGGTCCGAAGAAGTAGTAGGGAACGAACGCCCACGACGACTCGAAGCCGAGCGCCGCCGCCATGAACACGGCGCCCGCGTGCCACGGGAACAGCGGCCCGGTCGGGGTCCCGGCGGCCTCGACGGCCCGCGAGAGGTCCCGCGAGTCGAGGCCGTACTCGTCGTACAGCTCCCGGAGGCTCACCCCGGGGACGACGATGCTCATGTACTGCTGGGCGGTGAACGCGTTCGTGAGGAGCGCGGCGCCGCCGGTGCCGACGACGAGGGAGTTGCGCGACCACACCACGTCCGCCAGCCGGTCGGCGACGACCGCGAGCACGCCGGTCCCCTCCAGCAGGCCGCCGAGCGCGAGCGCGGCGACGACGACCGCGATGGTCCAGCCCGACCCCGCGAGGCCACCCGTCGTCAACAGCCCGTTGACGAGTTCGCTCCCGGTCTCCGGGGCGGTGCCGTTCAGGAAGGCGTCCCAGGCGGCGGTGAACGAGCGGCCCTGGGCGAGCACGGCGGTTCCGGCGCCGGCGAACACGCCCGCGACCAGCGAGGGGAGCGCCGGGTACCCGCGGATCGCGAGGCCGAACGTGACGACCAGCGGGAGGAACACCAGCGGACCGAGCGCGTACGTCGACGCCAGCGGCTCGGTGATGGCGGCGGTGTCGCCGCCGGAGCCGGTCACGGCGAAGGCGCCGAGGACGGCGTAGCCGGCGACCGAGAGGCCGAGCGCGACGGCGGTGCCGAGGCGCATGGCGTTGATGTGGTCGTACAGGTCGGTGTTCGTCACCGCCGCCGCGAGGTTGGTGGTGTCCGACAGCGGGCTCTGCTTGTCGCCGGCGTAGGCGCCGGAGACGATGGCGCCGGCGGTCATCGGCGCGGACACGCCCAGCCCGCTCCCGATGCCGATGAAGGCGACGCCGAGCGTCCCGACGGTCGTCCACGACGACCCGATCGCGAAGGCGACGACGGCCGCGAGCACGGCCGTCACCGGGAGGAACACCTGCGGCGAGAGCAGTCCCAGCCCGTAGTACATCAGCCCCGGGATCGTCCCCGCGCTGGTCCACGTCGCGATCAGCCCGTAGATGACGAACAGGATCAGTATCGCCTGCAGCCCCATCCGCAGGCCGCCCTCGGCGGCGTCGTAGACGCCGTCCCAGTCGTAGCCGAGCCGGTAGCGCGCGAACAGCCCGGCGAACGCGATGCTCCACAGCAGCGGTCCGTGCGGGGCGAGTCCGAGCAGCCCCGAGCCGACGCCCAACGAGGCGACGACGACCGCAAGCGGCACGATCGCCTCCCGGAGCGTCGGCCGCCGTGCGTCGCCGTCGACCCCGTCGGCGCGTGTCGTCCGTGTATCCATCACCGACGAGTAATTCACTAGGGTAATTAAACCACACGAGTTTATTATTCATGGTCGTAAATTGAGGTCGGCGTTCCCGACTCCGAGGGCGCGAACGGCGCCACCGACGCGAACTGCGTCGTCAACTCGGCCGGTGTCGGCGGCTTGGCCGGCGTCGACGACTCGGTCGGCGGAGGCGGGGACGGGCGTGACGTGACTCCGACGGGAGCGCGAGCGAGGAGATCCCCCGACCGTTTCTGTGGTATTTATTGTCCGGCAAATCCTGCGCTCGGGTATGTCCGGCTTCGCGGAGATGGACGTCGACACCATCTGGCACGACGGCGAGTACGTCGACTGGGAGGACGCGACGACGCACGTCCTCACGCACGCACTGCACTACGGCACGGGCGTCTTCGAGGGCGTGCGCGCGTACGACACCGGGGACGGGACGGCGGTGTTCCGCTGGGAGGAGCACCTCGACCGCTTCTACGAGTCGACGAAGCCGTACGACATGGAGATCCCCTTCTCCCGGGAGGAGCTGACCGAGGCGACGATGGAGGTCATCCGCCGCAACGACCTCGACTCGGCGTACGTCCGCCCGATCGCCTACTACGGCTATCACAGCCTCGGCGTCTCGCCCGGCGACTGTCCCACCGAGGTCGCCATCGCGGCGTGGCCGTGGGGAACGTACCTCGGCGACGACGCGCTGGAGAACGGGATCAAGGCGATGGTCTCCTCGTGGCGCAAGCACTCCTCCTCGCAGATCCCGACGAACGCGAAGACGACGGGGCTGTACGTCAACTCCCTGCTCGCGGGCGAGGAGGCCCGCCGCAACGGCTACACGGAGGCGATCGTCCTCAACAAGGAGGGCAACGTCGCGGAGGGGCCCGGCGAGAACATCTTCCTCGTGCGCGACGGCGAGATCTTCACCCCCGGGCTCTCGGAGTCCATCCTCGACGGCATCACCCGCAACACGGTGATCGAACTGGCCCGCGAACACGGGTACACCGTCCACGACAACGTGAGCATCTCGCGGGGCGAGCTCAACACCGCCGACGAGCTGTTCTTCACCGGCTCGGCGGCGGAGGTCACGCCGATCCGACAGGTCGACAACGTCGAGATCGGGAACGGTTCGCGCGGGCCGATCACCGAGGAACTGCAGACCGCGTTCTTCGACCTCGTGGAGCGTCGCACCGACGACCACGAGGAGTGGTTCACGTACGTCTGACGGAGGATCTCGGTCGTCTCGGTTCAGATCTCGTTCGGCTCGGTTCGTTCGGATCGCTGACCGGCCGGTCGAGCGGAACGCGGGCGCCGATCCCACCTCGTCCCGGCGCTACGGACGGGGGAGGCGATTCACCGCTCTAACTCCTCCTCGACGCACTGCCGGACCGGCCCGACCAACTCGTCGGCCACGCTGTACGGGTCCGTCTCCTTCGCGAGCACGTCGTCGGCGAGCCCGTCGATCCCCCCGCGGGCGTCGATCACCTCCTCCAGAAGGGCGGCTGTGTCGCTACGGATCAACTGCCGGATCTCCTCCGCGTAGCGCGTGCGCGCCCGGTCGTCGATCTGGCCGGTCTCTCGGAGCCACGTGGCGTGCTCGCCGAGCGTGTCGATCAGCTCGTCGACGCCGGTGGCGTCGGTGGCGACCGTCTCGACGACGCGCGGGTCCCACGCCGCCTCGTCGGGGTCGTCGAGGGCGACCTCGGCCATCTCCTCGTCGTCGACCGGGCCGTGGTGCCCGGTGTTCAGCCCGGCGGCGGGGTTCTCGCGCATGTGGATCATCTCCTCCAGTTCGGCCACGGTTCGCTCGGCGCCGTCCATGTCGGCCTTGTTGACGACGAACACGTCGCCGATCTCTAAGATCCCCGCCTTCAGCATCTGTACGTCGTCGCCCGACCCCGGCTGGACGAGCACGCACACCGTGTCCGCGGTCTTCACGATGTCCACCTCGTTCTGTCCGGCGCCGACCGTCTCGATGATCACCTTGTCCTTGCCGAACGCGTCGAGCGCCTTGATCGCGTCCGACGTGGCCGTCGAGAGGCCGCCGAGCGTGCCGCGGGCGGACATCGACCGGAAGAACACGTCCATGTCGCCGACGTTCGAGGCCATCCGGATCCGGTCGCCCAGCACCGCCCCGCCGGTGTACGGAGAGGAGGGGTCGACCGCGATGACGCCGACGGTGTCGCCGCGGTCGCGGTACACGCTCGCCAGTTTGTCGACGAGGGTCGACTTGCCGGCGCCCGGGCTGCCCGTGATCCCGATCACGTCCGCGGTCCCGGTGTGGCCGTGGAGTTCGGAGACGATGTCGCGGTACCCCGGCGAGCGGTTCTCGATCTTCGTGATGACGCGCGCGAGCGCTCGATGTCTCCCGTCCAGCAGGTCGTCGACCAGCGCCGACTCCGTCCCTGTTGCCGTCATCACTCGCGGTCGGGGACGTTCTCGCGGACGAACTCGATCGTCTCCTCCATCGGGGTTCCCGGGCCGAAGACGGCGCCGACACCCATCTCGAGCATCTCGTCGCGGTCGTCGTCGGGGATGATCCCGCCGACGAGGATCAGCGTGTCCTCGAAGGCGTCGTACTCCTTCAGCCCGTCCACGATCTTCGGGACGAGCGTGTTGTGCGCCCCCGAGAGGATCGAGATGCCGAGGACGTCCACGTCCTCCTGGACGGCCGCCTGGACGATCTCGTCGGGTGCGCGGTGCAGTCCCGAGTAGATGACCTCGAACCCCGCGTCGCGAAACGCCCGCGAGATGACGTGTGCTCCGCGGTCGTGGCCGTCGAGTCCGACCTTCGCGATGAGACAGCGGATCTGGCGCCCCGCCTCGCGTTCCTGCGTACTCATGGAGTCGAGTTGGACGCCGCCGGTGTTGACTTTAACGGACGTCCATGACGCCCCGCGGCGATTCGCGGATCCGCCGAACCGGCTGGGATCCGGTCCGATCCCCGCTACAGGAACTCGACGTCGACCGCATACAGCCCGAACGCCGCGGTCTCGACACCGGAGAGCGGAACCGGAACCACGCAGACGGTGAGGTCGGTCGGACCGTCGACCGTCTCGCGGGTGATGTCGCGGTGGACGACCCCGTCGGGTCCCTCGACACCGAACAGTTCTCGCTCGGCTTCGGTCGGGAACGCCTCGGACACGGGTTCACCGAGGCCCTCGGGGCTGAACAGCGCCTCGTACGCAGTGTTGATCTCCGTGAGTATCGGCTCTCCCTCGTCCTCCGACTCCACGTACACCGCCGGGAACCGGATCCCGTCGAAGAAGTAGTGGAGCCGGTCGCGCTCGACGCGGAGATCCGCCTCCCGTTCGAGCCGGGAGAGCGCCTCGGCGGCGTGTGACCCGACGGTCTCGACGAACTCGGCGTCCCGGCGGTCGAACATCGCCTCTCGCTCGCTCGTCACCTGCAACACCCCCACGTCGCCCACCGGGACGCTGACCACGGACCGGATGCCTTCGGCCTCCCGCACCCGATCCGGGTCCGATCGGTAGTCGTCGACGATCTGGGTCTCGCCCGTCTGGAACGTCCGCCCGGCGATGCCCTGATCGACGCCCAGCCGGACGTCCACGTCGCCCCCGAGCGTGTGGCCGCGCGGGTACAACTCGTCGCCGTCGAGCAGCGCGAGGACGCACCGCCCGTGTCCGAGCGCGTTCGTCACAGCCGACACCACGGTGTCGCTCACCTCCTCGACCGACTGGCACCCGGTCAACTCCTCGGTGTAGGTGTTCAGCGCCGACAGTTTCGTGTTCGCCTCCGCGAGCGCGTTGCGCTCGCGCTCGCGCTCGATGCGGTCGGAGACGCGGCGCGCGAGCAGGTCGGTCCCGCCGTCGGTGGCGACGACCTCGTCGACCGGCACGGACGGGACCTCGTTCCCGTAGACGATCAACGGGACGTCCCTCATCTCGGAGACGAGATTCGCCACGCAGCTCGACTCATGAGACACGACGACGACACAGTCGAGTGTCGGCCCGAGCTCGCGGATGTACTCCGTGGCGACGGGGCCGCGTTTGTGCAGGACGGTCGCGTCCAGGCTGGATTCGATCGCCTCCACGACGTCCGCGCCGTAGTCGCTCGGCGTCCCGTCTGAGACCGCGACCAGCACGCGAGCGTCGTGTGAGGTAACCATCGGTGAGTGCGTCAGTAATGACGGATCGAAAAGAGATAACTCATTCGTCTACCGGACGACGCCGGGAGTCGAACCGGTCCGGCGCCGGACGGGTCGCACGACCGTCCTCTCAGACGTGTTCGTGGAGGAACTCCACGATCGCCCGGTACGCCTCGATCCGGTTCTCCAGCTTCGAGAAGCCGTGACCCTCGTCCTCGAAGATCAGCTTCCTGGTGGGGACGTGCTCGCTCGCCTCCTCGACGATCTGCTCGGCCTCGCCGACCGGGACGCGGGGGTCGTTCGCGCCGTGGAGCACGAACAGCGGCGCGGCGATCTCGTCGACGTGGTTGATCGGCGAGACGGACTCGAGGAACTCGCGGTCCTCCTCCAGCGACCCGTACTCGGCCTCCCGGAGCTCGCGGCGCCAGTCGCCGGTGTTCTCGAGGAACGTGACGAAGCTGGCGATCCCGACGATGTCGATCCCGGCGGCCCACAGGTCGGGGTACTCCGTCATCGCCGCGAGCACCATGAACCCGCCGTAGCTGCCGCCCATGGCGACGATCCGGTCGTCGTCGACCACGGGGTGGTCGTGGAGCCACTCGACGGCCGCCTCGATGTCCGCCACCGAGTCCATCCGCCGTTCCACGTCGTCGAGGTGCGAGTACGCCTTCCCGTAGCCCGCGGAGCCGCGGACGTTCGGCTCGAAGACGGCGTAGCCGTTGTTGAGGAAGTACTGTTTCACCGCGTTGAACGACGGTCGGCGTTGACTCTCGGGGCCGCCGTGGATGTCGACGACGACCGGAGTGTCGCCCTCGTCCGCGCCGTCGGGCGTCGAGAAGAACGCGGGGATCTCTCGATCGTCGAAGGTCGGATAATGGACCAACTCGGGCTCGACGAACGTGTCCTCGGGAACGCCCGCCGTCGCGGCGTGCGTCCACCGCGTCGTCTCGCCGGACTTCACGTCCACGACGTACGTGTTCGTGTTGACGGTGCTGCCGGTGACGGTGACGGCGACGCGGTCGGCGTCGGGACCGAACGAGACGCCGCCGGCAACGCACTCCGGGAGTGCCGGCTCGGCGAACGGGTCGATCCGGTCCGGCCCGGTGAACTCGCCGATCGTGAGTTCGGTGTAGCCCTCCACGTTGCGCGAGCAGGCGACCCGGTTGGTGTCCCGGTCGACGACGACGCCGTCGACGTTCCACTCGCCGCCCCCCTCGACGACGAACAGGTCGCCGAGGGTCTCGCCGTCGCCGCCCTCGCCGTCGCTTCCGAGGGAGATCCGCTCCAGTCGAAGCGTGTCGGAGGCGTGATCGGTGCACACGTACACGCTGTCGCCGTCGGGAGACCACTCGGGACTCCGGAACCGCGCCTCAGACGTGTGTGGCGTGAGGTGGGAGAGGTCGCCGGTCTCGATGTCGAGCACGTGCAGGTCGTGGTCGAAGCTCCCCCGAGCCTCGTGGACGAGCAGCCGCGTGTCGTCGGGGGACCAGCCGGCCACCGAGAGCCAGCCGTCGCCCTCGTACACCAACTCCGCCTCCTCGCCCGTCTCGTCGCGGCCCTGGACGTACACGTCGAAGACGGACTCGTCGCGGCGGTTCGACGCGAACGCGAACCGCTCGCCGTCGTGGGCCCAGCCGCCCCAGCGGTGTTTCGCCTCGGGCATCCCCGTCAGCTCGGTGACGACGCCCGCGTCGGGGTCGAGCCGGAACAGCTGCGCCCGCTCGTTTCCGCCCTCGTCCATGCCGAAGGCGAGCTCGCGCCGCTCCGGCGACCAGTCCACGAACGTGACGCGCTCCTCGTAGAAGGTGTGCTGCTCGGGCCAGTCGCCCGGCTCCTCGAGGCTCCACACCTGCGGCGTGCCCGTGGTGTCCATCAGGAACGCGAGCGTGCCGTCGGGGGCGAACGCGGCGCTGTGGGCCGAGCGCACGTTCAGGTATCGCTCGATGTCGTACGTCGGGTCCGTCATGTCCTACCAGTCCCCGGCACGCATCGAAAGCGTTCGGGTCGGCGAAGCGTTCGGTCGAGGCGGCGGCGCCTCGGGGACACTCGGCGGGCACCCCTCGATGACCGTCGACGACCGCCGATACCCGTCGGCCGATTGCCGACGCCCGCGGGGAGTATCGCCTCCCTTTTTGTTCTCTCACCGGTAGCCGATAGCACATGCGCGTCGCGGTGGTCTCGATGGACACGGTGACAACGCGGGACACCGCCGCGGTCCGTCGGACACGCCGCGTCGCCGCCGGGCTGGCCGCCCGCGGCCACGAGGTCCACTGGCTGTGTGCGCAGTGGTGGGGCGGCGATATCCGCCGCTTCGAACAGGACGGGATCGAGTACCACGCCGTGACCGAGCGCCCCGCGTCGGGACGCTTCCGGTCGAAGCTCCCGTTCCTCCTCCACCGCGTCGACCCGGATCTCGTTCACGCCGTTTCCGTCCCGCCCGGACACGCGACGACCGCGAAGACGACCGCCGCGATACTTCGGGTCCCGGTCGTCCTCGACTGGTGGGAGCGCGACCCGGACCGCGGCTCCGACCGGCACTACCGGAAGGCGGCGACGCGCGCGAACCGCGTGATCGCGCCCTCCGAGACGGTCCGCACGGCCGTCCGCGAGCACGGCGCAAGCGACGTGAGCGCTCAGGTGATCCCCGAGAGCATCGACGTCGACCTGGTTCGCTCGGCGGACGCGGACGACCGCTTCGACATGGTGTGGGGGCGCGACCTCGACGGCGACGCGAACGTCGGCGAGTTCCTCCTGGCGCTGGCGGAACTGCGCGATCGCGACTGGCGCGCGGCGGTCGTCGGCGACGGCCCCGCCCGCGACGACGCCGAGCGCATGGCCGCCGACCTCCGGATCGACGACCGCGTGCACTTCCTCGGGGACCTCGACGAGGCGGAGTTCGTCCCGGTGCTCAAGGGCTCGCACGTGTTCGCGCAGACGGCCACCTACGAGCCGTTCGCGACCGAGCTGCTGTGGGCGCTGGCGTGCGGCTGCGTCGGAATCGTGGAGTACCAGGCGGGCTCCTCGGCACATGAACTCGTCGAGGGCCTCGACCGCGGTCGGCTCGTCACCTCGCCGCAGGAACTGGCAGACGAGATCGTCGCGTGCGGCGACCTCC
>Ga0207757_101435_pt1 | contig 10258 bp, 14 predicted proteins | sample A23P3SouthBayCA_2_FD_187752 | JGI IMG/M metagenome (GOLD analysis project Ga0207757, IMG submission 187752) | Aerobic enrichment media microbial communities from Eden Landing Ponds, California, USA - A23 P3 (2) (SPAdes) | ecosystem: Environmental > Aquatic > Marine > Unclassified | place...
ACACCTCACGGAGTACGGCCACCGCTGGGAGATCGAGAGCGGGTACAAATCGATTAAGCGGTTCATGGCTGCGACGACCTCGAAAGATTTCGGGCTCAGGTTCTTTTACTTCGCATTCGCCTGTCTTCTCTACTCAATCTGGCGGGCTGTCGATCTACTCGTCCAAGCCGAGTTGACTGGCGAGTATGAGCACTCACCGGTGATTACAGCGGACAACACACTGACGCTGCTGAAGAAGGAAACTGGAATCGGGTAGTGAGGAACTCTGTTCGGGTTAGCGTGCCGTCTGAGTGGCTACGCTGCTGGAAGTCTCGAAAATTTGTCCGTATAGTTGAGTGTGTGACAAGAATAGCCGCTTGGAGGGCCATCTGGGGCAGTACCCCTGACCGAATCGATCAAATTCACGCATCACAGCCCTGCTAAACCCGCTGTAGTCTCAACTCCCCCTTAGCTGATTTTGATATAGCGATATACAATTTATAGAGGTGGATTCGCCTGTATTACTTCTCCTAGCATCCGAAATCGGCGTTTCGTCCGTAATCTCTTGTGGTCTTGATTACTCTGATAATCACGACCACTTTGAAGTACCCCGCTGCTGTCGGGTAAGAACGAAACGTGGAACCGCACGAAGAGGGGCTCACGCCCGGGAAAAACTCGCGAACATCACCATCCACCAATCCGTGTCGAGAGGTCTGTCGATAAGATCTAATAGCTTCTAATACAAACCAATACTCAAGATGCCCATCTCGAAAGACGAGTTCCGCTCTATCGACGAGGACGGGCCGTCGCTGCCCGACCTCGCACCGGACACCACCCAGGGCGCGGTGTATCGCTTCCTCCTCGAGCATGCCGACCAGGCGTTCCGCCAGCGGGAGATCGTCGATGGCGTCGACGTGCCTGAGGGAAGCGTCGGTCCCACGCTAAAGCGCCTTGAGGAACACGGCCTCGTCGAGCACCGCGATCGGTTCTGGACGATTGCCGACGCCGAGCACGCGCTCGCGTCGACAGGACTTCACGGCGCTGCCACGGCCGACGACGTCGACGGTGGGTTCTCTGACGACGACGTCGAGGCTTGGATGGAGACCGCCGTCGACCCCATCGAGTCTGAGACGGACCAGGACGAGGAGTCGTGATCTCGGATGGCTGACCGCGGAACTGTCGTCTGGGCACCCGATCCGTTCAAGACGGGCGGTGGAAACCCTCGGCCTTAGATGGTCGTCTCCGGAGGGCGAAAAATGGCGATAGAGCCGACCATTCCTGACTATCTTGATCGAAAACTCACAGCCTCGTTACTCTGCGGGCGCCGGAATCCAAATCGCTCATTCGTCAACCGAGTTGCGGAGATTATCCACTGGGCAAACGAACAGCAAGTCCATCGACGAAAACTCACACAGCGCATCAATGATCTTGAAGAGGAGAATCAGGAGCTAAAGGCGCACATTTTCGAACTCTACGCTGAAATCGAGGCGTATGAAGAACAACTTGTCGCAACTTACTAATGCGTCACCTCGTACTGGACCGTCTCAGTGTTCGCTGGACGGAGTCGATGAGGACACCTTCTCGGCAAGGGCAGGGTCGTACACATCTATCTTGGATCGCTGACTGACGCCATCGATCAGTGTGACAGTCATGAGCGCGAACAGTCCCACTACGGCAACAAAGAAACTGGCAACTCCGATCGTGGTCAGAAGCCTCATCCCAAGAAGCTCGCCGCCGATGGTGACGAGGAGAGCGGCTACCGTGAGTCCGAGAACTCGGTTTTGTGCCTTGGTGCTCATACAATTCACTCGGTGCTAGACAGGCTTAAGTCGTGCCTGACACCTGACGGTATGGTTCACGATGTCACCCATCGCTACGCTACATAATAGTGGCTTGAAGACAGAACGAAGACCAAGCTCTGGACCCGCGCGGAATCCGGATGCGTCCAGTGGCCGCTACGGCTACGCGTGCTCTCTCGCCGAGGTAGAACTCCTCCTCATCGGCCTCGCCTACGATGCGTATCTGGCATCCCTGCTGAATCACTCGGGCCTGCCGGCCGATGCGCCCGTGAAGAACCACACGTATGAGTTCGAATCCGCGTCTGTCGGCGGGTCGGGTGACGGCAGCCGATGGAAGGCATCGTCATCATTCTATACGTGAGAGAGGCAGATCGGACGAGAGAGATTCGGTACTCCCACGCAGTGTCCGGTTGGCAGTAAAGCTACTGTGCTCGTGTAGATCTGTACCTACGTGTTCACACAGAGGGGAACAACTTATCAAACCGGCCCGTGTATCTCCTGTTATGAGTCAGGAATCGCTCGACGATACAATCAAATTCCGTGCTGGTCCGCTCAAGGAAGCGGCAACCGAACTGGATTCCGTCCATTTGGGTGGCATCAATATCAGCGAACTCGCACGGGAGGGGCTTACGCAGATGCTTCGGCGATCGATGACGGATGACGACAAAATCGCGATTTATGAGCGCTATTCAGCAGGTGATCTCTCGGAAGACGCTGCTCGAGTGCTCCTCGGTGACGAACTCGACCTCCTCGAAGAGGATATTGATGCCTTCCGTGAGGCTGCCACTGACGACACCAGTGATTATCTCGTCTAAATGGCTAGCGCCGACACACGGTATCCGATCCTCGTCGATACGGACACGCTGATCGCTGTTGCGAATAGCTCCTTGTGGGCCCAAATAACGAAACACGTCGGTCTCACGACGACGAACGTCTGTAAACAGGAGCTCAAGCGGCACGTCGAAAACACGCGCGAGACCGCACCAGAGGGAAGCCGCCCATACCGGCTTCATTACGGGAGCCGTACCGCGCTTGATGCGCTCGCGGATGACGAGACACCGCTTACCCAAGTGACGAGCGTCCCTCGGCCCCACGGAGCGGACGCTGGCGAGGAATCGCTCCGACAGGAAGTAGTACAGAATCCCGAGGTGATCGACTACGTCATCTTGATGGACGCAGCGGGCCGGCGTTCGATTCGCCGCGCTGTCGACGACCAAGACGAAGATATCCGTGTTGTGACACCGCCGTTCCTGTTGTATATCCTCTACGACAACGAGCTCATTTCGCGTCGTGAGTTCTGCGAAGCGTGCGGGGAGCTGTTGGAACGTGAGGGCTGGACCGGATACAACGCGGTAAAAGCTGCGTGGGAGGGAATCCCGATTGATTGTAGCGATATTCTGGACGACCACCTGCTTCCGTGACGAACTCGTATGAATCAGAACACTTCACCGACACGCGACGGTGCGACGGCGCTCACGAGTTCCTTCGAGCGGTATCTTCAGGACAAGGGTAAGGGTCGGGGCGGCGAGGGCGGGAACTACCGCCGGAACGCCGCCCGCGAACTCGAGCGCTTCGCCGAGTGGGCCGCCGGCGACCGCGGCGACGACGACTGGACCGGGATCGTTCCCGCTGACGACGACCGTGATCCCCGTTTCGAAGATCTCGACGAGCGCGTGTTCCGCGAGTACGCCCGCCATCTTGCTGGTGACCGCGAGCTCAAGCAGAATACCGTACAAACCTATTACCGCTATATCTCTGCGTGGTGTGGCTGGTGTGTCAACGAGGGCTATCTCGAAGCGCACTACGCGCAACGGGCAAGTGCGATGGCGCCGCTGCCGGAGGACGACGGCCGCAAGCCCGGCGACCAGCAGGCCTGGACGTCCGAACAGCGCCATGCCCTCACCCGCCACGTCGACGAACAGGCCCGCGACGCCATCGAGGCGTACACGACACTCTCGGAGGATGCTGATCCCCTAGACAAACAGCGAGCGCGTTACACCGCGCTGAAGGCGGCTCGTGACCGGGCGCTGGTGTTCGTCCTCGCGTACACTGCCGTCCGCGTTGGTGAACTCCTCCGGGACCCGAACGACCCACGCCGGCGCGGCGTCCGCTGGGAGGACCTCTCGCTCGACGACGGGAGTATGGACGTCTACCGGAAGAAACAGCAGTGGGATGCCGCGAGTCTCCCAGATCCAGTGATCTCGCCGCTGCAAAGTTACCGCCAGCTGATGGACCCGGCGGCGGACCGGTGGCCGGTGTTTCCGACCTTCGACCAACGATCGCTTGCGGGGCTCGTTCAGGAAGAGCTAGCCGAACGAGGGGAACGCCCAGAAGCAATCGCTGAACGCCGCGAAGAATACGCCCGAGACTTACTGCTGGCGCTCGACGAGGATATTCGACCGCCGTCGATCACGACGGACGGCGCACGGTCAATTCTCCAGCGACTGTCGGCGGCGGCAAAGATCGATATCGACCATCCGAAACACGATTATCTTGCTCCGCACGGTGGTCGACGTGGAATGGGGGAGGTCCTCGTCCGCGCGTTCGGGTACACGGTCGCTGCCCGATACCTGGATAACTCCGAAGAGATGGTTCGAGAGCGGTACTCTCATATTGAGGCTGGCGAGCTAGGGGACGTGGCGACAGAAGCCCTCACTGAGGTTGACGGTGATCCACTTTGAGTTCGTTCCACCCGCTGAGGCCTGGCATTTCCAGTCAGAAATTGATTCGCTACAGCAGATCTTGGTCTAGCGGAGGATGTAGTGAACGCAGTTCGGGATTGGGACTCCCAAGTCGTAATCTCGTCAGCCAATAAGGAGATACTACAAGAGGTGAGAGCAGTTGATCCGAACATTTCGATTGCGCTCATCTTCGCAATAAATCCAGAGAAAAATCTCAGAGTAGCTGAGAAATTGGGATGCACTCACGTTCAACCCCATTGGGGCATCAGCCTATCCACGAGTGTCATTGAGGAAGCACACAAGAAGGAAATGGAAGTTTTCGTGTGGACGATAAATACTAACATTGGAACACAAATCTGTCGGAAGCTCGGTGCAGATGGTGTGATTGCTGATAGACTAGTCAACGTTGACCAGTTAGCCCCGCCTCACTCACAAAGCAGAACCATATTTGACCAGCCGTCTCTTCGGAAGGTCGGAGTTTCACTCCTCCCAATCGCACTCAGAGGAGTTACGTATCCGTTTGTTCTGCTTGGCGCCTTTATTTCTGTCATCACCCGGACTCTTGGAGATATTCTGAATATTTCTACTGGGAACGGACGTACAGGCTGCTTTGTCGCAAAGAATAATATATCGATGACCTGGAATTTATCCGTCCTTCTCTGGAACAGGAAAGCAGTGGCTATAGCGAGTGATGGCCGATGGCGCAGAGCATCATTTCTGGGGAAGAGGGTGGAAGAAATGAAGGGGATTATCATAGATACTACGAGGAATCAAAGACCTATGCTCGTCGCTGTCATGACTGGTTCATTTATCATTGAATTATCATTTCTACAGTCACTCGCCGAATCAGCAACGAGGTGGGTCGGGCTAGTAATTATTTTCGGGTTTTTGACCCTTGTCATCAGCCATTTGAGTCGCAGCGAGACTGATTTCTCTATCTAAAATGAAGGTATTCGCTTCCACGCTGAGACGAAGGGAGAAGGCTACAATTCTCGGTGGAATCGTTATCGTTGCCATCGCCTTCTATATGCTCACCTATCGATTTCTTCCCGACTTATTAGATACAACAACACTCCGCCAATGGATCGATAGTTTCGGTATCCTTGCCCCAGTAGTATTCATCCTTGTCCAGACTGCTCAAGTGATTTTCGCACCAATTCCCGGTCAGCTGATAGCCTTGGCTGGCGGGTACCTCTTCGGGTCAGTTAATGGCACGATCTATAGCTTAATCGGTGTCACAGTTGGGAGCAGTATCGCGTTCCTCCTCACAAAGCGATATGGTCGGCCTCTCGTCGAACGAGTCCTCCACGAGGATGTGATAGCTGGATTTGACGGGTTTGTTGAGCGAGTAGGACTTCTAGGCTTTATTGCCTTCATTATCGTCCCTGGACTCCCAGACGACGCGGTCTGTTTCCTCGCCGGTCTCACCAAGTGGCGGCTCAAAACATTCCTATTTGCAATTATCATCGGCCGCTTCCCCGCGTATGTTCTCACGGTCTATGCTGGTAGTGAACTGGCAAGTGGTCGGTTTATGATGAGTGTGGTTCTCATCACAGCCTTAGTAGTGCTCTCGACCATTGGATACTACAAACAGAAGCAGATACAAGATTGGGTGTCCCACTTAGAGGACAGGATACGGTTTTGACTGGTGTGGTCTAAGGGAAACTGAGATTTTGATAGAACGCGAATGCCAAATAGAGGAGATGCCAATGGTTAGACCGACGTAATTGTCTCCACAATCTCCTACGAAAGAGCGTTCGAGAATTGGTTTGCAAATCAGCCCTAATGTTGATTAATATTGTGCTCCTTTCGAAGCCAACCAGGCGGCACCCAGTACGCTACTCTATCAGGAAACTATTCCTCGAAGTAAGAACTATATACTTCACTCTGCTATTCCGAGCATGTCCGAGACAGACGCCGCCGATGGTCCGCCCCCCTTCGAGGATGCGTTCAGTGGCGACGACGTCGAACAACGCATCTACGGCACTATCCTGCAGACTCGCGAGCCGACGACGGCGAGCGCGATCGCCGACAGCGTTGACTGTGACCCCAAGACCGCCCGGAAGTACCTTGGCTGGTTCGACGATTTGGGGATCGCCACCCGGCATGATGGCCATCCGGCCACCTACGAACGGAATGACGCGTATTTCGAGTGGCGACGCATCAACCAGCTCGCATTCGACCATTCCGTCGAGGACCTGCAGGATCGCGTTCGTGAGCTGACGACGCGCATCACCGAGTACGAGGCGACATACGATGCCGCGTCTCCGGCCGCAGTCGACGCCGTCGCCGCCGCGGAGGGCAGCGACGAGCGAACCATCGACGACGTGTACAGTGACCTCGCCGACTGGGCGACTGCCCGTGAGGAGCGTGACCGCTACGAGAGCGCGCGCCAGCAACGCACGGGTGGCGAGCGCGAACAGGCGTCTGGGTAGCCCGCTCGATGGTGCCACTGACAGGCGATGGCGGGAGCCCTGCCCCCATCGATCGCCCCATCCTCGAGTTCCTCCAGTCGCGGCTCCAAGCGACGAGGCAGGTCTCCCGGGCAACCGTCACGGACGCCAGCGGCCATCTGGAACTCCACGTCGTTATTGCCCTGTCGTACTACCCAGCAGCCGTCGACGAGGCGCAGCTGACGGTCCGTTGGTACACAAACGACGACTTCAAACTCCACTATCGAGAGCAGCACTTGGACCACGCCTGGGAGTGCCGGTGGGACCGGCACCCGAATCCGCACAATACACGAGACCACTTCCATCCCCCGCCCACCGCCCCGACGCCTGGCGAGGACGCATCGTGGCCGGACGACCATCGTGACATCGTTGCGTTCGTCCTCGACGAGATCGAAGACCGGATCACGGCTCTCTGGAACGAGTAGGGGCCGCGGTCTCGCGTGGGATGTTTGTCGGCGTTCCCAGAACGCTACGCGGACTGGTGTGCGAACGAGAAATCCCCTAACTGCTTGTCGACAAGCCTAACAAGATGGGGAAATACGGGAGCGCACTCTGCGTGATACGGAATTAGAAGTATTCCACTGCTAGTGTAGCGGCACACTAGGCTTTTACACACGGTCACATACCGAGGAGGTATGAGCGGCGACAGGATCGACGCCGAAAGCAAGGTGTCGGGAAACCAAACAAACATCCCTGCCCGGATCCGACGCGAACTTGATATCGATGACGATGATCAGCTCCGCTGGCATCTCGAAGATGATGGAAGTATCCGAGTCCAAGTATCCAACAGCAAACGGGCACGTTCGCCGACTTCGACGGCTACGCTGGTGAGGAACCGACCGATGTAACGAGCGATCACGACGCCTGGAGCGTCGACGTCGAGTAAATGCCACGCCGCCTCATCGACACGTCAATCCTGTTTGCAGCCGTGTACGAGCGAGATAATTCACACGACGCCGCACTCCCGGTCCTCCGCGGCATCGATAATGGAACGCTCCCAGAGGCAGTCGTTCTCGACTACGTACTCGCGGAAACACTCAACGGCCTCACGACCCATGCCGGCCACGACGCAGCCGTCGATCTCCTCGATCGCATCGAAGAAAACGCCCACTTCCATATCGGCTCACTTACCACTGATGCCCTCGCAACGGGGAAGGACCTCTTTCGCCAACACGAACCCCTCTCCTTCGTTGATGCCTGTATTGTCGCGTATATGCAAACTGAGGCGCTTGGATATTTGTATGCATTTGACCATGATTTTGACGCTGTCGAGGATATCGATCGGCTCGATACAGCAACGAATCCCTACGATCCGAACTGACGCTAGCAGACAGTACGGCTGGCGACGCCGTTTGGTCTCAGAATAGTCGCACCTCGTAGTCAGCCGCCAGCTCCTGGAACTCGTCCCACTCCGGGAGCCGGTAATCGTCGACCTCGCCGTGCGTCTCGGGGTAGCGGAGCAAGGCGTCGATTTCGTCTTCGAGGCCATACTTCGCTGCCTGCTCTCGGAGATTCCCCTCGTCGACGTCGACGTGGCTGAGCAGGAGGAGACAGTACGAACGGTGGCGGCTGCCGTCGTCGATTAGCAGCGTGTGACAGCAGAGCTCCGCCGGCGAAACGGCGTCGATCTCCTCGGAGTAGAAGTAGTAGCGCTGGCCGGTGAGTAGGAACTGGAGGCCGAAGGCCGCGAATCGTGCGAGCCCGGTTTCGTGGAACGTCTCCGCGTCGATCTCCGTCTCGGTCTGAGCGAGGAATTCGTCGTAGTCCTCCCAGAGAATCGTCCCCTTCGGGGCAACGGCTTCGAGGCGGTGGCGATGAAAATGGTGTGCGAGTTCCCGGGCGAACTCGTGGAGGCGGTCGAAGTCGGCGTTGAAATCGTAGTGGCCGTCAGCCGTCCCGACGAGACCACGGTCGCGAAATCGTTTGAGGACTCGGTTGACCGTGTTGCGGTAGTTGTCGCTCCGGTCGGCTATCTCGGAGACGGTTCGCGGCTGGTCGAGATAGTACAGCACCTGGAGTGCCTTCCCGGTCAGCAGCTCGGGAAACTCGATGTGGGAGTGCTGGCGGACGAGATCCCGATAGAGTTCGACGGCGCGAGCATCCGACGGGACGACTCGTTTTCGCCGGCCATCGCGTTCCGTGTAGACGAGCCCCTTCTCGACGAGGTCGGCGACGGCACGAGAGGGGTAACTCTCGCTGTGGTCGAGCTTCGTCGCGAGATCGGAGATCGTGTCGCCGCGGTCGACCGTAGCGAGGACTTCGAGTTCGATGCGCCGGAGCACGGTGTAACATATTACGAAACTTATATATGAAGAAGTTTCGAGTAGTGTTACAGCCAGCAGGCGCGGGAACCGTTTCCACCGACTTAACCAACAAAGCTATGGAGTCGCGGGTTGCGTTGGTTAACACGAGAGCAGCCGATGTCCTACGAACCCCCGACCCCACCGGCGAACCTCCCGACGGAGATCGTCAACACGCTCAACGAGTCGGATCCGGAACGGCTCCGAGACGTTGCGACGTACGCTGAGGCGCTCGCCGAGCACAAGGAACGAGAGGCCCGTCTCGGGGAGTCGGCAGATCAAGAGAAGGTCGAAGAGCGACCAGACGATCTTCCGGACGACGTCCCTGCCAAAGCGACGATCACGATCAAGGAGATCAACGACAATCGCTACTACTACTGGCAGTGGAGAGAAGGAGAGAAGGTCAAGTCAAAATATAAGAGTCCCGTGAATCCCGACGAATAACCACTGACATTTATGAGTCAATTTCGGATAATCGTGATCGGTTGAAACGAGAATAGGAGGTAGGTACACCCCTCACCAAGAGTGAAATCTCCCTGTTAAGACGGGATAGAAGCGGTAACAGTAGGATGTAGATTATTCGGGTCGGTTCCTTATGCTCCAAGAACAACACACCCCTCGTCACGAGTGTATTCACTGATAGCTTCCAGAACCACACCCCCCGTGTGCGAAGTGAATTCACCGACGGCGTCGAGGCAATACCCCCCGTGTGCGAAGTGAATTCACCGACGGCGTCGAGGCAATACCCCCCGTGTGCGAGATGATTTCGGCCTCACCTCGAGGGAGACCCCGCGTGAGAAATGAATTGACTGATGAGTCGAAGGAGGACACCCCGTGTGCGATATGAAATCTTGCGTACTGTTGTCAGACATATCTAGTCATTCTAATAACACACACCCCGGAACCACCCCCGTGTGCGAAATGAATTCGGTCCCGGCGTCGGGGACTCTTCGCGTCAGTGCCCTTCGAAGAAGTCGTCTATTTGTGCGTTGACAACGGATTTTACGAGATCCTCTTCGTGTTCTGCATCCTCGAGTCGGAAGTCG
>Ga0207757_101437_pt1 | contig 10248 bp, 10 predicted proteins | sample A23P3SouthBayCA_2_FD_187752 | JGI IMG/M metagenome (GOLD analysis project Ga0207757, IMG submission 187752) | Aerobic enrichment media microbial communities from Eden Landing Ponds, California, USA - A23 P3 (2) (SPAdes) | ecosystem: Environmental > Aquatic > Marine > Unclassified | place...
GGAGCCGCTCGCGCCGCCGTCGCCGCCACCGCCGCCAGTGATGTTCGAACAGCCGGCCAGCGCCCCCATCGCGCCGGCGGCCGCGCCGGCCTTCATGAAGTCCCGCCGGTTCAGCGACAGGCCCGGCAGGTCCAGCGACACCACCGGCTCGTCGGCCGTCCGGTCGTCCGGGGCCGGCTCGACCTCGGCCAGCACGTCGTCGAGCCGCTGTTCGTACTCCTCGATCACGTCGTTCGGGTCACGGCGCTCGTCGGTGGACATATCAGATCACCTTTATCTCGCCGACCATCCCGTTCATCTCGTGCGGGATGCAGTAGTACTCGTACGTCCCGGTCGTCTCCAGGGTGACCTCGTAGGTCTCACCCTTCGGGATGTTGCCGCCCTGTTCGTTGTTGTACGCCTCGACGGCGGCCGACTCGGAGTCGTACCCGCCCGACGCGAAGTACGCCGCGCCGTCGGGGATCTTGTCCTCGTATGCGGTCACCGTGTGGCCGATGCTGCCGACGTTCTCGAAGGTGAGCGTCGTGCCCGCCTCCACCTCGACCTTCGGGGGGTCGAAGGCCAGCTCGTCGGTCATGTCGACGGTGTCGGTCTGCGTCCAGCCGTCGCCGCCGCTGCCGCCGTCGCCACCGTCGCTCCCGCCATCGCCACCGCTGCCGCCGTCACCGCCGGTATCGCCGTCGCCACCGTCGCCGGACGTACAGCCGGCGAGGCCGACGGCCGTCGCTGCGCCCAGACTCCGGATGAGGGTTCGCCGTGTCGTCATGCTTGGCTCACATCCGTCCATCGACCCTGCATCCGGATATACCGGGAAGCCGGCGCCCAGTGGCCGGGAAGCCGGGGCGAACGGGTTCGGGTATTCCTTTTTATGTCTCGCGACGCGTTCCGAGACGACGGCCGCCGCCGGGTCGTCCCGGCGGGCAACCGGTCGCCACACACCTATGACCGACCTAGACACGACCGAGCCGACCACGCGCCCCGTCCGGCAGTGCCTGGAGACGACCCTGCGTCGGCAGGGGTACCAGCCGGTCGACTACCCGACGCTGGCCCCCGCGAGCCGGTACGCCGACCACGGCCCCGGGGGACTCCTCGCAGTCGCCGACCCGGCGGACGAGTCGGGCGAACGCTCGGCCCGCGACGGTGACGAGGACACTGAGGACACCGACGACACCGAGGAGGAGACGGTTCTGGTCCCGGAGCTGACGACGGCACTCGCCCGAGCGGTCACGGCGGGTGACGACGCCGACCCGGAGCAGTCGGGGCGGTGGCGGGCGACGGGACCCTGCTGGCGGGCAGCCGGCGTCCGTGCCGACGACCGCCGCGAGTTCCACCGCACGGCGGCCATCCGCCTCGACGAGGGCGGCCCCGATGCCGACGCCGAGCTGCTGTCGCTCGCGGCGTCGGCGCTCGATGCGTGTGGCCTCGATGGGCCGGGCGCGAGAATCCGCGTCTCCCACCGGGGGCTCCTTGCGGCGGTCTTCGACTCGTTCAGCGGCGATATCGACATCGAGGCCGCCCTGACGGCGACGGCGACCCACGACACGACCGCGGAGGCGTACCACGACGCGCTCGTCGAGGCTGGCCTGAACTACGGCCAGGCGGACACGCTGACCGAGCTGCTCGGGGTCGGAATCGCCGACCTGGACGCGCTGGCCGACCTGACCGGCTCCGACGCCGTCCGGTCGGCCGTCGACGACCTCCGGACCGTCCTCGATGCCGCCGGCGAGGTGGTCGAGCGGGTCGAGGTCTCGCTGGCCGCGCTCCCCGACCGCCCGTACGACACCGGCATCACCGTCCGGGTCGCGGGGACGGCCGACGGCCACCCGCCGGCGGTTCTGGGAGGGCGGTTCGATGCCCGGCCCCTGGCGTCCGGGACATCCGGAGCGTCCGGGGCGGAACCACGCCCGGCTGTCGGGCTCGAATTCGACCATCCCGTGCTCGCGCGCCTGCGCTCGAGAGCGGAGTGAAGGATATCCCGCCGGCGCATCGTGAGCGGCCCACTCGTTCGGTGGAGTCACCGGAAATCCGACGCCGGCGTCGGGTCGTCGGGACCGCCACGCGAACCCTTTTGCGCGTCCGCCCCCTACTTCTGGCAACCAGATGCGCCGCCAGCCCGCGATTTCGCCCGCCCGTGCAGGACTCGCCCTGGTCGTCGCCTGCCTGGTGCTCGCACCGGCAGCGCCGGCCCTCGGCACCGCCGCCGCGGTGCCGGACGCCCGCCTGCAGTTCTCCAGCGTGGCGACCGCGCCGGCTGCCCCGACGACGGGTGAGCCCGTCACCGTCTCCGCGACCGTCCAGCTCTCGGCCGGCAGCGCCGCCACCGCCGAAATCGAGCGTGTCCTCCTCCGCAACGATTCGACGACCCTCGCCCGCGCCGTCGGCCCGGGGTCGCTCTCGCAGGGCGACAGCCTCACCGTCGACCTCGTCACCTCCTTCGCCGAGCGCGGGCAGAAGGACCTCACCCTCGTCGCCGTCGCCAACTCCTCGACCGCCAACGAGACCGTCCGCATCGAGCGCCCGGTGGCGCTGGTGGTCCGTGACTCGCCGCCCGGGATGGACGTGACCGTCCCCGACCCCGTCGCCGGCGTCGAGAGCCGGGTCGCGGTCGAGCTGTCGAACCCGAACGCCGACGCCGTGAGCGACCTCGAGGTGACCATCGAGGGCGACCGTGCGGTCCGCAAGCGCGCCGTGGTGCCGACGCTCGCGTCGGGCGCGACCACCTCGGTCAACCTCTCGATGCGCCCGACGGCGGGCGAACAGACGCTCGTCGTCGCGACGGCCTACACCACCGCCACCGGCGAGCGCGACGTGACCCGTCGCCGGGTCACCGTCGACGCGCCGCCGCTCCGCGAGGACGTGGGTGTCGCGGTCACGCGCGTGCCCCCGCCAGAGGAGGGCGGTGGGAACGCCAACGTCGCGGCCCTGCTCGGCGGCGCGGCCGGTCTCGGCGGCGGTGGCGGCGGCGCGCTCCAGGAGGAGGGCGGCGGCGAGGACACCTCCGAGCGCGTGCAGGTCGCGGTGACGAACTTCGGCAACGCGCCCCTGGAGAACGTCGTCGTCCGGCCGCACGCGGGCGACCGTCGCCTGCCACGGCAGTACGTCGGCCGCCTCGCCCCCGGCGAGACCGGCTCCGTCCAGGTGGACCTCTCGACCGTCGAGGGCTCGGCGACTGTCGTCGCGGTCGCGAACTACACGGTCGCCGGGACAGGGCCCGCCGGGTCCCGCGACGCCGACGTTCGCGACGCGGACGCTCGCGCCCGGCAGGGACGCGCCCGGGGGAGCTTCGAGTTCCGCCAGCCCGCCGGCGATATCCGCGTGACGGACGTCTCGCTCTCCTTCGACGACGACGGCACGCTCCGCATCAGCGGCAACGCGGGCAACATCGGCACCGCCCCGGTCGACGGCGTGGTCGTCCAGATGGGCAGCAACGAGTTCGTCGAGCCCGCGTACCCGGGCCGGACGTACTTCGTCGGCACCGTCGACGGCAGCGAGTTCGCACCCTTCGAACTCACGGCGGACGTGGACGCCGCGAACGCCACGGAACTCCCCGTCCGGGTCACCTACGTCGTGGACGGCGAGGAGCGCACCCGGGAGGCGACGCTCCCGTTCGACCGGGACCTCGAACCGCCCGAGCGGAAGCGCGGTGGCCTGCTCTCACTCGGCATCGCGCCCCTGACCGGGCTCGGCGTCGCGGCTGCGCTACTGGTCGTCGGCGCACCGCTCGTCTACCTCCGCCGGCGATGAGCGAGGATGTCGGAGTGGCAGGGGAGGCAGACGAGGCCGAGTCGGGCGGTGCGGATGGAACCGAGACGGGCGGCGCGGACGCCTCACTCGGGGCCGACACCGAGACACCGCTGGAACTCACGAACGTCGTCAAGGCGTACGAGACCGGCGCGGAGACGGTGCGGGCGCTGAAGGGCGTCGACTTCGCCGTCGAGCGCGGCGAGTTCGTCTCCGTCATCGGCCCCTCCGGCTCCGGCAAGTCGACGATGCTGAACATGCTCGGCCTGCTGGACACGCCCACGTCGGGCGAGGTACTGCTGGACGGTGTCGACGCCGCGACCTACGACGACACCCAGCGCACGGACGCCCGGCGCGAGTACATCGGCTTCGTCTTCCAGCAGTTCTACCTCATCGACGCGCTCACCGCGGTCGAGAACGTCACGCTCCCGACCGTCTACCAGCGCGACCCCGGCGCGGAGGCGCGCGCGGAGGACCTCCTCCGGCGGGTGGGGCTGGGTGACCGCCTCGACCACCGGCCCACGCAGCTCTCGGGCGGGCAGAAACAGCGCGTCGCCATCGCGCGCTCGCTCATCAACGAGCCGGCCGTGGTGCTGGCCGACGAGCCGACGGGAAACCTCGACCAGGAGACCGGCACCACCATCCTCGAGGAGTTCGCCGCCGTCTGCGAGGAGGGGGTCGCCGTCGTCACCGTCACGCACGACCCGCTGGTCAACGAGTTCGCCGACCGCGTCGTGGAACTCGTCGACGGGGTGATACGCGATGTCCGATAGCGACCCGTCGTCCGGGTCCGACGCAGAGGGGCGACTCGGCCTCCTCGAACGGTTCCCGTCGGTGCTGATGGCCCGGCGGAACCTCTCGCGCAACCGGCTCCGTTCCGGGCTGGCGGCGCTGGGCATCGTCATCGGCGTGCTGGCCATCGCGACGCTGGGTATCTTCGGCAACGTCCTCCAGCTCTCGGCGACGAACGAACTCGGCGGACTGGGCAACCAGGTCATCGTCAGCCCGAACGAGGACACCGGCGCGGAGACCCTCTCGCCACGGGACGTGGCGGCGGTCGAGCGCATCGCGGAGGGCCGGGGGACGGCGGTCCCGCTGGTGACCGACGGCGCGGTGGTGAACGGCCCGAGCGGGCAGACGTTCGCGCAACTGTACGGGCTCGACCGGCCACGAGCACTGTTCACGGCCCGGGCGGGGACGGTGCCGGAGTTCCACCGCCAGGGGGCGCTCGTCGGCTCGTCCGTGGCCGGTCGGCTCGGCCTCCAGCCCGGGAGCGCCGTCGAGATCGAGGGGCAGCGCTTCCGCGTCATCGCGGTGCTGGCCGAGAGCGACGACATCACGCCCATCCAGCCGTCGAACGCCGTCGTCCTGCCCCGCGACGCGTTCGCGCAGGACGCCCCCAGCCAGATCGTCGTCCAGGCCGACTCCGGCGAGGACGCCGCCTACGTCGCAGGAACGGTCCGCGACCGGCTCAACGCCCGAGAACGCCGGGTGAGCGTCTTCGAACTGTCGAGCATCCTCGACCGCATCAACGAGTTCTTCGGCCTCCTGAACGGCTTCCTCGTCGCCCTGGGCGCCGTCTCGCTCGTCGTCGCCGGTGTCGCCATCTTCAACGTGATGCTGATGTCCACGACCGAGCGCCGCGGGGAGATCGGCGTCCTCCGGGCGGTCGGGGTGCAGAAGGGCGACGTGCTCCGGACGCTCATCGTGGAGGCGACGCTGCTCGGCATCGTCGGTGGCTTCGGTGGCGTCGTGCTGACGACCGTCGCCGTCGGCGCCCTCTACCAGTTCAGTCCCATCGGGCTGGACGTGGTCCTCCACCCGAGCAACGGCGTCTACCTCGTGGTCGCGTTCGCGTTCGGCGTGTTCATCAGCCTCGCATCCGGCCTCTACCCCGCGTACAGGGCCGCGAACGAGGAGCCCGTCGACGCACTCCGGGACTGACGGCTCGCCGCCACGGCGGGCGCTCGGTTGCAATCGTGGGCGCGGTGATGGATGGACCCCCCTCGGTCTCTCGCCCCCCGCCGACCCCTGCGGAGAGGACCGTCCGTGAACTTATGCTGCCGCCGGTCGTTTCGCCCGACGTGGACGGACTCGACGTCAGCGCGGTGCTCTACGCCCCGCCCGAGGAGCTGTACGAGTTCGTCACCGGGATGCGCGGCTACGCGAAGTACTCGCCACATCTGGACGAGATACGCCAGCACGGGGACGGCGGCCCCGGGACGGACTACGAGATCGTGGTCTCCTGGTGGCGGCTCTCCTACACCTCCCACACCACCGTCACGGGGACGGACCCACCCGAGCGCGTGGACTGGCGGACCACGAAGGGACTGAAGGCGCGCGGCTACTGGGGTATCGAACCGTTGCCGGACATCGAGCCGCCCGACGACCACGACCACGCGACCCGGGTCCGGCTCCGCATCCAGTTCGACCCGGACACGCTCGGGGCCGTCCCGCTCGGCGGCTGGACGCTCGACCGGCTGTTCGACCGTATCAAGCCGCTCGTGGTGAGCGAATCCGAGCGCATCGTCGCCGGTATCGCCGAGGACCTGGAGGGCGAGCGCCGTGACGTGGCTATCCAGGTCCACCGCGGGCCGGAGAGCGTCTGAGCCGTCGCTCTCCGGGCGTCGGGAAAGTAGAGAGATGGTGCCGGCGCCGGAGCACGGTGTGGTGGTGGGATGGTGGGGACGTATGTCGGGTCCGTAAACGGGACCCGACGTACATGGCAGCGGGTGTCCTCCACGCCGGCGGTACAGCTAGTAGACCTGGTAGGATATTCATTTCCCCTTGCATGGGGGGCTGGTATAAGTCGCCCCCGAACGGCTCGAACCGGCGACAGCAGGCCGTTATCCACCGAATGGTCACGTCCAGCGACAGTGCCGTCCAGCGATGGTCACGTCCAGCGACAGTGCCGTCCAGCGACGGTCACGTGACTCGTGGGCCGCGGAGGCTACTCCACGGCGTCGCGCATCCGCTCGGTGAAATCCCAGGTGTACAGCCGGTCGGGGTCGATACGGATCCGGACCTCGTCGCGGTCAGCGCGGAGCAGCCGGTCGCCGAGGCCGTTGTCGGTGCCGCCGAGATAGCGGTCGAACAGGGCTCGCAACAGGCTCTTGTCCCGGTCCGGCTCGACCGTCGCCGTCCCGGCGCCACGGACCCCCCGATAGGGGGGCTCGTTGGTCGACACCTCGAAGCTGACGCCGTCGTCGTGGTCGAGGTAGCGTACCACGTCGGCGTCGGCCCCGGTGGCACACCAGAGCGCCCCATCACACGGGAGGAACCAGAGCGAGAGCATCCAGAGGCCCCCAGCGGGCGTCCGGCAGGCGACACGGATGGGCACCGTCGTCTCGGCGAGGAAGGAGTTCGCCTCGGCCTCCGACCAGCTACCGGTGACGTTCACGGGGTCCCTACGAACAGGAGGCGCAATTAGCTTCCGGCGGGCCACCTACCGTGCCGGGACTCCACGGCGGCTGTTGGGCCTCGCTCCGCCCGCCCCTCACTGCCGGGCACCGGTCCCGAGGGCTATAGAGCGGGCCGTACCGCTCATAGCAACCGTTCTCCGTCGGGTGGCCGGAGCGAGCACATGGTCTCCGAACAGGACCTGCGGCGCATCGCGGCGTTCGTCGACCGCGGCGGTGAGCGCACGGGGACGGCATCGGCGGCCCCGACGGAGCGGCGACACGTCACGGGGGTCGCGGATGGCTGACCCTATCGCGGTGCTGGCGGGGAGCGACTGCGGGTGGTGTGGCGCCACGACGCTCCGGCGCACGACGTACAAGGGTGACCGCGCGATGGTGTGCGAGGACTGCGGGACGCCGGTGCTACGGCTGTTCTGATGGCCTCATCGGGCCCGGCCGTGCCGTGGCTCGCCCTGTGACCAGGGGACGTAGTCGTAGAGCCAGTACCCGAGCACCAGCAGGAGGAACAGCCCGACCGCGGACATGGCACCCACGTCGCTGGCGAAGTCCTGCGTGTTCCCCAGCAGCAGGAGCCCCGCTCTGACCGCGCCGCCGGCGAGCCACGCGACCGCGGCCAGCACGACCACTATCAGCAGTTTGACCGCCCAGCTCCGGTCCTCCGCTCGCATATCTCCCCCTTTCGGGGGGCGGGGTTAAGGCTGGCGCCAGCGCCGGCCGTCGTGTCGGCTACGGGCCCGACGCCGGTAGCAACTCGTCGAGCGCCGGCACCGCCCGGAGGTCGATGCCCGAGCGGACCAGCGCCGCCGCGTCGTCCAGGGGTGACCCCGCCGCCGTAGCCGAGGGGGGGTCGCCGCCGAACAGCGGGGCCAGGAACGCCCGACGGACCGCGGGCGACCGGAACAGGCCGTGACAGTACGTGCCGAGAACGGACCCCTCGGCGGCGCTGTCCGGCCCGAGCGGTCGGGCGACCGCGCCGGTGGCCGTCGTCGTCCCGGCGTGGATCTCGTAGCCGGTGACCGTCGCGCCACCGGCATCGTCGCCGGCCGTCGCGTCCGTGGTGTCGTCGGGGGCGGCCACGTCGGCCAGGGGCCCGGCGGGCGTCAGTGGGTGTTCGACCCGGGAGACCCGCTTTGTCGGCGCGAACCGTGTGACGACCGGCAGGAGGCCGAACCCCGCGACGCTGCCCTCGGCGCGCGTGCTCTCGTGCTCGACCCGTTCGAGCCGTTCGCCCAGCAGCTGGTAGCCGCCGCAGATGCCGACGAGGGGGCCATCGAACGACCGCAGCTCCGCGCCGAGACCCGCCTCCCGACACGCGAGCAGGTCGTCGACGGCGTTCTTCGTGCCGGGGAGGACGACGGCGTCGGCGTCGCCGAACGACGCGCCCGGCGGCCGGAACGCGACCCGGACGCCGGGAACCCGTGCCAGCGGGTCGGCGTCGGTGGCGTTGGAGATACGAGGGAGCCGGACGACGGCGACCGTCACGGCCGCCTCGTCGGGCACGCCGTCGTCGGCGCCCCTGACCGCACGCTCGCCGCGAGCGGGGAGCGAGAGGCTGTCCTCGTCCGGGAGCCCCGGGTCCTCGTGCGGGAGGACGCCGAGGACGGGGACGCCGGTGCGGTCCTCGAAGGCGTCGAGTCCCGGCGCGAGCAGCGAGCGGTCGCCGCGGAACTTGTTGACGACGACGCCGACGACCCGCTCGCGAACGTCGTCGGGGAGCAGCTCCAGCGTCCCGACGAGCGAGGCGAACACGCCGCCGCGCTCGATGTCCGCGACCAGCAGGACCGACGCGTCGGCGAAGCGTGCGGTCTCGACGTTGGCGAGGTCGCGGTCGTGGAGGTTGATCTCGGCGATGCTGCCGGCACCCTCCGTGACCACGATGTCGTGCTCGGCGGCGAGCCGCCGGTGGGCCGCGACCGCCGCGTCGCGGGCCTCCACCCAGTGGTCGTCGTAGTAGGTGTCGGCACTGTAGTGGCCGACGGCGACGCCGTCGACGACGACCTGGCTCTCGCCGTCGCCGCGGGGCTTCAGGAGCACCGGGTTCAGGTCCGTCGTCGGTGCCACGCGGGCGGCCCGGGCCTGCGTGTGCTGGGAGACGCCGATCTCCCCCCACTGGCCGCTCGCGCCACGCTCGGGGTCGTCGTCCGTCGCTTCCTCGTCCACCCGGCCGTCCGCCGTTCCGTCGCCCGCTCGGCCGTCTGCCTCCCCGTCGCCCGCTCGGCCGGCCGCCCCGTCGTCACCCCGAACCGCCGCCGGTCGCAGCGCGACGTGGGCGTTGTTGCTCATGTTCTGGGCCTTGAACGGCGCGACGTCGACGCCGGCGTCGGCGAGCGTCCGGCAGAGCCCCGCGACGACCGTCGACTTGCCGACGTGACTCGCGGTGCCCGCGACGAGCAGGGTCGGGGCGAGTTCGGCGTCACCCATCCGCCAGCGCCTCCACGAACCGGTCGAACACGCCGCTCGCGGCGTGGACGTGGGCGTACGTCCCCAGCGTGCGGTGTTCGGTCAGGCCGTCGTGGTCGCCGTCGAGGCCGTCACCACGGACGACATCGAACGCGAACCGGGCGTCCCGGCCGAGCGTCGCCTCGGAGTAGTGGAACTCGTGGCCGCGCACGGTCGCTCCGGCGGGTGCGGTGAGCGTCCCGTCGCGGGCCCGCAGCTCGACGTGGTCGAGCGCCTGGTAACGGTCACACATTCGTACCTCGGCGGGGAGGACGCCCGCCATCGCGTGGGTCCCGTCGTCGGTCTCCAGCGACTCCGCCAGCGCCATCAGGCCGCCACACTCCCCGAGAACGGGGAGGCCGTCGGCCGCCCGCTCGCCGAGGTCGTCGAGCGTTCCGGACGACGCGAGAGCGGGGGCGTGGAGTTCAGGGTAGCCGCCGGGGAGGTAGACCCCGTCGCAGTCGGGGACGGGGTCGCCCGCGACCGGCGAGAACGTCGTCACGTCCGCGCGGGACCGGAGGCGCTCGCGGGTCGCGGGGTAACAGAAGCGGAACGCGGCGTCCCGCGCGACGGCGATACGGGCGGTCGTCCGGTCGCGCTCGGGCGCCGGCTCGTCCGGCCGCCTGGCCGCCCGCGCGGCGTCCAGCAG
>Ga0207757_101438_pt1 | contig 10244 bp, 9 predicted proteins | sample A23P3SouthBayCA_2_FD_187752 | JGI IMG/M metagenome (GOLD analysis project Ga0207757, IMG submission 187752) | Aerobic enrichment media microbial communities from Eden Landing Ponds, California, USA - A23 P3 (2) (SPAdes) | ecosystem: Environmental > Aquatic > Marine > Unclassified | place...
CGAGCCACAGGCGCCCGTTCCTAGGAAGAGGAGCAAATCGTTGTCTAGACCGAGGAACGTAACGAACCCCAAAGCGAAACTTCCGACGACGTTAACTGTCATCGTTTGCAGCGGGAAGCCATCGCCCTCGACCCGTTCGCTGATGAATTGCCGTAGCAGCGCGCCGAGTGCCCCACCCGTGCCGACGATGTGGGCCGGATCTAACTCGATCATCGAGTCTCCCCTCCGTCGACGATGCGCGCGAGCGTTCGACCGGCGAGGACGCCAGTGAACCCAAACGCATACGTTGCGAGGACGTTCCCGACGAGGAGGACCGGGCTCGCTTGAAGGCTCTCCAACGCGAACGTACTGTACGTGGTGAACGACGAGAGGAAGCCGGTGCCAGCGACGATTTGTGTCTGCTCTGCAAGCAGGCCGGAATAAATCGCCTCATAGAGCACAAATCCGAGGACGAAGCTCCCGATGACGTTCACGAGCAACGTTCCCAGGATGCCAGGTGCAAGGAATCCCACGAAGTACCGAAGGTTCGATCCGGCGAATCCACCGATACCGATCAAGGCTAGTGCTTCCAGTCGAACGAGTGTGTGTTGGGCTGACATTGAAATGGCGTGGAAAAGGAGTCATCAGCCGGCGTGTCCGGCAGTTGGGTCAGGCGGACTCCATCGCCTGTTTCAGCCTGTTCTGTGTGCTTCCGTTTCTTAGGTATTTCGACTGTGACATCCTGTATTATGGTGTCTACAGGCGGGGTTAACGACCAAGCGTGGCTAACAATCACTTAGACCTTGTTACGAAGAACGGCCATGAGGATGCATCCTTCCCAGACGTGTTGTTGTACTGAACTCATCATTCTGTCACCCTCTCCCAGGTTCACGTAAAGGCGGTTGGAATTGTCCGAGGTTCACTTGACGTCTAAATAGAGAGCAACAAAATCGTATAGGTAACAGCGCCGGCCGCGAATGGCCAGAATCGGCTTTGCCGTTCCGAGGGTAACTCCTCTTTCATTACGTTGAGAATGACACCTCCTGCCAAGAAGGCGAAGAGAACCGAAATCAGAAGATCCGCGAGTTCTACAACGTACCCGGTGAGGAGTCCCAGAATCACTGCTCCTGCCAGCACCCATCGGCCATACTGATGATATGCTCGGCCATGGTACTCGCGAAGCCCATAGTCGTTCACGAAGAAATGAAGCGCCATCGCAACGAAAAACATCGCGAGACTTACCACACTCGGTCGTTCACGGTGAAGAAGTAAATACCCAATGAGCGCGTTATACATGGCAAAGAACCCGATATGCAGCCAGAACACATCATCAGGTTCTCCCTCTGTTTCAGGGCCTCTTGATCGTCGCTGTCGTACGAAGCGTTCCAGACCATAAAAGACAGACAATCCAACCAGCGCAATCAGATAGACGTGGTTCTCAAATTGGACCAAGAGGCTTCCACTCCGCTCAATAGCCCCTCCTGCAGTCTGGATTTCCGGCAAAATGTGGATGAACACGTACGCCACAGAAACACCACCAGCCATCGATAGCCAGCGACTTCGTGGGATCACATTCACAAACCGCAGCCGACCGCTGAATAGATGGACGACAGCGAGCCCCAAAGCGAAAACCGGAGCTAGAATAGTGATAACGCTATCAGTACTATCTCCCACGAGTCCCATTACATAAATCACGCTCGGAGTGTTCATACGTGTTTTCTCTAACCGAGACTCCTTGCTGAGGTCCCCTAATTCTTTCACCCGCCTCGGTCCTCGGACAGTACCAGCTAGTCAACCGGAGGATCCTCACCACCAAACCCAAATCCATTCAACCGACTATTCTTCCCTACGCCGCAATACGACAGTTTCATCGGCGCGGAGAGTTACCTGATAGCCGTGGAAGGTGAACGTCACCTGTCCGTTATCATCTGCAAACGATGCCCACAGCCCGTCTAGATGTTCTGTATCCACGACATTGGTGAGCGAGGGGAGGTCCTCAATAGGCGTGTCAGTAACGTCACTGACGGACAACAGGACGGCTGTACTTGCGAGTTCTTCTGCGGCAATCGAATACTCATACACGATCTCGTTATCAGGCGCAGAGGGGTTATCGTCAGTCATAGGTATGCCTAAGGGCATCCCTGCGGCACCGGAGAGTTATGGGATTCATGCCAACGAATTCAGTTATTCCTTGAAAGTCAGAGGAATAACTTGAACATTACGAACGCATCCCGAGCACTGCGCCAACTACCACTCGGCGGCAGCTGTGGATAAACTCCATCTCCCATGACTTCTCGTCCATCAGCTACGATGGACGATTGCGAGGTCGCAGTCAACCTCGTGAATACGTTCGAACGTCGGCGTAGACACGAGACGTGAGACAGCACTCCGATCGGTGCTCGCCCCGATAACTACCAAATCGTAGAGGGACGCATTGCGATCGATGAACGCTTCGACCGAGCGGCTAGCGACCCGTGCCTCAATCGATGCTGTGAACGACTCGATGAGATTCTCGAGCATTATCTCGGCCATTCGTCGCTCGCGTCGCTTGGACACACAGGTACACGCACTAATCGTTCCGCCACTGGGGAGAAGTCGATGGGCGAAATCGAGCATTGCGTTGGCGAGTTCCCCCGACGAGCGAACCATTACCAGGATGCGCTGCCAGTCCGTCCGCCCGTTCGAGGACCGGAATACGATGGCATCCGAGTTCCCATTCAGGATCCGTCGAACAAATGGACTCGGATCGTCCTCCTCGGTTTCGTAGGAGCAGACGATCAAATCACAATTCTCGGCTTCTGTTGTCCTGAGAACGGTTTCACCGGCAGAACCCTCTTCGACGGCGACGACGAATTCACACGGCACGTCGACGACGGAGGCAATCCGATCCTGGAGTCGCTTGAGGTCGCGAAGCTGCTGTTCAGCGAGGTGCTCTTCAGCCGCCTGAGTGATAGAGTCCTCAGATGGTGCGACAATGTCCCCGGAAGCAGATCCCTGCCCGGTAGCTTCCAGTTCCGTTTCCGTTTCTTCGATCGTCTCCGCACTGACCGCTTTCATGAGAACGATCTTTCCGGCATCATGAGCAGCGGCCAACCGTGCAGCGAACAGGATCACCGAATCAGTAGTATCGCCGCGAACTGGGACGAGAATCTGATCGTCGCCATGGGTGGACTGGAACAGGTAGCGTGCCCGTTCGTGATAGATGCGGCGACGCCAGACCACAAACACACCGGCGACGAGGAGGCTCGAGACCACGATTCCGGTCACGTACGTCAGCCGCTCGGCGCCAGTCACGAGGACGAGGAGAGCAGTCGAGAATGCCGTGGGTTCTTCCAGCGACAGTCCCCATGTCACGACACCAGTGAGAAAGATTCCGAGCGCGGCTGCACCGGCGTGAACCTGGAACTGTTCTGGCGAGGTTAGATACCAGAGTCGTGCGCTCACCTCAAGGGCGAGCCAGCCGCTGAGAGCGCCAGCAGTCATCCCGCCGACGAACTTGCGTGGCGAGGAGTAGCGACCGTCAGGATCAGCAAACAGGGTATACGCGCCCGAGGCAAGAGGCGGGTAGACCAGAAAGGAGACGACCGGCGAGACGTTCGAGAGCCACGTCACGACGCCGATGAGGAGCGGGACGAAGACGAGTGCCGACAGATGCAGGAGGTTTTCGGTATCCTCGAGCCACTGGCGGAACTCCCGTATTTCCCGTCGCTCGATTCGGCGGACGCGACGGCGAGCCGAATGATAGTGATAGCGGAGCAACTCAAGCATACCTGAGGATACGTATACAGGATAATTGGTGTGTCGTCTCGGCACTTGTATTAGAGAGCGACTCGGCAATAGAACGAAACATTAGTCAGGTTGGTTCGAGAATACCGAGCCGATGACTGACGATGGCGCAGGGACAGCTATCTCGACCGACTCGAGCGGTGAGGTCGAGACGGAACTGTCTCGAGATATGAGTCTGTTCGATATCACGTTTATCGGTGTCGGGGCGATGATCGGGGCCGGCGTGTTCGCTCTGACGGGGTTCGCCGCCGGGCTGGCTGGGCCTGCCCTCATTCTGGCGTTTGCACTCAACGGCTTCGTCGCGCTATTCACGGCGGTCTCGTATGCGGAACTAGGCGCTGCCTTTCCCGAAGCGGGAGGAGGGTATCTCTGGGTAAAGGAAGCGCTCATTGATCCGAACGGGTTCTACGCTGGCTGGATGAGCTGGTTTGCCCACGCCGTCGCCTGTTCACTCTATGCAGTGACCTTCGGTGTATTCCTTACCGAGTTCTTAGTCTACGGTGGTGTCCTCGCGGAAGGATTCCAGCTCTTCGGGTTCCTCGGCCGAGGACTCCTCGATAAGGTACTCGCGGTACTGATGGTGAGTCTGTTCGCCTACATCAATTATCGCGGTGCCGAAGAGACCGGGAAGGCAGGTGTGATCGTGACTGCCATCAAGGTAGTCATTCTCGGTATTTTCGTCGCATTCGGTATCCTCGCGACGGTCAATACCCCGAACTGGCCGGCGAAGTTCCTCAGCAGTCCGAGATTCGCCCCAAATGGAGCTATTGGAATTATCGGCGCAATGGGGTTCACGTATATCGCATTCGAGGGCTACGAGATCATCGTCCAGTCCGGCGAGGAAGTGGTGAACCCCGGGAAGAATATTCCGAAGGCAGTCTTCTATTCGTTAGCTATCGTCGTTCCCATTTACATTCTCGTCGCCTTCGCTGCGATCGGCGGTATTAGCGTCGTTCCCGAGCTTGCACAGCGCGCAGGACTTGCCGCTGACGCACCTACTTGGCAGCTGCTTGGGAATCTCGGCGAGCTGGGTATCATCGAAGCGGCGGGGCAGTTCGTCCCGTACGGGGTGCCGCTGTTGCTGATTGCTGGCCTTACAGCCACGATGAGCGCCCTGAACGCGACCGTGTACTCCTCCTCGCGGGTGTCCTTCGCGATGGGTCGTGATCGGGCGCTACCCGGGATCTTCGACCGGATTCATCCCGAGAAACGGACGCCTCACTGGGCGATTCTCCTGTCTGCGATACTCATCATAGTGATGGCAGTGACGTTACCGATCGAATCCGTCGCCGCCTCTGCGGACATCATGTTCATTCTGCTGTTCGTGCAGGTCAACTGGACGGTCATCAAGATGCGCAAGACCCATCCAGACCTACCGCGCACGTTCGAGGTTCCCTATATGCCGTGGCCACCGCTCATCGGGATCGTCCTCCAGTTCCTGCTGACGCCGTTTCTCCTCTCGGCACTGGGAATGGAGATCGGTCTCGGACCGGATTCCCACGGGTTCATTGCGCTCGTTACGACCGTGCTGTGGATGGGTCTTGGAATCGCCGTCTACTACGGCTACTCTGAGCGCAAAGAGGAGGAGAAACTTGAGGAGGAAGCTCCCACGGTCGTCGCCGAACAGGCACCGGCGTCTGAGCGGTCTTCCCGGGACCAACGGCTCCTCGTGCCGATTGCGAACCCCGAGAGCGTCGAGCAACTGATGCGGACGGCATTCGATCTTGCCGAGGAACGCGATGCCGATATCGAAGTGGTGAGCGTCGTAACGGTGCCCCAGCAAACCCCGTTGTCGGAGGGGCGGCAGTTCGTCTCGGAAGAGCGAGAGGTGATCGATTCGGCACTCGAGTTCGCAGCGAAAGAACGCCCTGAGATCCCTGTCAGTGGCAAGATTCGCATTGGCCACGACGTCTCTAAAGCGATTCTGAACACTATCGAGCAGGATGACATCGATATCGTCCTGCTGGGGTGGCGTGGCCGTGGACGGCGAGCCGACTACGTCCTCGGGAGTAATGTCGACCAGATTGTCACGGAGGCGCGGTGTGACGTCCTAGTCGAACGCATGGGCCCGACCGGGGAGGTCAACTCGATTCTGGTACCGACGGCTGGCGGCCCACATGCCGAGTTTGCCGCCGAGATTGCCCACGCGATCGCTGTGCCAAATGATGCACGCGTTGAGGTGTTATACATCTCTACCGTGACGGACGAAAATGGCGACACTGTATTGGAAGAGACTGCAGCGATACTCGACGGGGTCGACACGGACACAACCCTCGTTGAGAACGGCGACATCGTCGAGGAGATCGTCGACCGCTCTGGTGTACACGATATCACGGTTATCGGTGCCTCTCGGGAAAGCCTCTTGGAGCAGCTCGTTTTCGGGGCGATTCCCGAAGAGGTCGGTCGACGAGCGAAAAATACAGTCATTATGGCCAAGCGCGATCTGGGGATTACGTCTCGCGTGACGCGGTGGTTCCGAGGGTACCGACGCAGTTGAAGAAATCATTTCACGTGGCCGTCAACTCTACAGGCATTTGATCTCAGCTGTCGTCAGATAGTTTTCGACCAATGAGTACCCAATGGAGGTTTTCCTGACCGTTCGGCAACGGCTCCCGACTCACGTGATAGATGTATGGTCCATGGGGGCAGTCATCACAGTCTTCCCCGCATGGCTGCCGTTTCACCACTTCCGTATAGCCGGTGTGTTCGGTCATTTCGACGATTTCTTCGCCAGGTGCGGGCTCTATCTGGTCAGCTGGAACGTGACGGTACTGGAGGAGTTCCTGTGCGTAGATTATCGTCTCTCGAAGATCGTGAACATTCAATTGCTGCAACGTCGACGCGACCGCCTCTGGAAAGTCTGCTGGCGGAGCTGGCATATCCACTGGATTTCCCATACTCAACCTCTGTCGAGGCACCACATATATGTCCCGCTCAAGAGAAACTCGCGCTAATCTCGGCCAGTGAGCTGGGACTATTAGCACTTGAAACAATGACTAAGGCATTGTTTCTATTGGAGACTGAGGCACGGGAAATGATTAGGCCGATAACCAGTACGGCTCCGCACATTTGAGGGTGGACGGTAGTAGGAGAGGTAACATCGTACTCAATATCGATGGATAGTGAACAGAAGACCTATAGCACCGCCACAAGCCAATTACCTCATGGAGAAGTTGCGTTCGCTCTACCGATGGGTAGCGGGAAAGCGTACGTTTGAATGTCCAAACTGTGGAGAAGAAGTAGATCCGCGATATGAAGAGTGCGAGAACTGCGGGCGGCAGCTATTATAACTACACATTCGCGACCAAAGAAATAGTAAATCGGATATTCGGACGAGTCGGTAGACGTCAACCGAAGAGCTGGCGCATCATCGGGTGCATTTCCATGAGTTGTTCCTCTGCAATCTCCTCATAGAGTTTGTACGTAATGCTCACGGTGAGCAGAAGCGACGTTCCGGAGACTCCGCCAATGGTTCCGAGCATATTGGCGAGCACAGCCAATAAGCCGACGAGAACACCACCAAGAACGGCCAACTGGGGGATGTACCGCTCAAGAACTTTTTCCATTACCTGAGGACTCTGCCTGAAGCCAGGGATTTGCATCCCGGAATTCAGAATCTGTTGCGCGGTCGCTTCGGGCCCCATATCGGCGGTCTCCACCCAGAAGATCGAGAAAATCGCACCGCCGACGAGCATGAATACGAGATCGATGAATACCCGGAGCAAGATCTGCCACGGGTGATGGCCGCCAGCACCGGCTGTCCACCACATCCACTGCCGGGGACTATGGATGGGGTTGAGGTAGTAAAAGAGCCCGTCGACGGGTTGCCCATTCGAATTATAGACACCTAGCCAAGCGGGCAACCCGTCTCTCAGTTGGCTGTGCAGAATCCGTCCGAGGAATTGGATATTGGATTGGATCGCCCGAACGAAGATCATTGGCAAGACGCTCGCATAGATGAGTTTGACTGGGAACTTCCCACGAGCACCTTTGACTCGAGCATGGGAAAGCGGAATTTCAACGCGGACGCTCTCGGCATAGACCACGATGCCAAAGATCAGTAGCGTCGTAAATAGTGGAAGGAGGCTCCCAACTCCGAACACCAGCGTCTGCATACCTGTTGCCGTAAACGGAGAGCCAACTGGAAGATCACCCAGCAGAATCTCGATCCACGCGGTCAGAATCCCGGTTTGCTGTCCTGCGACGCCGGGGATAGCGATCAGTCCACCGATGAGTTTCTGGCTTACGCCAGCAACGATGAAGAGGCCGACGCCACTTCCGACTCCCCACTTGCTGATGACCTCATCCATGAACAGAATGAGGACGCCGCCGACGGCGATCTGGAAGAAAATTAACCACTTGATGACGCTCAGCGGGACACCGAGAGCTTGGGCAAGTTGCGGATCTGCCGGGAGGAACCCACCGGCGAACACCATCGGAAGCCCGGTGAGACAGATCATAACCAAGACGAGGAACTTCTGTAGGCCCTGGTAGAGCGCCTGATCGCGTGGATCGTCTGTGTCAAGCCCTAGTAGGTTGGCCCCACCGAGTAGTTGCAAGACGATACTCGCGGTCACGATCGGCCCGATCCCGAGCTGGAGGATAGTACCTTGCCCACCCGCCAAAATCGAGCGGAACTGCCCGAAGACGTCGCTCCCTTGGTTCGCACCGAAGAGAATGACGTTAGAGAGGAAGAAATACAAGACGAGCGTCCCGGCTGTCCACGCGAGTTTGCGGCGGAATGGAACGTGTTTCTCGGGTCGCCGAACAGACGGCATCCGGGTGAGGACCGGTGCAGCTGTTTCTTTCCAGCTCATGGAATCAACTCACAAGATGGGTTTGATACACGCCGATACACGTCCTGGAGACAACCAGTGCCAGTGATATGTGCGCTCATAGTCGTTGGTGGTGTCGTCACTCGCGACGTGCCACCCACGGAAACACAGAGACAGGGCTATTCGCCCCGCGTTACTGTGGCTGGCACGGCCGAGTGGTGTTCAAACTCTTCTTGGATGGTAGGGACCAAAAATACTATTGATTCAGCGATGGGAGCGACTCAGCTGGTGGTGTTCCTTCAACTACTCGAATCGAATGTCGACGACCGGCCCGATCGAACGCTGCGATAGTGGTCTCATCCCATGGGGGCACGGCAACGAAGACGACCGCGTGTAGGTCGTCGCGTTTCGTTAACCGAAGCTCGGAGAACGGGTGGGTTACGAATCGACCATGCGTTCGCCCCACCGGTGTGTTGAGATCCATGCCAAAGACGGTGCTGACTGAATTCGGCTGTTCTGGCAGATACAGATGCGTGAAGACTGGTGTCGTATCAGAAAGTCCCTCAGCATCGCTGAGTTGTCCGGCAGGGGTCGTTGCGAGCCCAATAGAAAGCGACTCCGGCTCCGAACGCCGGGCAAATTGGAGAAGCGTCTCGAGCAACGGTTGTGAGATATACACGTCCCAGTGATAGTCACTATTGCGATGGGTATCTGATACCGAAGACAGCGGGTGCTGAATGCGCTCACCGAGGACAGCCCCAGTTATAGCGACGATTCCCAGAAGTTCGAGGTCTAGATCGATCTGCATCCCCCAGCCAGCCATAGGGCCCTCAGGCATAACGTCGAGGATGATCCCAATAGCACCAGCAATCAAAAGAATCGCCCCCAGTGCGAAAGCAGTACCCGAGAACGGTGACTCAAAGCGATCGTCGACAGCGCGCATATCGGAGCCAACTGACTAGTCCGAGTTATGCGTTCTGTTTGAAGGTGCACTGGAAACCGAAGGATACGGGATCGTCACGAATCCGGAAATAAAGTTCCCGATGACAGTCGGGAGCTGTTAATGGGCCGACCGCAATAGGGGATCGGGACAGGGGGGAGCTGTCATCGGGACGGCACGCTATTTTTCTGCGTGCCAACCAACCGTTGGAAGCTTATCGTGATACGGGTTGCGATGTCGCAATGATTACGCCGCTACAGGCGACAATTTTGTTTGATGCGCAATCTGACCGCCTTCCAGCGGGATGTATTATACGCGATCGCCGGACTCGATGAGCCGTACGGTCTCGCGATCAAGGACGAACTGGACGGGTACTACGAAACAGAAATCAATCACGGCCGGTTGTACCCAAACCTCGATACACTCGTCGAACAAGGATTGGTCGAGAAGGGCAAACTCGACGACCGAACGAACCACTATACGTTGACATCAGAAGCACGGCGACTCTTTCGGGAACGTCGCGACTGGGAGAACGAACGTATCTCCGGTGAAACGAATGGTCTGAACGCGCTCATTGAATGAGGACCCAAGAATAGTTGGAGATCAAAAACCGGCTCGATACGATAACAACCACTTAGACGTTGTCACGAGGACGACGAGGGAGACGTCTGGATGTTGAGCGTCTTCTGGATGATCTGCCGCGACGCCATCGAACAGAGGAAATACCAGACGATCCACGTCGACATCGGTCCAAGCAACGGCTC
>Ga0207757_101439_pt1 | contig 10221 bp, 10 predicted proteins | sample A23P3SouthBayCA_2_FD_187752 | JGI IMG/M metagenome (GOLD analysis project Ga0207757, IMG submission 187752) | Aerobic enrichment media microbial communities from Eden Landing Ponds, California, USA - A23 P3 (2) (SPAdes) | ecosystem: Environmental > Aquatic > Marine > Unclassified | place...
GTACGTCCGTCTCGTCAACCGCCACTCGACCGACCACGTCGTACACGTCCTCGTCCAACGCGGCGGCGAACCGGTGCACTGGTCGAGCCACGACCTCGACGCGAGCGGGAGCGCATCGGCGGGCGAGGACGCGACGACCGTCGAACGGACGTGGGCCGACGACCCCGGCGACTTCTCGGTGTTCGTCCGTCTCGACGACGCCGCCGAGTGGACGGAGTTCGACGTCGGCGACGGCTCCGTGGCCTGCTACGGCCTGGAGACGCGCATCGGCACCGACGGCGCCGTCGAGTCGCTGTTCGCGAAGAATCCGACCGGCTGCGACGGGTCGACGGCGACGGACGCCGTCTAGGAGCGTCGCCCGACCGACGAAGGTGAGTGCTCGGCCGGCTCCGGGGCCGGCCGCGTCACCGCGGCCGGATCGTTCGAGAGCGGTGAGAAACGGTGCGAGTGCGCCGTCCGGGAATTGAACCCGGGCTATTAGCTTGGGAAGCTAATGTCCTACCACTGGACCAACGGCGCTCACTTCCTGCGTGCGTTCGCTCGCGCCCCGCGGATCGCGATCCCCTCGGAATCGCTCACCAGCGGCGCTCGTTCGCCGTCCCGTGGGCGACGTGGCGCTCACGTACACGCATTCGTACCGCATCGCAACACTTCAACTAATCGGTCGCCGGCGTCGCCGCGGAACTGGACGCGCGTCCACGATCCGCGGACACGAGGGAGCTATTTGTTCGATGCCGACCTATCCGGAGGCGATGAGTGAATCCGTCCTGCTGGACCAGGAATCGACCCCGTTGGACCTGCGCTTCTCCGACGCCGAACTCGACCGGGTGCACGGGCACGTCACCGACTTCATCGCCGAGCAGGTCGACGCCGCGGGCGCCGAGGGCGCGGTGCTCGGGCTCTCCGGCGGGATCGACTCGACGACGGTCGCGTACCTCGCGGTCGACGCCCTCGGCGCCGAGAACGTCCGCGGGCTCGTGATGCCGGGGTCGGTCAACACCGACGAGAACATGAGCGACGCCGAACGCGTCGCCGAGGAACTCGCCATCGAGTACGACGTGATCGAGATCGAACCCATCGCCGAGGCGTTCTACGACGCGCTCCCGGCGGCGGCCGACGAGCGGATGGCCGAGAGCAACGTCCGCGTGCGCGTCCGGGCCGTCTGCAACTACTTCGCCGCCAACGCCGACGGCCGCCTCGTCCTCGGAACCGGGAACCGCAGCGAGGCGCTCACGGGATACTTCACGAAGTACGGCGACGGCGCGGTCGACTGCAACCCGCTCGGGAACCTCTACAAACAGCAGGTCCGCCAGCTCGCCGCCCACGCCGGCGTCCCGCACGACCTGGTGATGAAGACGCCCTCGGCGGAGATGTGGGCCGGGCAGACCGACGAGGCGGAGTTGGGCCTCGACTACGATACGCTCGATGCGGTGCTCGCGCTCCACGTGGACGGACCGCTATCGACGGCGGCGACCGTCCGCGCGCTCGACGTGACCGAGAACCAGGTCGTCCGGGTCGAGGAGCTGTACGAGTCCTCGAAGCACAAGCGCGCGATGCCGCCAGCGCCCGCCGAGCTGACGCTGTAGCGCCGGTCTCGACCCCGACCCGGTCCCGACCCGGCCGACTATCGAACCGCGTTCTCGGGGCCACGTCCGATGTACTCGGCGGCGAACGCCCGCACGACGTCGGCGTCGTACTCGTCCATCCGGAGGAGGTGCTGCCACGCGGTGAGCGCGTACGGCGTTTCCGGATCGTCGTACGGGTACGGCATCGCGAGGAAGCCCTTCCACGTGCCGGTGTGGTCGTTCGCCCACGACTGGAGGCTCGACCGGGCCTCGTCGGTCAGCGCGTTCGGCGCGTAGTACGCGACGATCGCGCCGTGTTCGAGCGTGTGAACGACGTCGCCCATCGGCTGCGGCTCCTCGTAGAACCCCGCCTCCACGACGCCGCTGTAGTGCGGACCGGAGGTCGGCGGTCGTGTGCTGTAGTCGACCTCGGTGCCGCGCTGAACGTGCTCGTTGCCCTGGTTGGGGAACGACTCCACGTCCGCGAGCAGTTCCGGGTCGCCGTTCTCGGGAAGCGAGGTATCGCCGCCGCCCCCTCCGAGACAGCCGGCGAGCGCGACGAGGGCGCCGGCGCCGACGACGCCGAGCGTCCGGCGTCTGGAGAGCGGGGATCGGTCCGCGAAATCGTGTCCGTCGATCATACCCGAGACACACGGCCGTGAGGATTCAACTGTTGTGGTGCCGGGTCACTCGCCGAACTGCTCGCCGTGGAGTCGCGCGAACGCCTCGCGCTCGCCGGGCGCCGTCTCGGCGCCGCGGGCGCCCGCGCGGACGAGCCGCTTCACGGCCGAGAGCGCCTCGGAGTCGTTGCCGGCGACCTCCCGCGCGACGGTCGACGGGTCCGAGACGACCCGGGACACGAGCCCGACCTCCCGGGCCTCCTCGGCGTCGACGACCCGCGCGGAGCAGGCGATGTCGAGCGCGACGCCCTCGCCGACGACGCGCGGGAGTCGAGCGGTGCCGCCCCACGCGCCGAACAGCCCGAAGGAGACGCCCGTCTCGGCGAACGTCGCCTCGGGGGTCGCGATCCGGAGATCGCACGCGAGCGCCAGCTCCACGCCGCCGCCGCGAGCCGCCCCGCCGATGCCGGCGATCACGACCGCGTCGGCCGATTCGATCGCGTCGGCGACGCGTTGCCCGTGTCTCGCGAACGCGGCGGGGTCGTCGAGCGACTCGACCACGCCGAGGTCGGCGCCGGCACAGAAGGCGGAGCCGGCGCCCCGAAGCAACACCACCGGCTCCGTCGCGTCGACGACGGCTCGCTCCAGCGCGTCGAGATCCTCCGGCGTGAGGGCGTTTCGGGCCTCGGGGCGGTCGATCGTCACGGTCCGGTACTCCCCGTCGGCGGCCCGGTCGGCGCGGATCACGGGACGGAGTAGCCCCCCGTTTCCAAAGGTCTTTGCGTGTGCCCGGCCTATCGAACGTCGATGGATGACGCCGTGCGGACTCGGGCCGCCGCGGAGCGGGCGGTCGGCGACGTCGAGCCGCCGGCGCTCCGGAGCGCGCTGACCGACCGCTTCGACGACGCGGAGATGACGCCCGGAGCGCTCACGCTCGTATCGGCTCGCGCACTCGACCCCGATGTCGACCTGTCCGGCATCGAGGACCACGCCGCCGGCGTCCAGCTCATTTACGAGGGACTGCGACTCACCCGCGAGCTCTCTCAGGCGGAGCCGTGGGCGAGCGTCGACCTCGACGCCGTCGGCGACATCGACGCCGACCTCGATGTGCTCGCAGCGGACGTATCCGTCTCGCGGGGCTTCTATCTCCTCGCGAGGACCGCCGCCGCGGAGAAGGCCGTCGAGACGGTCAGGGCGTTCGGCCGCGACCAGACGCTCCGGCGCGACGCGGACGCCGACGGCGCGGCAGCGCTGGACCGCAACCTGGAGGCTGACGTGTTCGAGCTCGCGGTCGTCGCCGGCACGGCCGCCGTCGGCGCGTCGGCGCCCGCGGACCTGCTGTCGTACGCCGCCGAGCTCGCCGCCGGTGACGACGACCGCATGCCCGCGGTCGGCGCGCTTCCCGAGTCGACGGGGGACCGAATCGCAGCCCTCGCCGACGAGGACCGCGTGGCGTCGTCGGCCGATTCCTGATCCGACTCGGATGACCTGTCGCGTCGTCGGGCTCGACCCGGTCGACGTCCCGTGATACTGCGTGTCCCTCGCGACGTCTGATCGTAACGCCTAAAGACGACTCCCGGCTATCCGTAATCGCGCCTGGGTAGCTTAGCGGTAAAGCGCGTCCTTGGTAAGGACGAGAGCGCGGGTTCAAATCCCGCCCTAGGCTTCTCACGTTCTCACGCCGTCAGCGACGCGGCCGTGTCGTCTCCACGTCGTCGACGACGACGCCGTCACTCCTCCGGCACGACCCGCGGGACACGTACCGTCACTACGGTGCCGCCGCCCTCGCGGTCGTCGATCGTCAAGTCGCCGTCGGCCATCTCGGTTCCCCAGGCGATGAGCCACAGGCCGAGGCCGCTGCCGTGTTCCAGCGGCGTCTCGTTTCCCCGTTCGAGGGCGGCCCGTTCGTGATCGCTGATGCCCGGGCCGTTGTCGGCGACCCTGATCTCGACCGCCTCGTCGACGCAGGTCGCTCGCACGCCCACCAACGGATCGGCCGCATCGTTGTGTTCGACGGCGTTCTCGACGACGTTCTTCAGAACTGAGCTGAGTACCGGAGAGACCGCGATCTCCGCGCCGTCCGCGCAGTCGTCGTTCCGAACGAACTCGAAGTCGACCGCGACGGACGGATGTTCCTCGCGGACCGCCTCGATGCACTCCTGTAGCACTGCCCGCAGCGCCAGCGACCGTCCGGATTGACGGCCTCGCTCGAAGATATCGATGACGTCGCGGGCCTTGTCGCTGATCGCCTCGATCCGCATCGCACCCTCCTTCACCGCCTCGACGTGCCCGTTCTCGGCGTCCATGAGGTCCGCGTTCCCGTAGATGAGGTTCGTCTCCGTGCGGATGTTGTGTCGAAGCACGCGGTTGAGCACCTCGAGGCGCTGCTGGCGCTGGAGGTGGTCGCTCACGTCGTGAAAGGAGATGACGCCGCCCAGCGAGCGGCCGTGGAAGTCCGCGACCGCGGTCACCGTCGCGTCGTACTGGCGGCTCTGGAGCCCCTCGCCGAGCGTGAGGTGGCGGGAGGCGCGCCCCTCCTCCGGCAGGTGCTCGTACCGGGGTATCACCTCGGCTGCCGGGTTCCCCAGCGCGTCCCCTGGGCTGACGTCGAGAATCTCCGCAGCCTGCTCGTTCATGTCGACGACGTAGTCGTGTCGGTCGACGACGACGGCGCCCTCGCGCATGCGCTCGAACACCAGTCGTCGCGCGCGGTGGTTCGCCGACGGGCTCGTCCCGAGCAGGCGAAACCGGGTGATGGCGCCGAGGTACGCGACGCCCGACACCGCGAAGAACACCGGCGTCGGGTCGAGGCTCGGAACCGGCACCGCGCCGGCTAGAAACAGCACGTTGCTCGCCCACGGCGCCAGCGTCCCGACGAGCAGTCCGAGGCTCTGGCCGCGGAACGGGAGCGAGTCGCTGCGGACCAGCCCCAGCAGGGGGATCGACCCGAGCAGCCCGAGCAGGTAGGTGTAGGCGGTGATGACCCAGTACCAGGGGCCGCCGGTCCGGTGGAGCACGGTTCGGCCGGCCTCGGTGACGAGCCCGGTGTCGAGATACAGCAGGTCGTGGTACGGGTCGGTCGCAGTGAGTGCGACCGTAATGGCCGGGACGACCGACAACAGCGCCACGTACCGCGGGCGGACGTAGTGATCGCGTCCCGTGTACTCCAGCGCGAACAGGAGCCACGCGACCGGGATCACCACGACGCCCAGCCACTGGATATCGGAGTAGAAGACCTTCCCCGCGAGGGTCACAGCGCGATGTTCGAGGACGAAGAACACCGACCACCACACCTGCCCGGCCAGCATGACCGTCAACGGGACCGCACCGGGTTCCTGTCGCTCGCGCCACGCGAGGAGCGCAGCGGTCGTCCCTACGACGACGGTAAGCAACATCACCGCCGTCAGCGTTCCGGGCGGGAGCACGTATCCTCCTGCTGTGGGGAGCACCGTAATAAATTTCGTCGTCGCGCGGTCCGCGACGATCCGAGAGATCAGGTGACAGCCCGCTTACAGCAGTAGCAGCGGACCGACCAGCGCGGTCGCGACGACGAGGTACTCGCACTCCGATGCCAGCGCGAGCGCGTCGTTGTCCACCCGGCCGAGCAGCCCCGTGACGACCAGCGAGTACGCGAGTCCGACGCCGAGCGCGACCGCGAGCCAGGTCTGCAGCACGCCGGCGGAGGCCGCCGCGGCGACGAGACCGAGGGTGAGCAAGTCGACGCCGTACAGCGCCCGCCGCGTCGCCGGGACGCCGAACGCGACCGGCAGCGTCGCCACGCCGATCGCGCGGTCGGCCTCGACGTCGCCGACGTTCGGGATCTCGGTGTCGACGAACGACCGAAGCAGGAAGTACGCGAACACGACCGCCGTCGCCGGGGTGACCGCCGCGTCGGTGAACGCGACCGGGAGCGCGGTCAGCGTCGTCGCCCACGCGAGCGCGACGACGAGGGAGTTGACGAGGAGCACCTGCTTCAGCCGGCGGAAATGCGGGGCGACGCTCGGAACCCAGTCGGCGGCGTACGCCACCCAGAACACGCCGGGGAGCAGCGTCACGGCCAGCGCGACGGGACCGCCGAGCACGGAGATCGCGACCGCGAGGCCGTACGCCACCGACGCCAACACGTACAGGGTGTCGCGATGCCGCCGAACGAACGCCGACCGATCGGGGTCGGAAACGGCGTCCGTGTCGACGTCGGCGACCCGGTCGTTCGTATACACCGCGAACGTCACCAGTCCGACGACCACGGGCGCCGGATTCGGCGGCAGCGACAGCAACACCATGGCGATCGCCACCTCGGCCATCGCGATCGCCGCCAGATACGCGGAACTGTACACGAGCGCGTTCCCGGCGCGCTCCCCGTACGTGGTTAGCAGTTCGACGATCCGACCCGTCCGCCCGGTCGCGCCGTGGACGTCCGACGCGTAGTTGGATTCGCGGGGCATGTGTGTTCGGTGGATCGGCCGACGGCGACTCGTCGGCGTACCCTGCCGGTACCACCCCGACATTCCTATAAAAATTCTGTCTTATATGACACTGAATTGAGTGAACGGCGTCGGTAAACATCATGCTCGATAGCTGCGGTTGTTAAGGCACAGCCCATCGCGCGCAGACGCGCGGCCGCCTTCGGAGATCTGTGGGTCGAAGGGGCGTTATTCGCTGAATCCGGTCCCCGTCGCGGCGTCGGGAACTTCGTTCTTCTCCACGTCGAGCCCGAGTTCCTCGATGGCCGCCTCCATGTGTTCGTCGTCGACGTAGTCGTCGGCGGCGGCGACGCGCTTCGACTGCGCGAGCGCCATTATCTCGCCACGACGGTCGTCGGGCAGTTCGTACTTGTCGACGACGAGTTCGATGGTGAGGCCGTTGTGGTCGCGGGTGTACAGCGAGTGGAACGCGCCGCGATCGAACTCGCTGTAGCGGTGGCCGTGCTCCGAGAGCGCCTCCTTGATCTCGGGCAGTTCCTCGGCTTCGATCGAGAACGCGAGGTGATGGACCGCACCGACGCCGGGGCGCTGGCCGGGGGCGTTCTCGCGATCCTCCTCGACGAAGAACGTGATGATGCGGCCGTCGCCGCTGTCGAAGAACAGGTGGGTCACCTGCGGCGCGTCGAGGTTCGGCTGGCGCATCACCAGCGGCATCCCGAGCACGTCGCGGTAGAACTTCACCGTCTCCTCCTCGTTGCTCCCGATGAGCGTGATGTGGTCGGTTCCCGTCGTCCGCAACACGCTGTCGTCGGGGCGCTCGGCCGTCACGGGGATGTCTGACTGATCGGCCGGTACCTCGGTCTCGCCGTCTTCGGTTGCCATACACCGTCTACGGTCGCCGGCCACTTAGCCGATCGCTGACATCGATGTCACCGGCTCGTCCGGCCGTCGTCGCTCTCGATGCTGTCTCTCCCTTCGACGCCGATCCGTCCCCGGCTCACGCCCGACTCCGGTTCCGTCACGTCGTTCGTTCGGTCGTCGCCCGTGTCGCCGGCGTCGCCGGTGTTCTCGGTGCCGGACGGCTCGAAAAGCGCCACCTTGGTCTCCTCGTGCGCGACGGGACGGTGCTCGACGCCCGCGGGGACGACGAGCAGTTCGCCGACTGACAGGGTCTCGGTCGGGTCGTCGCGGAACTCGATGTCCAGCGGGCCGCCCTCGATCACCCAGAACAGCTCATCGGCGTTCGGGTGGCTGTGCCAGACGAACTCGCCGTCGAGGCGGGCGAGCTTCACGGCCTGCCCGTTCAACTCGGCGGCGAGGCGCGGCGACCACGGCTCCTCGATCGAGTCGAAGCCGTCCGCGAGAGACACCTTCTCCATGTCGGGTCCTCGATGCCGCCCGAACAAAAGCCGTCGGCCTACCGCAGGTCCTCGATGAACGTCTCCGGAACGGCAGCGAGCACGGGGGCGGGCGCGATCGCGACGAGGCGTTCGCCGGCGTCGACGAGCGCCCGGCGCACGAGTGCGTATCCTGCCGAGACAACCACGAGCGCGGCCACCGCCAGCTGGGGCGCCCCGTCGAGCATCGCCAGCGCCGGGAGCGCGAGCGCGACCCCCAGCAGGAAGTCCTCCGGAGCGCCGTCGTACCGGATCCATCGACGCGGAGGGTGCCACCTCCCGCGGAGGTGCTCGTACACCGCCCGGTCGCCCGTGGCCTCCCACGGGCGGAGCGTGAGATCCCCGCCGAAGGCGTCCGAGACGGCGTGGACCGCGGCCGCGACGAGAAACGCCGCGAGCGCCAGCGTCGCCGGCGACGGGGCGACCGCGGCGGCGACGACGGCGAGCACGGCCGCGATACTACCGTATCCCGGGAAGTGCAGGTCCTTCCGGTGGTCGCCCGCCAAATCGAGGTCGGGCGCGAGCCCGCCCAGCGCTCCCGCGAGGACGACCGGTCCGGCCTCCGGTACGAGCGCCAGCGTCCCGAGCCCGACGACCACGCCCGCGAGGACGTGGGTCGTCGCCATCATAGCCACACGCAGGCGGCGGAGCCTCAAAAGCGAGACGTGTCCCGTGCTACCGAGGCGCCACCGACGCCGGCACCGATATCGGCGACAGCGCTATGTGGCATGACGTAGCATACCACGACATGGATCTCGTCATCGTGGGGTACGGTCGAGTCGGCGCCCGCACCGCGCGGGTGCTCGACGAGGAAGGGCACGACGTGACTGTCGTCGACAACGACCACACGAAAGTCGAGCGCGCGCGCGCTCGCGGACTCCGGGTCATCGAGGGGAACGGCTCGAATCCGGCGGTGCTCACTGAAGCGGGGGTCGCCGACGCCGACGGGCTCGGCGCGATCACCGGCGATCCGAAGCTGAACTTCGAGATCTGCATGGAGGCGAGGGAGCTGGGCGACTGTCGCACCGTGATGCGCGTCTCCGAGGACTTCCACGAGGAGATCTACGACGAGTTCGAGCGCGCAGTCGACGAGATCATCTACCCGGAGCGCCTCGGCGCCGCCGGCGCGAAGACCGCCATGCTCGGCGGCAACTTCAACGCCATCAGCGATCTCACCGAGCAGCTCCAACTCGTGACGATCGCGGTCGAAGATGACTCCCCCGTGATCGGTGGGCACGTCAACGAACTCTCGGTCGACGGCGGACGGGTGTACGCGCACGGCCGCGCCAGAGAACCGCTGACGATCCCGCTGCCCGGCACCACCGTCGAGGCCGGCGACCGGCTTGCCGTGCTCGCCGAGACTGACCGCGTCGTCGACGTGCGCGCGGCGCTGCTCGGGGCCTGACCGGCGACGCGGCCGCCGCTTGCCGGCCGGCGGATCGCTCGTGGGGAAAGAGGCAGGGCGAGGCCCTGGCAGGCGAGTCGGGGGTCCACGTGCCTGCGACGCGGATACGGAGCGAGCGTGTGCGGCGCTCGAATCGGACGTACCATCCCGATCCGAGTCGCGGTCGACGGTCGAGGATCGACGGACGGTCTCGCGCCCGTTCGCCGGGTCCGACTCCCTCAGTATAAATCCACGTCAGACGGAAGCGATCCGTCGGACGCCCGTACGACTCGATATCGGCGGATCCGCAGTGCTCGCCGATCGCATCCGTGCGCCGATCGACGGGAACGCTCTTGATGCGGGCTGTCGAGCCACCCCGTATGCACGGAACCGGACCGCCGCTCGTCACGCCGTTCGACGCCGACGGAGATCTCGACGAGGCTGCCCTACGCGAACTCGTCGGCTGGGTCGAAGCCCGCGGGATCGACTTCCTCGTCCCCTGCGGGTCGAACAGCGAGGCCGAACTCATGACCGCCGGGGAGCGCGCCCGCACGATCGAGGTCGTCGCCGACGAGGCCTCGGTCCCGGTGCTGGCCGGCACGGGTAGCCCCGGAAAGCGGGAGACGCTCGCGGCGACCGAATCCGCCGCCGGCGCCGGCGCCGACGCCGCGCTCGTCGTGACGCCGTTCTACTACGGCCACGATCAGGAGACGCTGGAGACGTACTACCGCGAGGTCGCCGACGAGTCGCCGATCCCGGTGTACCTCTACTCGGTGCCCGTGTTCACCGACACCAGCTTGGAGCCGGAGACCGTCGGCCGGCTCGCCTCCC
>Ga0207757_101440_pt1 | contig 10218 bp, 5 predicted proteins | sample A23P3SouthBayCA_2_FD_187752 | JGI IMG/M metagenome (GOLD analysis project Ga0207757, IMG submission 187752) | Aerobic enrichment media microbial communities from Eden Landing Ponds, California, USA - A23 P3 (2) (SPAdes) | ecosystem: Environmental > Aquatic > Marine > Unclassified | place...
GAACCGGTCGAGTCGAAGGATGGCGGCCGACCAGTGATTGAGGGTGTGGCCCCCGAGCGCCCGCACGCCGTCGGACTCGGGGTCGGTGTAGACCTGGTTCGTGAAGGCGACGGCGAGGTCGTGTTTCCGGGCCAGCGAGAGGAGGTGGGTGATCTGGCGGGCGACGTCCCGCAGCGCCTCGCCCTCCGCCTGTTCGGTGCGCTCGAGGCGGTAGAAGCCCGTCGCGCTGTCGAGGACGATCAGGTCCACCTGACTCGCGAACTCAGCCGCGTCCTGGACGGCCTCCCGTTGCTCCTCGAAGGTCAGCGCGTCCGTGATGACGAGGCGGCCGGCCAGCGCGTCGGCGTCCTCGTCGGTGGCTTCCGCGCGTGCACCGAGGATCTGATCCATGCGCTCGACGGACAGCCCCTCCGTGTCGACGTAGAGCGCCGACTCCCCGCGGGCGGTCGACTCGATGGCCGCCGAGAGGACGAGATTCGTCTTTCCGGCCGCCGGCGGACCGTAGACCTGGGTGACGGCGCCGCGTTCGAAACCGCCGCCGAGTAGGTCGTCGACGGGGCCACAGCCGGTCGGCACTGGCTCGCTCACGGCCGACGGTCGGTGGCCGACCGCCATAAAAGACCCGTCACGAGAGGCGAACCAGGTGCCTCTCGAGGGCAGCCGTCACCGCCTGGGGGTCCTCGATCGCCGCCCGGTCACACCGGATCGACTGGCGATAGGGTTCGGGGCGGACGAGTTCGATCGACTCCCCGGACGCCCGGAAGCCCGCGAAGGCCGACCACGGGTGGACGCGGCGGGCCACCGGGGCCCGGATCTCCATGCCTCGATCGCTCGCGCGGTAGGTGAGTTCCCGGCCGACCGTGGCCAGGACCGCCGCGATGGGAACGAGCAGCTGGCCCGCGATCCTGATCAGGTCGAGACCCAGGTAGGCGCCGACGACGAACGCGCCCACCCCGACGGCGGCGATTACGCCGGCGACGTACCAGACCTGGCGTCGTGCCGCTTGCGGCCAGGGAGCCGACCAGGTCGCCTCGACGGCGGCATCCGCCAGCACGGCGGCTGCGTACCGCGTCTTGGCCATCGAGACCAGGACGAAGCCGAGAAGGCCGGCGCCGAATCCGGCGACCAGCCCCAGTAGCACGTCTCCCTCTCCGACGATACCGGGGACGGCCGCGCTCGCCACGAGGACGCCACCGGCAGCTACCAGGGGGAGAGCGGCGAGCGTCCACGCCAGGGTGGTATCGCCGAGGCGCTCGGCGATGCCAGCCCGCCCGCGGACTGCGAGGGCGCCCACGACGACCCCGCCAAGCCCGGCGACCAGGAGGACGCCGTACAGTGCGCCCGGTTCGCTCACGAGGCGTCGGGCGAGTGCGACCGCAACCGGACCGAGTATCGCCGCCACGTACAGTCCCGCGACGAGCACGAACAGCCCGTCGGGCTGTTCGGACGGGGAGTGACTGGCCGGGACTGACATCCTGGCCGGATCCTCCTCCGCGTCGACACAAAGGCCTTCCGTCGGGGTCGGGACACCGTGTGTGGTAAGTGCTCCCGCGGCCAACGGTCGCGAGTGATCGTCGTCGCGACGGCGGACTTCGAGGTCTACCACGAGGTCGTGACCGCCCTCCGCGAGCGCGGCGTGGCGTTCACGACCGTCGAATCCGGCGACGACCTCCCCGACCGGACCACCGTCGTCGTGACGGGCGCGTCGGACGACCCCGACGCGTACGCGGACGCCGACGTCCCCGTGGTCAGTGCGGACCCGGGAGAACCCCGGCGGGCAGTCGAAGCGATCCTGACGCACCTGAGGGGTGGGGACGGGCGAACGGTGGTCGGCGTCGATCCCGGCGAGCGGCCCGGGATTGCCGTCTGCTCGGGAGAGACCGTCGTGGCCACGTTCCAGGTCCCGGCCGACCGGGTCGGCGAGATAGTCGCCGAAGAGGTCACGGACGCCGCGGACCCCCTCGTCAGGATCGGAGACGGGGCACGACTCGTCGGCGCTCAACTCGTCGACGACCTGCCGGACGTGCCCGTGGAACTGGTCGACGAGACCGGGACGACCCCCTACCTCGGGACCGGCACGCGTGGCATGGGAGACGTCCTCGCCGCGGTCAACATCGCCCGACGCGAGGGCGACCGCATCGAGGGGCGTGAGGTCGAACCGACCGCCGGCGAACTGACACGGATCAAGGAGCGCTCCCGCGAGGCGAGCGAGGCCAACCGGGCCATCGACGAAACCCTCGCCCGCCGCGTCGCCGTCGGCGACCTCACCCTCCGCGAGGCCCTCGAGGAGCACCGCGACGCCTGACGCTCCGGCGACGTGCTCTCGGCGAGGGCCGTCATCGATGCGGACTAGGCTTTTGTCACACCCCACCGGAGGACCAGGTATGCCCGTCGAGTTCGACACGACCGTCGAGGAGGCGACGTTCTACAGCCCGATGGCGGACTTCGAGCGCGACACCCAGCCCGTCGAGTACCGCACGGACCCGCTGACCGGCCAGCAGTCCCGCGTCGTCGTCGATTGGTTCCCCGACCCGCCCGAGGATCCGGCCGTCGACGAATTCGTGGGCGACGGCGAGGGGTGTTTCTTCTGTCCCGAAAACGTCACCGACGCGACGCCCGAGTACCCGGACTTCGTGGGGATGGACCGGGGAACCGTCGGCGAGGCCACCTCCTTCCCGAACCTGTTTCCGTACGCCGAGCACTCGAACGTCGTCGTCCTGACCGAGGATCACTTCCGACCCGCGAGCGACCTCACGGCCGACCTGCTCGCCGACGGCCTCGCCTGTGCGCTCGAGTACGTCGCGGCCGTCGTCGACACGCACGACTCGACCCACGCGTCGGTCAACATGAACCTCTTCCCCTCGGCCGGGAGCAGCGTCGCCCACCCACACATGCAGGCGCTCGTGGACGACCACGGGACGAACGAGGCCCGGCGCCGCCGCGAAGCCGCGCGGGAGTACCACGAGACCGAGGGGAGCGTCTACTGGGCGGACCTGCTGGACGCGGAACGCGACGGGGAGCGGTACGTCGGCGCGACCGGCGACGTCGAGTGGATCGCCCCCTTCGCCCCGACGTCCCAGTGGCACGTCCGCGGGATCACGACCGAGATCGGGGTGCCCGACCCGCACGGATCGCTCGTCGAGGACCTCGCAGCGGGCCTCGAACGCGTCCTCCAGTTCTACACCGACCGCGGGATCAACGCGTTCAACGTCGCCCTCACGCTGGTCCCCGACGACCCCGCCTGTCCGGCCGTCTTCGACGTCGTCGCCAGACCGCCTTTCGACGAGTACTACGTGAACGACGACTTCTACTTCCAGAAACTCCACGACGGACGGGTCGTCGACGAGGCGCCCGAGGCCTACGCACCCGAGGTCTCGTCGTTCTTCTGATCGTCCGCTAGGCAACCCGCTACCGGGGGCCTACCGGTCAACGGCTGCTTCGGCCAGGCGCGCGATCTCGCGGACCGGGCGGCCGGTCGCTCGCGCGACGGCGAGGGCGTCGTCGAACTCGGCGCTCACGTCGAAGACGTCCTCGCCAGCGCTGGCGACTTTGACGGCCACGTCGTAGGCGTCGCCGCCCACTTCGACCGTCGCGCGCACGACCTCCCGGTCTGCGACCCAGCGGTGCCCCGCGCCGGACTCGCGGACGCCCAGTGTTCCAGTCTCCTCGGCCAGTCGCCGGGCGACCCGCCCCGCGTCTTCCGGGGCGACGATCACCTTCACGAGGTGGCCCGGCCGGGCCTTCTTCATGGTCGTCGGGAGGATCGTCACGTCGAGCGCCCCCGCGTCCGTGAGGGTCTCCTGGAGGCCGCCGAGGACCTCCGGGGACACGTCGTCGACGTTGGTCTCGAGGACCGTGATCGGTTCGCGGGCCAGTGGCCGGTCGGCCTCGCCCACGAGGGCCCGGAGGACGTTCGGCCGTCCGGCGACGTCGGCCGATCCCGCCCCGTAGCCGGACGCGTCGACCTCGACGGTCGGTACTGCTTCGACTCCCCCGGCCAGCTCAGCGAGGATCGCCGCGCCGGTGGGGGTCAGTAGCTCGCGGTCGACCGGCCCGCCACGGAGCGACCAGTCGGCGCCCTCGGCCAGTTCGACGACGGCGGGCGCCGGGACCGGGTAGGTCCCGTGGCTCATCTCGACCTCGCCGCCGCCCGTCGCGACGGGCGTCGTCACGACCTGCTCGACGTCGAGGTCGGCGACGAGGAGGCAGGTCCCCACAACGTCGGCAATGGCGTCGTCGGCGCCGACCTCGTGGAAGTGCGTCGACGCCAGGTCCGTGCCGTGGACCGCCGCCTCGGCTCGTCCCAATCGCTCGAAGATCCCGAGCGCGTCGCTCTCGATGTCGGGTGGCAGGTCCATCGACTCGACGATGTCGACCACCTCGTTGTAGTGGCGGCCCGGGCCGTGGCCCTCCGCGTGCGGCTGGTGCTCGTGTTCGTGACTGTGCCCGCCGTGTTCGCTGTGGTCGTGTTCCTTGTCGTGCGAGTGGCCGTCGTCGGCGTGGTCGTCGCCCTCGGCGAACCGCACGGTGACGGCGGTCGCCTCGATCCCCTGCCGGTCGACCCGTCCGACGTCGTACGTCACGTCGAGTGCGTCTTCCACGGGCGCGAGGGCCCGCTTGTCGGCGCCGGCCCCGAGCAGCGCCCCGAGGAGCATGTCCCCGCTGGCGCCCATCCGGCCGTCGAACGCGAGCGTCTGCATGACTGACCGCACGGCGGGGACGGTAAAAAGCCCCCGAGTCCCAGGCCGCCCGTCCCGTCAGGCGGAGCGGACGATGTGGACGTCGTACTTCCCGTCGGCGGCGACAGACCCGAACTGGGTCCGAAGCCCCTCGCCGACCGTCGCGTCGCCGGCACCGACGAACAGGACGGTCGCGTCGACGTCCTCTGCGGTCTGGCGGACCACGTCGCCGATACCGTCGTCCGGGGACCCGGCGCTGGCCTCGTCGTAGACCAGTTCGGTCCGGTCGGTCGTCTCGTCGATCTTCCGCTGGAGGGCCGCGCTCGCGTCCTCGACGGCGAAGTCGTCGCTCGGCTCGATCCACGTGCGGCGTTCTGCGAACTCGGCGCCGGTCGGGACGAACGCGACCGCGACGACCTCGCGGTCGAGGGCGCGCCCGTGTTCCACCGCGCGACTGAGTGCCGCCTCCGACGCCGGCGATCCGTCGAACGGAACGAGAAAGACCATACCTGCGTCTAGCGAACAGCGGGTAATCAACGTGGCGCCACGTGGGTCGCCAGGTCTCAGCGGCCAGGGTAGTCGCGCGCGGTGGTCCGTCGGACGCCGTGGCAGGTACCCGGTCCGTCGAAGGGTCACCGGTCGGTCCGCGGCCGTTGTCGAACTGGCTCGAACCCGGCCCCAGTCCGGGGCCATGGGGCGGTTCCGGTACCCCCGGAACCCGCCGATAGCAAAAAGCATATCTCGCGGGATACCCGAGTGATAACACATCCCAGTCTACTATGAACGAAGTCCAACTTGAGGTGGCGAAGGCCTACCCCAACGACTCGGGGCGTGGGATCGCCCGCCTCGACCCCGACACGCTCTTGCACCTGAAGCTGTCCCCCGGCGACATCATCGAGATCGAGGGCGCCGACACCACCGCCGCGAAGGTCTGGCGGGCCGACCGGCAGGACTGGAACACCGACACGGTCCGCATCGACGGGTTCACGCGCCAGAACGCCGACGTGGGGATCGGCGAGCGCGTGGAGATCCGCAAGGCCGAGGCCGAAAAAGCCGACACACTCGTCCTCGCGCCGCCCGAGGAAGCGAGCGTCCAGTTCGGCTCCGACGCCGCCGGCATGGTCAAGCGCCAGATCCTGAAGCGCCCGGTCGTCGAGCGCGACATCGTCCCCGTGATGTCCTCGACGAACCACCCCTTCATGCGCTCGCCAGGTCAGGCGATCCCCCTCATCGCCGTCGAGACCGAACCGGAGGGCGTCGTCCTCATCACCGAGGACACGGAGGTCGAACTCCGCGAGGAGCCCATCTCGGGCTTCGAGAAGACCGGCGGCGGGATCACCTACGAGGACATCGGGGGCCTCCAGAACGAGATCCAGCGCGTCCGCGAGATGGTCGAGCTGCCGATGAAACACCCCCAGATCTTCAAGAAGCTGGGGATCGAGCCGCCCCAGGGCGTCCTCCTCCACGGCCCGCCGGGCACGGGGAAGACCCTCCTGGCGAAGGCTGTCGCCAACGAGACCTCTGCCAGTTTCTTCTCTATCGCGGGCCCGGAGATCATCTCCAAGTACTACGGCGAGTCCGAACAGCAGTTGCGGGAGATCTTCGAGGACGCCAGCGAGGAGTCGCCCTCCATCATCTTCATCGACGAGTTGGACTCCATCGCGCCCAAGCGCGAGGACGTGACCGGCGAGGTCGAGCGGCGGGTCGTCGCCCAGTTGCTGACGATGATGGACGGCCTGGAGAGTCGGGGCCAGGTCATCGTCATCGCGGCGACGAACCGCGTCGACAGCGTCGACCCCGCCCTCCGTCGCCCCGGCCGGTTCGACCGCGAGATCGAGATCGGCGTCCCCGACGAGGTCGGCCGCGAGGAGATCCTCCAGATCCACACCCGCGGGATGCCGCTGTCTGACGACGTCGCCCTCTCGAACCTGGCGACCGAGACCCACGGCTTCGTCGGCGCCGACATCGAGAGCCTGACGAAGGAGGCCGCGATGAAGGCCCTCCGGCGATACCTCCCGGAGATCGACCTGGACGAGGAGGACATCCCGCCGAGCCTCATCGACCGGATGATCATCAAGCGCGAGGACTTCCGCGGGGCGCTCAACGAGGTCAGTCCCTCGGCGATGCGGGAGGTCCTCGTCGAACTGCCGAAGGTCAACTGGGACCACGTGGGCGGCCTCGAGAGCGCGAAAAAGGAGGTCCGCGAGAGCGTCGAGTGGCCGATGAACAGCCCCGAGAAGTTCGAGCGGATGGGCATAACGCCGCCCGCGGGCGTGTTGCTCTACGGGCCACCGGGCACCGGGAAGACGCTCATGGCCAAGGCCGTCGCCAACGAGACCGACGCCAACTTCATCTCGGTCAGGGGGCCGCAGCTCCTCTCGAAGTGGGTCGGGGAAAGCGAGAAGGCCATCCGCCAGACCTTCCGGAAGGCCCGGCAGGTCTCACCGACGGTCATCTTCTTCGACGAACTGGACAGTCTCGCACCGGGCCGGGGCGGGGACGTCGGCAGTAACGTCTCCGAGCGCGTCGTCAATCAGCTCCTGACGGAGATGGACGGGCTGGAGGAGATGGAGAACGTGATGGTCATCGGGGCGACCAATCGTCCGGACATGATCGACCCGGCGCTCATCCGCTCGGGCCGGTTCGACCGCCTCGTGATGATCGGCGAGCCCGACACCGAGGGCCGCGAGCAGATCCTCAAGATCCACACGGACGACTCGCCGCTCGCCCCCGACGTCAGCCTGCGCGAACTCGCGGAGATCACCGAGGGCTTCGTCGGCTCGGACCTCGAGTCCATCGCCCGCGAGGCCGCCATCGAGGCGCTTCGCGAGGACGAGACGGCAGACGAGGTCGAGATGCGCCACTTCCGCAAGGCCATGGAGAACGTCCGGCCGACGATCACGGACGACATTCGCGACTACTACGAGCGCATGGAGGAGGACTTCAAGGGCGGCGGGCCGGAGCCGACCCAGGGTCACCGCGGCGGCCGGATCGGCTTCCAGTAGTCGCCGCTTCTTTTCGACGCGCCCGAACTCACTTGCGCCACTCTTGACTGGCAGCCACAGCTCCTGACGTCGTCCTGAAATCGGGGGGTAGGAGCGGGCTAGTCGCGACCGACCACGTGTGGTGACTGGCTCGAAGCGTGACCGGGTCCTGCCGTTCGCGACAGAGAGCTGCCGGGCTACCTGTTGGTGACGGCCGTGTTCAGCAGTAGGACGGCGGTATCTCTCGGCATCCGACGACGAGTCGACAGCGACTGCGTCGGTAGGAAGTGCGTATTCGGGGACAGGAGGTTGGTACTACCCCCGCACACCGTCGTCCGGTCGCTGCAATGACGTGAGCACTTCGGTACAAACCGGGTGCAGGTAGCCACTAACTGGTCTGTTTCCGTCCAAAGCCAGTCGCAAGCTCGTAATAACGGCTATACAAGTAAGACAATCATACCGGTGTGTGTCCGACCGTAAACGATCTATTAACCACGGCGAACAGCACGGAACCGGGAACGAAGACAGTCGCATCGACCGGCGAAAGTATCTGCAACTGACCGGTCTTGGTCTGCTCGGAGCCGGGTTCGCGGCCGGTCGGACGGCCGCGGCGGGTGACTTGCCACACCTCGTCGTCTTCGACGGGAGCGACGCGTCCCGGGGGGCATACGAGTTCGGCGTGTCGGAGGCTGTCACCGCTGCGACCGACGTTGCTGGTGTCGAGAAAGGCGACTCCATCGACGGGACTGCGGTGACCGGGACCGTCGCCGGAGACGTCGACGCCTACCGGTTCAGCGGCACCCTGACCCACCTCGACGTCGAGGGTGGCGTCGAGGTGTCAATCTCTTACAGTGACACCAGCCAACCTGACGGCGCCAAGCTCGAGATCGTGACGCCGGCCGACGGTTCGGTCGAATACGCGTTCCGGGTCGAGGGCGAGGTAAAGAAGGACCTCGACAACGGTGACAACGCCGCCGAGGCCGACAACGACACCGTGACTGCCAACGACGACGGCAGTCACTCCGTCACCGGAATGACCGGCAATGGCTACGGCGACACCTACACCATCTACGGGGACGTCACCGCCTTCGAGCCGACCAGCGGCGACTTCACGCTCCTGCTCGACGGCGACCAGGTCACTGTCCCCGAGCTCTTGGGGCAGAGTGCGGACGATGGCGACGACGCCGAAAGCGGGACTCCCGACACCCACACGCTCCTGATAACTGCCGAGGACAGCGTCGAATACTCCTTCAGGACTGCCGGCGAGATCCAGAAGGACCTCGAGAACGGTCGCGACTCCGCGGAGGAACGAAATGACGAGGTCGAGCAACAGGACGACGGGACGTGGGCGGCGGCTGGCCTCACGGGCAACGGGTACGGCGATACGTACGTCTTCGAGGACGAGATCCTCGGTTTCGAGGTCCTCTCCGGCGACTGTCGCATTTTCCTCGACGGTCAGGAGGTCTCGGTCGCGGAACTCGGCGGCGAGGAACCCGACGAAGAGCCCGTCGAGGAGTTCGACGACGTGCTGTTCGTCGTCGGCTTCGACCACGACGACTGGCTGCCCTACCGGCTTCACGTCGACGCCCGCCCCGACCCCCTCTCGAGTGAGGACGACGAGTACTTCGCGGCAGGCAACTACGACCTCCGGGAACTCGACGACGGGACCTGGATCATCGAGGGACGGACTGGGACTGCCGATCCCAGCGGGCCGATGTACGGCGACGGGTATCGGTGGCAGCCCGAGGAGGGTACCGGCATCCTCGGGTGGGAGGCCGATCCGGTGGACGGCCGTGAGTACCACGTCTCGATCAACGACGAGCAGATCGACCCGTCGACGTTGCCAGCGTTCGATCCGCCCGAGCCCACCGTGCCTGACGAAGGTGGCGACGTCATCGGCGGCGGCGCCGGCTACTCGGGAGTCGTGCCTCGGTCGGCGGCCGACTACAGTGCCGGGAGCGCGTCCGAGCTCGCGGACGCGCTCGGATCGGCAAGCTCCGGCGACGTCGTCTACGTTACGTCCGACGTCGACGTGGGTAGTGGTGGCTTCTCCGTCCCCGATGGGGTGACCCTGGCTGGCGATCGGGGAATTGACGGCTCCGACGGTCCGCTGATCGCGACCGACCGCGACCCGAGCTACGTGTTCTCCACGCGCGGCGGGCGGATAACGGGCATCAGGCTGCGCGGCGCCTGGCACGGTCAGCGAGGCGAGGGCGGCAGCGGCAACGGTATCCGGATGCGCGGCAGGGCCGAGGTAGACAACTGCGCGATCTACGGCTTCGGACACGCGAACGTCGACGTCCGCCGTGGGTCCGGTGAGAACCACGTCCACCACAACTACATCTACGACTGCAACACGAACGGACTGGGCTACGGCGTCGTCGTCTACGGGAACAGCACGAACCCGCTGATCGAGCGCAACTACTTCAACGACAACCGCCATCAGATCGCGGCGTCCGGCGACAACTACGGATACGTCTGCCGGTACAACCACTGTGGCCCCCGGACCTTCCACACCATGTTAGACGTGCACGATCCAGGCTCGGTCCGGACGG
>Ga0207757_101442_pt1 | contig 10196 bp, 10 predicted proteins | sample A23P3SouthBayCA_2_FD_187752 | JGI IMG/M metagenome (GOLD analysis project Ga0207757, IMG submission 187752) | Aerobic enrichment media microbial communities from Eden Landing Ponds, California, USA - A23 P3 (2) (SPAdes) | ecosystem: Environmental > Aquatic > Marine > Unclassified | place...
ACTGTGTCGACTCACTCCAGGTGTTGAAGTCCATGCTGGCGTAGCCGGTCGTCGTCACGATCGCGAGCGTCTGGAAGAGACCGTGGCGCAGCGATCGCTCGAGGCTCCCCGGAATCGTCGCGACGCCGTCGGGAACCGTCGCGAGACCAGCGCCGAGAAAGAGCAGCGCCGAGAGGAGGCCGCCGACGATCCCCATCGACAGCAAGTAGGATCGGAACTCGGCGTTGCCGGTCAGTCGCTCGAGGCGGCCACGCCAGGCGTACCAGTAGAGCGCGAAGTTCGTCCCGGCGACGACCATGAAGACCATGATCGCCCACTGGACACTCGGCGCGAACGCCTCGGCGCTGCGTCCCTCCGGCGAGAAGCCGCCGGTCGGCAGCGACGTAAGCGCGTGTGCGACAGCGTTGTAGAAGGTCATGTTCGGGGCCACTCCCACGAGATGCAGCCCGTAGTAGACGACTACGGCAGCGAGCGTAAACCAGGCGTAAATCAGCCACAGCGCCCGCGCGGTTTCTCTGATCCGGGGCGTTAGTTTCTCGACTTCGATCCCCGGCGCTTCCTCGCGGATGATCTGGGTCCCACCGACGGAAAGCTCCGAGAGGATCGCGACCATGAGCACGAGAATACCCATCCCGCCGAGCCACTGCGTGAGCTGTCGCCACATCATGATCGACCGCGAGTGGGTTTCGACGGAGATACTCCCCATGACCGTCGCGCCCGTCGTCGTAAAGCCGCTCATGCTCTCGAACAGCGCATTGACGGGATCTGCGATCGTTCCCGTACCGGCGACGAGATACGGAATCATCCCAACCAGCGGAACGACGAACCACGTCAGCGCGACCAGCAAAAAGGCCTCGCGGTGCTCGAGGGTCGGGTCGGGCTCGAGGCGCTCGAGGCCAATGCCGACGGCGACGGCAACGACCAGCGCAACGAGGAAGGGAAGCGGGGACTCTCGGTAGTACAGCGCGACGACGGTCGGAAATAGCAGCGTCAGCGAGAGATACTTCAGTACCGTTCCGACGAGGCTGCAACTGGATCGAACGTCGACATAAAGCCTTCGTGCCATATATTAGCTATCTCTTATCGCACCGCGAATTACTCACCGGCAACCGATTGTCGTATTTGCGATAGAGTCGCGGTCTCACAATAAACACTGCGTTCGACCCTTGCCACCGAGCCGCCGGGATCGACTCCCGTATCGCGTTCGAGTTTCGGGGCCGGCTCCACGTCGCCCGAGACGGAAACGCGACCGTTTTATGTGAGTTCGTCACGGGGTGTGGGGTGATGAGACTGCGAGCTGTGACTCGAGGATTGCTGTGGAGGGAGTGCCGTGACCGCTGAACTGGATCTGCTGGTGCAACTCGGTGATTACGACCGGCCACAGGGAGTCGCCGAGCGAGCCGTCCAGGCCGAAGCGCTGGGATTCGATCGGATCACCGTCGGCGAGACGACCGGCTGGAACATCATTCCGCCGCTGACGCTGGCGGCCGACCGAACCGACGAACTGGGCATCTCGAACGACGTGATCTCGCCGTACGGGCGATCGCCGGCGATGCTCGCCCAGACGGCGCTGACGATGCAAGACGCCGCCGACGGCCGGTTCCGGTTCGGGATCGGTCCGAGTTCGCCGGCGATCACCGAGCGCTGGCACGGAAAGGAGTTCGATCGGCCGCTGCGTCGGACCCGCGAAGTAATCGAGATCATGCGCGGGGTCTCCGAGGAGGGTACGCCCGCCTACGAGGGCGACATCTTCGAGATTCCGGGCCTGAATTACGAGCGCGGCCCCCACGAGAACCCGCCGCCGATCGACCTCGGCACCCTTGGCCCGACGGCTACCGAAATGGCCGGCCGCTTCGGCGATGGCTGGGCTCCGCAGCTGTTCACGAAAGACGGCCTTCGGGACCGACTCGAAGACCTGGAACGCGGTGCCGACCTCGCCGGCAAGGATCTCTCGGACCTGCGAGTCGCCCCCATCGTCCGCGGGATGGCGTCCGAAGACCGCGAGAAAGCACGCAAAACGGCTCGCAGCACGATCGCGTTCATGCTCGGAGCGTACGGTCCCTACTACGGGAACTCGGTCGCAGAGCAGGGCTACCCCGAGGTCGTCGAGGAGATCCGAGCTGCGTGGGACGAGCGGGATACCGACGCGATGGCCGCTGCGCTCCCCGACGACGTCCTCGATGAACTGGCTCCCGCAGGCACCCCCGAAGAGGTCTGCGAGTGGGTCGCGGACTACGCCGAGATCGACGGCGTCGACGCCGTCCGCGTCGGATTCGTCGACGGACTGTCCGAGGAGGACAAGCGAACGACGATGGAAGCCGTCGCCGACCTCGCGTAGCCGATCATCCGGTCTCCTGTCACTGTGTTTCGGCCCGCCCCGCGGTCCAGCCGGGAGCTCGGGACTGCAGCCCTATGACAGGCACCCAGATCGATCCATCACGAACGGGTCACACTGTCGCACTGACCGTCGAATTGCGGTCCGTAAGGACATGGCCGCGTGCCTCGATTTGTCGCCATCGACACTGACGCAAGTGCGAGCGATGCCCGAAGCACTTTGCCCGGCAGTATAAGTACTGTCCAATACCTACCGGTGGTATGATTCCACTCCTCCGTTCCCCCGAGAGCCTCACTTCGTTCGGCGAGTCGGCGTCCGACGGCGTCGATACGGCGATGAAACTGTTAGCACATCGCTACCGTCGCTCGGTGTTACAATATCTCGAGGACGGAGACGGGTCGGCCACGCTCACGGAACTCGCCGTCGACATCGCGACCCAGGACGCGGCGACGGAGCCAAACGCGATTTCGGATCACGGTGACGTCTCCGCACGGGAGCGACGGACTGTTCGCATCTCCTTGCACCACACTCACATTCCGAAGTTGGCCGCCGCGGACGTGATCGACTACGAGCGCGAGACCGAGACGGTCACGCTCTGTGAACGCGGTCGGACGCTGCTCGAGCGAGACGACGCCATCCGCGGACTCGGTAACGTCGAGTAGCCGGATCCGTGTCGCGGTACCGACGGCTTACGGTTCGATCACGAGTTTCCCGAGGAAACTCTCGTCCATGACGGCGCGTTGTGCATCGGCTGCCTCCTCGAGGTCGTAGCGTCGTGCCACGTCGATCGAGAGCGCGCCCGTCGCCATGAGGTGAGCAACGCCACGGAGCGGGACGCGCAGGTCCGGCGTGTTGAACATACTCATGAACTGGTAGGAAACGTCCTTCGAGCGGGCGGCCCCGTCGTTCGTAAAGCCGGGATCAGGGCTATTTTCGCCGATGCCGACGACGCGGGCACCCGTCGCGGCCACGTCCGCGTCGAACTGCAGATAGTCGTCCAGCCGGTGGTCGAGCACGGCGTCGACGCCGCCGCCGGAGGCTTCGAGCACGGCATCGGCCAAATCGTCGCGGCTGTAGTCGAGGACCGTTTCGGCTCCGTGGTCGGCGAGCGCGTCGTGGTACTCTTCGGCAGCCGTCGTGATCACGCGCGCGCTCACGGCGGCTCCGAGTTGAACGGCTGCATGGCCGACACCGCCTGCCCCCCCGTGGATCAGACAGTACTCGGCAGGCTCGAGGCCGGCGTGGTCGATCAGCGCGCGCCAGGCTGTGACGGCGACGACGCCCGCCCCGCCGGCTTCAGTCAGGTCTGCGCCGTCGGGGAGGTGGACGACGCGATCGGTCGGGATCGCCGCGTACTCGGCGTAGGACCCCTGAAAACCGCCGTTTCCGATACCGGTCCCGTAGACGCGGTCGCCTTCGGCGAAGTCGTTGACAGCGTCCCCGACTGCGGTGACGACGCCAGAGACGTCGACACCGGGTGTGAAGGGAACGTCGACCGGCTCGTACGACCCGTCCCGGAAGTAGGTGTCGACGGGATTGACGCCCGCGGCGGCAACCTCGACTACGAGTTCGTCCGCGGCCGGCTCGGGCCGATCGATCTCATCTACCTGCAGTACGTCCGCATCGCCGTGTTCGTGAAGACGGACAGCGCGCATATTTCGGCTGACGTCACGGGTGCGTATAATGGTACACGAGACGGCAGTCCACGTTATCGAACTGCTCGTGTCGCGTCGTCGATAATCTCGAGGGCCTCTTTCAGTTCCTCGGTCCCGGTCGCATAGGAGAGTCGCGCGTAGCCTGCACCGTGCTCGCCGAATGCGTCGCCGGGAACGACGACGACGCCCCGATCGAGCACTTCCTCACACCAGCCCTCGGGTACCTTCGGCATCGCATAGAAGGCCCCCTCGGGGGTGGGAACCTCGAGGCCGGCGTCGGTGAGGCCGTCCAGGACGAGGTCACGGCGCTGTTCGAAGGTCTCGACCATCTCCTCGACTTGCTCCTGGGGCCCCGTCAGGGCGGCTTCGGCGGCGTACTGGGCCGGCGCGGAGGCACAGGCCTGACCGTATTGGTGGACGCGGAGCATCCGTTCGATGCGGCGGTTCGAAGCGACGACCCAGCCGAGCCGCCAGCCGGTCATCGAGTAGGTCTTCGAGCAGGCGCTGAGGGCAACGACGTTGTCCGTCTCGGCGAACTGCAGCGGCGAGTGGTGTTCGCCATTGAAGACGATATGTTCGTAGACTTCATCGGAGATACAGAGTACGTCGTGTTCGTCGGCGATGCGAGCGAACTCGCGCATGTCCGCTTCGCTCTGGACGGCCCCTGTTGGGTTCGCCGGGCTGTTGATGACGAAGGCTGCCGTCTCGTCGGTAATCGCTTCTTCGACCGTCGCAGGATCGAGCGTCAGGTCCTCACGCAACCCGACCGGCTTCGGCGTGCCGTCTGCGATCCGGGTCAGAGCGTCATACGAGACGAAGCCGGGATCGGGAAAGATGACTTCCTCGCCGGGATCGACGTGAGCCTGCAGCGTGATATGGAGCGCTTCGCTGCCGCCTGCGGTCGCGATCACGTCGTCAGGGTCGATCTCGAGGCCGTAGTCGCGGTCGTACTTCGCCGCGATCGCCTCCCGAAGCTGCGGTGTACCCTTGTTCGAGGTGTAGGCGTCTGCCCGCCCGGATTCGATCGCCTCGATCGCCCCGCGGCGAGCATGGGCAGGCGTCGGGAAGTCCGGCTGGCCGAGGCCGAGGTTGATCGCGTCCTCGCCGGCGGCCTCGAACACTTTCCGGATGCCACTGATTGACACCTGCTCGACTCGAGCTGCGAAGTCAGTCATGGCTAAACCGGGGTGTTCGACCCCGATAACTCTTGATGTCTCGTCACTGTTGGGTCGAGCAGCGATCGCTGGCGTGGGACTCGAGATACTATTCCTGTGATGATATTTTCGCCGATGGCTCTCGATTGGGTGCGAGGTTCAACTGTTTGTCTGTGTGACAGAAAACACCGCAAGGGATATGCCAGTCGTCGCGAATCACACGGATAATGACCTTCTCTCGACGGGCGGTACTCGCCGCAGGCGCGACGGGGACGCTCGCGCTGACGGCTGGCTGTCTCGACGTCGTACTCGGTAACGGACCACTCGAGTTCGATGCCGGCCGTGTCGCCCCAACCGACGACGCGGTGGCGACGGCCGGCTACCAGGAGAGCGACGTCAGCGACGAGACGATCGAGCGGACGGTCGAACTCCCCGGCGGCGTCGAACGTGAGGCCCGGGCGACGATCTGGCAATCGACCTATACGAAAGCCGTCGACTACGCCGGCCAGACGCGTGAGGGGGCCGCCTTCGCCGGCGTTTCGATCCCTGGCATGCAAGTCGCGGGGCGATCGCTCAATCCGCTTGGCGAACTCTCGAACACGGAACTCCTCGAGCGATTCCTGGGGCAACTCCCCAGCGATCACGGCGAACTCTCCGATCTCACGCACGAGGACTCGTTCGGCCTCGAGATCCTCGGCGACGGCCGCACCGTCGACCTGTTCGTCGGGACAAGCGACCTCGAGGGCGAGACGATCGAGATCGAGCTCAAGCTGACGTCGTTCGACCACGAGGGAGACCTGCTCGTCTTACTCGGCACCTATCCGAAGCTGCTCACGGCCGAGTCAGCCAACGTCGAGCAACTCATGGAGTCGGCCGAGCACCCGATCTCAAGCTAACGGCGGGTCTGCGTCTCGACAGCCGTGGGTTCGGGGAAGACGATTCGGGGATATATCTGACACTCACTTTGTTCGACCACATGTCGATCGCTGCGGGTATAAGGCGTGTGAGACCGCCGGACGGTAACTGAGTGGGACCGCTAACTCGTCGGCGGCGGTCACGTTGCAGTGTACACTATTGGGAATGTCCAGAAATGGTTTAGGCGCTGCCAGCCCACGCTTACCTATGGCAGATACGTTCGTCGTCATCGGCGGTGACGCAGCAGGAATGAGCGCTGCGAGCAAGGCAAAACGCGAGAACCCGGAGCTGGAGGTAATCGTCTTCGAGAAAGGCGACTGGGTCTCGTATGCCGCCTGTGGGATGCCCTACTACGTCAAAGGAGACGTCGACGAACTGGACGATCTCGTCACGATCACGGCCGAGGAGTTCCGCGACCAACGAGACGTCGACCTACGAACCGGCCACGAGGTCGTCGATATCGACCCCGACGCCGAGACGGTGACGGTCGAAAGCGCCGCGGAAACCTACGAACAGTCCTACGACGATCTCCTCGTCGCGACCGGCGCGAACGCGATCAAACCGCCCTTCGAGGGGCTGGACCTCGAGGGCGTCTTCACCATCCACAACATGGACGAAGCCGACGCCATCCAGGACTACGTCACCGAGCGCGACCTCGAGACGGCCGCGATCGTCGGCGGCGGCTACGTCGGGATCGAGATGGCCGAGGCGCTGGCGGAACACGGCATCGACGTCGATCTCTACGAGATGCTGCCCCACGTCCTCCAGCCGTTCGGCGAACCCGTCGCCGAGATCGTCGAAGACCATCTGCGCGAGCAGGGTGTCAACCTCCACCTCGAGACGGCGGTGTCGGGCTTTGACGGTGACGAGCGCGTCGAGAGCGTCGCACTCGAGGAGGAGACCGTCCCCGCCGATGTCGTGATCGTCGGTGTCGGCGTCGCACCGAACGCCGAGCTCGCTGAGGCAGCCGGCATCGAACTCGGATCGACCGGCGCGGTCGCGACCGACGAGTACGGTCGCACGAACTACGAGAACGTCTACGCAGCGGGAGACTGTGCCGAGGCGCGCCACGTCGTGACCGGCGAGCCGGACCACGTCCCGCTTGCCCTGACTGCCAACCGTGCGGGGCGGGCGATCGGCCAGACGATCACCGGTGATCCCACGCCGACCGGTGAAATCGCGGGCACGGCCATCGTCAAAGCGTTCGAGCTCGGGGCCGCCCGGACGGGACTGACTGACGAGGAGCGAGCCGAAGAGGCCGGCTTCGATCCGGTGTCGGTCACGATCTCGGCGGCAACACGCGCCCACTACTACCCGGAGGGTGAGGAACTCTCCGTCACGCTGCTTGCCGACCGCGAGAGCGGCAGGCTCCTCGGCGGCAGCGTCGTCGGCCGCGAGGGCGCAAAACGGATCGATACGGTCGCGACGGCGCTTCACGCCGGGATGACCGTCACCGAACTCCAGAACGCGGACCTGGCGTACGCCCCACCGTTTAGTCCCGTCTGGGATCCGGTTCTGACCGCAGCGAAGGTGCTTTCGGGCAAGCTCGAGTAGCGACGACTGACCGCCTTGCGCCGCCGCGGACCGACAGCCGTTATCGGCAGCGTTCTGAGGGGATCGGAATCCGAGAAACGTTTAAATTCGGGCTGTTCATAGCAGCGACTATGGAAAACAATGTCGGCTCGGTGGACCGTCTCGTACGACTCGTCGGTGGTGCGATTCTCATTGCCATCGGCATTGCGTCGATTGTGCATATCCTCCATGCCGGAACGATCGTCGGCGTGATCGCGACGCTGGTCGGGCTCGTCTTCTTTGGGACCGGGGTGACCCGATTCTGTCTGCTCTACCAACTGCTGGGCGTCGATACGTGTAAGGCACCGTAACCGGCGTCGGCCCGGGGCCAATCGGGTCGACTCTCCTTGTCTGCGGTCGTCCCCAGTATTTCACAAATAGCCCAAGATTATTGTCCGCTGATTGCGTAGCTGTTCGCAATGGAATCGAACGAATCAACGTCGAGTAGTGCCGCGTCCCGTTGTCCGACGGGCTTGCAGTTACGACGGAGGACGACTGATGTCTGAGAACGTACCGATGACGCCGACTACACTCAGGACGGACATCCCTGCCCTACAGGACGGTATCTATCTCAACTACGGCGCACACGGCCCGAGCCCGAAACACGTCGTCAACGCTGCCAACGAATTCGTCCGGACACACGAGTACGACGCACCGATCGCGGACGATCCGTACGAGACCGCCTTCGAGGCGTTCGACCGCACGCGGGAGACGGTCGCGTCGTTTATCGGTGCCGAACCCGACGAGATCGCGTTGACAGAGAGTACGACCGGCGGGATCAACGCCCTCGCGAACGCGATCGACTGGCAGCCCGGCGACGTCGTCGTCCGCACCGACCTCGAGCATCCCGCGGGCATCCTTCCCTGGCAGCGCCTCGAGCGGGAGGGCGTCGAGGTTCGCGTCGTCGAAACCGAGGGCGGGCGGATCGACCTCGAGCAGTTCGCGGATGCCGTTGCTGATGCCAGACTCGCCTGTTTCAGCGCGCTGACGTGGACCCACGGGACACAACTCCCGGTTGCGGAACTCGTCGACATCGCCCACGAAGCCGGCGCGCTCGCGCTCGTCGACGCGGTCCAAGTTCCCGGACAGCTGCCGATGGACGTCGGGGAGTGGGGGGCCGACGCTGTTGCCGCTGCCGGCCACAAATGGCTGCTCGGGCTCTGGGGCGGGGGCTTTCTCTACGTCGACCGGAGCGTCGCCGAGACCCTCGAGCCCCGTGCTGTCGGCTATCGAAGCGTCGAAGACGCAAACGCCGATCCCTACGAGTTCGCAGCCGGTGCGCGGCGGCTCGAGGTCGGCTCGGCGAACCCGGCACCTCACGTCGCACTCGGCGAGGCGATCGACGCCATCTCCGAGGTCGGGATCGACAGCATCGAAGACCGGGTGCATCGCCTCGCGAGTCGGCTCACCGACGGCGTTCCCGACGATCGGCTCTGTAGTCCGTCGACGCCGGAGTCAGGGCTGGTGACGATCGACGTTGCGGATCCGACGGCGACGGTCGAACGGCTGGCTGCGGACGGCATCATCGTTCGTGAACTGCCGTCTCCGGACGCGATCCGGGCGTCCGTCCACGCAGTTAACACCACAACAGAGGTCGATCGGCTGCTCGAGGCGCTGGACGAAGACTGGTGATCACTCGAGGGAGACGTCACCGTCGTCGGTGACGACGACCTCGTGACCGCAGTAGTGAAAGCGCACTTCGAACGTTCGGTCGGCGTCGTCCAAGCCGTGTTCGATCAGTTCGTTCAACGCGTCGGGATCGACGACATCAGCTAACGGTGGTGTCATCGAGGTTGGGTCGACACCGTCCGCTTCGGCGATCCGTTCGATGATGCGCGGTACGACCGGCGACGAACGATGCGTCGTGTGGAGGGTCATTGAGAACGAGTAAACACAGTGATTGGGTGTGGGTTTGGCGAGTTAGACCAACAGCTGGATGTCCGATTCGGCCATATGCTGGAGGGCGGTCGCTGCGCCGACGCCGGTGGTGACGCCGTCGTAGAAGTCGTCCTCGTCGTACTCCATCAGCTCGATGGTCATCTGACAGGCCTGCAGGTCGACGCCCTGATCGAGGGACAGTTCGATCAGTTCCTCGATGGTTGCAGTGCCGTTCTCGTCGATCCGCTTTTCCATCATCCGCGTTGCCATCCGGTCCATGCCGGGAAGGGCAGCGAGAGCGTTTGGCATCGGCATGTTGGGGTTGCCGACCGCACTGAGCTTGAGGTCCGAGGACTTCTCCTCGTGGAGGATGTCGAGTCCCCAGAACGTGTGGAAGACGACCACGTCCCAGCCGAATGCGGCCGCAGTGCTCGCGAGGATCAGCGGCGGGTAGGCCATGTCGAACGTCCCCTGGGTTGCGACGATCGTCATCTTCTTCTGGCCGTCACCAACCTCGGTCTCGAGGGACGCGACTTGCTCCTCGAGTTCTTCGATCCGCTCCTGGAGGGCTTCCTCGCTCATCGGCTCGCTGTCAGCTCCCGCCGAGGGTGTATCCGTGCTCATGCTATGCCGTCTTCTGGACGTAGTGTTTGTAGACGTCGCCGTCCTCGACCTGCTCTAAGAGTT
>Ga0207757_101443_pt1 | contig 10195 bp, 9 predicted proteins | sample A23P3SouthBayCA_2_FD_187752 | JGI IMG/M metagenome (GOLD analysis project Ga0207757, IMG submission 187752) | Aerobic enrichment media microbial communities from Eden Landing Ponds, California, USA - A23 P3 (2) (SPAdes) | ecosystem: Environmental > Aquatic > Marine > Unclassified | place...
GTGACCTTCGGGAGTTCGACGAGCACCTCCCGCATCGCCGATGGCTCCACCTCCGCGAGCGCGCTGGCGAAGTCGTCGCGCTTGACGATCATCCGGTCGATGAGGCTCGGCGGGATGTCCTCCTCGTCGAGGTCGATCTCCGGGAGGTAGCGCCGCAGCGCCTTCATCGCCGCCTCCTTGGTGAGGCTCTCGATGTCGGCGCCGACGAAGCCGTGGGTCTCGTCGGCCAGGCGGTCGAGGCCGACGTCGTCCGACAGCGGCATGCCGCGGGTGTGGATCTGGAGGATCTCCTTGCGGCCGACCTCGTCCGGGACGCCGATCTCGATCTCGCGGTCGAAGCGACCGGGTCGCCGGAGCGCGGGGTCGACCGAGTCGACGCGGTTCGTCGCCGCGATGACGATCACCTGTCCGCGCGTCTCCAGCCCGTCCATCATCGTCAGCAGTTGGGCGACGACGCGCCGCTCGACCTCGCCGGTCACGTCCTCGCGCTTGGGCGCAATGGAGTCCAGCTCGTCGATGAAGATGATCGAGGGCGACTCGTCCTTGGCGTCCTCGAAGATCTCCCGGAGCTGTTGCTCGGACTCCCCGTAGTACTTCGAGATGATCTCGGGGCCGGCGATCGAGAAGAAGCTCGCGGAGGTCTCGTTGGCGACGGCCTTCGCCAGCAGCGTCTTCCCGGTGCCCGGCGGGCCGTGCAGGAGGACGCCCTGCGGGGGCTCGATCCCCAGCTTCTTGAAGATCTGGGGGTGTTTCATCGGCAACTCGACCATCTCGCGGACGCGCTGGATCTCCTGTTGGAGCCCGCCGATGTCCTCGTAGGTGATGCCGCCGCCGGTCTTCTCGAACCCGGAGATGGGCTCCTCGCGCAGTTCGACGTCGGTGTCCTCGGTGATGAGACAGACGCCGTCGGGCTCGGTGTCGACGGCGATGAGCGGGATCGCCTGCCCCGGCGAGCGCATGAACGGGTGGTTCGTGCTCGACATCACGGGGACGATGTCGCGCTCGACGACCGGGCGCTTGAGGATCTGGCGTTTCACCATGCCGGCGGCGTCGGAGCCGAACTGCACCGACGCCTCCTCCGGCGGCGCGAGCGTCAGTTTCTCGGCCTTCTTCGCCTCGGCCTTCCGGATCGTGACGCGTTCGCCGATGCCGACGTCGGCGTTCTGGCGCGTGAACCCGTCGATGCGGACGGTGTCCGTGTTCCAGTCCTGCCGGTCGGCGCGCCACACCTTCGCGGCGGTGGTCTCGGCCCCCTCGATCTCGATGATGTCGCCCGGAGAGAGCTTCAGGTGCAGCAGGGTGTCCGGGTCGAGGCGGGCGATCCCCCGGCCGGAGTCGTTCGGGTACGCCTTCGCGACTTCGAGTTGGACTTCATTCATGATGGGTTGACTGGTGTTCGTTCCAAGTACGTCCGTCCGGACGGCTGTTAAGCCCTCCGTTGCGTACCGTGGCGCCGGAACGCGGGAATTCCGGGCCAGCGTCGGGGACGCAGGACGTGCTAATCAATCGCACGATACGGGGCCCGGACTGAAAACACCACCGCCGACGGCGACCGATTCGGGGACGCGATCGACGGGTCGAGTGCGTGGTCGTCGGGTCCGTCCCGACGCCGTGGCGGTAGCGACTTCACGCCGGGGGGCGATCGGTCGATCATGCGAACGATCGCCTTTGACGGCCGGATGGGCGCCGCCGGAGACATGATCCTCGGCGCGCTCGCCGCCGCCGGGGCCGACCCGGACGCGCTCGCGCCCGTGGAAGACGCGCTGCCGGTCCGCTACGAGTTCGAAGCGACCGAGCGGAACGGCATCGCGAGCACCCGCGCTCGGGTTCGTCACCTCGGCAGCGACGCCGGATCCACGCGCGACCACAGCCACGATCACGACCACAGCCACGATCACGACCACAGCCACGATCACGACCACAGCCACGATCACGACCACAGCCACGATCACGAGCATAACGCGGAGGGACACGGCCCGCAGCGCACGTACGCCGAGGTCATCGAGGTCGTCGAGGGGATGGATATCGCGGAGTCGGTCCGGACGGACGCGCTCGCGACGTTCGAGATCCTCGGGGAGGCGGAGTCGTCGGTCCACGGCACGGACCTAGAGGGGACGCACTTCCACGAGGTCGGCGCCGACGACGCGATCGCCGACGTGGTCGGCGCGTGCCTGCTGTTCGACGACCTCGACGCCGACCGCGTCGTGACGACCCCGCTCTCGACGGGCGGCGGCGAGGTAGACTTCAGCCACGGCGTCTACCCGGTTCCGGTGCCCGCCGTCGTCGAGATCGCGGAGCGCGCCGACTGGTCGCTGCGCGGCGGTCCCGTCGACGCCGAGTTGCTCACGCCCACGGGCGCGGCGATCCTCGCGCACTACGCGGAGGGCGTCGAGCGCCTCCCGTCGCTGCGGGTCGCGGCGTCGGGGTACGGCGCCGGGGGGTGGACGTTCCCCGACCGACCGAACGTGCTCCGGGCCGTCGTCGGCGAGGCCGAGCGCGGCGGACTCGCCCGCGACGACGTGGCCGTGCTGGAGACGAACCTCGACGACGCGGCGCCGGAGGTGCTCGGCGGCCTGCAAGGGACGCTCGCCGACGCCGGCGCCCGCGACGTGTCGATCCTCCCGGCCACGATGAAGAAGTCGCGCCCCGGCCACCTCGTGAAGGTGATCTGCAAGCCCGAGGACGCCGACCGCGTCGCCCGCCGACTCGCCGAGGAGACCGGCTCGCTCGGCGTCCGCGAGGGCGGAGCCAGCCATCGGTGGATCGCCGACCGGCGCTTCGAGACGGTCGAACTCGCGCTCGAGAAGGGCGGCACCGCCCACGAGATCCCGGTGAAGATCGCCAGCGACGGCGACGGCGAGGTGTACGACGTGAGCGCCGAGTACGACGACGCAGCGGTCGCCGCGCGCGAGGCCGGGGTCCCGGTGCGCGAGGTGCTCCGGCGCGCGGAGGCGATCGTACGCGAGCGGCTGGACGGCGAGCGGCGGGAAGACGACGCGTCCGCGGCAGCGACACGGTCGGGAGACGACCGCTCGGAGTGATGAGCGACGAGAACCGCTACACCTGCGACAACTGCGGGGCGGAGTTCGGGGCGGCGGAGGCGACGCGAACTGAGACGATGGGCGGTCTCGACCCCGACGCGTGGCAGACGCTGTGCTGCCCGGCGTGTAGTGTGCGGGTGAAGACCGTGTTCGTCGGTCGAGATTGAGCCGGCTTCCCGCCTCAGTTTCTTCCGCCGACGGTCACCGGACACGCCGCTCGACGGCGGTCAGCCGTCGCGCTGTTCGGCGATGGCCTCCGCGACCGTCAGCTCGCCGAGGGCGACCTTGCGGGCCAGTTCCTCGCTCACGGTGAGGTCGCCCGCCGAACGGTCGCGTGACTCGTTCTTGATCCGTTGGATCTCGCCCGCCGTCGGCTCGACCGCGCGCGTCTCGACGGGCTCCCCGTCCATGCGGGCGATGTTGACGGCAGCAAGCACGTCCGCCATCCCTTTCCCGCCGGCGCCGCGGCCGAGCGTCGGCGTCGTCCCCGACTCGTCGACGAGTTCGACCGAGACGTTCTCTAGTTCGTTCACGATCCGTGCGCTCCGGAGGCGGTCCCCATCGCCCACGCGCACCAGCGCGTCCGGCTCGTCGTCGATCTCGGCGAGGACGGTGTCGGCGGCGTCGGCCAGCGGAACGTGGTACGCGGCGACCACGGTCTCCCCCGACAGCACCGCGATACCCGGCTGTTCGCCGGGATCGACGCCGACGACGGTTCGACCGTCGCCCCCGCGGAGCCCGCCGAGCGCCTCCTCGACGCCGTCGCGGACGCGGTCGGCGGTCGTGGTCACGTGCTCGACCGACTCGTCGCGGAAGCTGAGGCCGTCGTGCGGCGCCGAGATGACGACCGCCGCGCGCTCGGGGAGGTCGGCGTCGGGCTCGCGGGTGGTGAACGTCGCGCCCCGCTCCCGGAGCTCCGTGACCGCGGCGTGATACAGGGCGAAATCGTCGGTGACGACTACGATCACTCGCCCCCGAGTAGGGCGCTCGGCGGCTTGACGGTGTCGCCGTCCCCCGCTCGACAGCTGGTTCTCCAGTGTGATACTTAGGGAGCTACTGTTAACCGTGGGATCGAGAAGGTCGAAATACTATGACCGGCGGTTCTGAGCGCTCGATAGGTGCCCGACTGGTTCCGGACGTGATACGTCGCGGGATCGTTCGCAAGTTCGCGACGGTGCTGTTCGTGTTGATCCTCGCGACGGGGGGAGTCGGCGCGTTCGCTGTCTCCTCGACGACTGCGGACCTTCAGGAGAACGTCCGGAACGACCTGACGACGGTGACGACGTCCGAGGCCGACGGGCTCTCCGAGTGGTTGAGCCAGCGGGGCACGGCCGTGCGTATGATCTCGGAGTACCAGGACGTTCGCGAGGGGAACATCGCGAAGCTCCGGCCGGTGTTCACCACGGAGCTCCGTGCCCTTCCGAACGACGTGCACGCGATCCACTACGTCGACACGGACGAAGGGACCGTGCTCGCGTCCAGCGACCCGGACATCGAGGACGCGTCGCTCGCGGAGGCGTCGCTGGCGTGGGCGCCGGCGGTGACCCCCGCCTCCGCCGACCGGACGGCCACGTCGTCGGTGTACCGGACGAACGACGGGCCGATGATCGGGTTCGTCAGCGCGGTCCCCTCCGCGCCCGATCGCGCGGTGGTACTCGTCGCCGACACTGGGGCAATCGGGGAGGGCTTTTCGACGCCCGTCGAGGGCGGGTTCGTTCGCGTCGTCGACCGCAACGGCATCGTGTTGATGGCGGACGACCCCGACGCGATCAGCCAGTCGTACCTCGGCGCCACCGGCGACACGTTCCAGCGCGCGCTCGACGGGAACGACGTCGTCACCGAGGACGCGACGATCGAGGAATCGCTGAACCGCGACCTCGTCGTCTCGTACGCCCGCGTCCCGGGTACCTCGTGGGTGATGGCCGTGCACGTCCCGGCCGACGGCGCGTACGCGGTCGCCGACGGCGTCCGACAGAACATCCTCCTGCTGGTCGCCACCGCCCTCGCCGGGTTCGTGGTCGCGGGCGTGCTCATCGCCAAGCCGACGGGCGACGCGCTCGACGACCTCAGCGACCGCGCCCGATCGCTCGGTTCCGGCGACCTCGACGTGTCCGTCTCGACGGATCGGGTCGACGAGATCGGCACGCTGTACGGCTCCTTCGGCGACATGCGCGACGACCTGTCCGACCGGATCGAACAGGCGCGAACCGAACGCGAACGGGCCGCCGACGCGAAAGCGGAGGCGGAGGCGCTGGCCGATTCCTTGGAGCGCCGCGCGAACGAGTACGGCGACGCGATGGCGCGGTGTGCCGACGGCGACCTCACGGTCAGACTCGACGAGGACGCCGACAACGAGGCGCTCGAAGAGATCGCCAGCGCGTTCAACCGCATGGTCGACGATCTCGAGGACACCGTCGGCACCGTCCGCGCGTTCGCCGACGAGGCCGACGAGCGCGCCGCGGCCGTCGCCGCCGGTGCAGACCAGATCGAGGACGCGAGCGCCTCGGTCAGCCGCGCCATGACCGACGTTTCCGGCGCCAGCGACGAGCAGGCCGAGCGACTGAGCGAGGTCAGCGGCGAGATGGGCGGCCTCTCCGCCACCGTCGAGGAGATCGCCGCGACCGCCGCCGACGTGTCCTCCCTGTCGGCGGAGGCCGCCGACAGCGCCGACGAGGCGGGCGACGCCGCCGAGAACGCCCTCGACGCGTTCACCGCGGTTGCGGACCGAACCGACCGGACCGCCGACGAGGTCGACCGGGTCGCCGACGAGATGGCCGAGATCACCGAGGTCGTCGACCTCATCGACGGGATCGCCGAGCAGACGAACCTCCTTGCGCTCAACGCGTCGATCGAGGCGGCGCGGGCCGGCGAGGAGGGGGACGGCTTTGCGGTCGTCGCCGACGAGGTGAAGACGCTCGCGGAGGAGACGAGCGACGCGACCGACGAGATCGCCGCCCGGATCGAGACGCTGCAGGAGGCGTCGGCGGCGGCCGCCGACGACATGGCGGCGACCGAGGACGTCGTCGACGACGGCGTCGAGGTCGTCGAGGAGGCGCTCGACGCCGTGGAGACGGTCGGCGAGCGGATCGACGACGCGAACGACGGCGTCGAGTCGATCGACGCGGCCACCGACGACCAGGCGGCGACCACCGAGGAGGTCGTGACGATGGCCGAGGAGGTGGCCGAGATCGGCGAGCGCACCAGCGCCGACGTCGACAGCGCCGCCGCCTCGGCGGAGGAGCAGACGGCCGCCGTCTCCGAGGTGAGCGAGTCCGCCGAGACGCTCTCAGCCCGCGTCGAGGAACTCCGTGAACTCGTCGGTCGCTTCGACGTCTCCGAGGAGGCGGACGACGGGGGCGTCGTTGGGACCGCCGACGAGGGTCTCGCGGCGGGCGAGGAGGCCCCCGTCGTCGACGACGACGCGGGCGATCCCGGCGTCGCGATGACGGACGGCGACGGCTTCGAGTACGTCTCCGATCCCGGTAGACCCGCAGGCGACGACTGATCGGGACCCGCCCCGCACTCGGGAGGTTTTTGCGTGGTGACGACCCACGACTGCCCGTGTCCGAGTTCCTCACGACCGGCAGTGACGCCGTCGACGACCTCCTGGGCGGCGGCATCGAGCGCGGCGTCGTCACCCAACTGTACGGCCCGCCGGCGTCGGGGAAGACGAACCTCGCGCTGACGGCGGCCGTCGAGGTCGCCGCCGACGGCGGGTCGGTCCTCTATATCGACACCGAGGACCTCTCGATGGCTCGGTTTCGTGACATCGCGGAGGCCCGATCGGACGAACCGGTCGAGCAGGTCGCCGGCCGACTCGTCGTGAGCGAGGCAATGAGCTTCGAGGAGCAAGGAGAGGCGGTGAAGGACGCCTCGGAACTGGCCGACGGCGTCGACTTGATCGTCCTCGACTCCGCGACCGGGTTCTACCGGCTGGAGCGCACGGAGGACTCCCGCGGCGGCGAGTCCGTGCGCGAGGTCGCGCGCCACGTCACCCACCTGCTGTCGCTGGCGCGCAAGCACGACCTCGCGGTGCTGATCACGAACCAAGTGTTCGCCGACCCCGACGCCGACCGCGACCGGCCGCTCGGCGGCAACACCTTGGAACACTGGACCGGCGTGATCCTCCGTCTGGAGCGCTTTCGCGGGGGGAACCGTCGGGCGACGCTGGAGAAGCATCGGTCGCAGGCCGCCGGCGAGTCCGCCCGATTCAGGATAACCGACGCCGGCGTCGAGGACGCCGACGAACGGTAGCGAACGGTCGCGAGGGGCCGTGAGGTTCGATTCGAGCGATTCAAGTAGCCGCACGGGGTTTCACCTGCTATGAAAGACCAGAGCGGACGCAGGAAGCGGAAGCGGACCGGCGGCCTTCGACGCCCCTCCAGCAACAAGAAGCGACACGAGCTCGGCCGCGAGCCCGCCGAGACGACCGTCGGCGAGCCGCGGTTCCGTGTCATCGACTCGCGCGGAACGAACGAGAAGACCCGCGCGCTCTCGACGGACGTCGCGCAGGTCGCCACCGGCGGCGAGACCGTCGAGGCCGAGATCGAGAACGTCGAGGAGAACCCCTCGAACGTGAACTACGTCCGCCGGAACATCATCACGAAGGGCGCCGTCATCACCACCAGTGAGGGCGAGGCGCGCGTCACCTCTCGACCGGGCCAGACGGGCCAGGTCAACGCCGTTCTCATCGAGTAACGCCGCCGACGCTGTTTTCGGCAGTCTCCGTTGCGCTAGCGACTGCGCCGCTCGTCGGTATCAAGACCGGCGTACACGACGCCAACTACGACTCACTGCACCCGGGGGCGCTCGAGGACAACGGCCGTAGTCGCGAGCGGTGGACGTGTCCCTCCGGCCGATCAGCCGCTTCCGGGGAGCGGACAGAGGCTCGCGGTGAACGCGACCACCTCGTCCGTCTCGTTTCGCGCGCCGTGGACGTCGCCGCGCTCGTGCAGCACGACCCCCGGCGCGGCGACCGCCTCCGCCTCGTCGTCGCGGACGACCGTCACCTCGCCGTCGAGCACGTGGAAGACGTTCGTGCTGTCGGCGTGCTCGTGCGGGTCGAGTTCGGCGCCGGGACCGAGCGCGAACAGTTTCACGAGCACGTCGTCGCTGACGACGAGTTCGGCGGTCTCGACGGCTCCCTCGTCGGGGTCGAGGTCGTCGAGCGCGTCCGCGAGGAGATCGAGTGCCATGGAAGTCCGTTTCCGTCGCGCGGTAAAAGCGATCTGGAGCGCACGGTGGCGAAACGCTCCCGGGCGACGCCGCGCTCGCGAGGAACCGTTCCGTTCCGTCCCATTCCGTTCGATGGCGGCGCGGCGCCGCCGCAGATCGGCGATTCGACCGCGGTCGACCCGGCGAGGTCGACCCGGTCGTCGGCCGTCCCGTCGTGCCTCTCTCATCCCGGTCCGGGGGTACGGGGACCCCCAGTCGCGTGTGTCAGTCGTGCCGGCGCACGCGCCGGCGACGGCGCGCGACCGCGCGGCAGGCGGTCCCCGAAGGAACCGCTCGTCCGCGCGCTCGTCGTTGCGAACGCGCTCGGCGCAGAGCGCGTCGATCGGTCGCCGATCACCGCAGCGTGATCGGAGACTCCCGCTTATCGGTCGTTGCCGTTCCCGTTGCCGTTGTTGCCGCGGGCATCGTCGTCATCGTCGTCGTCGTCGTCGTCCTCGTCGTCGTCCTCGTCGTCGTCCTCTTCGCCGTCATCGTCGTCGTCCTCGTCGTCGTTCGGTCCGACATCCTCGGGCGGACCACGGCGATCCTCGTCGGTCTCGTTCTCGTCATCGTCGTCGTCGGCGTTCGGTCCGACGTCCTCGGGCGGGCCGCGCCGGTCGTCGTCAGTCTCGTTTTCGTCGTCGCCGTCGGGGCCGACATCGGCGGGCGGACCGCGCTCGCCGTCGGCGTTCCCGGCGACCGAGCTGACGGCCTCACCGAGCGTCGAGGCGTTCGTGTCGCCCGCGAGGTACGCGTTGATGGCCGAGAGCACGTTCTTCGCGTTGTCCGAGGCGTCGGCGGGCAGGCCGATCGCGGGACCGCGGCGGTCGGTCTCGTTCTCGTCAGTCTCGTTCTCCTCCTCGTCGATCTCGGCCGTGAACTGGGCCCCCGAGACGCTCACGGAGTCGTTCTCGAACGCGAGCACGATCTCGCCGGAGACGTTCTCGCCGGTCACGTCGAGCACGACCTCCTCGGTCTCGGAGTCGTTCACGTCGAACGCGACCGAGCCGTCCGCGTCGGTAGTGCCGACGGACGTGTCGTTACGGAGCATCGACAGCCCCTCGACGCCGCTCCCGTTCGCGGTCACGGTGAGCGTCACCGTTCCGTTGTCGTACGCGGCGTCCGTCTCGTACTCGTCGACGGACGCGTCGGTCGCGGCGACCGTCGGCCCTGTTCCGGTACTCGTCGCGGCAGCGCCCACGCCGGCGCTCACGAGGAGCGTCGCCAGGGCGACCGCGAGCAGCTTTGTCGCGTTCATCACGACTGTCGCCTGTCGCCCCGTGGTAAAGAAGGGGGCAAACGGCGAACCCGAGTTCTGGGTTTTGAAGTCCTGTAAAGCCGAATTAAGTCCGATTAAGGGTCTTTCGACGGGTGTTTATTCTTCGCCGGCGTGTGTGCAATCATTCGGCGGCCCGGCACGGACCGCCCGCCGTTCCCCGTCGCGGCGCGGCTCACGCGCCGGCGACGAGTTCGTCGGCGACGACATCGGCAGAGAGGAGGTCCGGATCGACCGCCAGATCGGTCTGCCCCTTCGCGAACTCCGGCAGCGACTCGGTCGCGTAGACGACCGCCCGCACGTCGGGGTTGCGCTCCTTCGCGACGGCGATCCCCGTCGCCTCCGCGGTGTCGGTGAGGACGAACAGCGCCGCGTCGTCGATGCCGGCGGCTTCGAGGCTGTCGCCGGTGACGGGCCCCTCAATTCGAGAAACCGCCACGTCGAGCGATTCGAGTTCGTCGCCGAGGTTTTCCGAATCGGGGCCGGCGACGACGGCGGAGAGCTCTGTCATTGTCGAGTCGAGTCGGCTGGGCGGGATAAGCTTCGTGTCTCGTCGATCCGCGGCGATCCGTTCCGTTCGTCGAGACTGTTCGATCGGACTCGGCGGGGTCAGCCTTGGAGGGTGTCGAGGCGGCTGAACGGGCGGACGGATCCGGAACCGCGA
>Ga0207757_101450_pt1 | contig 10142 bp, 9 predicted proteins | sample A23P3SouthBayCA_2_FD_187752 | JGI IMG/M metagenome (GOLD analysis project Ga0207757, IMG submission 187752) | Aerobic enrichment media microbial communities from Eden Landing Ponds, California, USA - A23 P3 (2) (SPAdes) | ecosystem: Environmental > Aquatic > Marine > Unclassified | place...
TTATAGCTTTTGTTACTATTGGTAGTAGATATCGTGTGACAGGTATACGAAGATCATGTCCGCTGTTGATCATCGATGTCGCCGGACAGCCACCCTGACCGGGGCAACACTTTAGAAGAGTTGCATCTATACGTTAGACAATGTTCGACAAAGAGGAGCTGGAAGCGATCGCCCAGCAACGGGAATCGTGGGAAGCAGAGACGCTCGAGCCGTTTTTAGAGCACGGGGAACGCAAAGAGCGGTTCGCGACGGTCTCGAACCACGAGGTCAACCGTCTCTACACGCCAGAGGACATCGCCGACCTCGAGTTCGACGAGGATCTTGGGTTCCCCGGTGAACCGCCGTACACGCGGGGGCCGTACCCGACGATGTACCGCGGGCGTACGTGGACGATGCGCCAGTTCGCCGGGTTCGGGACCGCAGAAGAGACCAACGAGCGCTTTCACTACCTGATCGACGAAGGGCAGACCGGCCTCTCGACGGCTTTCGACATGCCCTCGCTGATGGGAATCGACTCGGACCACCCGATGAGCGAAGGCGAGGTCGGCAAGGAAGGCGTCGCCGTCGACACGCTGCGGGACATGGAGGTGCTGTTCGACGGCATCGACATCGGCGAAGTGTCGACTTCCTTTACGATCAACCCGTCGGCGGCGGTCATCTACGCGATGTATATCGCGCTGGCCGACCAGCAGGGCGTCCCCCGTGACGAGATCCGGGGCACCCTGCAGAACGACATGTTAAAGGAGTTTATCGCCCAGAAAGAGTGGGTTATTCCGCCAGAACCCTCCCTCGAGGTCGTCACCGATACGATCGAGTTCGCCGTCGAGGAGACGCCGAAGTTCCACCCCGTTTCGATTTCGGGCTATCACATCCGCGAGGCCGGGTCGACTGCGGCTCAGGAAGCCGCCTTTACGCTCGCCGACGGCTTTGCCTACGTCGAGGACTGCCTCGATCGTGGGCTCGACGTCGATGCGTTCGGTCCGCTGCTGTCGTTTTTCTTCAACTCGCACAACTCCATCTTCGAGGAGGTCGCGAAGTTCCGAGCCGCACGTCGGGTCTACGCTCGCGTGATGGAGGAGTGGTACGGCGCAGACAAGCCCGAATCCAAGCGCATGAAGTTCCACACCCAGACAGCGGGCCAATCGCTGACAGCCCAGCAGCCGCTGAACAACATCGTCCGGGTGACGATCCAGGCGCTGGCCGGCGTCTTCGGCGGCACGCAGTCGCTTCACACCAACAGCTTCGACGAGGCGCTGGCGCTGCCAAGCGAGAAGGCCGTCCGCGTCGCCCTGCGTACCCAGCAGATCATCGCCGAGGAATCCGGTGCGGCCGACATCGTCGACCCTATGGGGGGGTCGTTCGCCATCGAAAAGCTCACCAACGAGATGGAAGCCGAGATCATGGCCTATCTCGAGGAAATCAAGGAGATGGGCGACGGCTCGGTTCGAGACGGCGTCCTCAACGGCATCAACCAGGGCTACTACCACCGCGAGATCCAGGAAGCCAGCTACGAGTACCAGCAACGCGTCGAACGCGGTGAGGAAGTCGTCGTCGGCGTCAACGAATACACCATCGAGGAAGACACCTCGCCGGAACTGTTACACGTCGACGCAACGACGCGCGATCGCCAGCTTGAGCGTCTTGAACAGGTCAAAGCCGAGCGTGACGACGAGCAGGTCGACGCAACGCTCGAGGCGCTGTCGGACGCAATTACGAGCGACGAGAACGTCATGCCGTCCATCGTCGACGCCGTCAAGGCCTACGCGACGATGGGCGAGATCATGCAGGTCTTCGAAGACCACCACGGTGCCTACCGCGAGGAGATCAGCCCAGTCTGAGACGGCCTTCGGTCACTGGCTTTCGGACGCGTCGAGGGAGTACGTACACTCTTCGTAGCGCTCGTTGCCGATCGTGACTGGTTCGGTTGCCGTCTGCTCGAAGCCAAACGCTTGGTAGAACTCGTTGCCGACGTCGTTTGCTGCAAGCACCATCGCGTTGATGTGCTCGACGCCCTGCTCGAACAGCCGGTCGCGGGTCTCGGTCAGGAGATCGCTCCCGATTCCCTCACCCCGGTGGTCGGGGTCGACGTACACGCGGAGGATCGTCCCTGTGTGTTCGTCCGGCTCGAACGTGGCGTGTGCGAACCCAACGATCGAGTCGTCCCGCTCGGCGACCAGCATGAGTGCCTGCGACCAGATGATCGAGTCGCGAATCAACGCCTCGGTGTACCAGTCGTCGACCCCTTCCTGAATCGACTCACGGCTCAAAATGTCAGGGTAGTCGGCTTCCCATGACGAGTGTGCTACACGCTGAATAGCGTCGATATCGTCGGTCGTCGCGTCGCGAATTGTCATATGGTACCATCCATCTATCCGAAATTAATTCTTTCCCCAGGCGAGACCGTCGTTTCAACGGCTAAACTAGCTGACTCCGATAGAATCATACACCTCCTCTTCGAATCGCGGTCCATGAGTACCGAGAACGATGAGCGGACGATTCGATGCATGGTAGCGAAAGTCGGTCTTGACGGCCACGACCGTGGCGCACACGTCATCGCTCGAGCGTTCCGTGACGCCGGCTTCGAGGTCATCTACTCCGGACTGCACAAGGCACCAGACGACATCGTTCAGGCCGCAGTCCAGGAGGACATCGACGTCCTCGGAATCTCGATTCTCTCCGGGGCCCACGACACGCTCGTCCCGAAGATCATGGATGGGTTGGAAGAATACGGCGCGAAAGACGACACGCTCGTGCTCGCCGGCGGCGTCATTCCGGATGAGGACCGCGACGAACTCAAGGACACAGGTGTTGCGGCGATCTTCGGCCCCGGAACGTCGATCGAAGAGACGATCGAGTTCGTTCGCGAGAACGCACCCGACCGGTAGGCGAAAAGACACGCGAGTTCAGCCGCGAGACCAGCAGGTCCTGCTGGAGACCAACAGAACGTGGCAGAAACAATAGACATATTCTAAACTCTCGTTTTAGAGTTATATTCGTGATCGAGCCGATCCGAGTTCACTCTCGGCCAGCGTCGAGTGTCGCTGCGTCGACGATGTACGAGGGCCGTTTTCCGAAGGACAGGCTGAAGATCGGCAGTTCGGCGGCTTTGCGGGAACGGTAGTGGGGCTGTGGTCGACTTCGTGATGTGGGTTGAGTGTTACTATGATCGCATCGATCGGTTCCGATTCATAACGGATCTGAGAAGTATATAAATCAGAACTGTATGGTGAAATGTTCTGTAAAAACGACTCGAGACTCACTCGAGTATCACCACTCACGAGTGATTTGGACGTGATGTAATGGCACAAGTGCGGTGGAGGGCTGGGCGTCCCGCCACCGTGGTTCGCGGGCGACAGCGCGTGGGGTCGACCCACAATTGTATTAGCTTCCCTGAAGTAATGAATATAGTGGCTCGTCTATCGAAAGCGACTCAGGCAGTCTGCTGTCAGTCAGTGCCGGCCGGCCGCGACCGTCCTGCGGTCCCGCCGGGACCCAGTGACAGGAACCAGTCCCAGCACGAGTGACGCCGCCCGAGACGGGTTCTGCAGTGTCAGTCGACTATCCCAGGTTTGCCTCGAACCAGTCGGCAGCAACGTCGGCGACCTCCTCGAGTTGGCCCGGCCCCTCGAAGAGGTGGCCTGCGCCCTCGACGACGTGCAGTTCAGTTTCGCAAGTGAGCGCGTCGGCAGCGTCGCGATTCAAATCGAGCACCTGCATGTCGTTGCCGCCGACGATCAGCAACACGGGGGCTGTAACATCCTCGAGAACCGGTGTCGCGAGGTCGACGCGGCCACCACGGGAGACGACGGCGTCGATGTCGGTCGCGTCGCGGGCCGCTCCGCGAAGCGCCGACGCGGCACCGGTACTCGAGCCGAAGTAGCCATACCGGAGTGATGCAGTTTGGGGGCGGTCTCGCAGCCACTCGGTGACCGCGACGAGTCGGTCGGTCAACAGCGGAATGTCGAAGCGGTTTTCGCGTCGTTGGTCTTCGGCTTCGGTGAGCAGATCGAACAGCAGCGTTCCCAGCCCCCGCTGTCGGATCACGTCGGCGACGTAGTTGTTGCGAGGGCTCTTCCGGCTACTCCCGCTCCCATGGGCGAAGACGACGAGCCCGTTTGCCCCCTCGGGGACGACGAGTTTCCCCTCGAGGTCGACGTCGTCGACCGGAATGGACACGAGGTTCGATTCCGACATAGTCTCCGTTCGACGCCTGCTGTCTTAGTAGCGCCACCCACTGATCACTCGAGATGACTGTGTCGCAACACCGCCAGTTATCGGTGACGACGCGCCCCAATCAGGGGCGCGAGACCCGTCCCATATCGTTTTGCTTGTTGGTAGTGTTTAACACAGACGAATGCGACTCGAGACCACCCGGATCGACATCGGAACGACCCGGCCACTTGTTCTGTTGAACACTGTCGACGCGACCGAGCTCGGCGCACACCCGCTCGATCGGCTCCGGATCGAGGAAAACGGCACGACGACGGGGATCGTCAAGGTAACCGACGAACTGGTCGAGCAGGGCGTCCTCGGGGTGACCGAGCCGCTGCACCACGTTCGCGGTCCCATCGACGTGGCACTCGCCGGAACACCGCAATCGGTTCAGTACGTCCGCAAGAAGCTCAACGATATCGAACTCGAGGACGACGAACTCGAGGCGATCGTCAAGGACATCCACGAAAACCGGCTGTCGGACATCGAACTGAGCGCGTACGTGTCGGCGGTGTATGCAAACGGCCTCTCCTTACAGGAAACCAAACACCTCACGCGGGCGATGACCGACATCGGCCGGCAACTCTCGTGGGACGCGCCAGTCGTCGCCGACAAACACTCGATCGGCGGCGTGGCGGGCAACTGTGTCACGCCGATCATTGTCTCGATCGTCGCAGCCGCCGGCCTGACGATGCCGAAGACCTCCTCGCGTGCCGTGACCTCGCCAGCCGGAACCGCAGACGTCGTCGAGGTCTTCTGTGACGTCGAGTTTTCGATGGACGAAATCGAGTCGATCGTGGCCGAGGCGAACGGCTGTCTCGTCTGGGGCGGCGGCGTCGACCTCTCGCCGGTCGACGACGCGATCATCCGCGCCGAAAACCCGCTGTCAATCGACCCGCCGGGCCAACTCATGGCCTCGGTGCTCTCGAAAAAGCGCAGCGCCGGGTCGACACACGTCGTGATCGACATTCCCTACGGCGAGGGTGCGAAAGTCGAGAGCCTCGCCGACGCCCGCGAACTCGCCGACGACATCAAGCGCGTCGGCGCTCACCTCGACGTGGCGGTCACCTGTGCGATCACCCACGGGACGGAGCCGATCGGTCACGGTGTCGGTCCCGTCCTCGAGGCTCGGGACATCCTCGCCGTCTTGCACGGCGAGGGGCCGGAGTCGCTCCGGTTGAAGTCGGTTCGGCTGGCCGAGATGCTCCTCACACACTGTGGCGTCGACGCATCGGCAGCCGACATCCTCGAGTCAGGGGCAGCACTCGAGCGGTTTCGGCATATCGTCGCGGCACAGGACGGCGATCCTGATGTCGAACCCGACGACCTCGAACCGGGGTCCGAATCGACGACCGTTCGGGCCGAGCGGTCGGGTGTCGTGACGAGCGTCGACAACAGACAGCTCTGTGACCTCGCGCGGCGGGCAGGGGCACCGAAGGACAGTCGCGCCGGGCTCGTCATCCACAAGTCGACGGCCGACCCAGTCGAACCCGGCGACGATCTCTATACCATCTACGCGGAGACGGGGAACAAACGCGCCGCGGCGGAGACGCTGGCTGCGGATCGCGAGCCGATCCGGGTGCGGAGCAAGACCGACGCGCTCGTCGAGCAGCGATGAGCCTTGGAGCGATTATCGCGTCTCTGAACCGCGAACCACGCTGACGCTCACCGGCGAGCGGCGAACGACCAGTTCGGCGACGCTCCCGAGTAAGGTGCGACTCGTCTCAGAGCGGCCGTGGCTCCCGATAACGATCTCGTCGATGTCGTGTGCCTCGGCGTAGTCGACGATTTCGCGTGCCGGGTCGCCGACCGCCGATTCGGTCGTGACCTCGCCGTCGATCTCGCCGATCAGTTCGCGCGCCTCGTCGAAGAGTTGTGCTTCGACCTCGTGGGCACGGTCGTACCAGGCGTCGGACCCGTGGAGCGGTTCGGTTCGCACGTCGATGTCGATGACGGAACTGTAGCCGGGATCGGTCGGGTCGATCACGTGGAGCACGTCGAGAGAGACGTCGTCGTATTCGTCGACCGCGTACTCGAGTGCGCGTTTGGACAGCGGCGACCCGTCGAATGGAACCAGAAGGGTATGTGGCATCATCACATTGTGCTACCCCCAGTCTCAAAAGCGTATTCCGGGTCGTCGAACGAGCGATCTCACCCGGAGAGATCGCGTCGCTCGAAGAATTCGCTACTCACAACGACGAGGACGACGACGGCGACCACGAGAAGTGACAGATCGGACCACGAGAGATCGCCGTCGACGAGAATCGCGCCCGGATCGAAGTAGCGTGAGAACGCGATATTGCCAAGCCACTCGTAATCGGTGTCGAAGGTAAACGTATCGAGCAAAAACAGCCCGAAGACGATCCCTGCACCCACGGTCTGTGCCCGACGGACGGAATCGAACGTGACCGAAGCGGCCAGTCCGACGCCAGCACAGGCGAGTAAGTACGCGATGGAGTACGCATGGATGGCAAACAGCCGGCTTACGGAAACCGATTCGCCGATGAGTTCCACGCCGAGATAGATCGCCAGAAAGGTGATCGCATTGACGAGGACGAGCCCTGGAATCAGTGACAGGAACTTCGCGACGACAAAGCGCGTGCGCGAGATCGGTAACGACAGCATCACCTCTGCCGTCCCACGTTCGATCTCACTGGCGACCGTCGATGCGGCGGCGTATGCATAGTAGATCGCAAGCAGCAACACCCAGCCGAACTGGTAGAGCTGCGAGACGAGATACCCCTCGATCGTCGTCAGCGTCGTCACGCTCCCGACGAACGCCCGCGTCGCCTCCGGCGGCAGCGACTCGAGATAGGCGTCGAAATCGACACCCGTCTCCTCGATCGACGGAAAGAGCGCGACCGTAAGCACGATCAACGCGATCAGCGCACCGGCGAGTAACAGCGATCCACGGAGCCGACGGCCCGCCTCGAACGAGGTGATCTCGAGCATGCGGCGTCGAACCGTCGCGTCCAGACGGGCAACAGCGGCTTATAGGTGCTGGACTGTCGGGCGAGACGACGCAACGTAACGCGTTGTTGGTCGCCGAGCGCTCGAGTAAGTCGGTCGTTCGCGGCTGGAACAGGCCTCGTGGTTTATGCCGTAATCACCCGTTTCGGATCGGATATGACGGACGCGGAGCGTGAGTCGACACGGCGACGACGTCGCCGCACTGTCGTCGTCACCTTCGTGCTCGCCGCGGTGGTGTTCGCCAGCGGCGTCGGCAGTGTCGCTGCGCTCCCCGATAGCGGTGGTGTCGTCGCGCCGCAAGTCAGCACTCCTGACAACGTGACGGAACGCAACGAGTCGACCCCGACGGCCGACGGCGATGGCACTGCCGATAGACCAGCCGTCCGCCCTCGTCCACAACCCGAATCGCCGGCACCTGCGGATACCGAGGCCATCGACACCTCACGGACAGGACCATCGACGGCGGAAACGGCAGGCTTCCCCGTACTACAGCCGGCTGATGACAACGTCACCGTTGCCGTCGCGGAGAACGAGTCCGTCCGTGCGGGTGAGACGACGACGATGGCCTTCGAGGTGACAAACGACGGTGATGAGGACGTAACAGACGTCGTCGTCACGCTACGGTCGACAGGGACGGTGACGTTTGGCCCGCCGACGGCACCGCAGACGAGCCAGTCGATCTCCCTCGAGGAACTCGACGACGACGAGACCGAGACCGTCACCATCGACGTCAGTGCAGCCAGGGTCGAACCGGGGGAGTATCCGGTGTTCGCAACCGTCCAGTACACCATCGACGAGGGTGATGAGAACGACGATGATGACGAGGACGACGAGGACGATAATGACGACGATGACACCGACGATGACGACACCGACGACGAAACCGTCGTGACTGGCGGCCCTTCCCCAGTGCTGATCCCCGTCGACGATGCTCGGTCGTTCGACATCACGCCGGTCGGCGACCGGATTCCGGTCGACGGGTCTGGCGTCTATCGGGTTCGGGTGACGAACGACGGCTCCGAGACAGTGACCGACGTCGTCGCAACGCTGAACGTGACGCCGCCGCTCTCGAGCGAGTCGCCAACGGCGTACATCGGGCGGCTCGAGGCCGGCGAGTCGGAAACGGTTCGGTTCGCCCTCGAGTCGTCCACGGATGCGATCGAGACGACGACCGGCGTCGAGGTCACGCTCATCTACGACACCGAGACAGGGGACCGTATGCGTACGGATCCGGTGACGTCGCAAGTCACGATCGCTGACACCGACGAGCCGACCGATGTCGACTCAGTCGCTCCGTTCGCCGCCGTCGCGGTCGTGTTCGTGCTCGCGGCGATCTGGTGGCTTCGCAGACGGTGATCGATCGTCTCAACTGTCGGACTCCGATTGCGTTTCGCGCTCTCGATCGTCCTCCTCGGACTCGCCGTAGAAGTGCATGAACACGTCCTCGATAGACGCCTCACGGACGGTCAGGTCGCGGACAGTGTACTCGTGTAAGCGATCGATCAGCGTGTCGAACTCCTGTGCGAGCACGAGCCGGTACGTCTCGTCCTGCCGTTCGACGTGTGCTGTGCCCGGAAACTCGAGCGCCGACGCCGGTGGATTCTCTTCGAGTCGGACGGTGACGACTGTCCCACCCGCTTCGAGGATGTTGTCGACGGTGTCGAGTTCGATCAGCCGGCCCTTCCTGATGATCCCGACGCGATCGCAGACGCGGCGCACCTCGCTCAAGATGTGTGAGGAAAAGAAGCTCGTCCCACCTTGTTGCTGGTGTTCATCGAGCAAGTCGTAAAACTCGTTCTGGACGAGTGGATCGAGCCCCGACGTTGGCTCGTCCATGATGACCAGCTCTGGATCGTGCATGAACGTCGCGACGATGGCGAGTTTCTGTTTATTGCCACTCGAGTAGGCCTTGACGTTTCGGTCGAGGGGGACCGGAAACCGCTCGAGCAGTTCGGCCCGTCGCTCGTCGCCCCGGAGTTGGCCGACGTAGTCGAGGACCGCCTCACCCGTTACCCGGTCGTAGAACGTCACGTCACTCGGGAGGTAGCCGAGGTGGCGTTTCGCCTCGCGCAGTTCGGTTCGATCCGTGACGTCGTGTCCCAGCAGCCGGGCCTCGCCGTCGGTGGGTTTCAACAGCCCGAGGAGGACGCGAATCGCCGTCGACTTTCCCGCGCCGTTCGGGCCGAGAAAGCCGAAGATCTCCCCGCGTTCGACGGCAATCGAGAGGTCCTCGAGCCCGCGGACGTCCCCGTAGTACTTCGTCAGCCCGTCGGTTTCGATCGGCGGTGACTCGGCGCTGGTCACAGCGTCAGACACGACGGCTCGAGGCTTATAGTGACGGCCTAGCGCAACCCGATCAGCAGTAGCGGGACGAGCAACAGTGAGACAAGAAAGCCGATGAAGTAGCCTCTGTTATCGAGGAGTTGCTCATAGAGCTCGGAGATACCGCTGACATACCGGTTATAGAATAGTAACGGCAGCAACGAGACGAGAAATCCGAGACTGAGTAACAACGCGACAGTTACCACGCCGACAGGAATGTTCAGCGCAACTGCGATAATGAGCGTGTCGACCAGCGTTCCGATATTTGCGCCTAGAATATACGGGATGATCTCACGTCGTTTGATATGACCGCGGTTGTAGAGTGGCACGACCACGCCCAGGGAGAACGCGACACTCATTGTGAGCCCAGTGAAAACGAGTCCGATGGTAAACGAGGTCCACTTGTCGTTCAAGCGTTTCACATATCGATCTCGTAACCGCTGTTTGTCGACGCTGTCGAGTATGCGGTCGAAAAGCCGCATACTCAAGAAAATCAACCCAAGCGCCAAGAGAAACGCCACGACTGCGCCGACAGCGTTGATGATCCCCTCTGTGAATATCGGGATGAGATCCGGAATGTTCACATCCGTTTCAGGTACCAGCCGATCGGCGAGTCCTGTCTCGCCGGCGATCACGGG
>Ga0207757_101454_pt1 | contig 10106 bp, 8 predicted proteins | sample A23P3SouthBayCA_2_FD_187752 | JGI IMG/M metagenome (GOLD analysis project Ga0207757, IMG submission 187752) | Aerobic enrichment media microbial communities from Eden Landing Ponds, California, USA - A23 P3 (2) (SPAdes) | ecosystem: Environmental > Aquatic > Marine > Unclassified | place...
TCCGTGAAATCGTCCTCATGTTCGCTATCTCGAACATAGAACCGCTCTGTGAGCCACTCTAACCGTGACTCAGCATCTATTCAACACGGCAGATGAGAGAGACCTGTCACGACCCAACGGGAAGACCGCTCTTCGAAGCCGACATCCTCGATACCAGAGTAGTCTACGTACTCGGTTTCTGGGCTATCGCTGCTGAGTGCAGCCCGGGTGGTCGAGGCGTTTTGCATGAAGAGTGTCCGGACGCTACTGCGACGCCAGAAGAATAGCCCAGTCCCGAGGAGCATGTAGAAACAGGAAGCCCCACCCTCACGGAGCGAACCGCGTCAGCGATGATCGAGTAGGGGAAGTGGTTCACTGGGTGGGTCCACTCTCGAGAACGGCAACGATATCGGACAGATCGAAGAGGCGGAGGTCGTCACGTTCATCTGCAGCTTCCTCGACGGAGCGTTTGAACCCAGAGCGGCTGAATAAGGCGAATTCATACATCGGCTCACCACCTGTGGTGGGCGTCCAGCCGATGGACTCCACGTCGTCTTCGAGGTCCGCGAGCACGTCATAGGCGAGGGGGGTGTTGGTGAATTTCGCTTCGCCAGCGATCAGCGTCGACTCGTCAGTTGGTGCGACGACATCTATCTCCCGGTGCTTGTACCACCACTGGCGTGGCACCTGTGTGAGCTGGTAGTCTGCATACAGTGCCGGTACCGCCTGGTGACAGAGCGATTCGAACGTTTCGCTGACGAAGTCGGGCAATTCCGGTTCGATGAAATCCGCGTAGGCGTTCTCGCCGTAGAGTTCGTACTGTCCCCCGCGGCCGTAGAGATAGCGGAAGTAAAACCGGAACACGGGATCCTGAATCTGGTATCGCGTCCGCTTGCTGCGTGCCGGGTCAGCGAGTGCTGGATAGTGTTTCTCGATGATCTGGAGCGTTTCCAGCCGGTCGAAGTAGTACGACGTGTTGGTGCTCTCGATGCCGGCTCCCTGGGCGATCTCGTTTCGACTGCGGTTCCCGCTGGCCATCGATTCTAGGACGGAAAAATACGTGTTCACCTCGTTGAGCTCCATCTGGAGGACGGTTTCGGGCTCGTCGTGGAGTGGGCCATCCGGGTCGCACAGCAGCCGCGTGATGTTCTCTCCGAGGCTCTGTGATGGATCGAGCGGGCTGAGATATCGGGGTGTGCCGCCGAAGACGCCATAGACGAACACCCGTTGTTCTGGATCGTACGTCGGCACGAACACCTGGATGGAGCGAAACGGCAACTGGGTGAGTTCGAGGCGGCCATTCGGTGTCTGGGACACTCGGCCGTAGAGTGGCGCACCGCCATCGAGGACGTGGGTATGAATCATGCCGATTGCAGAGCCTGTGAGTACGAGCGTCGCCTGACTCTCGTCGACAGCTGTATCCCACAGGTGTTGAATGACCGACGGAAGCCCCTCGTTCGATTCGATGAGGTACGGGAATTCGTCGATGATGATGATAGCGTCTCTGTCGGTGAGGTACGTCAAGAGCGGTTCCCATTCTTCTTTGACGGCCGTGATGTCTGGATAGGTCGTCGCTGCTGCCTCGACGAATCGCCTGAGCTGTGTCGTCGCTGTTCCCTGGACTGCCTGATAGTACACGGCATCGTCGCGGTCGGCAATCGATTGGCGGACGAGTTCGCTCTTGCCGATCTGGCGGCGCCCATAGATAATGGCGAGTTCTGCAGCGTCACTCTGATAGAGGGCCTGCAACCGATCGAGTTTATCGATACGATTGACGAACTGGTCCATACTCCCAATCGTAGTGGGAGATGCATACATGTTCCGAAGTTAGAGACGAGACTCTAATAGTCTGAACTCTAATAGTCTGAACTCTAATAGTCTGAACCATGATAATCCGCTACTCGAATCGGCGGCTTAGGAACGTGGGTTCAATTAAAGAGAGTTCGAGCGACGTCGTCGACAGTGAAAATTGTTCACCCTTTCTTAGTCTGGGCTAAGGTAGTTCAAACTACCCAAAATAGAGCATTGCGCGATTCACGCCCGTCGTGAACGGCGGGACTCTCTCGCTGATTGAATCGGCAACTACTGTTCAGTCGTGGTAGCTGACTGTACCTCTTCCATCCCCTCGGTTTGGAGGTTTTCAAGACGCTCTTCACCGTACTGGTCGCCTGCCGTCTCATGATGTCGGTGGAGCCGATAGGCCGACTGAAGCCGTTCTTCGTCGTCTGTGATCGCCCAGTACGGGCGCTTGTGCCGCACGAGACCACGTTCCTTCAGTCGTGAGAGGATCGCACTGACAGTGTCCGTCTCCAGCCCGAGTCGGTCGGCAATCGTCGCTGCCTTCCACGCCCGGTCGTCATTCTCATCGAGGAACAGTACGATTCGCTCGGTGTCATTCCGGTCCTCGAATTCGTCGGCGTCAGCGTCTTCGAACTCGTCGATATCGATAGTACCGCTCGACATAGACTGGTGTTGGGGCTGTTGGAAGTTAGCTGTTTGGTCTGTTTGTTACTATGGCCGGGGCATTCCAACAGGCGTGGCCAGACAACCGAGAAGAGTCGTGCCACCCGTGACTTTGCAGCGCGCCAGTACGAGGACCTCGGAGAAACGAACCAGTCGAAGGAGACCTCGTGACAGAACCCCCATCTTCAGATCAGAAGAGCCACCGGGCAGCAGGATTCTATCGTCCCCTCTCGAGATGGCCCCATCCTGGTCTCGCTGTCGTCCTCGCTTTCCACTTTCACTCCAGTCGGGCAAAACCTGAGTGGCCCGCAAACGAGAGCTCAGATAGAGGACATCCGTCCCCGCGAGTGTCACACCAGCACTCGTTCCCCTTTGTGGTGAGATGACTATGCACCAGAACGAGGACTCACTCGGAAGTTGTCCGGAGTGTGGCGAGCCCCTCTTTCCAGTCCACGTTCTCATCGAATACGAGACCGACACGGGGACCACATACTACGCAGACTGTCCGAACTGCGTGACCGTCGTGCAGCCCCAGCATGAGTGAGTCTACAGTGTCTGAGACAGAGACAGTTCGCCAATATTTCCAGGCGAGCGACCCGAGAAAGGCAGTACACCCAAGTAGGCTGCCTCCCAGTTCACGCCCAAGAGCATATAATGGACCTGACTGACCAGCTTCGGTGTTTATTCTCTGGCCGGATCGTCGAAGAAGATGGTTCCTACCTCGTCGAAGTCCCAAAGCGCGAAGTCGAAGTCGGTGAGATAGAGCCAAACGACATCTATCGAATTGGCCTCTTCGGCGCGCCGACCGCCAACGAGACCACACAGACCGACTCAACACCAGCCCGAGCGAAAACGCAGTCCGAAAGCGATCACGGAAGTGCCGATCGCAATAGTAGCGAGCACACGAAACGCAATCGCCAGCGCGGTGATCGTCGACAGCAAGGCCCACCAACGCCGCCCGTCGAGCAGGGAGAAACCCGCACAGTCGAGATCGAAGATATGGGCGACCAAGGCGATGGGCTCGCTCGCGTCGAACGTGGATTCGTCGTCATCGTACCCGAGACGAAACGGGGCGAACGCGTCCGAATCGAGATTTCGTCCGTCCAGGAAAACGTCGCCTTCGGCGAGGTTGTCGAGCGACTGCACGCCCACGAGTAGACTGTCTCAGAACCTTCGAGACACTCGACCGAGACAGTCTGCAGACTCCCACTGAGCGAGCGATTCCTCTTCGTGACTCGTCGGTTCGAACGTCCCCTCCACGAGCCAGGATATCCACTAGTCTATCGACTGCCATGCGTTCCCCCGGAGACCGTCTAGAACTCATCTCACTCCAGAGACCTCACCAACGATCAGGAATACAGCCCGCCTGATGGGTCAGTTCGCACTAGTTTATACCTAGTCAGATGTCCGTGAAAATAAGCTCAAATAGGAGGCCCTCAACGGAATGGACAATGGATCTCTCCACTCGAAAACCTGCTCGCGATCACTATTCTGCGAGCGGCCGATGAAGCAAAACGCTGAGACCGACTCAGCTGTCGATGCGACCACGACCGCGGATGCGGGCACAGGTGACCCGTTCGCACCCGCGGAGGACCACCAGACCAGCACAGACGAGACACTCCCGGTCCCGGCCTCGATCGAAGAGACCGATCTCGCGACTCGTTCGGAATCGGATATCGAGACACACTCACCGCGCCTGTATGTCGAGATCCGACCGACTGAAACACCACTCTCCCAGCGTGCGGTCGGGCAGGCGATGGACCACTGTCACGCACTGCTCGAACGCGCCTCCAAGACCGGTCTTCGCGACCGGCTCACAGGTTCGACGCGCCAGCCGAGCGTCGAGTGGTTGCTCGTTGCCGATGGAAAGCTCGATACGAGCATTCGCTATCTCGTCGGCGTGACCGACGAGTCCCTCCACGACGACCTCACGCGAGTCCTCCGGACGTGCCTGCCCAATTCCTACGAGTGTACGACCGTCGAGTACCACCCGGGCGATAGGATGGCTCTCGAGAGGACGCGATTGCGCGACCTCTATGCGGGCACTGTTGGGACAGGGAAAGCGAACACGGGCGAGACGACGCCAGTCACGCCGACGCCCGCCCTCGCCGGCGTCCAGTATTTCGGCGAGACAGACCGGCCGAGTGATTGGCAGACACCGCTGACCACCTTCGACGAACTCACGGCGACGCCGCGACACGAACCCAGAGCGGGCGAAGCCGAGTCCCGCCGACTGCCACTCACGACGCTCGTCGAGACGATGCGCGACGTCGACGCGCCCGTCATCTACCAGGTGCTGTGCAAGCCGTATCCCGAGTGGACGGCCAGCGCCGACGAGTATCGGAGAGCGCTCTCTACCGGGACAGCGAGTCTCTCGGGGAAGCTCTGGGACGAATTCAGACCGCGCTCGCGAGAGGAACGCGACCGCTACGAACCCCCACCCACAGACCAGGAGCGAATCGACGCACTGAGCGAGCGCGAGACCCGTCGCGGATTTCAGGTCACCGCGCGTGCGATTGCCCTCCCGCATGCTGGGGAACCGACCAGTCCACCAGCCCACGTCGCTGACAGCCTCGCCACCACAGTGAGTCCGGTGAGTGGTCCACACCATCGCATCGAAGGCGAACTACGGGCCGATGCGACCGCGGACGATGCGGGAGCAGGCACGGCGCTGTTCGAGGCGCTGTGTTCCCGCGAGCACGAGTCAGTGGCCTACGACCGCGCCTGGAACCGGTTTCGTCGGCGATTCCGGAGTGCGGGACTCCTCGTCACGCCTGCGGAGCTCCCCGGCCTGTGCGTCCTCGATGGCAGCGCACTCACGCCGACGGGAAAGCGCGCGCTCGGGATTCGCCATCGCGAGCGTACTGGGATTGCGCTCCCGCCGCCGAGCCAGCTTCGCCGATATCGGCCACCGGGCATGGCCCTGGTCCGCCCGCTCTCGAGTGACCGAGAGCCACTCGAATCGCCGGTCTTCTTGCCAAAGCGCTATCAGCCACGCCACCAGGTCGTCGTCGGCGATACGGGGGCGGGGAAATCCGTCCTGTTGCTCACGGCGCTGCTCTCGAATCACCAGGCGACCGCCGGCCCGGAGATCCTCTTCGATTACAAGGGCGGGGGAACTGCGCTCGAGTACCTCCGGAGCCATTACCAGATCCACGGCTCGCTCGATGACGTCGTCTACTTCGACCTGACGAGCGTGTTGCCGGCCTTCTCGTTTTTCGATATCGAGCCGCTGCTCAAGGCCGGCCTCCCGCGAGAGGAAGCGCGCTCGCGAAAGACTGGCCACTACGAGGAGATCCTTCGGGGGGCAATGCCCGCTGACCAGTACGACGCGGCGACGGAGTCGCCGAAGGTCATTCGCAATCACCTGCGTGCCCTGTACGACCCGGTCCACGGCTCGAATGCGTTCACGCACGCGACGCTCTACGAGGCACTCCAGCGCACCCAGGGCAACGAGACGCCACCCCCGGTCTCGGAGGATACCTTCGAGACGTACTTTGCTGGATTGCTCGAACGCGACCGCGACGTCCTCACGAAGGTCCTCGGTGGCGCGCTCTCGCGTGTCGAGACCATCGCGACCGACGCGCGACTCGCACCGCTGTTCAATCACGTCTCTACCGACGAGGAAGCGGCCACCTTCGAGTTCGGCGACGTCATCGACGAGAACTCGGTCGTCATCTTCGATTTCGGCGGGATGGAGACTCGTATCAAGCGAACGCTGACGCTCGTCTTGCTCTCGAATCTCTGGACGGCGCTCAAAGCCCGCCAAGAAGCCACTCCGAGCGAGCAAGAGACGCCACAGGTAAATCTCTATCTCGAAGAGGCCAGAGACGTCGCTGCGACGGAACTCGTCGATACGCTGCTCTCACAGGGCCGCAGTTTCGACCTCTCGGTCACGCTTGGCGTGCAGTTTCTCGAACAACTCGATTCACCCGACCCGGCGAACAACACCTATCGGGAGGCGTTGAACGAGACCGCCACGTTCGTCGTCGGGAACGTCGCGGTCGATCGCGACCTCCCCTCGGTGCTTGCAACGGATGCAATGTCCCCCAGTGATGTCGAGCGCCGCCTCGCAGCACTGCGGCGCGGGGAGTGGCTGGTCCGCCCCGGCGCTGGCTTCGGGGAGTCGACCGTTCGACCGTTTCTCGGAGAGTCACTGCCCGCCCCACCCGGCCATCCGGCGAGTGCTGACCCGCTGCAGGGCGTCGAACGCGAGGGCTTTCGGGACGCACTCGAGCGAGTGCAGACGCGGACGGCCGCTACAGCGGGCATCGAACTCACCGAACCGAGTACGCCCGAGATGGCGAGTGCTGTGGGTGAAGAGAGTGAGTCCGAGACGCTCCCGCGAGTGGATTCGCTGTTGCCTTACACCCAGCGCATGCCTGCCTGTGTGCGCTATGACCCAGACGCGCATGCGATCTGCTGTGCGGCCTGTGAGACACGCCACAACAGCGATGTCTACGGGCTGATCCAGGCTATCCAGTGCTGTCACTCAACCGATGCGGTCGATATCGACGATATCCCAATCTGTGATCTCAACCTCAAGCTCTCGCCCGAAGAGGCCCGCGAGTCGGCGTATACCCCCAGGCAGCTGTGTTTCATGCAGGCGGTCTATAACGCCCAGCAAAACCGCTATGAGTCCCCAGAGTACGACCTCGTCCGCGATTCGATGGTGCGCATCCAGGAGTATACGGGGATCGAGACAGATGCGATCGACAACCTCGTCGATGAGGGGTTAGTCCATCACGACACTGACCGCCCGCATCGGCTATACTCACTGCGCCCGGCCGGCCGGGCAATCATCGAAGAGTCCCATCAACACGGGATCGCCTACGGTCACGGCGAGGGCGACCTCGACGAATCGAGCGAGCACGTCCTCGGTGTCGAAATCGCGATTCGCTGGCTCACCCAGGAATTCGCCGAGGACTCCGACTCGGACGTGGTGACTGTCCACCCCTATTACGACCTGCGAGAGGGGTCGATCGATGCGGGGGCGTTCTTTGGCGATGGCGATGACGTCGACGACGCCATCGAGGGGTTCGAACACCACCGTCTCGACGTGGTCGGCCTCGACGCGGATGGAGAGATCGTCGTGACGATGGAGGTCGAACGCATCAATCACGACACCCGGCGCGCAGTGCCCGAGGATTACGATAAGATGGCCGCCTGCGAGCCCGAGGACGCTATCTGGATGACGATGTCACACGCCGAAGCTCACGAGATTCTCGGCGCACTCAACAACCCACTCGAGGGCGAGCCTCGTGTCGAGAAGACCTACTCCGAGAACTCACCGGCCAGTGCCTTCCGGATCGACCAGCCCGGCTTTACCGACATCTATACGCTGGATCAACTGCGCGGAAAGGTGCTTGATGAGGGCGAACACTAAGACTCGAACATCACCGTAGTCAATGACAGTATTGTGAGTGGTCCGCAGTGACTCGCGTGCGATACCAGCCCTGACCGAGAGCGCTTGGACGGGCGAGTCCCAGCATCGATTGATGGTGAGAGACACTGTGAGTGTGAGCGGATAGCGCGATCACGAACTATATACGAATTCATAGCTGTTGCGAAGAGTTCCACGCACCACAACGCAGCAACAGGCGAGCGTTGAGACCGAGATTAGAGAGTGAGAGTGTTCTAGATTTCAGAGAAGATTGAAACTTGTGAAGTCAAGGTGGCTTCGGCAGGACAACCGTGGTCGCCATGTTGATCACCGAAATGATCCAGCCAGGTGGGGATGTACCATATCTCCGAATATTCTGACGAGCATCGAAACGAGGCAGTTCTGGCGAATTATCTCAGTCATTGTTCTGATGTATTTGCCACAGCGTTTCGAAGAGTCTGCGCACTCGGGTGTGTTGAATGCACAGGTCCGCGAGGATGATCACAGAGGTATGCATTCTGAGTGTTCGGGTCGAACTGGGTTGTGACGAGAGGGCGACTTCGCGATCGCCGATCGTGTTCGGGAGGCTGTTGTTCAGGGGGAATGGCCGAAACAGTTGAAAGAGCAAGTGCCGTTTCCAGGGACGATCTCGCACCACTGCTTTCGTCTCGCTAACAGATATCCGCGAAAAACGTGGGTTAACGTTCGACTGTTCGACCGCTAGGATCAGTGTCGAATCGACGATAGGCTACCTAGAGTGAGATGTGATGATACACAGAAACGTGTGGGGAGTCTGCCAGCGAGAGCCTCCCTCGGCAAGCAATTGTATTTCCGGGGAAGTGGACAGGCTGAGACACAGCGCTGTTGTGTCAGAGTGGGTAGTTTGTGAGAGAGTGAATCCGGATAATGTTGGCGTTTCAGCCCGTTTACTGCCAACCTTACGAGATGGCAGTGTTGCGAGCTATCGACGATGAGGAGGGCGAGTTCAAAGCCACCCAGGCACGCACAGCCCTGCGTTGACCCCCCACTGTGGTGTTTCTACGTCGAAGACGAAGCGTGAGCGCATTGACTGTGCCTCTAGTTAGTATCGGCCCTCTCAGGAATTCTTTCTAGCGGCCAGTCTACCCGTCCCTAGACAAGTTACAGTCGCCCAATCCAGTCTCTGGAGTTGTCTGACCCCACCGACATGGAGCCTCTAGAGACAGTTGAGAAGTGCTCTCACCTGAGTGAGTGACCCGTGGTCCGCGCACAGTATGACCAAGGAGACCCCACGATACTGGCTCGTGGTTAAAACACCAATCTCCATATATTCCCCCGGAGCATTCGGGACGAACATCCGACCATCACCGTACCTTGAGATCGGAGTGGACAGTGATATTGGCCATCTCAGATACCATCAGTAAATGAATGTTTACGGCCCGTATTATCCAATATCGATCGACTTAGACTGGATTTTGAATAATTACTAAGAAGTCAAACAACGCGTCACAGAGATTATGTTCGGCTGAAATCGGTAGTCTCGTAGACCATCCAGATGTCAGGATATCCAGACACCATATATCAGAAGACACAGATTATTCAGATGAGTGCTACCAAGACAGCCCCGGATCGAATGCACAGAACAGTGCACCCAGATATGATAGAAATGATATATTACTCTCGGATCGACGTCGGGGCATTCGAGTCTCTACAGGACTGATCGTACTCCAAACTCACGCCCAAATGGAGGGGTGAGAACTACCCGTATGTGTGCTCGATTCGGAAGGTACCAACTGTCGAAAACGAAGATAGTCCCCCCACTGTTCCAGATTGCCGAATCGCTCCCCCAGTAGCGTTTATGATAGCATAACAGAACGTTCACTCGTCAATCTCACGTTCCAGAGTCGACAACGCACGCTCGAACGGTTCCCGATGGATGTCCGAGCCTGACTGGGTTCGCTCGGCCAGGAACTGTACGTACTGCTGGCGCTCTGATGGAGAGAGGTCGGCCGCTGCGACACACTCGACGAAGCCATCCAGCCCATCGCGGAAGACGCCAGCGTAGTGGTCGTACGCTCCGTCGACGAGTTCGATGTTGTCGTCGATCCCGGTGACGAGGCCGCGATACACTGCTGCGGCCTGGCGGTGGCGACCGCGCTCGCGGTATCGGTCCCCGAGGTCGGTGAAGCGGCTGAAATCGATCGGTCGTGTCGCAAAGTCCTCTAGAGTTCAGTAGCAACTGGCTCCCGTGAGGAACGGGACGCCTCTGGTGTCCACCCAAGAGGTGTCCCATGCACGCCAC
>Ga0207757_101465_pt1 | contig 10006 bp, 9 predicted proteins | sample A23P3SouthBayCA_2_FD_187752 | JGI IMG/M metagenome (GOLD analysis project Ga0207757, IMG submission 187752) | Aerobic enrichment media microbial communities from Eden Landing Ponds, California, USA - A23 P3 (2) (SPAdes) | ecosystem: Environmental > Aquatic > Marine > Unclassified | place...
CGGATTTGCGGCCGCGCTGTTCCCGTCCACCAGTCTTCGAGCGGCGCGGTAAACCTTTTCGACTCGTGGCGAGCGTCCGCGGCGACGGTCACGGACGCCCGGGTTCGGCGGTCGTGAGGCACCCTCGTACGGCGGGCGATTCGAAGCGCTTAAACCCCTCTCGGGGGTAGGCAGTGATGCGACCGCGGGCTCGTAGATCAGGGGTAGATCACTCCCTTGGCATGGGAGAGGCCCCGGGTTCAAATCCCGGCGAGTCCATGCCCGTTTCTCGCCCGTGGAGACTTTCCCCGTTAGCCACGCACAGGCCTTCAGACAGCCGTTTAGATGGGGGTTATTTCAACCCCAATCCTCACTTCGCGAGGAGAGTTCTTGCCGAAACGGAACGCGGGTCGACGCCGTCTCGGCTTCTGTGTAGGGAGCGGAGGTGGTCGGCTTGAGCCCATCTCCTGCGTTCCTCGGCCGTGATACGGCCGATATCGCAGTTTGCGAGTTCTGTGGAACCGTCATCGAAGAAGACGGCCAACGCTGTCCCGCCCTGGACGACGGGAGGTGTCGGCCGTGACGCCGACCATCGTCGACGTCGAGATCGTTGAGGCCCAGGCGATCGCCCGTGTCGAGCACGGCGACGTCTCGGTCTTGATCGCGGCGCCCGAACACGTCTCCGAGCATCAGCTCCAGACTGCCCTCGAAGACGTTCCCGAGACGATCGTCGAGGCCGCCGATCGAAGCGACAACCGTGTCGGTGTCGATTGCGGCGACGGTCTCGCCACCGACGGCGGTCGGGATTCTTCCACCCCCGACGCAGACTGTAACGACCGGTCGGTAGGACGAGGAATATCAAGAAAGGGAGAAGCGCACCGAAGGGGGACGAGTCTTGGCAGAGCGCTTCCCCCGGGATTAGAGTATTCCCTGAGAAACATGAAACTTTTCCTGAATGTTTGTTCAGCCTACAGTACCAAGCAGTCCCCAAACGAGCCGCACAGGGGCCGCCCCGAACGGCGAAAATCAAAGTCGATCAGCGACTCACATTTCCGTCACACGAATGCTGATTTGATTCGTGTGTGTAATCGACACGGTCGTCCCCGCGTAGGAGAACATAACGTGGATCTCTCCGCCGGGAGCGGTACTCCTAAGCAACGACTCCAATGCCTCTCCGTCGATGCTGGTCTGCAACGGTGGGAGCGTCTCAGCCTGGGTGTTCTGCACATTCGCGACCAGTTCGATGATTCGAACGACAAGATCCCCATTCTCGACCTCCTCTGGGTGATACACTGCTCTGACCCCATCCCCCCGTTGGAACATTGGCATACCATGTGTCAACAACAATGTAAGTTAACTAATAGTGAATTTAGGTGGGTATTAGGGAGTGGTTACGTCTCTCGGAGTGCCGAGATAGTTCTCCGCTTTTTCAACAGGAAGCCCACCGAACCAACCACCTCTGTGGTGACGGCCGGTGGTGCTTCATGATTGGTGATGTGTCTGCGGTCAACTCCGAGATGTGCATCCTCTGCGGCCACGAGGGGCAGACAGACGACGCAGAGACCGACTCAGTCGACGGCGACTGGTACTGTGACGTTTGCGCTGATGTCGCCCTCGAAGGCGAGCGCCCGCTTGTTACCGACGGCGGTCGCCCTGAATCAGCCGCTACGTCTGAGACCAGCAGTGAGAACCTCGCCGACAGTCTCACTCGCTTCCAGTGGGGCGCCATCATGAATCTTGGCGGGATTCTGTTGATAATCTCGCTTTTCGATTGGCAGACTGCGTCCCTCATACTCAGCTTCATCGCGGTCCTTCCCTTTAGTGTCGGGTTCTTGATGTTCTTCACCACCGTGGAGAATGGGTCGCATGGCGCGAGATCGGACCTCCAGGAGGGAAGTGACGATGGCGAGTAACGCCGCCCCCTCGTCGGCGTCGGTCCCCATCTGCGACCTCAAGCGCGGCGACGTCGTCGTCTTCGAGTCAGCCTGGTCGCTCAACGGCGCTGTCATCGCGGTCGTCATCGATCGGACCGGCCAGGGCCCCCGCCTGATCGCGCCGGGACAGTCCGAGCCACAGCTTGCCCGCGCCGGTACCGTCCGGGACGTCCTGGACGTCGACGAACTGCTCGGCCTCGACGCGCGCGGCGACTACCATCTCGTCGCCGACGATGACGACGTCGCCGGCGACCGCATCATCTGGCGCACGCCGGCCGGCGTCGTCGGCCAGGCCGATCTCGTGGCTCGCGGTTTCGGCGTCGCCGACTGGATCCGCCACGTCGAAACCGAGGTCGGCTGGCAGTCGCTGGCCAGTCGCCACCAGGAGATCCTCGACGCGGTCTGCCGAGGCGCAGGAGGTGAGACCGCGTGAGCCTCGGCCGCACTGGGCGTCCACGCGCAGAGAAAGACTCCGAGTTCATCTGCGACGTCTGCGGAGCCCGGTGTACGCGCACCGTCGATCACGGCGAAGTCGGCCACAAGTACGGCTGCCCCGAGCGCCCTGACCACCTCCCGCAGTGGCGGGCTGCTGGGCCCAGCACTCAGTACCAAGAGTCCGAATAGTGCCTGGTAGGCCCGCATCCGACCGTGATCGCGAGCGCTTCCCGGAGGTAGCGGCGCGTATCGGTGAGGATCCAGCCCGGTATCTCGACCGACCGCTCCTGGAGCCCGACCGGGAGGGTAGCGATCCCTCGTTCGTGATCGTGGTCCGGATTCGCGGGATCGACTATCTCGACGTGATCGGTTCCTGGATCGGCGTCGAGCGCGCCCTGGAGCGTGGACCACGGGACGAGGTCCTCGGTTGGCTCCACCAGCGCGCCGAGTCCCTCGAAGCACACGGCGAACGTGGCGATCGCCCCGTTGGGCCGCGTCGCCCGGCGCTCCCGAAGGAGGTCCGCTGGACGAACGATCGGGGCAGCAGTGCCAGCGCGAAGCTTCAGCAGATGCGAACAGCACGGGCTGACGGAGGTGACGAGGGGTGAGCCACATCGAGCCCGCCTTCCACGAGGTCGATGTGTTCTGGTGGTTCACCGACAACGGTCTGTCCCCATACTGGGCGCTGACAGCGCTCTGTCTCGACGAATTCGACGGTCACGACGAAGCGACGATGGAACTCGGCGATGGCGTCTGGCAGGTCCGACTCAACTACAACGACGAAACCGGGATCGCGCCTCGGCCGTCAGACGCGATCACCGGCGATCGCGCCTACGAGTTCAAGATCCACGCCGAGGGCCCAGACCAGAAAACGGCCGACTTCGTCGTCTCCCCACGGTGGGACGATCTTCGAAAGCCCAGCGGCGAGCAGGCTCGCATCCCGTGGTGTGGCGGCGACGGCGTCCAGGTCCACGTCCAGGGATCGAACCTCGCCTTCGAGGAGTACAAGTTCATCCTCCAGGAGGCCGTCCTCGGACTGGCCGCCGAGGCGACCTTCGACTGGAATCGGCGCTACTTCAACCGCCCGCGTGACGATAGCAACATCGTCACGACAGAGCTCTATGTCCGCCTGAAGCGGGATTACGCACAGAAGCTCGTCAGCACCGATGGCCTGTTCTACCGGCTGATGCACCTGGTCGGCGACCTCGAGGGATCCTCGTGGGTCTACTCCGCCGACAACACCGAGATCGTCGGCCACCGCCACGCCTTCGAGCACGGTCCGACCGTCGCGACCGAACTCGGCCCTGATCACTCCCTCGGGAAACGCCACAAGGTCTACCACCCGAAGCATGTTCGGAGTGAAGAGAGCGACGACGATCCACTGTCGTCGCCGAAGTACGGCGTCGCCTTCCACAAGTCGCTCGACGAGGCTGCGGTCCCGTGGGGTGAGCGCGACGAGCTGCTGCACGAACTCGAGGAGACGCTGGTGAACGTTCTGGACTGGGCCGGCGTCCCGACCGAACCCGACCCGACAACCTTCGTCGAGGACGACCACTTCGAGATCTCCCCGAGCAACCGCGACGTCGCTCACCTCTCGGATCCCACGCCCCGCCTCGAGGCCGAGCAGGACCTCCTTTTGTTCCAGGTCCTGGACGATCTCTCGCCGGCGGCGAAGTCCGTCGCGAAGACCGTCGCCACCGACGGCGGCAGTACTCACTACACCGACGTCGCCGACGAGACCGGCTACTCGATCAGCCGGATCTACGAGGCGATTGCCGAACTCGGCGACCTCGTCGAGAGCGACAACGGCACCGTCGCGATCCTCTCCGAGAAGGTCCGCCAGGAGGTCGCCGCGATCGCCGATCACCTCGGCGACATCGTCAGGCGTACTGCCGACCGGATCGCGGCTCTGTGTGACGTCGACATCCGGGGCGTCGGCGACTCGGCACTCGAGAAGTGGCTCGCGAAGTACGGTGGCGAGTTCCGCGACCTCACTGGCGACCGCGACGGCGTGATCCGGATCGACACCGTCCTGTCCGCAGTTGAGGTGTCGCAGGCCTACGACTACATCGACGACGTCCTCGAGGCCGGCCTGGACGCGTGGCTGAAAGCCGGCCGACCGCGTGAGGAGTTCCTGGAGCTGCGCTACGACGTCCGCGACCTCGTCTCTGACTCCAGCAAGTACGCGGCCTCCCCGTCGGGCAAGGTCGGAAAACGCATCGCCTGAGTGCGGCCCTGAGAGGCATCGCTATCCCGCGCCTCGTTTCTTTATAAGGAACCCTTCGAAGCGACCAGTTCGCTCGTCCTGATCTGAGCGCCGATCGAGATCTCGACCGCCGAGCGGCCGCGCTGGCTGCGGTGATCTTCCGGGGATGGTGGAAGATACCATTAGGACGTGTCCCTAAAAGGAACCAGAGTCGAAAATACTCCGGCCACCCCCGCACCGCTGGTTCCAGTTGAAACAGTCGAAACAGAGGCCGGCAACGCAGAATTACGCCGCGGAAAGTTCCTTCTCCCTGAGGCCGTGGCACCGGGCACACAGAGTGATTAGGTACTCAATGCAGCAGCTCTGTTGAAGTCATTGACATTGGAGGATGGGGATATGGTTGAGTTGGAGTATGAACCCGAGGAGACGGTGACTTGGAAAAAAAAAGCACAGAGTCGCTTCGACCGATTATCGAAGCGGCCGCCGCGGGACGATGAGGAGTAGAGCTCCCATTTGACCAAGATGACTAACGCGCAATCACTCTGTCACGAGCGCGTAATTGGGCGCATCCAATGCAGCCTCACAGACACACTCGTATTGTAATTCGTCGTCGGCCTCCTGAAGCGTCGTGAGCACCGACCCACAACACTGACTAACGGTCCCGATGTCCTCTCCGAGGTTGTCACCCGAGTTCGGGACAATGGCGATCGACGAGGGCGTCCGATTCCCGTTGTTCCCGGCGAGACGAACGATATCCTCTCGAATCCGCTGTGCCACACCCCCGGCGGGATCATCAACAGCCTGTTCGCTTAACCCCTCGGCATCCGCATTTAGCGTGACACGCGCCGTTGCCTCCCCACTCCAACGGTCCAGACAGAAGCGTACTAATCGCCGTTCTCGGAGGCCAACCTGTTTGACGTCCCATCCGCCGGCAGGAGAAGGCAGGTCGTTCTGGAGCATACGCATCTGTGCGTTCGCATAGATCTGGTTGTACTTCGTCTCGAACTCGTCGTTGTCGGCACTGGAGTTGTCCTGCGGGCCGAGCAAGGCGAGGTTCCCCAAACGGTCAACGTTGTCACTATGATTGTGCAGTCGTGCAGCATCACTCTCGGGGTTCTGCGGGGCGATATGCTCTAGGGTGAAATCATCGTTCAACGTCCGGACATCAGGCAATTGGTTGAGCGCTGAATCCGAGCCCTGCTCTTTTCGCAGGTGGCGTTCGTACTCATACAGCAGGTAACGGATAGCGCCCTTGTTGCAAAAGCCCGGCCAGCCGCGCGTATCGCTCCCGGAGATGATATCGGATTTCGTGAGGTACTCGACGAAGTCATTGTCTGGGCAGTGGCTCCCAATGAATCCGTCAATATAGGTGGCAACCTGCGGGATTGCCTCCTCGACCGATTCGTATGGTGGGTCCGTGACCGGTCCTCCTAGTAGGTCAGTGACGTAGTCGTCGGGGTGGCCCGCAGAATAAAGGCGATGTGCGGCCTCCTTGAATTCTCGACGACCGATCCTCGTCGACCGTTTCATCACCTGGTAGACCCGGAAGGAGTAGACTTCGAGTTGGTCGACGATCCGACCGAATCCATCGTCGGAGGGAGAACGGTTAATCAGTATCGCCATCATAAGCGGCGTGAGATTACTAAAGTTGTAGTTGTGCAGCGAGACGAGCTTCGAGAGGAGTTCGTCTTCGACGCTATAGCGGTCTGTGAACACATCGAGATGCTTCGCCTCGACGAAGGCGTCCGCAGCATCCTGTAAGGACCCGACATAGGTCTCCGTCCACTCGACGATCTCATCAGCAGGCCGACTCATCGTCGCATGTCGGGGAGAGTGTTTGATCCGGCGGTGAATATCGGATGGGTCCCGATCGGAGCGGATGTCCTTGTGCTCGCCCGTAAAGAGCTCCCAGTGGAAGCGGATGAACTGGTCAACCGTACTGTCGTCCTCAGCATGCATAGCGACCGTCTCAACGGCTTCGTTGAATTTCCGCGCTACCTGGGTCGTATCGAGCTGGTCGAACTCCCCAGCAACGTAGATGAGATACGACCGCACCTTATCCGAGAGCGTGATGTCTCGGCCTCGATCGTTAACGGCTTCAAATAGGCGGCCTGCCTCGTCCGCGCTGGGGACCTCGTGAACGGTGAGTTTGAATTTCGAGGAGATGATGCGGATCAATTGGTGGAGCGCGACGTAGTACTCGATGAGCTCCTCACTTGTGGCCTCTTCAAAAACCGCTGTTCCACAGTGCTTCTCGCGTTGGTCATCCAGCCAGTTCTGGAGTTGCTCTTTCGATCGGGCGAGCTTCTGGGCCGGAACTAAATCCTGATTTTTTAGCACCTCGGTCGGTTGCTGCTCGTCGACGACGAGCTTCTCGTAGGCGTCTTCTGTGAGTTGCCCCGGCAACAGGTGCCGGCCTTCCGCTGCAGTCCCTTTCTTGATGTAGCGTCGGCGCTCAATCTTGGCTTTCTGTTCGGGGAGGTCGATAATATCCGGTGGGAGCTCACCCGTCCCGATTTCGTGCTCGTCGAAGACGGTCTGAAGGTGATCTAACTCCTCGGCGATCACCCCCATCAAGACACTAATCGTGGTGAGGCGCTGCTGGCCGTCGATAATGTGGAATCGCGTCCAATCGTCAGTACCGGGTGCGTTGAGCCCACCGCGGTTGTCGAGAACCACCGTGCCGAAGTAGTGATAGACGCTAGATTCATTCGATTCTGCCAATCGCTGCTCAATGTACTCGATGTCATCAAGCAAGTCATCGACTTGTTGTGGCTCCCACGCGTAGGAGCGCTGGTAGAGCGGGACCTCTAACTGGCTCCCCTCGAATAGATTGGCCAATGAGCTCTCGTAGGCCTCTGGCATACGTGCAGGGTACTACTGAAACATAATAATGCTACTTGACACGATATATACTAATACAACATTAAGAGGTCCAATCGACATACATCGAGTATATCTGTTCGTTTGTCATTGATCTGTTGTAGAACCGCATTCAACCTCACGGGAGAGCACAACGGTCGGAGCGGCTGCCAATATTGAAATTTCCATTCGAGACTGAGAGAGATTTTGTGTGTTATTGATCTTGGAAATCTTCGTCTGTCACCACTGTTTCGGGATCGTCCCGCAACGGGACCGCAAAACCGAATAAATGGTCGATAATAGACACTTCACCATTCAATGCAAGCTCGGGAATCTCTGAGAGTTTATGTTCTAAATGACGTCCCGGGCCCTTGGGCGATCAAATTGTAGAGAGCATCAAAGGTTAAATCAGCCAGCTTATAACACGACCAAGCATCAACGTGGTACACATCTAATTGGCAGTCATATCCATACTCGGTTTCTTTAGTGGACATCCTTGAAAAGAAGAAGCCCCAAGTATCTTCTTTCAGCTCCTCTTCCATCGCCTCTAGAACTGCGTCAAATCGTTCTTCATCATCCCCTCTAAACGCAATAACGGATTCTGTTAGCTCAACTAAATCATCAGGCGTTAGTGAGATTACTCGGAACCCGTGTTTAAAATCATTGAGAAGTGCAGTATTCTTTTCTGCGAAATCTAAAATCATGTTACACACTCCTCGATGTAGATTGAGAGATTCCACAAATTCGATTGAGTCATTCTCTTCGTCGATGTGAACAGGACATCCAAGTAAACCCCCCGCAATGGCATCCATCTCATCTACGTCGAATTCTTCATTGGTTTCTATCGACGTGCAACCGGCCGCAGTTGCATCGATACCGGGTTTCTCGATCCTGTTGAAATACTCAATCACTGATAGGTTTCATCAGCCGTGCTGGATACAGCGCGCACATCTGGAACGAGAAACGGTCAACATCGGGGGGATGTGGGGACGTAGGTGGGCGTCGAGTTCACGCTGGGAGTACCCGTTTCGGAATCACAGCCAATCCGATGAGGATCAGAGGGCCAAGGATGAAACCCGCCCACGTCAGGAGTGTAAGCACGCCAGTGATAGCGAGACCGAGACGGCGCCGCGGCGTGAGCCTGCACTCTGAGTCCAGTCCACGCCCGACTACCCAGCTCCCACTGACAATCGGGACGACGACGTACACCGTCGTGACGAGCGCCCCGAGCGTCAGCCCGGTCTGTAGCAGCGCGATGCCCATTTGAACGGCCGTGTTCACGCCGGTACCAATCAGTAGCAGTCCAGCACCGGTAAGCGCAACCCGGACAGGTCTGTCTCCCGACGCGTCGTGCCATCTCCTTCGAACGAACCCGAAACCGGCCAAAAATGTCAGCAGAAACGGACCGATCACTAGGAGGGGTGACTGTCCCTCCCACAGATGCGTCTGAACAAGGTCGAATGGCACGGTCACATACTCGGTCGGCGAAAACGCCTCTTTGTAACCGATTGTGACGCCGACCGGGCCGGTTCGGTTTACGGGTTCGTAGACAGCAATCAGGTACGTCCGTTCCGTATCTACTTCCTGGTCGAAGCTGGCGGTGTGATAGTTCGCAGACGGCGCGAATGGCTCGTAGGTAGCAGTCGCTGGGCGTTGACCCGAAACAACGATAGCACCCATCCCGTCTGGCACAGTCACTCGCTGGGGGACGGGATCGGTTGCATCGAGTGCCGGACTCATCACCGCGAACGATGGCCTGAAGCGTCCTTGACGCGGAGTGAAGGTCCCAACGTGGAGTCGTTCGCCTGGCTGTAGCGTCGCTCGATAGTACTTGACCTCGCCGTCACCCAGTGAATCGTAGAGGGACCACGATTTCACCGGATCCGGGACCGCAACCGCTGTTTCTGGGGTCGAGTTGTCGTCCGGGAACGTGGGAACGTGAGCCAGTACCGGCGACGCCAACAGGAATAAAACGAGTACTGCCAGCAATAGGCGTAGTGTCCGCATCGACTTTGACTAGAGTTGCCATCCCCATAGCGTTTGAGTAGGCAGTCTCCTCAGTCGATTCTCTGTATTCAGCAGGCCGCTCGTATCATTTATTGAGGGTTTCAACAGAGACCGCTTCTTTGCTTAGCAAATTGGCTGTCTGAGTTTTGGGGTTCATTGATTCCGCCTCAGATACGTCGCCTACGTACAAACGGGTCGAAAAATAGACGTTTCAGTTTGGGGTTCTTCCTACAGGAATCCAAAGCTCAGTCGCCGGCCAGCAAGTCGAGACGGACAATGCCCAGGACGGCTGCCATCTTGATGAGTTCGGCAGGGAAGAACGGGACAGCCGCGATGATGACCGCAGTCGCAAGATCAGTGTCCATCGTGGCGGCGTAGCCCACGGTGAAGCCTACGTAGATGACGGCCAAGCCGGCGAGCATCGCCCCAAGCAGGACCCTCACGCGGACGGCTTCCAAGTCCCGTCGCCCGGTCCCGCTGTGAACGAGCAGGCCAACCACGGCGGCCGCCGCTGGGTAGGCAAGGTAGTAGCCCACCATCGGACTCGCGAACAGGTTGTCAAGGCCGGTTCCAGCGTCGAACA
>Ga0207757_101470_pt1 | contig 9971 bp, 6 predicted proteins | sample A23P3SouthBayCA_2_FD_187752 | JGI IMG/M metagenome (GOLD analysis project Ga0207757, IMG submission 187752) | Aerobic enrichment media microbial communities from Eden Landing Ponds, California, USA - A23 P3 (2) (SPAdes) | ecosystem: Environmental > Aquatic > Marine > Unclassified | place...
ACGCTGGCGGCGTCGTGGAACGAGTCACGGACGAGTTCGGCGGCGGTGGCGGCGGCAGTCCCGAGTTCGCGCAGGCCGGCGGACTGGACGCCGCCCCCGACGCCGTGGTCGCGTTCCTCCGCGGCGCGACGTGAGGCCGGAGCAGCCGCGAGTCCGGGGCGGTTCCCGTCGCCCTGCCCGGCCTCGCCTGGCCACCTTCCGTGCGACGACGGCACGTGACGGAACCCGGAGTAGACACCTTCTTCAATCAGGACGAGAACCCTCAGATATGAGCGCCACGGTAGCCTACGCACTCATCGGCATCACCGTTCTGGCCATCTTCGCGGTCGGGGCGGCCGGCTGGTGGATGACCGAGAAGACGCTCGGGGAGGACGAGGAGGACGACCACGAGCCACCGACGGGCGGCAGCGCGGTCTGAGCCCCCGATAGCCCTGGCCTGCACCGTCGCCACCCTCGGTGGCGGACCGGGCCGCACAAGTGGCCCCTGTTCCTCGCTCCGGTAGTGACCGCTGTAGACGAGCGGGCCGGCTACGGCAGGCGGATGCTGGCCGTCCTCCTGCTCGGGTGGGCCGTCCTGCAGGGTGGCCGGTTCATCCTGAGCCCGCTGCTGCCGGCTATCATCGACGACCTCTCGCTGACCGCCGCCACTGCCGGCCTCGCCCTGACGGCGTTCCAGGCGGTGTACGCAGTCACCCAGTACCCGAGCGGGCGGCTCTCCGACGAGTGGTCGCGCGCGACGCTCATCCTTCCCGGCCTCGGCGTCCTCGCGGTGGCCTTCCTCGCCATCGGCGCGGCGCCGAACTACCTCGCGTTCGTCGCCGGAGCGGTGCTGCTGGGGGTCGGGAAGGGTATCTACGTCACCCCATCGCGCGCGCTGCTGTCGGACCTGTTCGTCGAGCGGCGCGGTCGTGCGCTCGGCATCTACACCGCCGGGACCGACCTCGGCGGACTGGTCGCGGCCGGCGTCGCGGCGCTCGTCCTGGCGACGACGCTCCCGGTCGTGGGGCTCCCGGCCGACCTCCACGCCGCGCTGGAGGCGGCCGACTGGCGGTCCCCCTTCCTCCCCATCGCGGGCCTGCTGGCGCTCGCCACGCTACTGTACGTGTGGTTGAACCGCGAACCGTACCGGACGGGACCGGCGTCGCTGGAACTGCGCGCGACCGTCCGGCGGCTGGCGACCACCCGCGAACAGCGCGAGGTGCTGGCCGCGTACGCGCTGTTCTACTTCATGGTCGGCGGCTGGATCAACTTCCTGCCGACCTACCTCAACGCCGCGAAGGGGGTCCCCGAGGCGCTCGCGTCGGCGGGGTTCGCACTCGTCTTCCTCACGGGAATCGGGACGAAGCCGGTGGCCGGGTGGCTCTCCGACCGGTTCCCGCGCCGTGCCGTCTCCGTCACGGGGCTGCTGCTGGCGACCGCGGCACTGGCGGGCGTGGTCCTCGCCTCGTCGGTCGCGGCGCTCGCGGCCTGCGTGGTCGCGCTGGCGCTGGGCTACAAGACCCAGTTCCCCATCGTCGACGCCATCCTGCTGGAGGCGGCGCCCGACGAGAACATGGGCGGGGACCTCGGGGCGGCCCGGGCACTGTTCCTCGGTGTCGGGAGCCTCGGACCGGCGTACGTCGGCATCGCCGCCTCCCTGGCGGGCTACGAGGTCGCGTTCGCTGGACTCGCGGCCTGCCTCCTCGTCGCCGCCGGTATCATCGGCCGCCAGCACCGGCGCCGCCGGGCGGCGACGCCCGCCCCCGCCGGCGACTGAACGACCATCGGATGGCACGAGATGGTTCTGAATGGTTGGGTGTAATTAAGCCGCCGTCTATGTTCTGCAACGGTCTCATGGTGCTGTAGGCAGAGTGTAGAGTGAACGCCTGGGAGTCGCTCGGTGGGGACACGGGTGGACTCCCGGTGGACGATACGACAGCCAACATGAAACTGACACGCACATCCGCCGTCCTCGTGACGGCACTGGTGGTGGCCCTTGCAGCCGTGGCCCTCCCTGCGGCCGGTAGTCTCGCTACGCCGGGCAACCCGCCCGAGCCGGATACGAAGAACCGCGAGCCCTCCGCCGGGGCAGACTTCCAGGTCCAGCCCGACGACCACACTCCCGACACCACGACGGCCTACACGATGCTCTCGCGCGGGAAGGGCCCCTGGGATGGGAGCGAGGGGCTCCAGCAGATAGACTACTACAAGATCACGACCCAGGAGACGCAGTTCAAGGACTGCGCCCCGAGCGACGCGCAGGCGTTCGGCATCGACCGTGACAACGATGCGTCGGGGACGAAGACCGACACCGGGCTCCTCCGGCACATGGAGCAGTACTCGGTCAGCGGTCGCATCATCGCGGTGGACATCTACGACGATGGTGACCTCGGCGGGTCCCCGACCTACCTCAACGACACCGACGAGACGGTGGCGAAGCTCGCCAACTGCGTCGTCACGCCCTCCGAGCCCGGCTGGTACCAGTTCAAGGGCTACGTGAACGGCACCAACTACCAGGGCAACTTCCAGGAGGTCCTGCTGTACTCGAAGTACTTCTACGTCTGTGACTGCTCCTCCGAGGCGGAAGCAGAGGAGCAGCTCGGTCCGAAGCCGTACAGCGAGGACGACTCGACCGACGGCGGCTCGTCGGGTGGGACCTCCGAGACGACCGCGACACCCACCGCCACGCCGACCCCGGAGGGTGGCGGCTCGTCAGGTGGGACCTCCGAGACGACCGCGACGGCGACAGCGACGGCCACGGCAACGGCCACGCCGACCGCGACGGCCACGCCGACCGCGACGCCCGAACAGAGCGGCGGAGGGTCGTCGGGCGGCTCGTCCGAGCAGACCGCGACGGCCACCGCAGCTGGCGGTGGTGCGAACACTGCGACGGCCACGGCCGCACAGAGCGGCGGGGGTGGCGGTGCCTCCGGGCAGCAGGCCGGCGGTGGTGCCCGGAGTGGAAGCCAGGAGCGCGTGACACCGACGGCCGGGAGCGGACCCGGGTTCGGCGCGGTCGCGGCGCTGGGCGGGCTGCTCGCACTCGGTCTGTTCGCACGTCGGCGGGACTGAGTCACTCCCCGCCGCGCTGGTGGTACTCCTCGAGGATCGATGACAGCATCGTCGACTCGGCCTTCCGCAGGTGTTCGTCGACGGTGGAGGGTGCGAGCCCGAGTTCGTCGGCCAGCTCCGTCTGCGTGATGCCCCGTGGGATACGGTAGTAGCCACGGTCGACGGCGGTCTCGAAGATCTCGCGCTGGCGGTCGGTCAGGAGCGAGCGGGCGTCCTTGCGGCCGGGCGTGTACCGCCCGACCTCCTCGACGGTCACGCGCACGTCGTCGGGAACGGCGGTGAGCGCGTTCCGGAGGGTGGCGTGCTGGCCGACGATGCGGACCCTGAGGCTGCCGTCGCCGCGGAACCGGATGGGCGTCTCGACGATGAGCGCGTGGTCGTACGGCAGGCCCAGCAGCGTCCCGTCGGGGTCGCTCGGGGCGAGGTGGATGTAGCAGTAGAACCGGCCCTCCTCGTCGGGGTCGGTCACGTCGTAGTCCAGCAGCCCCTCGCCCCGGATGGCCGCGACCGCGGCCTCGGGGTCCCCTTTCAGCCGGTAGAGGAGCGCGCCCGTGCCGTCGCTGTACGCGTCGACGTGGTGGAGGAGTTCGCGCGTGACCCCCGGCGCCGAGGCCAGCCGACCGTCTACCGGATGGATACCCTGCTCGCCCGGAGTCAGTACGAGGTCGAAGTAGCGCATCTCACCACCAGTGGCCGACGGGTTCTCGGGGTCGGTACACCGTGTGGACTCGCGCGGGGTGGTTAACGGTTCCGACGCCGGGAGCGCTCCCCGGCGGTGGTGGTGCGTGGCCGTTCGCCCTCGTTCGACCCCGCCCGTTTATACGGCGTCCACTCCCTGCCCGGGTATGGAGAAGGTCGCCATCGACGATGTCGAGACCCAGAACAGTCCGCTCGGCGTCCACAGCCTCCGGAAGCCGGTCTCCTCGGCGCTCGGGACCGAGCATTTCGCGATGAACTACTTCGAACTCCAGCCCGAGGAGTCATTCTCCGGCGGGCTCCACACCCACCACGACCAGGAGGAGGTCTTCTACGTGATGGAGGGGAGCGTCGAGTTCGAGGTCCTGGCGTCGCAACGCGACGCCGAACGGTCGAGCGGGGAGCGGAGCGACCCGCGAGACATCTCGGAGCGCGAGACGGTGCTGGTCGAGGGGGGCGAACTCATCCGGTTCGCGCCCGGTGAGTACCAGACCGGCTGGAACCACGGCGACGAGACGGTCTCGGGCTGGGCGCTCGGCGCGCCCGGCGCACAGCACGACTGGGACGAACTCGAATCGGTCGTCGACTGCCGCGAGTGCGGCGAGGAGACACCGCACGCGACCACCATCAACGAGGAGGGCCGCTTCGCGTTCACCTGCAACGAGTGCGGGACCTCGTTCTCGATGTAGGCCGGGTGGGGTTGTTGCTGTGAGTGGACTTGCTTCGAGGCTCTCGCGTTCCCTCACGGTGACGGCAACCACGGCGACGACCGACACCTAGACGAAGCCCTCGCGTTCTCGACCTTCCGTCAGAGCAAGCTCTGACGGCTTCTCGCTCGCTTCGCTCGCGAGAACTCCGGGACTCGCTGCGCTTCTCGGTCGCTCACTGCGTTCGCTCCCTGCGGTGCTTGCTTCGTCCGGGATGGGTCGAGAGCGCTCGCCCTTCGAGTCCGCCAGGGACATGGATTGTGTCACGGGGGCGGCGGCCCTGCCCTTCCCCGGGTCGCGCGGCACTCGCGGGCAAGCCGCTCGGCACGTGCTCCCGGCCGGAGAGCGGTGGATCGGCCGGCCGGTTCCGGAATCAGGAAGCGCGCTCGCGCCACTGCCGTGGAGGCCGCGAGCGCGAGTGAGCGTGCCGGAACACGCGCGGTGCGAGCGCGGGGAGGTGTGGGGACACTAGCGCTCCGGTGGAACCACCACGCGCAGACGCTCGGCCCAACCAGCAACAGGGCGGGACTGAAAGGGGCCGCCCGCTCGACCCAGCCCGGAGGAAGCAAGCACCGCAGCGCGAACGGAGCGAGCGCGAGGAGCGCAGCGACTCCCGGCCGGTCGAGCGGGCGGGGGCTTTCAACTCCGTCGTCGCCGTGGCTCTGTGAGAAGAGCGTCCGGGGAGTCCGGCAACGTCTCAATCAGAGATAAAAGGCCGAATAATTCAGAAATATTCTGTATAGGTATAAAATATCTGCAAAAAGGTCATGATTCAGAGTTGTTCTCCAAAGTGGGTTCGGAAGTTCCCTACGCCCGTTTCTGGATCTCCTCGCGCAGCACGTCGCTCACGACCTCGCCGTCGGCCTTCCCGCGCAGCGCGCCCATCGCCTCGCCCATCAGGGCGGAGAAGGCGCCCATGCCCTGCTCCTCGATCTGTCCGGTGTTGCGCTCGACGACCTCGACGACGGCCTCCCGCACCTCCTCCTCGTCCACGCCCGACAGCCCGGCCTCCTCGACCGCTGCCTCGGCCGAGAGGTCGGGCTGTTCGGCCAGCACCGTCAGCACCTCGCCGATGCCCTCCTTGGCGAGGTCACCGGCCTCGACCAGCGCGAGCACGCCCAGCAGGTGGTCGTCGGTGAGGTTCTCGACGGGGGCGTCGCGCCGGCGGATCTCCGTGACTGTCGACTCCAGCGTGGTCGCCGCGGTCGTCGGGTCGATGCCGCGGTCGACGGCCTCCTCGAAGGCCGGCATCCGGCGGCCGTAGGCCACCTGCTCGGCCAGTCCCGCACCGAGGCCGTACTCCTCCTGGTAGCGCTCGACCTTCTCGGTGAGGAGTTCGGGCGGCTCCACCTCGCTCGGGTCGGGCTCGACGGGCGGCACGTCCGTCTCCGGGTACATCCGGGCGGCGCCCGGCAGGGGTCGGAGGTAGCGCGAGGTGCCGCCCTCGTTGGCGTCGCGGGTCTCCTCCGGGACGCCCTCCAGCGCGGTCTCGGCGCGGTCGGCGACGGCCTCGATGGACTGCTCGGCCACGTCGCGGTCGGCCGCGACGATGGCGACCGCGTCCTCGTCGCCGGCGCCCACGGCGTCGCGCAGGTCGGCGACCTCCGCCTCGGTGACGCCGTACGCCGGCAGCTCGTCGGTGTGGAAGATGCCACCGGCCCCGTGGCGCTTCGCGTGGTCGGAGAGCTCGGTCCCGAGCCGGCGGTCGGGTTGTATCTCCGCGCCGACGATGCCGTCGAATCCGTAGAGGGGGACGGCCAGCACGGCCGACGCCCCCGCGATGACCCCCGAGTCAGTGTCCGCGAACACGTCGGTCACGTCCTGTGTCTCGCCGACGCTCGCATCGTGCTCCTGCAGGTCGTCGCGGAGTTCGAGCAGCCGGACCTGCCGGTGAGCTTCGAGGCGAACGATGTCGTCGATGTCGTCGAGCGACTGGACGCCCTTCAGCTCGATGCGAGCGCCCTCGGCGATGGAGACGTTCACGTCCTGGCGGATGGTCCCCAGCCCGCGCTTGACCTTGCCCGTCGAGCGGAGCAGCATGCCGATGCGCTCGGCCGCCTCGCGGGCCTGCTCCGGCGAGCGGATGTCGGGCCCGGTCCCGATCTCGACGAGCGGGATGCCCAGCCGGTCGAGGCCGAAGCGGACGCCCGTGTCCGTCTCCTCGACGCGCTGGGCGGATTCCTCCTCCAGCAACATGTCGGTGATACCGACGGGACCCTCGCTCGTCGATATCTCGCCGTCGGTCGCGACCAGCGAGGAGCGCTGGAAGCCCGTCGTGTTCGAGCCGTCGACGACGATCTTCCGCATCACCTGCACCGCGTCGACGACATCCATGTCCAGCAGTGCGGCGATCTCGAGGGTGACCTCCAGGGCCTCCTCGTCCAGCCGGGCGGGTGGCTCGTCGTCCTCCTCGACGAGGCAGGTCGAATCGAACGCGAGGTACTCGAACTCGCGGTCGACCCGCGATTCCTCGAGTGCGGCGTCGTCGATCTCCCCCAGCTCCGAGCGCGTCGGGTGGAGGTAGCGGGTGAACCGGCGGGTGGACTCCTCGGGCTCGCGCCGTGCGGTCGGGCACGAGCAGAACAGCTTCGTCGCGGTGTCGAGTTGCTGGTGGATCTCCAGCCCCGCGACGAGCCCGAGATCGGCGTAGTCGTAGTCGCGGTCGTGGTCCATGGCGCGGAGTGTGTCGGGCGGGACCAAAAACGGCCCGATGGCGGGGGGCCAGCCGGCGGCCCCGCGGCCGGACCGAGAGACGACGACGGTTCTCCCGACGACCCTTCGTTCCGAGGGGTACCTTCCCCGGGCAGAACCGGTGAACGACCGTTCAACCGGCGCTTTGGCGGTTGTCGTACCCGGAAGGTTGATACGGTTGTATCAGACTCATTTGCACAATGAGAACCCGGTCCACGCTGCGCGGGGGGAGGCGGACCCGGGTCGCCCTCCTCGCGCTGGCACTGAGCGGCTGTCTGCTGGTCGCGGCGTTCGCACCGGTAGCTGCACTGAGTGGCACCGTCACGAGCGTCGCCAACGACGGCGGGAACACCGGCTCCGGTGGGAACACCGGCACCGACAGCGGCGGTCCGACCACCGTCTCGGAGTGTCGGACCATCGACACTGCGGGTGACTACCGGCTCGACGCCGACCTCGCGGCCGACAGCGGGACCTGTATCGAGATCACCGCCAGCGACGTGAGCCTCGACGGCGCCGGCTACGAGGTGACGAGCGACGCGGACGGCACGGGAGTCGAGATCCGCGCGGGCTCGGACGGGACCAGCAACGTCACGGTCCGTGACCTGGCCGCGAACGGAACCCGGGACGGTGTCCTCGTGACCGGCTCGCAGGACACGTCCGACGTGGTCGGGATCGAACTCGTCGATATCACCAGCCACAACAACTCGCGGGCCGGCATCCGGACGGTGTTCGCGAACGTCACCGTCCGGAAGAGCACGCTGACCGAGAACGAGGTCGGGCTGGAGGTGCTCGGCGGGGCCGCTGTCGTCGAAGCGACCGACGCCGAACTGAACGACGTGACGGGGCTGAAGGCCTCGTTCGACCCGATGGCCCTCACCGTGACCGGCGGCGCGTTCACGGAGAACGGCGCGCGTGGCGTCCTCGTCCGTGAGGTTCCGAATGCAACCCTCACGGGCGTGAACGCCTCGAACAACCGCTTCGACGGCATCCTCATCGCGTCGACCGCGCCGAACGCCACCCTCCGCGATATCAACGCCTCGGCGAACGCCCGGCATGGGCTCGTCGTGCGCGCGCCCGGCGTTCGCGTGCTGGGCGCGACCGCCAGCGGGAACGGCGAGGACGGCTTCCGGTTCCCGGCGGTCGAGGGGTCGCGCGACGCCCGCCGGCTGCTGGCCGGCGAGACGACGCTCGAAGCACGGAACAACGTGGATGCCGGTGCGCGACTCTCGGGGTCGAACACCTCCGTCTCGGGGCTCGTCGCCACCGGGAACGCGGCCGGGGTCAACCTGACCGACGCGACCGGCGTGACGGTCAACGAGACGGACGCGTCCCGGAACGACCGGGGCGTCGTCTTCGCGAACACGTCCGGGAGCGTGTTCGACGAGGGGACCGTCGCGAACAACTCCGGGGTGGGGCTCCTCGTCATCGGCTCGGACGACAACACCATGGAGGACCTCACCGCGCTCGACAACGCGGTGACCTACCGCGCGGTGGGCAACGGCCGGACCAGCGTCGACCGCCTCACGCTCGCCCGCGGGACGATATCGTTCACCGCCAGCGATGTCGAGTTCGAGACGGTCGCGCGCCCCGAACCCGCCCGCCCCGGGAACCGGACCTTCGGTCCGTACCTCAACGCCACGACGACCGAGAGTACGTCGCTCTCCACCGACCTGACCGGGAACCTGGGCGGGGGGAGCGGCTTCCTCGACCTGACCGTCGGCTACGCGTCCACCGACCTCGAGAACCCGCCGCTGGAGGAGCCGACGGTTCGCCTCCACGCCCACGACGGGAGCTGGTCGGCCATCGGTGGCTCGCTGGACCGGGACGCCGACGAGGTCTCGCTCAACATCTCCGCGCCGAGCGGCGTGTACGCGCCGGCGGCGGATCTGGAGAACGCCATCACGTCCTGCCGCGGCGGGTCGCCCCTCACCGAGGGCGGGGCGACCTACCGGGTCGATACGGACCTCCAGGGCACCGGGTCGCGATGTCTCGCGGTCAGCGCGAACAACGTCACCGTCGTCGGCTTCGGCCACGGCGGCGAGCAGCCCCGCACGATCACCGGACAGGACAGCGCCGACATCTCCGGTATCGACGTCCGGCCCGCCGACGACCGGACCGGCGTCACCGTCCGGAACCTCACCGTCCGGGACTTCGGCGTCGGTATCAAACTCCGCGGCGCAAACGCCACGCTCCGGCGCGTCACGGCGTTCAGCAACGCTGATGAGGGGATCCTCGTCGACGGCGCCACGAACGCGACGCTGTTCAACACCTCCGCCGTCGAGAACGGGGGGACGACGGGCGACGGCATCCTGCTGCGGGACGCCACCGACACGAACCTGACGAAGGTCCTCGTCCAGGACAACGGCGCGTGGGGCCTCCGGGAGACCGGCGGCACGACGGGGACGACCGCGGAGGACCTGAACGTCTTCGCCGACCCCAACGACGACGGCGAGGGGCGGAACGTGGTTCTCGGCTTCGAGGCGGCCCGGGATATCGCGCTCGGCTCGGTCGCCGACCCAGCACCGCCGGGCGAGAACCTCACCGACCTGGGCGACTTCGTCGATATCGAGGGGCAGCAGGACGGTGCGTACGTCGAACTCGACCTGCGCTACAACGACACCGGCGTCGACGAGGGGAACCTCTCGCTGTACGACTACGACGAGCGGGTCGGCGAGTACGGCCCGGTCGAGGGGGCTTCCGTCCACCCGGACGCCGACGTGGTCTCCGCCAACCTCACCTCGTTCAGCACGTTCGCCCCGCTGGTGAACACGTCGACGAGTAGTGGGGGGAGTGACGGTGATACTGGCGACGGTGATACTGGCGACG